>Ga0256830_1003308_pt1 | contig 10114 bp, 6 predicted proteins | sample 128326metaG_FD_190537 | JGI IMG/M metagenome (GOLD analysis project Ga0256830, IMG submission 190537) | Hydrothermal vent microbial communities from Lau Basin, Pacific Ocean - 128-326 | ecosystem: Environmental > Aquatic > Marine > Hydrothermal vents | place: Pacific Ocean: Lau Basin | collected...
ATCTCTTCCCGGGCGATCTCGATTACGCCTTCTTCACCAACTCGGGCTCCGAATCGGTGGATACGGCGCTCAAGATCGCCCTCTGCTATCAGCGGGTGATCGGCGAGGGGTCGCGGACCCGCATCATCGGCCGCGCCCGCGGCTATCACGGTGTCGGCTTCGGCGGCATCTCGGTGGGCGGTATCGGCCCCAACCGCAAATGGTACGGGCCGCTCCTGCCCGGTGTCGATCATCTGCCCCACACCCGGGTGCTGGAGCACACCGCCTTCTCCCGCGGCCAGCCGCAATGGGGCGCGCACCTCGCCGACGAGCTCGAGCGGCTCGTCGAGCTGCACGACGCCTCCACCATCGCGGCGGTGATCGTCGAGCCGGTGGCGGGCTCCATCGGCGTCTACCCGCCGCCGGTGGGCTATCTCGAGCGGCTGCGCGAGATCACCGAGAAACACGGCATCCTCCTGATCTTCGACGAGGTGATCACCGCTTTCGGACGGCTCGGCAGGGGCTCGGCGAGCGAGTATTTCGGCATCGAGCCCGATCTCGTGACCATGGCCAAGGGGCTCACCGGCGGCACCATCCCGATGGGGGGCGTGATGGTGCGCAAGCCCATTTACGACGCCATCGTCACCGAGAACCGCGGCCCCGATCACGCCATCGAGTTCTTCCACGGCTTCACCTACTCGGCCCATCCCGTGGCCACCGCGGCGGCGCTGGCGGCGCTCGACACCTACCGCGAGGAAGGGCTGTTCGAGCACGCGGCCGAGCTCGCGCCCCATTTCGAGGATGCCGTGCACGGGCTGCGCGACTGCCCCAACGTGATCGACATCCGCAATCTCGGGCTGATGGGGGCGGTGGAGCTGGCGCCGCGCGCGGGCGCGCCCGGGGCGCGGGGTTACGAGGCCATGGTCCGCGCCTTCTTCGACCACGATCTGATGATCCGCATCACCGGCGACACGATCGCCCTGTCGCCGCCCCTCATCGCCCGACGCGAGGACATCGACGACATCGTGTCGCGGCTGCGCGCGATCCTCACCGCCCTCGACTGAGGGAGCCCGTGGGGCCGGGCGCGTCCCGGCCCGTGCGGATCTCGTCCAGGACGGCGGCGACCCGGTTGTCGCGGGGATGCCAGAGGCCGCGGTCCAACGCCTCGGCGAAACGGTCGGCCATCTCGCGGAGTGCGTCCGGGTTGTTGTCGGCGATGAAGCCGCGTACCTCGGGATCGAGCAGATAGGCCGCGAACAGGGCGTCGAAGTGATGGTGCTCGACGAGGCGGGTGGTGGCGGCGAAGGCGAACAGATAGTCCACCGTGGCGGCCATCTCGAAGGCGCCCTTGTAGCCGTGACGCATCACGCCGCGGATCCATTTGGGGTTGGCCGCCCGGCCGCGCACCACGCGCCCGATCTCCTCCCTGAGGCGTCGCACACGGGGCGTCTCGGGCCGTGAATGGTCGCCGAACAGCACCTCGGGCTCGCGCCCGGAGAGCTCGGCCGCGGCCGCCACGAGGCCGCCGATGAACTGGTAGTAGTCGTCCGAATCCAGAATGTCGTGCTCCCGGTTGTCCTGGTTGTGGAGCACGAGATCCACCGCTTCCAGCCGGTCGCGCAACGCCGGGCCCGCCTCCTCGCCGGCCAGACCGCGGCCGTAGGCGAAGCCGCTCCAGGCGAGAAAGGCTTCGGCCAGATCGCCCCGTTCCTGCCAGCCGCCCTCGTCGATCAGCGCCTGCAGGCCGGCGCCGTAGGCCCCCGGCATGGAGCCGAAGAGCCGCAAGGTGGCGAGGCGCCGCGCCCGGTCGGCGGGCACGTCCTCGGCCACGAGCCCTGCCTCGGCGGCGCGCACGGCGGCGGCCAGCGGATTGATCTCGGGCGGCTCGTCGAGGGCGGCCACCGCCCGCACCGCATCGTCGAACAGCTCCATCTGGGCCGGAAAGGCGTCGCGGAAGAAGCCGGAGACGCGCAGGGTCACGTCCACCCGCGGCCGCCCGAGCACCGAGGCCGGCACGACCTCGAGCCCGGTCACGCGATGACTGGTGGGCTCCCAGACCGGCCGGCAGCCCAGAAGTGCCAGGGCCTGGGCGATGTCGTCGCCGCCGGTGCGCATGTTGGCGGTCCCCCAGGCGGACATCACGAGGCGCTCGGGATAGCGGCCGTGGGTCTGGGCGTACCAGGTCACCACCTCCTCGGCCGCCTTCCAGCCGAGGGCGAAGGCGGTGGGGGTGGGCACCGCCCGCGTGTCGACGGCGTAGAAGTTGCGCCCGGTGGGCAGCACCTCGGGGCGCCCGCGGGTGGGGGCGCCACTCGGCCCCGGCGGGACGAAGCGACCGTCGAGGCCGCGCAGCAGGGCCGCCATCTCCGCCTCGCCCGAACGGTCGAGCGCAGGCGCCAAGGCCTCTTCGATCCACCCCAGGACCGCACGGGTGCGCCGCCAGCCTTCCTCCGGTCGCCGCTCGCCCGCCACGAGCGCGCGGGCGAGGAGTTCGAGGCGTTCCACGGTGTCGCCGGCGCTGCGCCAGGGATCCGCGAGCAGATCGGCGAGCACCGGAGGGCGGGGGCCCTGCCAGGGGCTGGCCGGCCGACAATCCAAGGGATCGAAGCCCTCGAGGCCGAGATCGGCGGCCAAAGCGCGCAACAACGAGGCGTCGGCGTCGCCGCCGCCGGGACGGGGAATGCGGGCGACGGCGGTCAGGAGATCGGTCCGCGGGGCTCCCTCCGGCGAGCGTCCGAAGACGTGCAGCCCGTCGCGGATCTGGAGCTCCTTGAGCTCGCAGAGGTGATTGTCGAGGGTCTGCAGCCAGGCGGTGGCGTCCTCGCCGATCTCGAGCCCGAGGTCGCGGTCGAGGCCCAACCGTCGGCTGGTGAGTGCGATCTCCTCCGCCAGCGGCTCCATGCGGCGGGGATCGAGCTGCGAGGCCTCCCAGTATTCGTCCACGAGCCGCTCGAGCTCGCGCAGGGCGCCGTAGCTCTCGGCCCGGGTCATGGGCGGTGTCAGATGGTCGATGATGACCGCCGCCGCCCGGCGCTTGGCCTGGCTGCCCTCGCCGGGATCGTTGACGATGAAGGGATAGAGGTGGGGCAGCGGCCCGAGCGCCACTTCCGGCAGGCAGTCCCCGGAAAGGGCCAGGGCCTTGCCGGGCAGCCATTCGAGATTGCCGTGCTTGCCCAGATGCACGACCGCATGGCAGCCCCAGACCTCCCGCAGCCACAGATAGAAGGCGAGATAGGCGTGCGGCGGCGGCAGATCGGGACTGTGGTAGCTGCGCACCGGGTCGATGTGGTAGCCGCGCGCCGGCTGGATGCCCACCACCACGCCGCCCAGCGGCAGCAGGGCGAGGGCGAAGGCGCCGTCCCGGAGGTGGGGATCCGTCTCGGGCGGTCCCCAGCGGCCGAGAACCTGCCGCCGCACGGCCTCAGGCAGGGCGTCGAACCACGACCGGTAGTCGGCGAGGGGCAGGCGGATCCGGATCTCGCGGTCGGCGAGAGTGTCCGGCCGGTTGGTGGGGCCCTGGCGGAGGGCGGCCACCAGCGCCGTACCGTCGGGCGGAACGTCCGTCACCCGGTAACCGGCGGCGGCCAGCGCCCGCAGCAGCCGGACGCAGCTCTCGGGCGTGTCGAGGCCGACACCGTTGGCGATGCGGCCGTCGCGGTTCGGATAGTTGGCGAGCAGGAGCGCGATCCGCCGTTCCGCGCGGGGGGTGCGGGCGAGCCGTACCCAGGCCGCCGCCAGATCGGCGACGAAGGCGATCCGGTCGTCCAGGGGGCGGTAGTGCATCAGCGGACATTCGGTGGCGGGATCGATCCCGGAGAGTTCCTTGAAGGCCACCGCCCGCGACAGGATGCGCCCGTCCACCTCGGGCAGTGCCACCTGCATGGCGAGATCGCGGGGGCCGAGGCCCTGCGGATCGGCCCGCCAGCCCTCGCGATTCCGGCTCGCGAAGACCACCTGGAGGACCGGAGCCTCGAAGCGGGCCAGGGGGCCGCCCGCGCTGTCGCCCGGGCTTCCGCTCGCGAAGGCGGTGGCGTTCAGGATCACCGCCGGCGGGAAACGGGCGAGCAGCGCTTCGATGCGGCTCAGGGCGGCGGGATCCTTGAGGCTGGTGACGAAGACCGGCATGGGGGCGAGCCCGCGGGCCGCGAGCGCCCGGGCGAGGGCTTCCACGGGGGTCAGATCGCCGCTCGCGTAGAGGGCGCGATAGAAGAGAACGGGCGCCACCGGCCGGTCGCTCGGCCACGAGGCGGCGAGCGCCTCGATCTCCACGGGACCGCGATCGGGCAGCCATGCGCCCGCCGGGGGAAGGGGCACGGGCTCCCGCCAGTCGATCTCGCGCCCGAGCAACGAGGCGAGGTAGCGCAGGCACTGCTCCGCATTGGCGAGGCCGCCGTGGATCAGATAGGCCCAGATGCGATCGGCGACCTCCCGGTCGACGGTGGCCAGGCGGGCGAGTTCGGGATCGGGCTTGTCGTCTCCGGGCAGCACGAGGAGGGGGATTCCTTCCTCGCCGCAGGCGGACGCGATCTGTTCGAGGCCGTAGGCCCAGTAGCTCCTGCCGCCGAGCAGGCGCAGCAGGACGAAGCGCGCCCGGCGCACCGTCTTTTCGACATGGAGATCCACCGAATAGGGATGGGAGAGCTTGAGGATGTTGGCGAGGCGCAGGCTCGGCAGGGGCACCTCGCAGGCCGCCCGCGCCCGGGCGAGACAGGCGAGCTCGGTGTCGGCCGCCGACAGCACGAGGATCTCGCCCGGGCTCTGGTCGAGGTCGACGGCCTCCTCGACATCGGCACCGCCGGCGGCGGCCGCGCTCAGCAGATGCATCGGCGCCTACTCCGTGGCGCTGGGCTTCAGCACCAGCGGCAGACCGGCCACCACCAGCTCCACCCGGTCGGCGAGAGCGGCGAGGCGTCGGTGCAGCTCGCCGGCGAGGTCGACGAACCGGCGCGAGAGGGGATCGGCCGGTACCACCCCGAGCCCCACCTCGTTGCTCACGAGGACGACCGGCCCGCGCCTCGCCGCCAGCGCCGCCTCAAGCCGCTCGCAGGCGGCCGCGGGCTCGGCCTCCGCCGTCAGCAGGTTGGTGAGCCAGAGGGTGAGGCAATCGACGAGCAGGATCCGGTCTGGACGGCTCTCGGCCCGGATCGCCTCCGGCAGCCCGAGGGGGACTTCGACCGTGCGCCAGCCATTGCCGCGGCGGCGGCGGTGGGCCGCGATGCGCCCCGTCATTTCCGCGTCACCGGCCAGCGCGGTGGCGAGATAGACGCGGGCAAGGCCGCTCGCCGCGACCAGATCCTCGGCACGACGGCTCTTGCCCGAGCGCATGCCGCCCAGGACCAGGATCAGCGGCGGGGAGGACGGCGGGTCGGCGTTCATGTCAGGGCGTTTGGCGCCAGCCGGCCGCGAGGTCAATCGCCGATCGAGGGATCCGGAGGTGCGTCGCGTTTTCCCGGGGGGTGGCATCGGTGCGGAGCTGCGGATAGGGTGCCGCGCGGCGGACACGGACGACCCGGACCATGCTCGATCCCGAATTCGTGAGCCAGCTCACCGCCTTCATCTCGGTGATCATGATCGACATCGTGCTCGCCGGCGACAACGCCGTCGTGGTGGGCTCCGCCGCCTCCGGCCTGCCGCCCCGGCAGCAGCGCCAGGTCATCGCCTTCGGCGCCGGCCTCGCCCTCGTGGCCCGCGTCGCCTTCGCGCTCATCGCCATCGACCTGCTGGCGATCATCGGGCTCATGCTGGCCGGCGGCATCCTGCTGCTGTGGGTGGCCTGGAAGATGTGGCGCGAGATCCGCGCCCGCAGCATCGAGATGCAGCTCGCCGAGGCCGACAGCGCGGAAGGCCGGGAGGTGGCAGGCAAGACCTTCGGCTCGGCTGTGCTGCAGGTGGCGGTGGCCGACATCTCGATGTCGCTCGACAACGTGCTGGCGGTCGCCGGTGCCGCCCGGGAGCACCCCTACATCATGATCTTCGGGCTGGTGCTGTCGATCGCCCTCATGGCGGTGGCGGCGGGCTACATCGCGCGGCTCATAGAGCGCCACCACTGGATCGCCTACGTCGGGCTGCTCCTGGTCCTCTACGTCGCTCTCGACATGATCTGGGAGGGCGGCCTCGAGGTCTTCGAAGCCGCCGCCGCTTCCGGCTGGGGGTTCTAGCCGCTCAGCCCGTGCCGCGGGCGGGCAGCAGCCCCGCGGCGGCGATCTCGGGCGTGACCTGGGGGCGGAACCTCTCGAAGTTCTTGGCGAACAGATCGGCCACGATGGCCGCCGCCTCGTCGTAGGCGCGCCCGTCGGCCCAGCTCTGCCGGGGATCGAGAAGGGCGGGATCGATGCCCGGGCAGGCGGCGGGCATCGCGAGGCCGAAGGCGGGATGGACGCGCATCGGCACCCGGTCGAGTTCGCCCGCCAGCGCCGCGTGCAGGAGGGCGCGGGTGAGGGCCAGCGGCATGCGCTCGCCGACGCTGTAGCCGCCTCCGCTCCAGCCGGTGTTGAGCAGCCAGCAGCGGACCCTGTGGCGGTGCATGAATTCGCCCAGGAGCCGCGCGTAGACGCTCGGATGCCGGGGCATGAAGGGGGCGCCGAAGCAGGCGGAGAAGGTCGCCTTGGGGGCGGTGACCCCGCGCTCCGTACCCGCCACGCGGGCGGTGTAGCCGGAAAGGAAATGGTACATCGCCTGCTCGGGCGTGAGGCGGCTTATGGGCGGCAGCACGCCGAAGGCGTCGCAGGCTAGCATCACGATGTCGGTGGGATGGCCGCCGGTACCCTCCCGGCTGGCGTTCGGAATGAAGTCCAACGGATAGGAGCTGCGCGTGTTCTCGGTCAGGCTGGCATCGTCGAAGACCGGCTCCAGGGTCTCGGGGTCGAGCACCACGTTCTCGAGGATCGCGCCGAAGCGGTTGGAGGCGGCCCAGATCTCGGGCTCGGCCTCGCGCCGCAGCCGGATCACCTTGGCGTAGCAGCCGCCCTCGAAGTTGAACACGCCCCGATCCGACCAGCCGTGTTCGTCGTCGCCGATCAGGATGCGGTCGGCGTCCGCCGAGAGCGTCGTCTTGCCGGTGCCGGAAAGGCCGAAGAACAACGCCACCTCGCCCTTGGGGCTCATGTTGGCCGAGCAATGCATCGGCAGGACGCCGCGCTCGGGCAGGAGATAGTTGAGCACGGTGAAGATCGATTTCTTGATCTCGCCCGCATAGAGGGTGTTGGCGACGAGGACCGTGCGGGTCCCGAAATCGATCGCCACCACGGTCTCCGAGCGGGTGCCGTCCCGCTTCGGATCGGCCCGGAAGCCGGGCAGGTGCAGCACCTCCCAGTCGGGACGGAAGCCGGCGCGCTCTTCGCGCGGCGGGCGGATGAACATGTTGCGGGCGAAGAGGGCGTGCCAGGCCTGCTCGGTCCACACCCGTACCCGCAGACGGTGGCGGGGATCGGCGCCGGCGTAGAGATCCTGGCGATAGAGGGCACGCCCCTTCATGTACGCGCGGGCACGGGCGAGGAGCGCCTCGAAGCACACCGGATCGAGGGGCTGGTTGTTCTCGCCCCAGTCCACCGTATCGGCGACCTCCGGGCGGGCGACCACGAACTTGTCGCGCGGCGAGCGGCCGGTGAAGATGCCGGTGTGGGCGACCAGTGCGCCGGCGGCATCGAGCCGCGCCTCGCCCGCCCGCACGGCCTTCATGATCAGCATCGCCGGCACGAGATTGGCGCGCCCGGCCGAGGCTTCGATGGTCGGAGGGGCCGCGAGGGGTTCGCGGTCCAGCGTGGTCGATTTCACCTCTGCCGTCCTCCTCGCTGAAGCATGTCGCTCAGATCGCATCCTCGGACGGGCCCCGCCGGCGCGCCCGCTGCAGCAGACCGACGAGGGCCGCCCGCAGTTGTTCCGCATCCGTCACCGGGGCGGGGAAGGGCACGCGCAGACGTTCCCGCTCGCGGGCGAGATCGAGCCCCTCGGGGTCGAGGCCGATCGGCCGCCAGCCGCCGGGCGCGGCGCCGCGGGCATGGGCCAGCAGCTGGAGACCGTCCGACTGTTCCCGCGCCAGCTCGTCGAGAAGCGCACCTTCGACCGCCGCCAGACGCTGCGCCGCCTCCGCGGGCAGCAGCACCGCCGCGGCCGGAACGCTGGCAATGCGTCCGAAGCCGGCCACCAGATGCGCCCCGGTGACGCGCATGCGGTAGAGCGCGAAATCGGCGAAGGCGGCGTATCGGGCGGCATCCGGATGATAGCGCAGATAGCGGGCGCGCAGCCCCTCGCTGGCGACCCGTTCGACCCTGCCGATCACCGTCGCCCGCTCGCCCGCGAGCGGCTCGGCCAGCCCTTCGGTACCGTCGAACAGCAGCGCCGCCCGCGGGTCGGTCGCGAGGTTGCGGGCATGAAGGGCGAGATCCGAGAGCAGCAGCAGCGGGCTCGCGTCGAGATCGGCGGCGACCATCACGAGCGAAACATAGGGACCCGGTGCGGCCCCCTCCTCGGGCAGGAGGGTAGCGAGGCTCGCCCTGCGGCCGGCCCTGATCAGCGCCCGGACGGTCGATCCGTGATCCGCCTGCTCTCCGGTCATGTTCGCCACCATTCCACATGCCTGCCCGTACCCGCAATATGGGGCGCCCGGAGGGCGTGTCATGGTACGGCTCCCCGGCGGTGACCGTACCGGACGACCGCCGTCTCGCAGAGGACGGGGGAATGCGGGGGGTGTCGCGAAGGAATGTCGCGGCGGACGGCCCGTTCAGGCGACGGCGTTCTCGAGGCGGCGGCTGAGCTTGTTGTGGTACATGAGCCGGTCGGCGCGCCGCACCAGATCGTGGAGATCGGTGCCCTGGGAGGGGAACAGCGACAGCCCGGTGCTCGCCCGGATGGTCACCGGGCCGTGGGGCAGGGAAAGCGGCTCCGCGATCGCGTCTTCGAGCTTGCGGGCGACCCTGGCGGCGCTCTTCTCGCCGCGCACTTCCTCGAGCAGCACGACGAACTCGTCGCCGCCGAAGCGGGCCACGGTGTCGCTCTCCCGCACCATCCGGCGCAGCCGCTCGCCCACCGTCTTGAGCACGAAATCGCCGGCGTCGTGCCCGTAGCGGTCGTTGATCCCCTTGAAACCGTCGAGATCGAGGAACACGAGGGCGCCGGGCTCGCCGCGGCGCCGGGCGCGGGCCACCGCGTCCACCACCTTCTCCTCGAGCAGCCAGCGGTTGGCGAGGCCGGTCAGCCTGTCGTGGGTGGCCCGATGGACGAGCCGCCGCTGGTTCTGGCTGGCCCGCCAGATGCGGACGATGCAGCGGATCAGCAGTTCGCGGTCGAGGAGGGTCTCGGAACCCAGGGTGGTGAAGGGCACCACCGGCGTGCCGGGAGCGATGCACTGCAGGCGCATGAGGGCGCTGTCCAGCTCCTCCACCGCCGCCCGGTCCAGCAGCACGAGGTCGGCGCCCTGATCCACCAGCCGCTCGATCGCCTGGGGCAGCCCGGCGGCGTGTTCGAGGCGATAGCCGTCGAGCCCGGCTTCCCGCAGGATCGCGGTCAGCCACGGCAGGCTCCAGCCCGCAGGCTGAACCAGGAGGATGTGCATCTGCATCGCCGGAACTCGTACCCGGTTATGACAACTTTTCGAGCGCACGTTCAAGTCACGGCATGGTTAACAGACACAGTGAAAAAATCAAGTCGTTGAAGGAAAAAGGAAAGTTAAAATTGTCGGAAACTTTTTTCCGTCTTGTCGCTGTAGGTATCCGCGGAAGGATCCGGTGGCGGCGCGGGCGCGAAGGAGCGTGCCGGAGGCGGGGCAGCGCCCGCGAGCCGTGGCTTTACAGTCGGGGCGGCGCTCAGTAGCAAGAGCTCGGGGGGAGACGGCAGGCGAGGGGGCGGAAGCGTCGAGAATGCAGGGGAAAGATCGGGGGTTCGTGCGTTTCGTCGACGTCCAGAAGACCTATGACGGCGAGACGCTGGTGGTCAAGAACCTCAATCTGGAAGTGGCGCGGGGGGAATTCCTGACGCTGCTCGGCCCCTCGGGGTCGGGCAAGACCACCTGTCTGCTGATGCTCGCGGGCTTCGAAGCGGCCACCCACGGCGAGATTTTCCTCGACGGGCTTCCCATCACCCGGGTGCCGCCCCACAAGCGCGACATCGGCATGGTGTTCCAGAATTACGCCCTGTTCCC
>Ga0256830_1003309_pt1 | contig 10111 bp, 5 predicted proteins | sample 128326metaG_FD_190537 | JGI IMG/M metagenome (GOLD analysis project Ga0256830, IMG submission 190537) | Hydrothermal vent microbial communities from Lau Basin, Pacific Ocean - 128-326 | ecosystem: Environmental > Aquatic > Marine > Hydrothermal vents | place: Pacific Ocean: Lau Basin | collected...
CGTCGCTGCTACCCGTAGCGCCATCATAACCAAGCCATAAGTACAGTTTGCTGATATTCGTTAAATCCAATACACTGTCCGGACCCTGATAATGAACCAGACTATCAATCGGAACAGACAATACCTCGCCCAGACCATCAATATCTTTCAGATAATAACGGGGAGATATCCACCGGTCACCACCAATAGAGCTGCTCTCCGCTAATCCGACCCGGAAAAACGGATCGCTCAGGTTCGACGTGTACCCTTCCGGGTTGACCCACATTTTAATCGCCGTGGCCCGGATCAGGTTGCCGCGAAGACCGCCCATAGTGGTCTCATAAACCACTACCGAAGCATCTCCTGTGGGATTGTCTGTCCCCGGATCGCTACCAACCGTGCCGGCCGCGACATCTAATCCCATGCGCAGCGAATTATTACCACTGGCGCCATTACTATGGGTGTCGAGGTTGTAGGATACCGTCGCGCCGGTCGTATAGGACCAACTCAACCACTGATTCTTCATCGCCGCGTCATCCGCGTATCCGTCAAAATTGTTGTTCAAATGAGTTACAAGTCCCGGAGTCGGGGGAATCTCAACAAAAGGTTGTTCCTTTAACTGAATGTCATCAACCAATACGGAAGCGGTGCTGTTCTGAGTCGCTTTGCCGGAATAATGATTCCGCACGAAAATGCTGCGGATATCCGTCAAATCAAGAATCCCATCATTATCCTTTGTGCCCCCATATCCCCCATAACGCGCAAAATCAACAAAATCCAAATACACATATTCACCAGCCGGATCCAAATCCGCCAGATAAATCGGAGCCGAACCAAACTTATCTCCCCATGCTCCGGTGGAATCACCTTCCATAATGGCTATCGTAATGTACGATGCGTCTCCGGTCACACTTCCCTTCACCCATAGACTGATTCCGTCATAAGCGGACATATCCCGGGCGTTAATCGCCACCGGACCCCCGGCGTACGCGTAGGGATTAACATCACCACTGTTAAAACTGAAATCAACCTTCAACGCCTGGTCACCATCCGATCCACCCGTGGCGTCCAAAGATATCACCGGTGTGTTGCCGGTTACGGCACCGACCCAGGGATAATATCTCTTTAACTGGGCGTCGGAATCATACAGCTCATAGTCTTCCACCACGTCAGAAACATCGCCGACAACCACCTCAATGTTATCCACCAGGATCGCCGCGCTGTCAGCCGTGCTGCTTCCCGTAGTACCACTGTATCCCAACCATAAATACAATTTGCTGATGTTGGTCAGATCAAGAATGCTGTCCGCACCACTGTAATGGGTTAAACTATCGATTGATATCGTTATCACTTCTCCGAACGCATCGATATCCTTCAGATAATAACGGGGAGAAATCCAACGATCACCACCAATAGAGCTGCTCTCCGCCAATCCCAAACGGAAAAACGGATCACTCAGGTTCGATGTGTACCCTTCCGGGTTGACCCACACCTTGATGTCCGTGGCCCGGACCAGGTTGCCGCGAACGGCACCATCCGTCGTTTCGTAAACCACAGCCGAAACATCACCCGTCGGATCCGACGTCCCGGGAGCGGAACCGACCGTGCCGGCCGTTACATCCAGTTGCATGTACAACGAATTCGCGCCGCTGGCACCATTCGACCCCGTATCCAAATTGTGGGAAATAGTAGCCCCCGTAGTATATGACCAGTTAAACCACTGATTCTTCATCGCCGCGTCATCCGCGTATCCGTCAAAATTGTTGTTCAAATGAGTTGCGAGCCCCGGAGTCGGAGGAACCTCAACAAAAGGACGTTCTATTAATTCAACATCATCAATCAGAACCGAAGCCGTACTGTTCTGCGTCGCCGTACCGGAATAATGATTCCGCACGAAAATGCTGCGGATATCCGTCAAATCGAAAACACCATTATTATCCTTCGTGCCTCCATATCCCCCATAACGCGCAAAATCATCAAAATCCAAATACACATATTCACCAGCCGGATCCAAATCCGCCAGATAAATCGGAGCCGAACCAAACTTATCTCCCCATGCTCCGGTGGAATCACCTTCCATAATGGCTATCGTAATGTACGATGCGTCTCCGGTCACACTTCCCTTCACCCATAGACTGATTCCGTCATAAGCGGACATATCCCGGGCGTTAATCGCCACCGGACCCCCGGCGTACGCGTAGGGATTAACATCACCACTGTTAAAACTGAAATCAACCTTCAACGCCTGGTCACCATCCGATCCACCCGTGGCGTCCAAAGATATCACCGGTGTGTTGCCGGTTACGGCACCGACCCAGGGATAATATCTCTTTAACTGGGCGTCGGAATCATACAGCTCATAGTCTTCCACCACGTCAGAAACATCGCCGACAACCACCTCAATGTTATCCACCAGGATCGCCGCGCTGTCAGCCGTGCTGCTTCCCGTAGTACCACTGTATCCCAACCATAAATACAATTTGCTGATGTTGGTCAGATCAAGAATGCTGTCCGCACCACTGTAATGGGTTAAACTATCGATTGATATCGTTATCACTTCTCCGAACGCATCGATATCCTTCAGATAATAACGGGGAGAAATCCAACGATCACCACCAATAGAGCTGCTCTCCGCCAATCCCAAACGGAAAAACGGATCACTCAGGTTCGATGTGTACCCTTCCGGGTTGACCCACACCTTGATGTCCGTGGCCCGGACCAGGTTGCCGCGAACGGCACCATCCGTCGTTTCGTAAACCACAGCCGAAACATCACCCGTCGGATCCGACGTCCCGGGAGCGGAACCGACCGTGCCGGCCGTTACATCCAGTTGCATGTACAACGAATTCGCGCCGCTGGCACCATTCGACCCCGTATCCAAATTGTGGGAAATAGTAGCCCCCGTAGTATATGACCAGTTAAACCACTGATTCTTCATCGCCGCGTCATCCGCGTATCCGTCAAAATTGTTGTTCAGATGGGTATCTAACGCAAAAGCACTACTAAAAAAACCTATCATTAAAATAAAAGAAATTGAGTTAATCGCTTTTCTAAACATACTATTGCTCCTTGATTTTTTAATGAATGGTCCCTCTTTATTACATTCAGGAAAACCTTATGATGTCGCAGACGCAAACGTTACCGCAAACGTTTTCTGGTTTATATTACACTTTATAATTTCTTATGTCAACCACTTTTTAGGCAATTTTTAGACACACATTCCTCGAACGTAAGCAGAAAAAGTCGCTACCAAACATTGATTTATTTATGAGCTTATGATTAAATCAGTCTCCCTAAAAACAGGCTTTTTCCTATTAGCAAAATACATCCATTATATAAGGTAGGTTCACAAGATAAATCACCGACCATCAATAATGAAGAATTTATCAACCCAATGAGAATCCCGTAGGACGCGGGGAAATACAAATCCTTCGATTAATTACAGCACACAGCGGCGGAATAGTTCACTCGCCGGTCAAATACAACCCCGTACCCTCATCAGGTGCGGGATTGTACGATAAATTATCTTACCTCCGGTACGCCTGTTTTTCCGGTAAGAGACATATTACTCCGTACTACAGGCAGGCCCCACGGTCTTGATAAACTGCAGTAATCGGGAACGATTCGCTTCCACACAGGGAATCCATTGTGTTAAAAGCAATCCCTTACCTCCATTATTGAGAAGCGCTCTCCTCCAAGCCGATACCTTCCCGGCATCCCAACCGGGAGCGCCCCATACTTCAAAGCCCCGCCGTACAATGCGTTCTATAATTTCCGGCTGCACACCACCGTAATCCCATACAACCTGCACTATATCTTTGGAAATCTCTTTTTCAGCGGCAATACATTTTTCCGCATGGACCAGGGTTCTTCCACCATAGGATGAATCGTTCCAAATAATTGTTCGCAGACCACGTTCCTTTAATCCCCCACGGAGCGTTTCTATCGCTTTAATATATTGCGAATGCGCCCGATCATGATCCTCATCCATCCCAATATGAAAAAACCGTTGCGGACGACAGACATGAATAAGTTCATCAATTAATTCAAACGCGATGCGCCAATAATCGGAATTGTCGAAAAGATCATTATGCGGCCGGAACCAGTCGTTGTGATGATAGCGGGAGCTTTGTGAAAAATTCAGTTTCGGAACCACTTCAATATTCTTTTCCCGCGCCCTTTCCACCAATTTTCCAAGATAGCTCATTGGAACAGAATAATCTCTGGTCAACTCGGGATGCGAATTATACCGGACACCATCGGCGCAGTCAATGACGATCAAATTCAAACCCGCTTCCGACATCGCGTCCACCAGTTCCAATCCCAATTTGAGATCAAACGGTTTTTCCTGTGATTTTTCCTTACACCATACGGGATCGTAATGGGTAATATGGATTAAAAAACCCCGCACCGGGGGATTTCCCTTATTCGTGTTCATTTGTTCCTCAGGTTATTCCTCGATTTTAATCCAATCGTTTTTATTGAGTTCCACGACCCTGCAGTCGTTGGCATACGTTCTTTCCGGCAGAACGATCAACACATTGGCGGGTTTGTTGTCAATGGCAAACGGAGCATGATGCCAGGTGCCGGGGCGCAGGACAACCATAGTTCCTTGGGGGACTTTGAAAATCCGTACTTTGCCAAAGGGAAAGGAAGCATCGGGCGTTGCCGGCGCTACATGGATCAGGACGTCATTATCAAGGGGTAGAATCCCTTCTCCGGTAAAAGAGTGATATTCGGTAACATCAATAATCATCTCCCGTGGTTCGACACGGCAGGTTGAAAATGACACCACCGATTGATTACCGAGCCCCTGTTGCACCATATCCCTGAAAAATTCCACCGGTGTGGCGCCGATCTTTTCGGTGTCAGGATTTATCAGATTGGCATAAAACCCGAATGGTAAAAATCCATCAATACTCAGTTCTTCCGGTACTGCAATCTTCATGATGTTACCTCCAAAATACCAGGATTATATTTCCCCGGTTCTTTGAAATTGCCGGGGAATTTCTCAATTAATTTAGGACCGTTTCCTCTCCATCCGGATGACATTCCAGGAAACACGGGGCAACGTGGCTGTTAGTTTTCCGGCATCCATAGTTGCATCCCCGTTTGATTGCGGAATCACGTTATTGGGATTTTCAACCGTGTTGCCGGCCATTATATCATCGCTGGTCAAAATTATGTGTTCAACAACCTTATAGTCGGCAAATTCCCTGACATCACCCTCAAGAGTCATTTTTTCTTCGAGGTTACGGTTCACGGCAAAGATAGTGACGGATTCATTTTCATCATCAACCGTTGCCACACCGTCAATAAAAGGAACGGCATCAAACTCATCATCGTGATACACGGGAGATTTGACATTCAGATTCAACGCCCGTCCCCGCCCGTAAACGGAAGCATGGAACAACGGATAGAAAATGGTTTGTCGCCAACACGGCCCGCCGTTTTTCGTCATGATCGGGGCAATGACATTCACCATCTCGGACTGACAGGCGATTTTGATCCGGTCCGTGTGTTTTAAAAGGGCAATCATCAGGGAGCCGAACACAACCGCGTCCACCAGGGTGTACATACTTTCCCCCCACGCGGGCGCGATGCTCCAGGGGATTTTATTCGCCCGGTCGGCGAACCAGACATTCCATTCATCAAAAGATAAATTGATTGTTTTCCTGCTTCTTTTCTTAGCCTTGGTATAATCGCAAACAGCAATTATGGTTTTGATCATATTCTCCATGTCCAGCGACTTGGCCAGGAAATTCCCGGTCTGCCCTTTTTCATGTCCGTAATAACTATGCAGCGAAATATAATCGACGTGTTCATAAGTATGATCCAGGACAGTGGCTTCCCAATCCGGATAGGTTGGCATCCCGCTGTTGGAGCTGCCGCAGGCCACCAGTTCCAAATCCCGGTCAACCTGCCGCATCACCTTAGCCGTTTCATTCGCCAGTCTTCCGTATTCTTCCGCCGTCTTATGGCCGATTTGCCAGGGTCCGTCCATTTCATTTCCCAAACACCAGAGCTTGATTTTGTACGCTTCCCCGATGCCGTGGGATCGGCGCAAATCACTCCAATAAGTCCCTTCGGGATGATTGCAGTATTCAACGATATTACGCGCGGCATCAAGGCCCCGGGTTCCCAGGTTGACCGCCATCATCGGAAGCGTTCCCGCTTTTTTACACCAGGCCATGAATTCATTTAATCCAAACTGATTCGTTTCCACCGCCCGGAAGGCAAGTTCCAGTTTCCGCGGTCGTTTTTCGACCGGTCCGACGCCGTCTTCCCAGTTGTAGCCCGAAACAAAATTACCGCCGGGGTAGCGGACGATTGACAAGCGGAGCTTTTTGACCAATTCCAACACATCCCCCCGAAAACCGTTTTCATCGGCCGTCGGATGTCCCGGCTCGTAAATTCCACCATACACACCACGCCCCAAATGTTCAACAAACGAACCATAGACACGGGGGTCGATCTCGGCAATCTCCAGTTCCGGGTGTAAGGTTATTTTTGCAACTTCAGACATACACTTCTTCTCCTTACGGGTATGATACAACCTTTATTTATTGGAGTTACGTACATAATTCGCAGTCATTTCGGCACCGGGAACATCCTTCTTCTAATGTACGATCGATTTGCCATGGGTTCCGGTGAAAACCCCAAATTCTTTTCTTATCGTTTCTTTTCCAACCTGATAACATTCCAGGAAGTTTTTGGCAGAGTCGCCAATAACCGCCCATCTTTCAAATTGGCATTCCCATTTGATTTCGGGGTTATGTTATCGGGATTTTCCGCGGTATTACCGGCACTGATATCCTCGGATGTCAGCGTAATATGTTCACGCACGGAATAGTCCGAATAATCAATTGCCTGACCGTCGAGAACGATATCTTCCTTAAGACTTCTGTTGATCGCAAATATCGTCAGCGTATCATTTTCGTCATTCACAACCGCGACACCATCCACATAGGGGACGGTATCAAATTCAGCATCCTCGTAAGTCGGTGATTTTATATTCAAACTCAAAGCCCGTCCCCGCCCGTAGACGGAAGCATGGTAAAACGGGTAATAAATCGTTTGCCGCCAACATACGCTGTTAGTGCGGGTAACAATCAAACCCAAAACATTGATTAATAACGCCTGACAAGCCATCCTTACCCGGTCGGCATGTTTCAAAAGCGTAATGATCAGGGACCCGAATACAACGGCATCAACGAGCGAGTACATCGCTTCGCCCCGGGCGGGGGCAATACGCCAGGGCTCTATCTCGGGTTTTGATTTCCGATAGTAAAAAACAACATTCCACTCGTCAAAGGAAATATTGATTGTTTTCCGGCTCCGTTTCTTCGCTTTGACATAATCACAGGTGGCAATGATCGTTTTAATATATCTGTCCATGTCAACCGACTGGGCCAGAAATGTTTCGATCCGTTTGATACGACGCCCGTAGTAATCATGGATGGAGATATAATCGACATGCTCATAGGTGTGTTCGAGTACGGTGGCGTTCCATTCCGGGTAAGTGGGCATCTGGCTGTTGGAACTGCCACAGGCGACCAATTCAATATCCGGATCGACCTGTCGCATGACCTTGGCGGTTTCATTTGCCAATCGGCCGTATTCTGTTGCGGTTTTATATCCCATCTGCCAGGGACCGTCCATTTCATTCCCCAGGCACCAGGTTTTTATTTTATACGGTTCGGCAACGCCATGCGACTTCCGCAAATCACTCCAATAGGCGCCGCCGGGATGATTGCAATATTCGACGACATTACGGGCGGTGTCAATACCCCGCGTTCCCAGGTTAATCGTGTACATAGGTTGCGTCCCGGCCTTGGCGCACCAGGACATAAATTCGTTCAGGCCGAATTGATTGGTTTCGATTGCCCGCCAGGCGATCTCAAGTCGGCGCGGGCGTTCTTCGACCGGGCCGATACCATCCTCCCAATTGTAAGCGGAGACAAAGTTACCCCCAGGGAATCTCACAATCGGTACCTGTAGTTTCCGGACCAGATCAAGTACATCACCGCGGAATCCTTCTTCATCCGCCGTTGGATGTCCGGGTTCGTAAATCCCACCGTATATGCACCGGCCCAAATGTTCTACGAAAGAACCGTAAAGACGTGAATCGACATCAGCAATCTCCAGTTCCGGGTGTAAGGTTATCTTCGCGGTTTTGGACATATGAATTACACCCTTCCCAAGCGAATTACATTCCAGGATGCTTTCGGTAATGTCGCCGACAGTTTACCATCACTCAAATCGGCGTTTCCGTTGGATTCCGGGACTACGCGATCGGGATTTTCGGCCGTATTTTGCGCTTTCAGGTCATCGCTGGTAAGTGTTATATGTTCAAGCACCCTATAATCAGCATAATCACGGCAATCACCTTCGATATTTATGGCCTCTTTCAGGTTGCGGTTCACGGCAAAGATCGTAATTGTTTGTTTATCATCGCTAACGGTGGCAATACCCTCCACATAGGGAACGGCATCGAATTGGTCATCGTGATAAACGGGCGATTTAATATGGAGATCAAAAGCCCGTCCACGACCAAAGCGGGAGGCGTGATAGTAAGGATAATAAATGGTCTGTTTCCAACACTTCCCACCGGTTTCGGTCATGATCGGAGCAATCACGTTGACTAATTGGGCCAGACAGGCCATTTTAATACGATCGGCGTGTTTCAAAAGGGTTATGAGGAGGCAACCGACAACCAGCGCATCTTCAAAAGTATAAACATCTTCCAACTGCGGCGGAGCAATACTCCAGGGCGCAATCTTCTTATCGGCTTCGCCGGAATGGAACCAGACGTTCCATTCATCAAAAGATAGATTGATTGTCTTCTTACTCCTCTTTCTGGCTTTTACGTAATCACAGGTGGAAATAACGGTCCTGATAAAGTTATCCATATCCAATGATTGAGCGAGATAATTTTCCGTTCGATCTTCCTTATTCCCGTAATAGTTATGCATGGAAATATAATCGATCTCATCGTAAGCATGTTCAAGCACGGTTGCTTCCCATTCCGGGAAAGTAGGCATTCGACTGTTTGAGCTGCCACAGGCAACCAGTTCCAGATCCTTATCCACCTGCCGCATAACCTTCGCCGTTTCCAGTGCGATTCTTCCATATTCATGGGCGGTTTTATGTCCCAACTGCCAGGGGCCATCCATTTCGTTCCCCAAACACCAGGTCTTTATATTATGTGGTTCTTGTACGCCGTGGGATTTCCGCAAATCACTCCAATACGTGCCGCCCGGATGATTACAATACTCAAGAATATTCCGCGCCGCATCAATACCCCGCGTACCAAGATTAATCGCAAACATGGGAGCCGTTTTGGCCTTTTTACACCAACGCATGAATTCATTCATACCGAACTGGTTGGTCTCGATGGTTCTCCAGGCCAGTTCAAGTCGTCGGGGACGATTTTCCCTGGGGCCTACGCTGTCTTCCCAATTAAACCCGGAAACGAAATTACCCCCGGGATATCTGACAATCGGGACATCAATCGCGCGGATCAATTCCAGCACGTCTCGTCGAAATCCTTCACTGTCGGCAGTAGGATGTCCGGGTTCGTATATCCCGCCGTAAACACAACGTCCCAAATGTTCCACGAAGGAACCATAAATCCGGGGATCGATTGTACCGATCTCTAACTCCGGATGTAAAATTATTTTAGCAGTTTCGGACACTTATTACCCTTTCTTTTTAATCTGTTTATTCCAAATAAGAGTATCTGTTCTATTCAAGGTAAGCAACCCTCTTCCCGTACCACCCCTGAAGGGGAAACGGCGGGCAAACACAACCTTTTATGATTGCCTCCCGTCGGCGGGATAAATAATGATATTTTTGTCGCGTATTTCATTGGAAACAGCATATTCTATCCACCCGTTCACATCTTAAAAATACTCAAAGGTCGACCATAAATTGGGCATTAAATAAATACAACAATTCATCTAACAAAATAATCCCGACCACAGAGCAATTCCAACGTTACAAGGTTTAACGATAACGAGATCCCTTATTTTTACAGTTGAATCCCGATGGATAAACGATGGACAGCCCCCAGCAGTTTATACCCGCTATAACTATAATCCACGTTTAACGTCAATCCCTGGACCTGCAA
>Ga0256830_1003310_pt1 | contig 10110 bp, 4 predicted proteins | sample 128326metaG_FD_190537 | JGI IMG/M metagenome (GOLD analysis project Ga0256830, IMG submission 190537) | Hydrothermal vent microbial communities from Lau Basin, Pacific Ocean - 128-326 | ecosystem: Environmental > Aquatic > Marine > Hydrothermal vents | place: Pacific Ocean: Lau Basin | collected...
CCAGAGAATGCCGTCGGCCCAGAGAATGCCGTCGCCCGTCAAGAGTCCGTCACCCCAGAGCATGCCGTCGGCATAGAGCACGCCGTCGCCCCAGAGCATGCCGTTACCGCCGACGATGCCGTCGCCCCAGCGGATACCGGCGGAGCGGAAGACTTGTCGGCTCAGATACCATCCGTCGACATAGAAAACCTTGCGGCCCCAGCTTTGCTGTTCGCCGGCGATGAGGGTCTGGGAATACACCGTGCTGAGATCGATATCCGGCGTCGCAGATGCGCCGGCCACCAATTCGCCGGGCCTAGGAGCGACGAGCGAGAGGAAATCGTGAGCGGCCTGGATATTGACCAGCCCTGCGCCCTGCTCGAGCACGTTCGTTTGCGGAATCAATTCCGTCGTATACATCAGAGCGGCTTTGATCAAGGAGGGGGTCAGATCCTCGCGGGCCTGATAAAGCAGTGCGATGGATCCGGCGACGGCCGGAGCGGACATCGAGGTGCCGGAGAGTTCGAGGTAGCCCGTGCCGACGACGAGTTCCGGATTATCGATGGCGATCGACGATCCCGGAGAAAGCGTCGAGATGATCTTGTTGCCCGGAGCCACGAGATCCGGCTTGAAGAGATTGTCGTAGCGACGTTCATCGATAGCGAAGGTCCCATCGCCGTTGAGATCGCGCTCTCGATACGAGCGAGTCGGACCGCGGGAGGAGAAGGTCGTCACGCCGTCATCCGAGCGAATGTCGGTCTGGAAGGTGTTCGCAGCTCCGACCGTGATCGCTTCCGGTGTCGTCGCCGGAGAAAGGATTCCTCCGTAGACCTTTTCGCCGGTCGAGGTCTTGCCGCTGTTTCCGGCCGCGACGACGACGGTGATACCGGAGGCGATGACCTCTTTGACCGCGAGAGCGAGCGGATCGGTTTCGTGGGATTCCTTCGGCGCCGTGCCCACCGAGAGGTTGGCGACGCGCACGCCGTAGTTCGAGCCGTTCTCGACCAGCCAATCGAGCGCATCGATCAGGCCCTCGAGCTCGCCCGTGCCGTCCGAGCGGAGCACCCGTAGATCGACGATCGAAGCGCCCGGCGCGGTGCCCGTATACGGCCGCGCGTAGCCTCCGGCCAGAGATCTTGCCCCGTTGCCGGCGACGAGACCCGCAACATGAGTTCCGTGCCCGTAGGGGTCATAAGACGTCAGTCCGTATTCGCCGGTGAAGTCGAAGTGAGCCAGAACTCGGCTTGCGGATGAGTTGGCGGGGTCGGTGAAGTCTTCGTGTTCGGCAACGCCCGAATCGATGACGGCGACCGTTACGCCGCTGCCGTCGAGCGAGGTGGCCAAAGCGAGGTCGGAGACGCCCATCGTGGCGCGCACATGACTGTCGTCGGAGGATGTCGGAACTACCGTTCCACCACTGTCGGCGGTGCTCGTCGTTTGAAGTGAAACCGTAGTCAAACCACCCGCGGGTCCCGCAGACAAACGACCTGCGGATCCCACATCCAAGCGACCGGCAGGTTTCGCGCGCAGACGGCCTGCAGGCTCTAGCGCGCGGTTGGGAACGACGTACTCGATGGAGGGAGCATCGAGTCCGGCCGCCAGATCGTCGACGTTGATGTCGACGACTGCGATGCGGAAGCGGCCGTGCTCACGAACCAACACGCCTCCCATATCCGCAGCGGTCTCGGTGCCGCTCGAGCCGGGGCGGAAACGAACGACGACCCGTATCGTGCCGCTACTGTCGGAGTTCATCACAGCTTCATGAAGGTCGGGTGCGGCGTTGGCGTGATCATCGACCGCTTTTGCGGTCGTGGTGAGATCACCCGTCCCACCGGTCGAAGTCGAGACCTGCGCGAATACGGGGATGATGGCCAGCACCAAAACGGCCAGGATGGCGATCCCTCCCCGGGTGAATTCGAAATGGTCTTGCCGCATGCCGTTCATCGGACGCCTCCACTCCCCAAAAGAACTCGGGGACTTGCGCTCTCCTCATTCGCAAGGTCAGTGCCAAGGCGCAAGCGCTTGATTTCTGGTAGCTTGGCCCTTGCGCATTGGTGGAGCGCTCCGGCTGGAGCGGACAAGCTGGCCGAAGTACTGCCAAAGAGCCACGAATTGCGCCGCGGAGGATGGGTATGTCGGTTCGGTACACGAAAGACGGGAAGGAAAGAAAGCTCTTGCGCGGCAAGTTTCAGAATCTTCCTGCAACGTTCCGTCTTGGTCGCCGAGGGCTAGAGGAGCAGTGGCTTGCGGCAGTGGACGATGCGCTAGCGGCGCGCGAAACGGTCAAGATCAGAATCGGAAAAAACGCCGAGATGGCCGCTTCGGAGTTGGGGACCTACTTGGAGGAACGGCTCCGGTCGGAAGTCGTCGGTATCATCGGGAGTCACGTCCTGCTCTACCGTCCGCAAGAGGAAGGTTCGGGTTCGTGATCAGGCGGTTTCCTTGACCTTGATCCACTTTGCGAGCGCTTTTTGTAGTTCCGATTTGGAAATCGGTTTGCTGAGGTAGTCGTCCATTCCGGCTGCCAAGCACTTCTCTCGGTCCCCCTTCATGGCGTTGGCCGTCAGTGCGATGATCGGAAGTTCGTCCGTGGATCGATGTTCCCGGATCTTTCCGGTGGCCTCGAAGCCGTCCATCTCGGGCATCTGGCAGTCCATCAGGACCAAGTCGAAGGATTCATGGATTGCCCGATTGACGGCTTCATGTCCGTTTCGTGCGCGCTCGGCTTTGCAATCGAGTTTCTGCAACATGCGGCAGGCGACCTCGAGGTTGATGCGATTGTCATCGACGACGAGAATTCTCGCTCCCGGCCATCGCGCTGCGGATGGGGTATCGCGGCTCGATGTCTCTAGGGTCGTTCGGGGCGCGTGGGTCAATGCCTCGAAGAGAGCACGCGGTCGAATCGGCTTGGCCAAGCAGCGGACGAAGGAGGGTAGGGGCTCGGGAGCCCTGTCCCCGAATTCGGTCAACATCAGCACCTTCGAGCGAGAGTGCTCTCCGTTTCGTGCCGTGGCGGAAAGGTAGGCGCGCGCATCCTCTTCCGAGTCGAAACTATCGACGATGATCCAGTCGACGTGCCCCGCCGTGCTCGGAGAATCGCCGGTTTCTCGACAGATCGCACCGAGTTCTTCTAGGCTCTCTCGAACGAGAGCGGAGACGGCTTCGTTTCTCAATCGAATGGAGAAGTGCCGGCCGGCGATGAGGTCCCCGGCTTTCTTGGTCGGAGCGGGCGATAGGGCATGCGCAGCGTGGACCTTGACGGTGAACCAGAAGGTGCTGCCGCAGCCGATTTCGCTTTCGACTCCGATTCCGCCATCCATCAATTCGGTCAGCTTTCGGCAGATGGCCAAGCCGAGGCCGGTGCCGCCGTATCGGCGCGTGAAGGAGGAGTCCACTTGGGAAAAGGGTTCGAAGAGCTTCTGCTGACCTTCTTCAGAGATACCGATTCCAGAGTCGGCGATCGAAAAGCGAAGTTCGTATCTTCCGCACTCATCGACTGAAGTGCAGGAAGCATGGACGATGATCTGGCCTCGATCCGTGAACTTGACGGCGTTGCCGAGCAGGTTTGCCAGGACTTGACGAATGCGGTTGGGGTCGCCGTTGAGTGACGCGGGAACGGTGCGATCGATCTTCGCCGCGAGTTCGAGACCCTTTTGCCGTGCATTGGAGGCGAATAGATTCAATGCGTTTTCCACGAGATCGTGAATATCAAAATCGATGGTTTCCAGCGTGACGCGGCCCGCTTCGATCTTCGAAAGATCGAGAACGTCATTGAGAATCGCCAAGAGGGCTTTACCCGAATTGAGAATCACCCGCGCGCATTCGCGGTTCTCACCCGAAAGGTCGGCATCGAGGAGCATTTCAGACATCCCCAAGATTCCGTTCATCGGCGTTCTGATCTCATGGCTCATCGTTGCCAGAAAGGTATCTTTCGCCCGTGCGGCGCCTTCCGATTCCACGAGTGCTTGTTGAAGCGCGAGGTTCGTGCTTTGCAGATCTCTTTGGTGTTGGTCTAGTTCGGCGGTTCTTTCCGAGACCATCGCCTCGAGTTCCTTGTTGGTTCGCGACATGCGTCTGACCCGCCAGACATAGGATCCGACCGCCACACCGAGCGCTAGTGCGCCCATCAAGGCGATGAACCAAACACGCTTCCAAAGCGGCGCTTGAATCGTGAACGAGTAGGTTGCGGCTCGGGTACTCCAAACGCCGTCGCGATTCATCGCCTTGACGACGAACTCATACGATCCATGGGCAAGGTTGGAGTACGTCGCGCTCGATTTTTCGGTGAGCGGGAGCCATGTCTTGTCTAGTCCTCTCAGCATGAACTGATAGCGTATTTTCTCCGGGGCGGTGGTCGAGATACCGATGAACTCGAAGGTGAGATAGTTTTGATCTGAGGAGTAGACACGCCCGGGTTCGAGTGGAGTCTCCTCGAGGTAGACCTGAACGCCGGAAATATGCACAGCGGGGGGGACGAGGATCGGCCGGTCTGCGAGCGGGTCGTAGCGCACGGCGCCGGCGATCGTCCCGAACCAGATCGGGCCGCCTTCTTCGTTGAAGGTCGCGTGGACATTGGTTTCGATGGCGCCGAAACCGTCCGTCTTGCCGAAGTGGGTAAACCGACGGCGGGAGGACTCGTATTTGTAGAGCCCGTTGTTGGTACCCGCAAAGATGATGTCTCCCGGTCCGCGAGCCACCAAGTAGACGTTTTCTCGACCGAGTTTTTCATTTTCGGTTGCCGCGCATTCGAAGCGTTTTCCGTCGAAGCGATAAAAACCTCCGTCATCTGCACCGATCCACAGGTTGCCGCTACGATCTTCCGCGATCGAATTCAGCGCAAGGTGCTTTAGCCCGCGTTCCTCGCCGAAGACGGTGAAGGTTCCCCGGTCATGGGGGGACGCGCCGGGTTCGAAACGCGCCAACCCAAGGTCCGTCACTCCCCACCAGACCGTCCCATGCGTATCGGTGAAAACGATGTAGACGTTGGAATCTTCGCCCGGTTCCTCGCTGGTGATGGAATAACGAACGAATGATCCCCGTGCTCCGTGGGCACCTCCCGGAGGGTAGAAGCGGTAGACCCCATGGCCGAAGGTCCCCAACCAAATCGATCCGTCCGGTCCGCCGACGATCGAGAGCACGCGTTCGGCGGATAGACCATCGGCCCGAGAGAAATTATCGAAGGTTTCGCTCTCGGGGTCGAAGCGGCATAAGCCCGCGCCGTCCGTCGCCAGCCAAAGCATGCCGTCATCCGCGATGAAGACGTCGCGCACTCGATCTTCGCAAAGCCCGTGCTCGAGCGTATAGATCGTCGTCTCAGCCAAGCGTTTTCCCGGTATTGCCCGCAGATGCTTGATCAAGCCTGCATCGGTGCCGAGCCACAGCGTGTCATCGTTGTCGACCTTGACGGACCATATCGAATCGAGCGCCGGGTTCAACGTCAATGCGTAGGTCTCGAAGCGTTCCCCCAGGTAGTTGGATATTCCTCCGCCGTTGGTTCCGAACCAAATATTGCCCTCGGCATCGGGAGTGATCTCAAGGATTCTGGCGTACGCGAGGCCGTGCTCGATGGAGAAGGCTTTGATCTCGGCGATGTCCATGTTTTCGGGGCTGATCTGGAGGCGCGTGGCCCCCTCACCGTCGCTTCCAAACCAGATGCGGCCCGGTGCTTCGCGCGTCATGGTTTGAACTTTCGCTTCGGGAAGTCCGAGCCAGCCGTCGGGAGATTCGGACTCCAAGTCGGCGAGGGGCTTGCCGTTGAGCCGGTAGGAATCGACTCCACCCTCGGCCATGGCGAACCACAATCGCCCCCGCCCGTCTTCAGCGACGGCGAGCGCGTGCGTGCTGGAGAGAATCTTGACGAACGAACGGGAATCCGTTGAGGTCAACGAATTCTGGGCGGCGTAGATTCCCGAGCCATCGGCGATCCAGAGGTAGTCTGCACCGCTGTGAATATCCTCGATGCGCTGAAAGGAGGTTTCGTAGGCGACGACTTCGACGGCATCGTCGGTGTTGTGGACCAATCGCAAGCCGCCGCCTCGGGAACCGATCCATATGTGCCCGCTCCGGTCTTCTTCGATCACGGTGACTTCCCTCCCTGCGAAACGCTCGGAGGGGGGGAAGGAAGCGAAGTCGTCGTTCGTCACCACGGTCAGACCACCGGAGGGATGGCCCAACCAGATGCGTCCTCGACGATCGATCGTGCCGCTGGAGATCTGGTTTTCCCAAAGGCCGTCTTGACGAGTAAAAGTCCGGAAAACCCGCCCATCGAATCGAGCGAGCCCTTGGTGTGTTCCGACCCAGATGTATCCGCGCGGGTCTTGAACGATGACCTCGACTTGGGATTGAGGGAGGCCGTCCTCAACGCCGTAGTTGCGAAACATCGCCTTCTGAGCGACGGCGGGGTAGACGGCAAGCGATAGACACAGGAGCCGGGCGCCCAGGGATAGAAAGACCCCCATGAAGCGGGCCGGAGTGCTCGCCTTGGTGTCGTTCGGCTTTGCTTGAATCCGGCTCATCACCGGGTCCGGGGTGGGTATCACGCCTCTGACTCCCTCGCACGCATATCGGCCTATCGTCGGCCGCCTTGAGCGTGCATACCGGGATTTCCCCGATTTCCAGTTAGCATGAAAAAAGCGTGCCGTTTCGGAACGTTCGGCGTGGCGCTTTGAGATGAGGATTCGCGAAAAAAGGCTCGATCCGGGCCGCACGGACAAGCCGCGCTAGGAGTCTGCACGGCAGAAATAGGGTGGGGAAGTTTCGGTGCCGGGCTAGAATCCTCGCCATGCCGCAGATTCCTTGGTTTCGACGAGCGAGCATCGTCGTACCCCTCGCCGTGGGCGTCGTTCTCAGAGCGCTTCACTTCGCCTTTTCCGCACTCCGAGATCCTCTCTTCCTGCACCCTGTCGTCGATTCCTGGTTTCACGCCCATCAGGCTCAGGAGATTCTCGCCGACGGGTGGCTGCTCGCGGGCACGCATGCATTCTACAAGGGGCCGCTGTATTCGTATTTTCTGGCCCTTCTCTTTTCGTTCTTCGGGGCGGGTTCAGCAGTGGTGATGGCGCGACTGGTCTCGCTCGCACTCGGTTCTCTAGCCGTCGCAGTGATCGCGACGATCGCGCATCGTCTGGCAGGAGATCGCGCGGCTTGGGCGGCCGGGCTCGCCGCGGCTTTCTACGGCACGGCGATTTATTTCGATCTGACCCTGCTCTTGGTGCCGATCGTCAGCGCGGGACTTCTCCTCGCCGCGTTTTTCGGGATTCGCTCGCTCGAATCCGATTCTCCGGAACGCGACCTCGCTTTGGCGGGGGCCATTCTCGGCGTCGTCTGTCTCGCGCGGGCCAACGGAGTGTTGGTCGTGGTGGCCGTGGCGGGTTGGGCGGCGATGACGGCCCGGTCGGGCTCTTGGCGAGAGATGCATCGTCTTCGGGCGGCGGCGCTGATCGCCGTTCCGGCGCTGGCGATCATCGCCCCGGTCACGCTTCGCAACGCGGTTCTCGAACGCGACCCCGTGCTCATCTCCTGGAACGGGGGGATCAATCTCTACATGGGGAACGATCCGGCCTTCGACCAGGGGTCGGGGAATTGGAATCCCGACCTGACCTGGATGCGGCTGTACCATGCGCCCGCGGAACTCGGGCTCGAGCGAGGCAGCGAACATCAGCGCTTCTTCTTCCGGCAGACTTTGCTCCGGGCTGCGCATGATCCCGTCGCCTTGCTTTCGGTTCTCGGCGAAAAGGTCCGCTATCTGGTTTCCGCCTACGAGATATCCAACAACCGACGCATCGACGAGGCGCGCGATCGTTCGCCCGTCATTCGTTTGTTGATGGCGCACGGAAGGAGCTATGCATTCCCGCTGTCGCTGATCGGTCCATTGCTGATCGGCGGCCTCGTCGTATTGCGCGGTCGTCTGCGGCCGCAGGCGGCGCTGCTTCTGGTGATGGCTCTCGCATGGTTGCTCGCACCGCTGCTTTTTTTCAATACGGCTCGCTATCGGCTTTCCGCAATCCAGCTTTTGCTTCCGCTCGCGGCGGCGGGGTGGGTGCTCTTTCTTCGCTCGGATCTAGCGGCGCACCGAAGGAGATTGTTGCTGCCGGCCTCGGTCGTCTGCGTTGCCGCGGTCGTGGTCACCTTGACGATTCCTGCGTCCGCGACTCTGCCGCCTTCGGATTGGCTCAATCTCTCAGATGTTCATCGCCGGATGGGTGACGATGCCAAAGCTCTCGAATTCAGAGTGCGCGCAGCGGAAGCGGAGCCGGAGAATCCTTTTGCGAGGCTGCAGCTAGCGGAGTTCCTGCGCGGAAAGAAACGCTTTGCGGAGGCCATCGAGCACTACGAGCGTCTTCTCGATACACGGGGCTTGGCCACGGACTGGTACCACGCGGCTCTTCGAGGGCGCGCACGATCGCTTGCCGGAACCGCTCGCTTCGCAGATTCCGTGGAGGCCTACACGCGCCTGATCGATGCCGACCCCGATCGTCCCACGACGAATGGGCGGGAGGACTTTCATCTCTTGGGTGTGCCGCCGCTCGAAACGTGTCGGGCCTACTACGAGCGAGGCACGGTCTTCGTCAACCTCGGTCGTAAGGCCGAAGCGGCGGCGGATTTCGCGGCGGTGATGAGGGAATGCCCGGAGGCGGAGGCGATGGTGAGGCGTGCGCGCCTCGCAATCACCAGGATGGGAAAGAGCGCCGCGGATCCGGATTGAATCCGGCGATCGGCGACTGCACTGACTTCGGGCCTTTTTATTGTGTCGTTTTCTTTCGAAACGGTCTGCACGGATCCGTAGGTCGAATGTCGGCCTCAAGTCCGTGCGCTCTCGGCCGAAGAGTCAAGACGCGGGGGTCCATGGTTCAAGGTTCATCAGATCCCGCGGCAAGGAGTGGCGCCATGCCGATCGAAATCACCCCAACTCACGTTCCTGCAGACATTCGACCGACGGGTGCTCAGAGCGTTCGCACGGAGGATCGGAAGACGCGAGAGCCCAAAGCGACGGAAAGCGATCTCGAGTCGACTCGTCAGGACGATCGTCCTCCGCGCATCTCTTCCCGAGGACACGTCGGACCGGGGGGACAAAAGGGCAGTCATCTCGACGTCATCGGATGATGATTTCCACGATGGCGGGCTTTCCCATCGAAGAAGATCTCTAGATCACCGCAAACACCCTTGGTGGTGTCGGCGCCTTTCGCGACGTCGCTCGATCACCTCGAGCGCGCGCTACGCCGTGCAAAGACACGCCGAGCAAGCCAAAGAAGAATCAGGGCGCAGATGCCGCCGAGAGCTACGATGAATCGGCTTCCAAACGAGGATTTTCGCGGCAAGATTCCGGGGCCCGGCTCGGCCCACAGGCAAAGCGATTCAGCAAGCGCGGGATGGGCACGGGTGAGGTTTTCCGCGGCGGTGAGCGGGTGACGCTGCCATCGCGAGAGCGCGTTTTCGATGATCTCGATTTCGTCGGGCTCGAGCGGTCGACGCGACAGTAGCGTCCACTCGTAGCCGGCGATCTTGGCGCCGTCGGCCAGCATCCAAGCTCCTGCTTCCGGAAGGCGGGAATCTGCGGGCATCGTCGTGCCCAAGACGATCAGGCCGGGTCCCGATCCGCTTCGCCGCGCCGGAATCGACTCGGGGCCGATCCAGCCATCGGCGCCCGCGAGGGATTCGGGAGCGAACCAGCCTGCGCCGGAGGGGATCTCTTCGAGTGTCAGCCCCTTGCCCGTGTAAAGCGGCCATCCTTCTTCCAAGTCGGGATGGAGGCGGCCACCGTGCGCCGGGTCTGAGGGATCTTTCGTCATGAGCGGATCTCGACCCGATTCTCCAGAGCCGATCTCCAAGACGCGACCGTTCCACCGCGTCGCCTTCGCCTGTCGGTGAGGTCGTGGTGTCGGCGTCGGGCGCAAGATGCGAATCACTGTGCGCGGAGGGGTGCCGAGAGCGAGGCCCGCGCGGGGCGCATGCGGACCGAGCCAGTAGACGATCCGTGCATCCCGGCAGGGGGGGGTCTTCAAGACGTCTTCCGGAGCGGAGACCGCCGCGGCATGCGCGCGCGCCATGGCAATCGCAATGGGTTGCGGCGGAGGGGTCGCCATCACCAAACAGCCGGCTGAAGGAATCCACTCCACGATCTCCTCCGGCGAG
>Ga0256830_1003311_pt1 | contig 10102 bp, 9 predicted proteins | sample 128326metaG_FD_190537 | JGI IMG/M metagenome (GOLD analysis project Ga0256830, IMG submission 190537) | Hydrothermal vent microbial communities from Lau Basin, Pacific Ocean - 128-326 | ecosystem: Environmental > Aquatic > Marine > Hydrothermal vents | place: Pacific Ocean: Lau Basin | collected...
GGCGATGTCGAAGCTCCCCACCCCGTGGAGTTTGTCGACTTCGTCCTGGATGGCCGGCTCGTACCCGGCCCCCTTCTCGGTCACGACGTGCACGATGACCGGCTCGTCATACTCCTTGGCGCGGGCGAAGGTCTCTTCAAGGAGCGGGATGTCGTGCCCGTCGATCCGACCCGAATACTTGAGCCCCAAGGCGTCGAAGACCGTGGACGGCTCCAGGATCTGCTTGAACGCCTCCTTGAAGCGGGTGGCGAGCTCGTCGGCCGTCTCACCCACGAGCGGCAGGCCCTTCAGGATCCTCCCCACCGACCGCTTCGCCCATTCGTATCGGGGGTCGAACCGGTAGTGGGCGAGGTTGGCGAGGGTGGCGAGGCCACCGACGGTGTGGTCGTACGACCGCCCGTTGTCGTTCACCACGATGACCAGCCGCCGGGGTTTGGCGACGGCGATGTGGCTGAGCGCCTCGTACGCCATCCCTCCGGTGAGGGCACCGTCGCCGATGACCGCCACCGTCCAGTAGTCGGGGTTGGTGAGGGCGTGACCGAGGGCGTAACTCAGCGAGGTGGAAGCGTGGCTGTTCTCCACCCAGTCGTGGGCACTCTCATCCCGGGACGGGTAGCCGCTCAGACCGCCGAATACTCGGAGCCGGTCGAAGCCGTCCCGGCGTCCGGTCACGATCTTGTGGACGTAGCTCTGGTGGCCCACGTCCCAGATGATCCGGTCGCGAGGACTGTCGAAGGCCCGGTGCAGCGCCAGGGTCAACTCGACGACCCCCAGGTTGGGTGAGAGGTGGCCACCCGTCCTGGAGATCTTCTCGATCAGGAACTCCCTGATCTCGCCGCAGAGCTGTACGAGCTGCTCGTGGTCGAGCGCACGCAGGTCCGCAGGTTCGTGGATGTGGTCGAGGAGCGACATCGCCGTCTGGAACGACAGGCTAGCCGTCGGAGGTTCCCACGGTGAATCCCCTCCCCGAACCGACCCGCTCGGATCCCCCGTTCACCAGCGGTCGGCTTTGTCTTCGTCCCAGTAGTCGAGCCGGTCGAGGGGCATCACCACCGCCGTCATCACGTTCATCAGGTGGGCGCTGATCCGTTTGAGATACCGTGCGACCAGGGCGATCGGCACACCTTCCCGTGAAGGCCGGTCCGAGGTGAGCTGTTCGATGACCATCGCGTCGAACTCGTCGAGCTTGGCGTCGGCCTCGTTCAACGCCTCCTGGGCGGCTGCGGCGTCCCGGTCGGCGAAGATCTTCGCCGTCCGGTCGACCAGCTCGCGAACCCATGCGACGTCCCTCTGGATCCGGTCGAATTCCGACAGCCCGGTGATGTCGGCCCCGGCGTTGGCGACGTCCCAGAGGTTCTTCGCGTAGTCACCGAGACGTTCGATGTCCTTCACGATCGACATGTAGACGAGGATGGCGGGGATGTCGGCCGAAGCGCCCCGTACCCCTGCATGGACGACCAGCTCGCGGCGGATCTCCCGTTCCAGACGGTTCACCGCCCGGTCGCTCTTGCGGAGGGTCTTCCCCACCTCGGAGGGGGCGACACGCCCGAACAGGGCGTCGGTGGCGATGTCGATGGTCCGACCGCAGGCGGCCAGCATCTCCTGGATCTGCTGTTCGATCCGCTCGATCTGGGACTCACCTTTGCCGGAGAACAAGTCGAACACCATCTCGTCACCTCACCTGAACACCACGATACCCACCAGCGGCAGGACGACGAACACCGCCACCAGGTAGGCCAGCACCACCTGTTTGCGTCGGGTGGCGACCTCGGCCAGGGCCCGGGCGGCCCGGAGCGGGAGCCGACGGACCAGCGGAACGGGGTAGAAGGCGAGGATCCCGAAGACGTTGAACAGGGTGTGGGTGAGGGCGATGGTGAGGGCTTCGGGCCGGTCGGCCGCCAGCGACGCGAGGAGAGCGGTGACCGTCGTCCCCAGGTTCGCTCCGAGGGTGACCGGATAGGCGTTCTCCAAGGTGATCACTCCGGCTCCGAGCAGAGGCACCAGGATCGAAGTGGTGATCGACGAGCTCTGCACCGCCACGGTGACGACGACCCCCAGGATCATCGCTCCCAGACCCGCCCCCCGGCCGAGGACGGCGTTGAACCCCGCCTCCATCCTGCCTGCCATGAGGACGCGCATGTTGCGGGTGACGAAGACGAGCGCGACGAAGATCGACCCGAGGGCGAGGGCGAGGAGCAGCGAACCGACCCACCCCCGATGGAGGCCCAGATCGGTGAGACCCCCTTCGATGAGGGCCACCGGCGCCTTGATCGCCGCCTTGATCGGGCTCTTCCCGGGCGCGGCGGCGACCGAATCCGACCCGGCCAGCAGGGACGACACCGCCGTCGCCGACTTCGACAAGAACCCGGTTGCGAGCTCCAACGGCAGGAACACCACGACGGCGAACACGTTGAAGAAGTCGTGGACGGTGGCACCGGCGAAGGCCCGTTTGAACTCGGCGCCGCGCCGCACATGGCCGAGGGAGGCGAGGGTGTTGGTGACGGTGGTCCCGATGTTCGCCCCCATGATCATCGGGACGGCGGCGGCCACCGAGAGGGACCCCGACCCGACCAGCCCGACGATCGTCGACGTCGTCACCGACGACGACTGGACCAGCACCGTGGCGAGGATCCCGGCGAACAGCCCGGCGACCGGAGACGAGACGTACCCGAAGATGCGCTCCGCGGCGTCGACACCGAACACCTTGATCCCGGTCTCCAGGCCTTTGACACCGACGAGGAAGAGGTACAGGAACCCGAGGACCAGAATCGGGCGGAGCCACCGGGGAACTCCGCCGGTCCGTTCGGTCGTCGCCGGAGACTCGGCCATACCGGACGGGCACGGTAGCACCCTCGGGACGACCTCAAGCCGGAGCGGTAGGAATCCAGATCCGGAACGTCGACCCCACCCCCAGTTCGCTGGTGACGTCGACGGTGCCGCCGTGCCGCTCGACGACGTGTTTGACGATCGCCAAGCCGAGACCGGTGCCCCCCGTCGCCCGTGACCGTGCCGCATCGACTCGGAAGAACCGTTCGAAGACACGGGGGAGCGCCCAGGTCGGGATCCCGATGCCGGTGTCCCGGACCGTCACCACGGCCGTCCCGTCTTCGACCGCCAACACGACCTGCACCGTCCCACCGGGAGCGCTGTAGCGGATGGCGTTCTCGATCAGGTTCCCGACGGCGAGGCCCAGGTCGGCCCGCGCTCCCATCACGGTCACGGGACGGAGGTCGACGTCGAGGCGCACCCCGGCCGCATCGGCCGACGCCGACGCACGGTCCACTTCGTCTCGGATGATCAGGTCCAAGGCCACGGGGCTCCGTTCCGGTTCGGCCGCCTCCAGGCGTGACAGGTCGAGCAGATCCCCGACCAGTCGAGCCAGGTGACGTGCCGACGCCGAAGCCTGGTCGAGGAAGCCCCGTACCCGATCCGGGTCGCGGCTGAGGGCGGTCTCCGCGGCTTCGACCGACGCCAGGATCCCGGCGACCGGGGTCTTCATCTCGTGGGAGGCGTCCGTGACGAAGTCGCGGCGCATCGCCTCGATGCGCCGCCGCTCGCTGATGTCGTCGAGCACCACCAGCACCCCGCCGTCGTCGAGGGAGGTGACCGTCACGTGGAGGATTCGACTCGGGGCACCGTATTCGACGTCCCCTTCGGTGGAGCGGGCCCCGTCCCGACCGTCGGTGACGAGCCGGCGAAGCGCCGGTGGTGCGATCTCGGACAGGTCTCGGGGACGGGACCCGAGGAGCGACGCGGTGGCGGCGTTCGCATACAGCACCGAGTCGTCGCCGGCGACGAGCAGCACACCGAGGTCCAGGGCCTCCAAGACGACTTCCAGACGCCGACGCTCCCCTTCGAGCTGGGCAAGTCTCGACCCGAGCTCGCTGGCGGTCCTGCCGATGGCGACCCCGAGGCGGTCGAGCTCGACGACACCGGACCGTTCGGGACGGAGATCGACCCGTCCGTCGGCGATCGACGTGGCGACTGCGGCGAGGCGGCGGAGCGGCCGGGCGAGGAAATGAGCGACGACCCCCACCACGACGATCCCCACCATCCCTGCCAAACCGGCGGCGTAGGCGAGGTCGCGGCGTACCGTCGCCAGCTCACCGGGGTCGAGGTCCCCTCGGATCGACAGGTCCACCAGGAACCCGAGCCCTCCGATCAGCACCAGGAACACGACGGCGAACGCCGTCATCAGCCTGGTCGTCAACCGTGCGCGGCCGTACCGCTCAGCCATCGACGAACTTGTAGCCGATGCCCCGGATGGTGACGATGTGGCGCGGCCGCGACGGGTCGGCCTCGAGCTTTTGTCGAAGCCGCTTGATGTGCACGTCGAGGGTCTTGGTGTCACCGAAATACGAGGGACCCCACACCTCGTCGATCAGGGTCTCCCTGCTCGCGACCCGCCCCGCTCGCCGCATCAACGATTCGAGGAGGTCGAATTCCTTCGGCCGCAACGAGACCGGTTCGCCGTTCCTCCGGACCTCGTGGGCGTCGATGTCGAGTTCGAAGGGGCCGACCCTGAGCACCTCGTTGGTGTCGCCGAAGGTGCCGGCGCGGTTCGCCCGCCGGAGATGGGCCCGAACCCGGGCGACCAGCTCACGCATCGAGAACGGTTTCGTCACGTAGTCGTCGGCGCCCAGCTCGAGACCCACCACCTTGTCGGCTTCGGCGTCTTTGGCGGTGACGACGATGATCGGGACGTCCGAACGGGAGCGGATCTGACGGCAGACGTCGAGGCCGGACCCTCCCGGAAGCATCAGATCGAGGAGCACGAGGGACGGACGCCAGGTACGTGCCCGTTCCAGTCCGTCCACCGCATTGTCGGCCGTCACGACTTCGAAGCCCTCCACCTCGAGGGCGTACCGCAAAGATTCGACCAGGGAGGGCTCGTCCTCGACGATGAGGATACGGGCGCGGGGTTCAGGTGCGGTCACCGGACCCTGCCGTGTCGCCGAATTCGCGGAACTCGCCGGTGGCCAAGAACACCACCTGCTCGGCGACGTCCACGGCCTGGTCTCCGATACGTTCGAGGGCCCTCGCCACCATCATCATCCGCGTGGCCCACTCCAGCTGCTCTTTCCGTGGCCCGCAGGCGACGACCCTCTGGTACATCTGCCGGTTGAGGCGGTCCACCGGCTCGTCCATCTCCGGGAGGGTGAGGGCTGCGGCGACGTCACGTCGGATGAACGCCGCCACCGCTCTCCGCACCATCGGCCGTACCAGATCGGCCATCTCCTGGAGCTCTTCGAGGATCTGTTCGCTCCGGGGAAGCCCGTGGACCACCGTGGCCATCTTCGATATGTTGACACACTGGTCACCCATGCGCTCCAGGGTGGCGTTCAGGACCAGGATGGCGGACATCAGGCGGAGATCCGAACCCATCGGCTGTTGCCGGGCCATGAGTTCGAGCCACCGGTCGTGGATGTCCAGGTAGATCCGGTCGATCTCGGCGTCGGAGGCGATCACCGCGTCGGCGACGTCGGGGGCGTCCTCGACGACCGCCCGAATCGCCTCGGCGATCATCCCCTCCGCCCGGCCGGCCACCCCCACCAGATCGGCTTCGAGCGCAGCCAGCTCACGGTGGAAGTGGGTCCGCCGGTCGTTCATCAGCCGAACCGTCCCGTGATGTAGTCCTCGGTCTCCTTCTCCGACGGCGACGTGAAGATCCGCTCCGTGAGGTCGAACTCGACCAGACGGCCCGTACGGCGACCTCCTTCCCCGACCTCCACCGAGAAGAACGCGGTCCGGTCGCTCACCCGGGCGGCCTGCTGCATGTTGTGGGTGACGACGATGATCGTGTAGTCCTCTTTCAGCTCGATCATCAGCTCTTCGATCCGCAACGTGGCGATGGGGTCGAGCGCAGACGCCGGCTCGTCCATGAGGACCACGTCGGGGCTCGTCGCGATGGCCCGGGCGATGCAGAGGCGTTGCTGTTGGCCTCCCGACAGGGCGAGGGCCGGCTCGTCGAGCTTGTCCTTCACCTCGTCCCACAGGGCGGCCTTGCGCAGGGACTCTTCGACGATGTCGTCGAGGTCGGCGGTGAGACCGGCGATCCTCGGGCCGAACGCCACGTTCTCGTAGATCGACTTGGGGAACGGGTTCGGCTTCTGGAAGACCATGCCGATGCGTCGCCTCACCTCCACCGGGTCGACGTCCGGTCCGTAGAGGTCGACGCCGTGGTAGGTCACGGTGCCCTCCACCCGGGCCGTCTCGATCAGGTCGTTCATCCGGTTGAGGCAGCGGATCACCGTCGACTTCCCACATCCGGAAGGCCCGATGAGGGCCGTGATCTCATGTTGGCGGATGTCGAGGTCGATCCCCCGGACCGCCTGGAAATCTCCGTAGAAGACGTCGAGGTCCCTGACTTCGAAGACGACCGGGTGCTCGGAGGACAGCTCGTCGGATACCCCGACCGGGGGAACCGGTCGCAGCTCGGCGGTCGATGCGATCTGGGACATGTCGGGTTGCTCCATGTTCATCGGCGACGTTCGAAACGGTCTCGGGTGACGATCGCTGCCCCGTTCACCGCCAGGAGAACGACGAGCAGCACCACGATCCCCGCCGCCGTGAGGGCGACGAACTCCTCCTGGGGCTGGCGGGACCAGTTGAAGATGACGATCGGAAGGGCCGTGTACTTCTCGCTCGTGACGAGGGAGAGGAGCGACGCCCCTTCGGCCGGGGCGAAGAAGTTGGACAGCACCGCCCCCGCCAGCAGCAGAGGCGCCGACTCGCCGAACGCCCGGGCGATGGTGAGGACCGCCCCGGTGAGGATGGCCGGGGCTGCGGTGGGCAGGACGTGATGCCGGAGGGTCTCCCAGCGGGTGGCGCCGACCCCGTAGGAGGCTTCCCGAAGCTCCAACGGCACCGCCCGCAGCGCCTCCTGGCTGGTGATCACCATGATCGGAAGGACCAGGACCGTGAGGGTGAGACCGCCGGCGACGAGGGTGCGGCCGCTGTCCTGGCCGAGGAGCTGTTCGAGGATGAGCTTCACGAACAGGCCGAGACCGAGGAGTCCGTACACGATCGAGGGGACCCCGGCGAGGTTCCGGACGTTGGAGACGAGGAAGCGGGTGAGGCGGGTGTCCCGGGCGTACTCCTCCAGGTAGACGGCGGCGGCCACCCCCAAAGGGAAGGCGGCGACGATGACGAACAGGGAGAGCACCACCGACCCGAAGACACCCTGGATCAGTCCGGTCGCCTCCGGCCGGGGGGAGAGACGTGCGGTGACCACGTCGAAGCCCCGCTCGGCGAACACGGGAACCGATTTGGCGACGACGTCGACCAGCAACGTGACCAGCACCGCCAGCGACGCGAGCAGGGCGACGAGCAGCAGCGACGCCACCACCGTGTCGACCGCACCGACTCGACGTCGGGTGAGGGACCGGCGGACGAGTTCGGCGGTGACGGTTCGGGTGGCCACGGTCAGTACCTCTGGCGGAATCGGCGGACGACCCGGTCGGAGACGACGTTGAGGGCGAAGGTCATGGCGAAGAGCAGGAGCCCGACGAAGAAGAGGCTCTGGAACGCGGCCACCGCCCCGGCGACCTGGTCCGACCCGATGGCGAGGGACGCCATCGCCCCGGTCATCGTCTGGCCTCCCTCGAGGGGGTTCAGGGTCATCAGCGACCCGCCGGTGGCTCCGGCGGCGATCGCCACGACCATGGTCTCACCGATCGCCCGGGACATCCCGAGGATGAGGGAGGCGATGACCCCGGACAGCGCTGCGGGAAACACGACCCGCAGGCTCGTGTGCCACCGCTGAGCCCCGAGCCCGAACGCAGCCTCCCGGATCGACTGGGGCACGGCCCGGAGGGCATCCTCGGACACCGAAGAGATCAGCGGGACGATGAGGATCCCCACCCCGATCCCCGCTGCTGCCAGGCTCTGGCTCTGCGCGGAGTCCCACAGTGCCTGCACGATCCGGGGTGAGATGAAACGGAGGGCGAAGAAGCCCAACACGACCGAAGGGATTCCGGCCAGCAGCTCCAGCACCGGCTTGAGGACCCGTCGGAGCCGTGGACGGGCGTATTCGGACAGGTAGACGGCGGCACCCAGGCCGAGGGGGGTGGCCACGACCATGGCGATCCCGGCAACCAAGACGGTGTGCCACACGATGGTCCTCAGGTCGAACCGTCCACGCCGGGGGAACCAGCCGTCGGCCCACAAGGCGGACACCCCGACGTCGGCGGCGATGCTGCGAAGGAACGAGATCGCCTCACCGACCAGGGAACCGACGATGGCGACCGAGATGACCAGGGTGGAGGCCGCCGCCACCACGAACACGGCCTGGACCCTCCGCTCCCGGCGTCGTCGGCGCCGGTCACCTCGGAGCGACAGGCTCCCGGACGGCGTCCCCGTCATCCTCCCACCTCGGCCCAGGTCGCCTTCGTCTCGGCGATCAGTTCCTCGGGGAGCGGCACGTAGCCGGCTTCGGCGACGGCGGTGATCCCGTCCCCCAGGTAGAAGGTGATGAAGTCGGCGAGGTATGGCTTCTCGGCGACCTTGGCCAGGTTGACGTACAGGTAGAGGGAACGGGCGAGGGGATAGGTCCCGTCCGAGATCGACGCGATCGTCGGCTCCACACAGTCCCCGTCGCCTCGGTCGACGGCGATGGCCTTCACCACGTCCTGGTTCTCGACGTAGAAGGCGAACCCCACCCATCCGAGCGACGTCGGGTTGGAGGCGATGTTGTCCACGATGACGTTGTCGTTGGCGGACGCCTGGTAGTCGGCGCGGGTCGGCTCGGACTGTCCCCGGGCGTCCAGGATCTCCTCCAGCGCCAGCTCGACGAAGGCGTCGAACGTTCCCGACTCCTCACCCGGAGCGGTGATGACCAGCGGCAGGGACGGGTAGGGGGCGTGTCCGCCTCCCAGACCGGCTGCCCGGAGCTCGGCGGCGAGGGCGTCGGCGTCGGCCCACGTGGCGAACCCTTCCGATTCGGGACCGACGAGGGCGTACAGGTCCCCGAGGTCGAGGCAGGAGACCTCGGGGTTGTCGACGGAGGTGAGGACGCTGATCCCGTCGAAGGCGATCCGAAGCTCCACCCAGTCGACGCCGGCGGCGGCACAGGCTTCACGTTCGGCGTCTTTGATGAGGCGTGACGCGTCGGCGATGTCGGTTTCACCGGCACAGAACCGCTGGAAGCCGTCGCCGGTGCCCGGCCCTTCGACGGAGATGGCGACACCGGGGTTCGCCTGGTTGAAGCGCTCCGCCACCAGCGCCGTCACCGGTTCGACGGTCGAAGAGCCCGACACCTCGATGGATCCGCTGCTTCCGTCCCCTGTCGACACCCCATCGGTGCCGACCGGTTCGGCCGCTCCGCCTCCACAGGCGGCGAGCACGAGGGCGGCCACCACCGCCAGGGCCGACCAGCGCTTCAACGTCCCCATGTTCGGTTCCTCGGGTTCGACGACGCCGGGAACCTACGGGGGCCGGGTGAACGGGCGGCGATACGGCAGGTGAACGGCGGGTGAACGATTCGGAACTCAGTCGATGCGTGCCTTGGCCCGCGCTTCGGCCAGACCGCGCAGCGTGAGGTGGGTCTCGATGCCGAGTTCGGTGGGCACCTTGGTCCAGCGCCCGTCGGCTCCCAGCTCCCAGGCGAGGGTGTCGTCGGCGAGGAGCACGTCGATCATCTCGTCGATCCGGAACTGCAGATCGGGATCCTCCACCGGGACGAGGACCTCCACCCGCCGGTCGAGGTTGCGGGGCATGAGGTCGGCCGAGCCCAGATAGTAGGAACGGTCCCTTCCCCGGGGCCCGAACCGGTACACCCGGGAATGCTCCAGGTAGCGCCCGACGATGGAGCGGACCGTGATGTTCTCGGAGAGCCCAGGCACACGGGGCACCAGACAGCAGATCCCCCGCACGATCAGCTCGATCCGAACCCCAGCCTGTGAGGCCTCGTAGAGGGCGTCGATCATGTCCTGGTCGACGAGGGAGTTCATCTTCATCGTGATGTGACCACCGCCCGGACGACGCATCTCCGCCTCGATCAGCTCCTCCAGGCGGCGACGGGCACCGAGGGGCGACACCAGCAGCTTCCGGTAGGAACGCTGGCGGCTGTAGCCGGTGAGGAAGTTGAACAGGTCGGTGAGGT
>Ga0256830_1003312_pt1 | contig 10098 bp, 8 predicted proteins | sample 128326metaG_FD_190537 | JGI IMG/M metagenome (GOLD analysis project Ga0256830, IMG submission 190537) | Hydrothermal vent microbial communities from Lau Basin, Pacific Ocean - 128-326 | ecosystem: Environmental > Aquatic > Marine > Hydrothermal vents | place: Pacific Ocean: Lau Basin | collected...
TATAGCTATTTTTAAATGTTCTTCCTGAAGCTTCTTTGCACTTTGCCTGATGAATATAAGTCCCTGTGGGTAAGCCTTATCCGTGTAGCCTCCTGCCTCCTCTATAATATCTGAAAGTCTAATTCCTTCTTTCAGTTTATATACACCAGGTCTTTTGATCTCACCCAAGATCGTTACAGAGATAGTTTTCTCGCTCGGCTTTTTCCTAAGTATGAGAACCTCGGTTCCTGGCTCGATTACAAGGTTGCCCTGCCCTTTAGCTAGCAGGTCGTAAAGATATACTACTGTTTGTTTGCTTTCTTTCATACTTTTTCTAAAAACAATGACAGCTTTTAAGTTCTTTATATTTAGTTTATAGTCTATGCTCCTCAGCACATCCAGCAGGGTAATTCCTTTGTAGTAAGGAATAACCTTTGGGTTCTTGACTTCTCCAGAAACTTTTATAGGTGGATACACCCAGTTAGGGTAGAAAACCACTTCGTCGAGGGGTTTTAGCTGTATATCTTTACCACCTCTAATTATCTCTTCAGGAGAAAAGTTTACAATAACAGGTTCCTTTCCTGGCTTTTCTCTTCTTACAATCTCAGCATAGTAAATGTTCGTATCCGGAAGAAGTCCGATCACTTCCACAAGAGCCCTAAGGGTCTTGTACTTTTCAACCGAATACTCTCCGGGGTATTGGACGTGTCCTCTTACCGTTACCCGGTTCCACACAAAAGGATTTACTCCTTCTATCCTGATAAGGTCTCCATCTTTGATTCTGCCCTTGGCAAAACTCTCGTCGCTTAGCTTTCTTGTTCTTACCACAAGTCGATTGTTCTCGTACCTGAAAATCCTTACCCCGTAATCGTAGGCTGAGAATAGAGGTCCTCCTGCAAGATTTAAGGCTTCTTCAAAAGTGTGCTCTTCTTTGAGCTCGTATATAGCTGGTCTCTTCACCGCTCCTGCTATTCCAACGGTCCTACCTATCTTATCGACGTATACTGTATCACCCTCCTTTACGAACAGATCAACTGGTTCTCCCTCCACGAGAAAGTCGTAGAGGTCCACGCTTATTTCCTTCCCGCTTGCTCTTCTTAGCTTGATATTCCTCAAACTTCCATTTTTGGAAATTCCTCCGGCAAGGGTAAGAACGTCCAATAGCGTATAAGTTGCTTTTGCAAGGACTATCCCCGGCTTTTTCACGTACCCGGAAACATACACTGGGAAGGTTCTCAGTTTTCCAACAGACACATCTATCTCAAACCTCTTAAACTTCTTTGAAAGCCTTTCTCTCAACTCTTTCTTTACATCTGACAGTGCTCTGTTCCACACATAAACTACACCCACAGAGGGTACGAAAACTTTACCTTCCCTGTCTACCTCAAAGACGTAATAACTCTCAAGTCCAAGAACATCCACAGGGTCTCCCCAGAAGTAGAACACAAGCTCGTCCCCAGGTCCTAGAACGTACCTGTCACCTACGGATACATCTAGGGAGGGAACCTCTCTATCGAAGATGTCGTATCCGAACTGAATGAGCTTCTCCTTAGTCTTGAGTATAGAGTTGTAGAGCTTCTCCAAGCGGGAGGTAATCTTAATTTTCTTTTCAGTGTACTCATAAAGCCTGTTTCCCTTATTGATTCCTTGGGCAAATAAGAGGTTGATAAACAGCAAAAGCAATAAAATAACTTTCAAATTCCTCATTTTTCCTCTCTGATAGGTTTGATCACTTCTTTTACCTTGTAGTGATTCGCTGAGATGACCGCCACCACATCTTTACCCTCAAGATAGTGCCTGCACTTCATAATATAAAGAGGCCAAGCAACAGCAGAAAAGATGTTTTTAGGAAAGGGCTTCTCTATGAACTCTGCAAACACATTTGGGCTTTCAACAACCCCTTTAGCAACATCTAGATCTAGATATCCTTTTCTCAAGGACACGAAAACCGGAAACTCCCTGTACCTTTCCAAGGTCCAGAAAAGGCTTTTGTCATTTAACCTGACGAACTGCTTTGAAAAGCTTTTCTGGAACAGAGGAAAGAATCCAGTTCCCTGTCCGCCAGCCAGAACAAGAATATTCACTGTACCCTCCTTAAATACCAGCAATAAAGTTTCATTAGGCCTTCCTTTAAGGATACTCTGTGTTTCCACCCTAAGGAACGGAGCTTTGAGACATCTGTAATCTTTCTGGGAGTTCCATCGGGTTTTTGGGGATTAAAGTAAATTTTTCCCCCAAAGCCAACGATTTCTTTTATCATGTGGGCAAGGTCTCTTATAGAAATCTCCTCTCCTGTTCCAACGTTGATGTGAGTGTTTCTTATCTCGGTATTACCGCTCCAAGTTTTTGCAAGATACGTGAAATCTACCCTTTCCATAAGAAAAATGCAAGCATCGGCAAGATCATCAACCCACAGGAACTCTCTTTTGGGAGTTCCTGTCCCCCAAACCTCAACACACACCTCCCTTTTTTCCTTTCTTATCCCGTATCTATCCAAGACTCTTAGTATGTCGTCCATTGAACTCTCACCGTTTATGTTGCCGATAGGATAGCAGTTCATGTCCCTCCTTATGCCCTCAAGGTTTCCCCTTTCTAGCAACTTGGCGAGGTGCATTTTCCTCATCAAAGCCGGTATGACATGAGAACTCTCCAGATCAAAGTTGTCCCAAAATCCGTACAAATTCGTGGGCATGACGGATATGAAGTTAGTTCCATACTGAAGGTTGTAGCTTTCACACATCTTAAGCCCTGCTATCTTGGCTATTGCATACGGTTCGTTGGTGTACTCTAAGGGTCCGGTAAGCAGATATTCCTCTTTCATTGGCTGGGGACAATTTCTCGGATATATGCATGTACTCCCAAGGAAAAGGAGTTTTTTAACCTTATACACGCAGCTGGAGTGGATGACGTTGTTCTGTATTTGAAGGTTCTGGTATATAAAATCTGCCCTGTACACGTTGTTTGCCTGAATACCCCCCACTTTTGCAGCTGCGAGGAACACATACTCAGGTCTGGTCTCTTTAAAAAAAGATCCAGTTTCTCTCTGGTTTATCAGGTCCAGTTTCACAAACTTCAACTTCCCTTCCTTTATAAAGTTCTCGTAATCTGTGTACATACTGTAAGGATCTTTTTTGAAGAAGGACGCAAATATATTCTCATAACCCTTTTCCAAAAGCCCTCTCACTATAGCACTACCTACGAGCCCTGTACCGCCTGCCACAAATATTCTGCTGTCCTTTCTCACAGCTCCCATCCTCTAAACATGTCTATACCGTTCCTTTTAAGAACGAACTCAGTATATGTTTGTTTTAGATCCCACAGAACCATATCGTTTACCACGTCTTCTAGAGTACGTTTAGGCTCCCATCCCAGCCTTTTCTTGGCTTTGCTGTAATCTCCAACGAGTATATCGACCTCGGCTGGTCTGAAGTACCTCGGATCCACTTCTATCACGGTATTTCCTACCAGCTTTCTCGCGGTTTCCAATATATCCTTCACATAGTTGCTATCTATTCCGCTCTCAAAAAGGGCCTGCACGAGCTTTTCCTCCTCCAGCTTCGTGATTATACCTCTCTCGTCCTTTCCTTTTCCTCTGAACCTCAAGGAAAAACCGATCCTTTCGAAGACCATTCTCACAAACTCCCTCACCTCTGTAGCTCTTCCGGTAGCAAGCACGTAGTCGTCTGCTTCATCCTGCTGAAGCATAAGCCACATACCTTCAACGTAGTCCTTCGCATGACCCCAGTCCCTCTGTGCATTTAGATTTCCTAGGTACAGCTTCCTATCGAATCCGAAAATTATTCTTGCTACCGCTCTGGTTATCTTCCGGGTGACAAAAGTTTCACCTCTCATTGGAGATTCGTGGTTGAAGAGAATCCCATTACATGCGAACATACCATATGACTCCCTGTAGTTAACAGTAATCCAGAAGGCATACAGTTTTGCCACACCGTAAGGACTCCTCGGGTGGAAAGGAGTCCTCTCGTTCTGAGGGATCTCCTGAACTTTTCCATAAAGCTCCGAAGTCGAAGCTTGGTATATTTTGGTCTTATCGGTTAACCCTAAAAGTCTGACAGCTTCTAATATCCTGAGTGTCCCGAGGGCATCCACGTTTGCAGTATACTCAGGCTGTGTAAAAGAAACTGCTACATGAGATTGGGCTGCAAGGTTATATATCTCATCTGGTTGTATTTCCTGGATCAGCCTGATGAGGTTCAAGCTATCTGTTAAGTCCCCATAATGTAGAAAGAAGTTAACATCCTCTTCGTGGGGATCCTTGTAAAGGTGATCTATTCTCTGGGTGTTGAAGAGGGATGTTCTTCTCTTTATACCATGTACCTCGTAACCCTTTCTGAGTAAAAGTTCAGCGAGGTAAGCACCATCCTGTCCAGTGATGCCTGTGATGAGAGCAATTTTTTTCATAACCCTTCCCCCCACTCAATAAGCCTTCGGATCCATTCCAAGCATTGAGAAAACTGTCTTCAGCATTATTTTTATATCGAGCCAGACGGACCAGTTTTCTATATACCATATGTCGTGCTCCACTCTCTTCCTCATTATGTCCACAGTAGGAGTTTCTCCTCTCCACCCATTCACCTGAGCCCATCCGGTTATGCCTGGTTTGACGAGGAAACGTTTTTCATATCCTTCTATCAGATTCTCGAACTTCTCATCCAATGGTATAGGATGTGGTCTTGGACCCACAATACTCATATCACCTTTAAAAACATTTATGAATTGGGGGAGTTCGTCCAGCCCTGTTTTTCTGAGGAAAAGGCCTACGGGAGTAACTCTGGGATCATTTTTCGTAGCCTGAAGCTGATCAGCGATCTCCCTCGGTGTAACAATCATGGTTCTGAACTTGTAGCACACAAACTTCCTTTTGTTCTTGCCGTGTCTCTCTTGAGTGAAAAATACAGGTCCCTTCGAAGACAGTTTTATCAAAGGAGCTACAACAATAAAAACTATCGGGAATATCGTGGTGAGAACAAAGGTTGATACTACCAAATCGATAGCCCGTTTTAAGAGAAGGTTGTGCTTTTTCAGAATCCTGTAGTTTACATCTCTTTCTAATTTTTTAACCTCCAATACCCCCTCCTTTTTTTCAACAGCTCTTTCAGAAGAAGGTAGATAAACAACGTGTTTGTGTAAGCATACCTTTTAAACAGTCTCCTTGGTTCCTGTCCTAACCTGTATAACCACTCAAGAGAAAGCCTTTGCATCCATCTGGGAGCTCGTTTTCTTAACCCCGCGTATACTGGGAAAGCTGCACCTACTCCCAGCATGACAGCGTTAACTCTTCCTTTCATGCGAGCCATAAACATTTCCTGTTTCGGACACCCTAAGGAGACAAAGATAATAGCAGCGCCCGAGTTGTTCAGTATGTTTTCTATACCCTCGTGCTCTTTTGCGGTTAAAGGTCTGAAAGGAGGAGAGTACACTCCGGCGATTTTTAAGTCTGGGTGTTCTAAGCTGAGTCTTTCCAAAATCATATCAAGCACCTCTTTTGTCGAACCCAAGAAGAAAACCGGCAGACCTTCTGCTTCTGCCTTCTTAAGAAGATCTGGCATAAGGTCCATCCCGGCTACCCTGTCTTGTTTTATCCCGTAAAGGAGTTTCAGGGCATGGACAAGAGGCATACCGTCTGGTGTAACGAGGTTAGCATTATTAACCACTTGCTGAAACCCTTTGTTTTTGTAAGCCTCTACTGTCATATGCACATTAGCAGCACATATATAGGATGATTTTCTCTTGCTTGCAAGTTTGAGAATCTGATCTATAAAACTTTCGTAAGGCCCTATGGATACATCTATGGATATTACCCTTTTCCTTTCAAGCTTCATGCTCTGCTTCTTGCAAGTTTGTATATTTCCATCAACATCTCGTAGTTCTTTTCCGCTGTATATTTATCTTCAAACTCTTTTCTTGCTTCAATACCCATGGCTTTCATCCTTTCTGGGTTCTCCCAGCCCCACCTTACCTTATCCGCCAGATCTTCAGGATTACCCGCTTCAAACAAAAGCCCCGTTCTTCCATCTTCCACAATCTCCGCCATTGCACCCAGCCTTGAAGCAACAACGGGAAGACCAGTGGCAAAAGCTTCAACAACTGTCATTCCGAATGTTTCGTAACACTCCGAAGGAAACACAAGCATAAGGGCGTCTTTCATCAGGCGGAAGACCTCTTCCCTCGGTTTCCTTCCTAAGAACTCCAGATTATCAAGCCCTTCCCTCCCTGCAAGGGATTTAATTTCCGACATAAGGGGACCCTCACCCACTATTTTTATCGGAATATCCTTTAAATTTTTCCACGCCCTTAGGAGTGTGGGGAGTCCTTTCTCCTGCGATAATCTTCCTACGAAGAGGACATATTTACCGCCGTGATCACCTTTACCCGGATCGGGATAAACAAAGTTCGGCTTAACAACGATCTTTTCTGCGGGGAGACCGCCTTCAATAAACTTCTTCTTTGCAAACTCCGTAAGGGCAATATAGATATCCACCTTTTCCTGCCATGTTTTTAAAAGACGGTGAAGGGTGAGCATGGATGTAACGAGTGCGGTACCGATATACGAACCCCGCCAGCAGGCATTCAAAACTCCCTGCCACGGTACGGATTTCCCCACACAATCCTCACATGCAGTACCACCCCGCATCAGAAGTGCACCCGGACAGATAAGACGGTAGTTGTGAAGGGTCTGAACAACGGGAACACCCTCTTCCTTACAGGCATAATAAGCGGAAGGAGAGATCATAAAAAAAGTATTGTGAAAGTGGGCAATTTCAGGTTTTAAATCCTTTATAAGATGTTTAATCTTTTTATACGATGTCAGTGACCATATCATCCTGACAATTTTAATTTGATTTGCGAATTTAACCTGAGAATTATCTTCGATGAATGTTATCACACTATTTCCTTTAATATTTAATAAATCCTTTTCTAACCAAAAAACTGTATCTTCCCCACCACGAATTCTATAAACGTTATGAACGAGAAGAATTGACATATTAGCTTATTTAAAAATAGCAACCCCACCTACGGAGTCTTTTCCTTCCTCTTTAAATGCAAACCAAAAATCAGGTTTAATTTGTTCTATCCATTCCATAAAGGCCTTATTTCCATGAATATCGTCAGCAATAACTGCAGAAGGTTTTGAAAGATATGGTGTTATCAACTTTAACTCACGGCGTATATTCCAGTAAGTGTGCAAACTATCATGTATAAAAACATCAACTTGTTTAATAATTGGCAAAATTGTTGGAAGAACACGTTTACTAGTACCCCTGTGTAAGGTCCACCTGGATTTTAAATTATCAGGAACTAAGTAACCAACAAAGGAGTCAGCATCTTTGCCCAAGGGTGGCAAATCTATACTATAAAGCTTTCCCTTTTTGTTTATATCCAAAGCCTTAAGTATGTATGATGTAGTAACACCGTACGCCACACCTGTTTCAACTACAACCTCCGGCTCTAACAACCGACAGATAACATAGCAAATACGACCAAGACTTAGATCCCCATGATGTTTAGTAGAAAATGGAGCTACTTTTTCAAGGGATTGCATTCTGATTAAGAGTTCACTTTCGAATTGATGAATTTCTCCAAGATCAATATCACTTTTAAGAAATTCAAAAATGAGTCTTAAAGATTTTTTAGCGCTAACGGGGTTCAGATTTAGTTTGTAGTTAATATATTTTTCTATTCGTGCAGTTATAATAGCTTCGGTTCGATCAAAAAACTCTTCTGGAGACCTAATCAAGGATTGAATTAATAAAGTTAGTTTCTTAACCATACTTTGTTCTTATCATAACATTATGGATCTTTTTTATGGCTTGGTCCTCCGGAAACAATCATTTGCTCTTTCAATTGCGCCCCTATCCACAGACCGGTTAATATTACCCAAACAGCTGTAATGTATGCAAATCCCATGGCTGGTTGGCTTAAGCTCGTAATTAATAAAGTAACCTGAAGAGCAAGCACCCAAGTATTTTTAGTATCCTTTATTACCCCTTTTAAAGATGCTCTAAAAGCAAGAAACAAAATGCTGAGCCAAGGAATAAGACCTACTATACCCAGCCTTGCCCATATTTCCAGAAAATCGTTATGTGGTTTGCGGACAAGAGCCCCAGAACCAACCATAAAGCCCTGAAATAAATCTAATCCCAGTCCCAAACCCACAACAGGTCCCAGAGGATTGCTCAAAACTTGCTGGATTACCGATGCCCATGCAACGAGCCTATGTTGGAAACTTCCCGCACCGGGACCTTCTTTCCCCAAAAGAGTTGCAAGTTGTTCTATTATTGTATCAAAACCTACGCCAAGCCCAAGCCTCCCTGTAATTGTGTTACCTAATGTTAAGACAAATAATAATATTAAAATTGCGGATATAACCAAGTGTTTCCATCTGTTTATCAATGCTGGTCGTATAAGAAATGAAAGGATAATGCTAAGGATGAACGCTATATAAACACCTCTACTCTGGACCATTAACATAATAATAAGCGTTGCTGATGTACCGAATATACCCAAAAATCCTTTACGGTTCAAAAACCAGAAAAAGGCGGGAACACTTAAAAAGCCTGCTGTTGTAAATTGAAAGAGGGGTACGGGTCGTTGTATTCCCACAATTGGGCTTACTGATATAATGAACTCCCTAAACGGGTATAATAGGAACCACAAAATTGAGATTATAAATAGGGAACCAATTAGCCTTTCAGCCTTATTATAGCCATAGTTGTAGCCAAGTAATATGGCAGGGAAGATTGTCCACAATTCAAATACGAAAAGAGCATCCCTCGGTGCAAGCAAGCCATATTTAGGTGTATCAACAATTAATCTCAGTAGTACTATTATAGTTAACAAAGTTAACAAGATAAATAAATTCCTTATTAATGGTATTTTTATAAGTTTCCACCAATAAGGGAATGAGGCTATAACTGCAAACCATGCTAATGCATCAACTAAAGGTAATGGCCTAATAAGGGGTATATTGTTAAAACCGTATGACCAAATTGCAAGACCGAATAATGGAATAAGGAGTCCATATTTCCAGATGTTCCTATCATAAAGTAATATAGTTGCTATAAATAATACGCTTAGTATAAGCGCCGATATTTCCGGCCTTAATGATGTAACAGTACCTAACAAAATTGCACCAACAATAATAAGGAACTTTTCGTTGTAAGAAATGCTGAGAATGCTGCTCATTTAATTAAAACCTGCCTGAAAATATCCAATATTTGGTCTTTTCTTCTTCCCCAGCTAAAATCTGTAACGGCTCTTCCTCTTGCATTTTTGCTCATAAGTGTAAATAAGTTTTTATCTACTGCCAATTTTTTCATTGCATTTGCCATATCCTCAACAACCTGCTCAGGAGTAACAGCAGGTATCTTAAATCCTGTCTCTTCCGTAACCTGCAAAGCTGGACCGCCTATATCAAGACAGATTACCGGTCTTCCCGCCGCCATTGCTTCTACACAAACCCACCCGCCCGAATCGTGCAGGCTCGGGTGAACAAGAACATGACACTCCGCAAGCTTTTTAAGGGCTTCCCATCTCGGTAAAGCACCCCAGAAGCGAACCTTATCCGCTACGCCCAGTTCCTCAGTCAGCTTTTCAAGATTTTTGCGTTCGGGTCCGTTGCCCACTATCCAGTATTCGCTTTCCGGAAATTCTTTTACAAAACGGGCAAAAGCCATGATACCGAGGTGAAAGCCCTTCCAGTGAATAAGACGACCGAGACTTAAAAACCTGATAGGATTACCTTGAGGTGTAGGCATGCTTGAAAATAGCTTAATTTCATCCTCGGAGAGTATAACTTCAGAAATTATGAATACATTCTTTGCCCCTAATTTTATAACACGATCTTTTGTTTCTTGAGCCTTGACTAAAACTACAGAGGCCCTTCTGATTGTAAGCTTAGTAAAGGGGTCAAGTTCTCCAACTATCCGTATTAAACTTCTGATATGTTCATATAACTTTCCGCGTAATAAAAAGGTTCTGTAAAACGATTTAGGTGCGGATTCTCCGCCCCCCACCGGTCCTGTTATAAATTTGGTTGGTAATAATGAAAGAAAGCTTGGCATCCAGTGATTTCCAAAGGTAATGTGGTGAACTATA
>Ga0256830_1003313_pt1 | contig 10097 bp, 11 predicted proteins | sample 128326metaG_FD_190537 | JGI IMG/M metagenome (GOLD analysis project Ga0256830, IMG submission 190537) | Hydrothermal vent microbial communities from Lau Basin, Pacific Ocean - 128-326 | ecosystem: Environmental > Aquatic > Marine > Hydrothermal vents | place: Pacific Ocean: Lau Basin | collected...
CTATGTATACACTTATGTAAACCCCATATTAACACTTATGCGTGGATTATTTCTCATGGAAAAAGCGTTGAGTAAACTATATAATTCTTTTTTAAATTTTTTTTTAATAAGGTTTCTTAGCGACATTTTTTTTCACTATCACCACTTTAACAGTTGCAAAGACCATGTCATATGGGTGAACAGAAAAATTTTTTTAAAGAGAAGCCTACAAGGGAAAGGAGGCGAGAATTATGGATGTAGCAGTTCTAGGCGCCACGGGCATGGTGGGTCAGAGATTCGTGGAGAGGCTGGTGGATCACCCGTTCTTTGAGCTTGTGGCCGTGGCCGCATCGGGAAGGTCAGCTGGGAAGAGATACTGTGAGGCGGCCAAGTGGTTCATTGGCGAGGAAATGCCCGCAGAAGTGCGGGACATGGTTGTTAAGGAGGTTGATCCGTCGAAGATAAAGGCGGATATCGTTTTCTCCGCTCTTCCGTCAGCAGTGGCTAGAAAAGTGGAGCCAGAGTTTGCTGAGGCGGGATTCATTGTTGCCTCCAATGCCTCCGCGTATCGCATGGCAGAGGATGTCCCGCTCCTAATCCCTGAGGTGAACCCAGAACATCTGGACATGATAGAGGTCCAGCAGGATAGGAGGGGATGGGACGGAGCGATTATAACTAATCCGAACTGCACGACCATTATGGCCGTGTTGAGCATGAAGCCTATATACGACTCCTTCGGAATAAAGGAGGCCTTTGTGGTTTCCATGCAGGGCCTGAGCGGCGCAGGCTACGCGGGGGTTCCGTCCATGGCCATCGTGGACAACGTGATTCCGTACATAAAAGGGGAGGAGGAGAAGGTGGAGGAAGAGGGTCTTAAGATCCTGGGGAGTTTCAACGGCTCAGAGATAGAGCCCGCAGAGATCAGGATATCCGCCTCCTGCAACAGGGTCCCAGTTCTTGAGGGGCATACTGAGGCGGTCTTCATAAAAGCCGCTAATGAATGGGGCCTCGAGGGGGTTATCGAGGCTCTCAGAGAGTTTAAAGCCCTGCCTCAGGAGCTTGGTCTTCCCACGGCGCCAGAGAATCCCGTGGTGGTTAGGGAAGAGCCTGACCGGCCTCAGCCAAGGTTAGACAGGTACAATCAGGGCGGAATGGCCGTGGCGGTGGGGAGAATAAGGAGGTGCCCCGTCCTCGATTTTAAATACATCGTCATGGGCCATAACACCATACGGGGCGCCGCAGGGGCTTCCATACTTAACGCGGAGCTCCTTAAAGAAACCAGAAAGCTTTGAGGTGGATATTTCATAGCGCCATCTAGCGAATAAAGGAGGAATGGATTTTTCTACTCTAGGGATAGATCACGGTACCCAGGCCATCAGGTTTTACGTCCTGCCGGAGGAGGCTCATTTTGAAATTCCGAGAGAGGGCAGACCAGGGCCGGTTATGGAGATCATAGAGAAGGAGGTGCCTTTGGAGAGGATTGAGCTTGTAGGTATTACATACGCAATGGGGGACGGTATAAACAGGATAACCGACATCAGAAAGGTCCGGAACAGGGGGGTTCTCCCCGGAAAAGCTGGGGAGCCCAGGGGCACCGGTACAAGGGTCTATGACGAGATAGCGTCCTCGGGTTTAGCGGCGGTTGTCATCCCCGGCCTGCATCGCGGAGTAGAGGTTTTAGACCCACGGTTCAGGGCTCTGTATTCCCACTGTGCAAGCGCCGAGAAAGTGAGCCTCTGCTATGATGCGTATCTGAAAACCGGGGCTGAGAACTTTATAGTGGCAGATGTTAGCTCCAATACAGTTACTATCGGAATAAAAAACGGGAGGTTTCTAGGTGCAATGGATGCGTGTCTTGGTGCTCCAGGCGTGATCCACGGCCCCCTGGATCTGGAGAGCCTTAGAAACGTCGACAAGGGGCTCATGAAGGCTAATGAGGCGTTTTCTGAGGCAGGGGTGGCGAAGATCACGGGACATAAAGACCTCAGCAGGATCCTGAGGCCCATGGATGATAGGGATAGGCTCGCCCTAGAGGCCCTTGTCATGGGGGTTGCCATGGAGGTTTACGGCTTCTTAAGCCTCCTGGAACCTGAGGTGGTGGCTGTCTCGGGATGGGCAGGGATCAGCCAAGGGGTGTACAATGGCATAAAAGAGGCTTTGAGGGATGTGGCGCCGGTGGTTAAGCTGGGCCGCTATGCAGCTGCCAGGGGGAGCGCCGAGATAGCGAGAGATATTTTAGCTGGTAGGAGGGACTTTCTTGGAATCGGTGTTGAGTTTTAAGATTTTTACAACGTTACTATTCAATATGGTGGTGGTCTAAAAATGAGTTTGGCCTACGTCGGATTGCCTTGTCAGTTGGAAGGTTTGAGGAAGACAGAGGTCCTTTCAGAGACCTTGAAGCAGGATTGGCCGGGGAAGGTCTCCCTGTACGTGGGGCTCCTGTGCAGGGAAAACTGGGCTTACACGTGCTTCAGGGCATTGATAGAGGATGATTACTCCCTCAAACTGGATGAGGTCTCGAAATTTGACATAAAAAAGCGAAATATTGTTGCATTTAAGCGGGATGGAGGGAAACTTGAGTTTCCCTTGGAGGAGTCCCGCCCCTACGTGAGGGCTGGATGCCAGGTCTGCCTGGACTTCACAGGAGAACTTTCGGATATCTCCGTGGGAGCCGTCGGCTCTCCCATGAAGTGGAGTACTGTCATCGTTAGGACGGAAAAGGGGATGGAACTCCTTAAAGGGGCTGAGAAAGAGGGCTACGTTGAGGTTAAGCCCATCGAGGAGGTTAAGCCGGGGACCTGGCTCGTGAAGAAGCTGTCCAAGGAAAAGAAGGAGGAGGCCCTTAAAGAGGCCGAGATAAGGGGGGATGAGGGGATAAAGGTTTCCCACATATCGTCCCTTGATAAGTCTGTTAAGGAATTAATTAAAGAGGCGGAGGGAAAGGGCTACGACGAGCTGGAGTACGAGGTGATAGACGGAGGACTTTGCTCTGCCTGCGGCGCCTGTGTAGCCGTCTGCCCCTCGGGGTGTCTCAGAATAGTGGATGAGAGGCCTACATTACTGGAGGGATGCAAGCCGGAGGAATGCAACGCCTGCTACCTGGCTTGTCCGAGGGTGTCCCTTCCCCTGGCAGAGCTGAAGAGCCTTATTTTCAACGATGGTCAGAGCTATGAAGACGGTCTGGGCGAGTTCCTGGGGGTCTATGCTGCAAGGGCCAGTGACCCGAAGGTGCTAGAGAGAGGGCAGGACGGAGGAGCGGTGACGGCTCTTCTTAGCTATGCCCTGGATAAAAACATAGTCAGTGGCGTGGTCTCGGTCAGGGAGGGGGAGAAGCCCTGGATGCCTGTGCCGGCTGTGAGTAAGAACAGTGAGGAGCTCCTTGAGACCAGCGGCACTTTTTATTCCTACGCCACGACAATACCTGCTGTTAAGGGTGATAAAGATTAAAGAGATAAGGTTCCATGGAAGAGCTGGTCAGGGGGTTGTGACCGCGGCAGATATCCTCGCAATGGCGGCCTTCCAGGCCGGGAAGTATTCTCAGGCTTTCCCGTTTTTCGGAGTGGAGCGGCGGGGAGCCCCTGTTACGGCCTTCGCTAGGATAAGCGACGATTTCATCAGGCTGCGGAGTCAGATCTACTACCCTGATTACATAGTTGTCCAGGATGCCACACTCTTGGACATAATAGACGTCGCCAAGGGCCTTAAGAAGGATGGCAAGGCGATTATAAACACCGAGAAAAAACCAGAAGAGCTGAACATAAACACGGATGCAGAGGTGTACACAGTGAACGCTACGAAGATCGCCTTGGATATCCTCGGCGTTCCCATAGTTAACACATTAATGTTGGGGGCCTTCGCGGCCATAACAAAGGAGGTTTCTCTGGAGGCCCTGCAGCAGGCTATTGAGAAGCGTTTCCCGCCCAAGCTGGCTGAGAAAAACGCCAGGGCGGTTGAGGTGATGTATAAATCATTGGAGGATTAAGATGGTCACGCTTGGCGGACATATAAAGGAGACAGGCAGCACCACCAAAACAAAGACAGGCGGCTGGCGCACCTTCAAGCCTGTCATTCACATGGATAAGTGCGTTGACTGCGGATGTTGCTGGATATTCTGCCCGGACATGAGCATCCTGAGGAAAGACGGAGAGTACTCCGTGGACCTGGAGTACTGTAAGGGATGTGGTATATGCTCCAGGGAGTGCCCCACTGGAGCGATAGAAATGGTACTGGAGGAGAAATAGTGGCAACTGATGTTATTCACGGGAGCAAGGCAGTGGCCGAGGCCGTTAAACTGTGCGATGTGGACGTCATAGCGGCCTATCCAATCACCCCCCAGACCCGCATCTCTGAGAGCCTGGCCAAGTTTGCGGCCACGGGGGCCATAAGGGCGGAGTATATTAAGGTGGAGTCTGAGCACAGCGCCATGAGCGCGTGCATAGGAGCCTCTGCCACGGGGGCCAGAACCTTCACGGCTACCTCGTCTCAGGGATTGGCCTACATGTTTGAGCTCCTCTTCGTGGCCAGCGGCATGAGGCTGCCCATCGTCATGGCCAATGCCAACAGGGCTCTCTCCGCTCCGCTGAACATCTGGAACGATCAGCAGGACTCTGTCTCTGCCAGGGATTGTGGCTGGATACAGATCTATGTTGAGACTAATCAAGAAGCCCTTGACTCAGTGATCCAGGCGTACAGGATCTCCGAGAATCATGAAATCCTTATCCCGAGCATGGTCTGCCTCGACGGCTACGTCCTCACCCATACAATGGAGCCGGTGGACATCCCGGAGCAGGACCTGATAGAGAAGTATTTGCCGCCCTTCAAGCCTGCCCTTTCCCTTGATCCTGATAGCCCTATAACCCTAGGGGCCTTCGCTAACCCCAGCACATACATGGAGTTCCGGTATGAGCAGCAGAAGGCTATAGAGAGGTCTTTTAAAGCCATTGAGGCTGCCGGCAAAGAATACGGTAAGCTTACAGGGAGAGAATACGGGCTCCTGGAGGAGTACAACCTCGACGACGCCGAGATTGTCCTGATAACCATGGGGTCTCTGGCAGGAACGGTTAAGGAGACCCTTGCCTCGTTGAATGACCGCCGCATAGGCCTGCTTAGGGTCAGGGCTTTCCGGCCCTTCCCGAAAGATGATGTTAGGAGGCTACTGAAGGATGTGGATAAAGTAGCGGTGATTGAGAAAGACATCTCAGTCGGCCTGGGTGAAGGGGCCCTGTTCTCAGAGATCAAAAGCTCCCTTTACGGCCTAGACAGTCAACCCTCCATGGCAGGGTTCATAGCCGGCCTGGGCGGCAGGGACGTAACCCCCGAGGACATAGCGGGTGTAGTGAAGAAGGTGGAGAAAGGCTTCGAAGGTACAGGATGGGTGGGGTTGAAATGAAGGTAGCAGTTGATGTTCCGAGTTATGTGAAGTGCAGGCAGAGCTGCAGGGCGAGCATGAGCGCCGTGAGGTGCTGGAGGTTCAAGAGGAACGTTAAGGACGTGTCCGAGGAGGAGCTCTTCGCTCCGGGCCATCGGGGCTGCGCCGGCTGCGGATGCACAGTGGCTATGCGGCTGGCCCTTAAGGCCTCAGGTAAGAACACCATAGCCACCCACGCCACAGGCTGCATGGAGGTTGTCTCCAGCCCTTATCCGGAGACTGCCTGGCGTATACCGTGGATCCATGTGGCCTTTGAAAACAGCGCGGCAGTGGCGAGCGGCGTTGAGGCAGCCCTTAAGGCCTTGGGCAAAAAAGACAAGGTAAACGTCATAGCCTTCGGGGGCGACGGCGGCACTGTGGATATAGGCTTCCAGGCCTTGAGCGGCGCCATGGAGCGGGGGCACGACTTAACATACATATGCTACGACAACGAGGCCTACATGAACACGGGTGTTCAGAGGAGTGGTTCAACTCCCTTTGGCGCCGCCACCACGACGTCACCGGTGGGTGCGGTGTCCCTGGGCAACGACAGGCCTAAAAAGGATCTTCCAGCCATAGTGGCCGCTCATGGCGTGGGTTATGTGGCCACAGCCTCGGTGGCATTCCCCCTGGACTACTACGAGAAGGTGAAGAGGGCGATAGCTCATAAGGGCCCGAGCTATATTCACGTGCATTCATCCTGTCCTCCTGGGTGGGGGATACCATCAGAGAAAAGCATAGAGATCCTGAGGCTTGCCGTGGACACTGGTATGTGGGTTCTCTACGAGATCGTTGACGGCAAGGGGAGAATAACGTATAAGCCGGCCACGAAGCATCCCGTTGAGGAGTACCTCAAGGTCCAGAAAAGGTTCAGGCATCTCGATGATGAGACAATAGCCAAGATCCAGGAGAGCATCGACAAGAGGTGGAGCGAGCTCTTTGAGGATTAGGAGGGTCGGCTCTGATCGTTGACGATACCTATGCCGAAGCCTTCGAGGGATATTATTCCAGGATCTTAGTCACGGCCATAAATGAGAAATGGGCCAGAAATGCGGCTCTGGAGGCGGCGGGATACGCTACGTCCATGATAGGATGCACCGCCGAGGCGGGGATAGAGAAGTCCCTGGGGGCGAGTGAAACACCGGATGGTCGTCCGGGGGTGGTGCTTCAGATCTGGACCTCCAGGAAGAAAATTATGATGAGGGAGCTGTTGGGGAGGATAGGACAGTGCATCCTTCCGGCTCCCACGACCGCTGTTTGGAACTACTGCAGCGACGGTGAACTCCTCGACGTTGGTTATAAGATGCGGTTCTACGGCGACGGTTTTGAGGAGATCAGGGAGGTGGGGGGTAGAAAAATAGTGGTTATCCCTGTGATGATGGGGGAGTTCTTGATAGAGGCAGAGCTTGGGGTCTCTAAAGGCGTTATGGGGGGGAACTTCTTCATCCTTGCCTCGTCTCAAGGGGCCGCCATCGAGGCGGCGGAGAAGGCCCTGAGAGAGATAAGGAGGGTGGATGGGGTGATCACACCTTTCCCTGGGGGTGTGTGTGGCGCGGGTTCCAAGGTCGGCTCTAATAAATACAAGTTTATGCATGCCACGACCAATGAAAAATACTGCCCCACCCTCTCTGGGAAGATAGGGGACAGCGAGGTGAAGGATGCGAAGGCCGTGGCGGAGATAGTTATCAACGGCGTCTCGGAGGAGAGAGTGAGAGAGGCCATGGCGGCAGGAATAAAGGCCGTCCTTAGCTGTGAGGGGGTCAAGAGGGTTTCGGCTGGTAACTACGGTGGAAACCTGGGTAAGATCCATTTCCCCCTGAGGGGTCTTGTGTAGCCATCCATGGAAATTTTTCCGGGCCGCGTGCTTGGATGATCCCCGGATTGTCATCGCCGTGGTGCTGGATTTTCTCCGGTCATGTGGTCGTAAAAATTATAAGGTATATGGGGAAAGGTAATTAGGGGCTGAAGACAATAGAAGTAGAGCCTATCAAGCTGAAAAACGGAGTGGCCCTAGGGATTAAGGTTGAGTTAGGTAAAGCGCCGCTTCTGTTGATAAGGGCTGAGAAAGGCTTTGTCATGTGCGGCTACCTCAATGTTGCTGTTGCGGACTCCCTAGGTGAGGTTGCCGCCAGGGTTTCCGGGGTCTCCAGCTTTGAAGACGTTCTTGAGGCAAAGATCATCGAGGTCAGTGAGAAGGCAAAGGAACAGGGGATAACAGAGGGCATAACGGGTAGAGAAGCCCTGGAAAAGATGTTTTGATGTGGCGATGAGGGTAATAATAGCTCTTGCGGTAGTTTTACTGGTAATGCCCTATGCTTACGCTCAGGAAGTAAGGAATTACGAGGCTCTCGTAACGGTGAAGGGGGCATCGCCCTTCCTTAAGAATCCCGGGGAGGTTTATGAGAAGGTTACCATCGTATTCTATAACACCCTGGACACCCCTATAGAAGAGATAAGTTATCCGTTCATTGCAGACTTCAGGAATGCCAGGGTATACGATAGCGAGGGCGAGCTGGACTTTTCCGTATCTGTTAGAGGGGGGAAAAAATACATCACAGTAACCTTCAGAGAGCCCCTGGGGCCGATGTCTAAAAAAAGCGTGACATACGAATTCGGTCCTATCAAGACGATTCAGGTGAGGGAGGGAAACGCCTATATCCTGACGACTGCTCAGACCATACTGGCTAATGTTAAGAAATTTAAATTAGTGATTTTTCTGCCGGAGGGATACGTTCTTTCCCCGGAGGGAGCTGTTCCCCGCTCAAAGGACATACTCTCAGACGGTCGCAGCGTGATACTTATATGGGAGATGCAGGACCCCATACCCGCGGCCCTCAAGGGAGACTTCAAGGTAGTTGTTTTCTACGAGGGTGTTGGCTGGTATCCCAATGTCTATCACGTTGCGGTATTCCTGGTGGTCGTGGCTGCCGCCCTTGTCTATGCCTATACCCGGAGGAGGCCCTCCAAGAAAGAGCCTACTAAACGGAAGGACCTCCAGGGATTCCTTGACATTCTTAGAGAGGATGAGCGGAGGATTCTTAAGATAATAATCGATCAGGACGGTATAGATCAGCGGGAGATCCAGCGGCTCACCGACTTCTCCAAGACCAAGGTTAGCAAGATCCTGGCGGAGCTGGAGAAAAGGGGGGCTATAAGGAAAGAGCCCTATGGACGCAGGAACAAGGTTTTTCTAACGGAGAAGCTTAGGAATATCGAGCAATGATTCGGAGGATCCTGGAGGACTACAGGGAGGGCAAGATAACCCTGGAAGAAGCGGAGAAGGAGCTGAGGCTTTTCAGCTTGTCCAAGGTGGAGGATCTTGGGAATCTGGATATTCACAGGGATCACCGCACAGGCGCTCCCGAGGTTGTGTTCGGGGAGGGGAAGAACATCCAGGACCTAATAGAGATATCCAGGGAGATGGTGGAGAAAAAGGGCAGATGCATTATAACCCGGTTGTCTAGGGATAAGATGGAGGCGGTGACGAAATCCCTAGGGGAGCATGAGATCCATAGAAATCTCCGGGCAGGCATCCTCGTGATCAAGAAAAAAGGCTACCGCGTCCAGATGACTGGCGGCAGGATTGCTATTCTCTCCGCGGGCACATCAGACATCCCCCGGGCAGAGGAGGCAAGGATAGTTGCAGAGGAAATGGGCTGTGAGGTCGCTGCCTTCTACGACGTGGGCGTTGCGGGGATCCACCGCCTGATACCTGCTCTCAAAAAGGTTATCCAGGGGGATGTGGACGTCATAATAGTGGCTGCGGGAATGGAGGGAGCCCTCCCGAGCGTTGTGGCGGGCATGGTGGATGTCCCGGTTATAGGTCTCCCCGTGTCCAGCGGCTACGGCTATGGAGGCAGGGGGGTGGCTGCTTTGCAGGCGATGCTCCAGAGCTGCTCACCAGGAATGAGCGTTGTGAATGTGGACAACGGATTGGGGGCGGGGATTGTTGCTTCTCTGATTGCTAACAGGGCTGCCAAGTTCAGGTGATGGTTCTCCTGGCTTCTTCCTCTATCCTCCTCATAACCTCTTTGATAGGGAGGTTGGCTGCCTTAGCTATTTTTTTCGCGTCCTCGTACTCGGCTTTCACGTGAACCCCTCGGCCAATAGCGGCTATCTTTACCTTGGCGGAGCCCTCGTATCCGGGTAAGGAGATCTTTATCTCACGTATCTCCCGCTCCGCGGCATACCTCATCTGATCGGTGCTCACCCGTACCCCGAGGCTTCCCGTCTCCTTCATAAGCGTTTCCGCGAGCCCGAGCTCTTTTCCCAGGCTGCACAGCACGACGATGACATACCCCGGTCGGTTCTTCTTAGTCACCGTGGGCGTGATCTGCACGTCCAGGGCGCCCTCGGCGTACATACGCTCTATTAGGTAGCCGAGGACCTCCCCGGAGACATCGTCCACGCTCGTCTTCAAAACAGCTATCCTCTCTGTTTCGGGCTCGGAGGCCAGAATCATGGCCCTCAGGATGTTAGGAACTTCTCGGAGGTCATAGCCCCCCGCCCCCACCCCCAGAGCCTTGATCCTCACCGGGAAGGATGGATATCCATAGACCGGTGATAGTCCGGAGAGGATGGAGACCCCGGTGGGGGTGGCCAGCTCCCTCTTAGCCCGGGAAAACTTAAAGGGCATTCTCGTTTTTCTGAGAATCTCCGCAGTCACAGGGGGAGGGACGGGTAAGGAACCGTGGGAGGTCTTAACTTCCCC
>Ga0256830_1003314_pt1 | contig 10096 bp, 6 predicted proteins | sample 128326metaG_FD_190537 | JGI IMG/M metagenome (GOLD analysis project Ga0256830, IMG submission 190537) | Hydrothermal vent microbial communities from Lau Basin, Pacific Ocean - 128-326 | ecosystem: Environmental > Aquatic > Marine > Hydrothermal vents | place: Pacific Ocean: Lau Basin | collected...
TCATCGAGGCAATCCGCCGGCACCCTCCCGCAGACCCTGTTCCACCGCCAGCACATGGCGGGTGGTGGAAAGCACGGTGTCCGGGTTGAGGCTCATGGAGTCGATGCCGATCTCCACCAGGTAGGCGGCCATTTCCGGGTAGTCGGAGGGCGCCTGCCCGCACAGGCCGGAATGGCGGCCGTTGCGGCGCGCGCCCTCCACCGCCAGGCGGATCATCCGCTTGACGCCGGGGTCGCGCTCGTCGAAGTCGAAGGCGACGATCTCGGAGTCGCGGTCCACGCCCAGGGTCAGCTGGGTGAGGTCGTTGGAGCCGATGGAGAAGCCGTCGAACAGTTGGGAGAATTCGTCGATGAGAATGACGTTGTTGGGGATCTCGCACATGACGTAGATCTCCAGCCCGTTCTCGCCGCGCTTGAGGCCGTGCCCGGCCATGGCCTCGATGACCTTTTTCCCTTCGTCCAGGCGCCGGCAGAAGGGGATCATCAACTTCACGTTAGTCAGCCCCATCTCGTCGCGCACCCGCTTCATGGCCGCGCATTCCAGGGCGAAGCCCTCGGCATAGGCCGGGTGGGTGTAGCGCGAGGCGCCGCGGAAGCCGATCATGGGATTGTCTTCGCGGGGCTCAAAGTCGGCGCCGCCCAGCAGGGTGGCGTACTCGTTGCTCTTGAAATCGGACATGCGCACCACCACCGGCTTGGGCCAGAAGGCGGCGGCGATGGTGCCGACGCCCTCGGACAGCTTGCGCACGAAGTAGTCGGCGCCGTCCGCGTAGCCCGTTACCAGCGTCTGTAGCGCGTGACGCACGGCTTCGTCCGACACCCGTTCCGGGTGCAGCAGGGCCATGGGATGGGCCTTGATGTATTCGTTGATGATGAACTCCAGCCGCGCCAGGCCGACGCCGTCGTTGGGCAGGAAGCTGGTGGCGAAGGCCAGGTCCGGGTTGCCCAGGTTGATCATGATCTTGGTGCGCGGACGCGGCAGGTCGGAGAGATCGATCTCGGTCACCGTGAACGGCAGTTCGCCGCGGTACACCCTGCCCTCGTCACCGGCGGCGCAGGAAACGGTGACCACTTCGCCGCGGGGGATGGTCTCGGTGGCGTCGTCGCAACCCACCACCGCCGGGATGCCCAGCTCGCGCGCGACGATGGCGGCATGGCAGGTGCGCCCGCCACGGTTGGTGACGATGGCCGCGGCGGTCTTCATCACCGGCTCCCAGTCGGGGGTGGTGGTGTCGGCCAGCAGCACCTCGCCGGGACGGAATTCGTTGAGGTGGGCCACGTCCGCGATATAGCGCGCGGAACCCGTGGCGATGCGGGTGCCGATGGCATAGCCGCGGGCGAGGATCTCGCCTTCCCTTTGCAGGTGATATTGCTGCAGGATGTTGCCCCGGCGCTGCGACTCCACCGTCTCCGGCCGCGCCTGCACCATGTACAGTTCACCGTCGATGCCGTCCTTGGCCCATTCCATGTCCATGGGCTTGTGGTGGCCGGCCTTCTCGCTGTAGTGCCGTTCCACCTTGATGGCGTAGTCGGCGAGCACGAACACGTCCGCGTCGTCGATGCAGAAGCGCCGCCGCTCGGGCTCCGGCACGGAGACGTTGCGGGTCATCTCGCGGCCGCCGCCGGTGGCGTACACCATCTTGATCTTCTTGCTGCCCAGGTGGCGCCGCAGCACGGCGCGGTGGCCCTGCTCGAAGGTGGGCTTGTGCACGTAGAACTCGTCCGGCTCCACCGCCCCCTGCACCACGTTCTCACCCAGGCCATAGGCGCCGGTGATGAACACCACGTCGCGGAAGCCGGTCTCCGTGTCGAGGGAGAACATCACCCCGCTGGCGGCCAGGTCCGAGCGCACCATCTTCATGATGCCGATGGACAGGGCCACCGCGAAATGATCGAAGCCGTTGTCGATGCGGTAGTGGATGGCGCGGTCGGTGAACAGCGAGGCGAAGCAGCGCCGGCAGGCGTCGAGCAGCTGCGCATCGCCGCTGATGTTCAGGTAGGTCTCCTGCTGGCCGGCGAAGCTGGCGCCGGGCAGGTCCTCGGCGGTGGCCGAGGAGCGCACCGCGACGCTCATGCCCTCGCCGTATTCCGTCTGCAAGCGGTGGTAGGCTTCGAGGATCTCCCGCTGCATCGGTTGCGGCAGCGGCGCCCCGTAGATCAGCGCGCGGGCGCGGGCGCCGCGCTGCGCGAGGTCGTCCACGTCGGCCGGGTCGAGGCCATCCAGGGTCGCCCTCAGTTCGTCCCAGGCGCCGGCCTCGCCGAGCAGATCGCGATAGGCCTCGGCGGTGACGGCAAAGCCGTTGGGCACCTTGATGCCCTGCGGCGTCAGCTCGCGGTACATCTCGCCCAGCGAGGCGTTCTTGCCACCCACCAGCGGCACGTCGTCGATGCCCAGCTCGGAAAACCAGCGGATGTAACGGGGCCTGTCGTTCATGGGGTGTCACTCCTCGATTGATGCGCCCTGGGCTCAGCGCGCCTTGTCATGCAGTTCATTCAGCATCTCCATCTGGATCTGTTGGACCTCCATGAAGCGCCGCATTTCCTGGTGCAGCAATTGGTCGAGCTTTTCATCGATGAGGCGGACTTCCATTTCCGAATCAGCGCCCCGGCGACGACCACGGCACCGAACACGCGGCGCAAGCAATTGTCAGGGTACCCCCGCCCGCGCTGAACAGGCCACCGCCGAAGCCGGCCAGCAGGCCGATCAGCAGGGATTTGAGATAAACGCAGCCACGGCCAACACATCGCAGGGAGCCCTGTTCCACGCACCGCAGGCACCTGATCCCGGGATGGTGGAGAAACTCGTGGCACAGCGGATGTTCTTGTCGCCATGCATTCAATACCTCCGGGTCAGATATCGAGCGTTTGTACCTCGACATCCCTGAAATAATTTTCCACGTCCGCGGCGGAAAACAGCTCGGTGCCCGGCTGGCTGACGGTGCCGGTGGCGCAGGCAATGCCCAGGCGCAGGGCCCCGGCGGCCTCGACACCGTGGGCGAAGGCGGCCACCAGCGCCGCCACCAGGGAATCCCCCGCGCCGACGCTGGAGCGCACCACCACTTCCGGGGCGGTGGCGTGATGACTGTTGTCCGGGCCGGTCAGCAGGGCGCCGTCGCCGTCCAGCGACACGCAGACGTAATCCACGCCACGCCGCTGCAGCCTGCGCGCCTCCTCCGCCACCGCTTCGAGACCGTCGAGGGTGAGGCCCAGCAGGGTCTCCAGCTCGTGGCGGTTGGGCTTGATGAGAAAGGGCCGGGCCTCGATGGCCTCGCGCAGGGCCTCGTCATGGCTGTCCACCACGGCCCGGCCGCCGGCCTCGCGAATGTGCCGGGCCAGGTCGGCGTAGAGCGTCGGCGGCAGTGTCCGCTGCAGGGAGCCGGTCAGCACGCCAAAGCCATCGGCCGCGTGGTCGACGAAGCGCCCCAGCAGGTCGTTGAGTTGCGAAGGGGGAATCTCGGGACCGATGCCGCTGACCTCGTATTGCACATGGGGCGAGAGTTCGATGAGGGTGCCGTTGATGCGGGTCTCGCCCGCTACCTCTTCATAGGCCACATGATCCAGTTGCTGCCGCAGCAGGCGTTTCAACAACTGGCCGATCTCGCCGCCGGTGACGCAGTAGTTCTGCGCCGGGGTGCCCAGGCGTTTCAGCGCCCGGCCGACGTTGATGCCGTTGCCACCGGGGTCGAAGCGGGTGGTCACGGCGTGGGCCTTCTGGTCCTCCAGCAGCTGGGGGATCTCGTAGGTCATGTCCACGGCGGGGTTGAGCGACAGCACGCCGATGGGCAACGGGTCTCCCTGCAGCGGGATGGCGGTCAAGCGGATGCCTCCATGGCTTCCTCGTATTCGCCGCGCACCGCGGCCCCGTTCAGGCGTGCGCGCTTGAGCAGCGCCCGCTGGGCCGCCGGCACATTCTCCGCCCTGCCCTGCCAGGCCTGCAGCACCGGCTGCTGCAATGCGCGGCCGTAGGAAAAGGACAGCAGCCAGGGCGCGCCGGGGAAGCCGGCGTTGATGGCATTGAGGTAGACGGTGGCCTGCTCCGGGCCCAGGCCGCCGGAGAGGAAGTTGATGCTCGGCACCGCCGCCGGCACGCAGCGGCGCAGCACGCGCAGCGTGGCCTCGGCGATCTGCCCGGCGCTGGCCTGCTCGCCGCTCTCCTTGCCCGGCACGATCATGTTGGGCTTGAGCAGCATGTGTTCCAGCACCACGTGATGCCGGTGCAGGGCGTGGAAGATCTCCTTCTGCACCGCCTCCGTCACCTCGGCGCAGCGGGCCAGGTCGTGGTCGCCGTCGATCAGCACCTCCGGCTCGACGATGGGCACGATACCCTGCGCCTGGCAGACCGCGGCGTACCGCGCCAGCATCTCGGCATTGGCGGTGATGCCCAACTGCGACGGGTTGCGCGCGGAGATGGGGTACACCTCGCGCCACTTGGCGAAGCGCGCCCCCTGCTGCTTGTATTGCTGCAGACGCTCCGCCAGGCCATCGAGGCCGTAGGTGATGAGATCGCCCGGCGACAGCGCCAGCGGCCCCTTGCCCTTGTCCACCTTGACCCCGGGCACGATGCCACGCCGCGCCAGCACCTCCGGCAGCGGCGTGCCGTCATCCGCGGTCTGCGTCAGGGTCTCTTCGAATTCGATCACCCCGCTGATGTAGTCCTCGATGCCCGGCGTGGTGAACAGCAGGGCACGGTAGTCGCGGCGGTTCGCCTCCGTGGACTCGACGCCGATGGGCGCAAAGCGCTTGGCAATGGTGGGCAGGCTCTCGTCGGCGGCGAGTATGCCCTTGCCCGGTTGCACCATCTGCTCGATGGTGGCCTGAAGTTCCTGCTGAATCGTCATCGCAAACACCTCCTTTGAATCAGGGGTTCCCGCCCCCGCCGGCAACCGCGCCAGGAGCCGCTATTTATCGTTACTGTCGTCCGCTTCAGCGATACCAGAGAATCATGTTCGCCTCCAGCGGCACGGATGCCAGGGGATGCGCCGGAACGATGCGGGGAGTGAAATCGGAAACCGGCCGCTCGGCGGCCACGCTGCCGGCGTAGAGCCAGGCGTTGACCGTACCCGCCAGCGCCGGGCCCCGCTCCAGCCGGTGACGGAACGGCGCGCCGCCGTCGACGGCCTCGGCATACAGTTCGACGCTCACGGCCTGCGGCGGAATGTCGTCGAGATAGACCTGCACCTCGAACTTCCAGCGGTCATCGTCTCTCTGCGTGACCACGTTGCCGAAGTGTACGCGCTGCCAGTGCTGTCGCAGGCAGCCGTGCCATGCCTCCAGTTCCGCGGCGGTGCCGGCTTCGCCGCTGCGCTGCCGCCAGGCCTTGGCCAGGGGCACGTAGTAGTTCTCGGTGTATTCGCGCAACATGCGGTTACTGGAAAAACGGGTCGTCAGGCGGGCCATGCTTTCCCGTATGCGGCTCACCCAGGCCTGCGGGATGCCGTTCTCGTCGCGTTGATAGAAACAGGGCACCACCTCCTCTTCCAGCAGGCGGTAGAGTTGTTCCGTCTCGGCGAGGTCCCAGGCCTCGATGTCGCTGTGCTCGAGCCCGTCGCCCAGGGCCCAGCCCAGTTCCGGGGCGTAGGCCTCGGCCCACCAGCCGTCCAGCTCCGACAGGTTGAGACCGCCGTTGACCAGCACCTTCATGCCGCTGGTGCCGCTCGCCTCCCAGGGCCGGCGGGGGGTGTTGATCCACACGTCGACCCCCTGGGTCATCTGGGCCGCGACCTGCAGGTCGTAATCCTCCACGAACACCACCCGTTGCCAAAGGCCGTTGTGCTCCAGGAACTGTTGCCATTGACGCAGCATCTGCTTGCCAACGCTGTCGCGCGGGTGCGCCTTGCCGGCGATCACCAGTTGCACGGGCCGGTCACGATCGGTGAGCAGGCGCACCAGCCGCTGCGGCTGGTTCAGCAACAGATTGGGACGCTTGTATTCGGCGAAGCGGCGGGCGAAGCCCAGCGTCAGGGCATCGGGCTCGAGGGCATCGGCATATTCGCGGGTGCGCGATTCCTCCGAGCCCCGGCCGCGATACTGATGCACCAGTCGCTGGCGCAACCAGGACACCAGCCGCTGCCGGCCGTGGGAGCGAAAGCGCCACAAGGTGGCATCGGACAGTTGCCGCAAGTCCGCTTCCACGGTTTCCAGTGTGCCGCGCCAGCGTGACTTGCCACAGGCATCGGTCCACAGGGTGTCCGACTCCGGGGAATCCCAGCTCGGCACGTGCACGCCGTTGGTCACATGGCCGACCGGCACCTCGGCCTGCGGCCAGCGGGGAAACAGGGGGGAAAAGATGCCACGGCTGACGCTGCCGTGAAGGCGGCTCACGGCATTGCTCGCCCCTGCCCCGCGCATGCAGAGGTAGGCCATGTTGAACGGCTCCCCGGCATCGTCCGCATCGATCCTGCCCAGGGCCAGCAGCTCGTTCATGCCGATGCCCAGCTCGGCGGCCATCAACTGAAAATACTGGCGGACCAGTTGTGGCGGAAATCGGTCGAAGCCCGCCTCCACCGGGGTGTGGGTGGTGAACAGGTTGCCGGCGCGGGTGGCCCGCAGGGCCTCGGCGAAGGAACAGCCCTTTTGCTGCATGTGGTAACGCGCCCGTTCGAGAATGGCGAAAGCGGCATGCCCCTCGTTGAGATGGCACACGGGACAGTCGATGCCCAGCGTCTGCAGCAGCCGCCAGCCGCCGATGCCCAGCACCATCTCCTGCTGCAGGCGCTTTTCCATGCCACCGCCGTAGAGTTCGCTGGTGATGCCCCGGTCACCGGGGTCGTTGAGCGGGTCGTTGCTGTCGAGCAATAACAGGGAACGGCGCCCGATCTGCGCGCGCCAGCTGCGCAGATGCAGCCGGCGGCCGGGCAGATCGATGCTGATGCGCACCCACTCGCCCTGATCGTCACGCAGCGGCACCACCGGCAGCATGGTGGGGTCGTTGTAGGGATAGAACTCGATCTGCCTGCCGTCGGCGCTCAAGGCCTGGCGGAAGTAACCCTGCTGGTAGAGCAGGCCGACGCCGATCAGCGGCACGTCCAGGTCGCAGGCGGTCTTGAGATAGTCCCCCGCCAGCACCCCCAGGCCGCCCGAATAGATGGGCAGCGACTCGCAGATGCCGAACTCCATGCTGAAGTAGGCGACATAGCCCTCGAAGGCGCCGTCGATGGCCTCCGAGAACCAGGACTTCTCGCTGAAATGGGCCTCCCGGGCATCCAGCTGCCGCTGCAGTTTTTCGAGAAACGGCTCATCCGTGGCCAGTGCCTGCAGGCGCTGGTCGGAGACCGTTTCCAGGATCAGCCAGGGATTGGCCGTGGCCTCCCACAGCTTGGGGGAAACCTGGCGCCACAGGGCATCGGCGCCGTGGTTCCAGCTCCAGCGCAGATCCAGTGCCAGGGTCGCCAGGCCCTTCAGGGGATCGGGCAGGGCGCGGGGTAGGTAGTGGTTGGTCTGCATCGCATCGTCTTCGGGAATTCAATACCGGCAACAGGGGCGGACGCCCGCCACGGCGGTCATTGCCCGCCCTCCTGCCCCGCCGCCGCAGGTTCGTGTCTCGCCGCGCGGATGATCGCCTCCACCTCCTCGCCCTCGAGGACCTCTTTCTCCTCCAGGGCCCGCGCCAGTTCGTCCAGCACGTGGCGCCGCCGGGTGAGGATCTCCATCGCCCGCTGGCGACCCTCCTCGACCAGCGCCCGGACCTCGCTGTCGATGAGCCGCGCGGTCTCCTCGCTGTAATTGCGCTCTTCGCTGCTCTGGCCGAGAAACTGCAGCTCGCGACGCTGCCCCCAGGTCAGTGGCCCCAGCTTTTCGCTCATGCCCAGCCGGGTCACCATGTCGTGGGCAATCTCCGAGGCCCGCTGCAGGTCGTTGGAGGCGCCGCTGGACACATCGCCAAAGACGATCTCCTCGGCGGTCCGGCCGCCCAGCAGGATGGCGATCTGGTCCTTCAGTTCCTGTTCCGTGGAGAGGAATTTTTCCTCCACCGGCAATTGCAGAGTGTAGCCCAAGGCCGCCACACCGCGGGGGATGATGGAAACCTTGTGCACCGGCTCCCCGGTGGGGACGCTTTCCGCCACCAGGGTATGGCCGGATTCGTGGAAGGCGACGCGGCGCTTCTCCTCCTCGCTGAGGCCGCGGTTCTTCTTCTCCGGCCCGGCGATGACGCGGTCGATGGCGGCCTCGAAATCGGCCATGGTGACGGCGTCGTGGTTGTGGCGCACGGCGAGGATGGCCGCCTCGTTGGCGATGTTGGCCAGGTCGGCGCCGACGAAGCCGGGGGTGCGCTGGGCCACCACGCGCAGATCCACGTCGTCGGCCATCTTCAGCTTGCGGGTATGCAGTTCGAGTATCGCCAGGCGCGCCTGCAGGTCCGGCTTGTCCACGACGATCTGACGGTCGAAGCGGCCGGCGCGCAGCAGGGCCTTGTCGAGGATTTCCGGGCGGTTGGTGGCGGCCATCACCACCACCCCCACGGAGGCGTCGAAACCGTCCATCTCGGTCAACAGCTGGTTGAGGGTCTGTTCCCGCTCGTCGTGGCCGCCACCCATCACCGGCGAAATGCCGCGCGCGCCACCGATGGCATCCAGCTCATCGATGAAGATGATGCAGGGGGCCTTCTGCCGCGCCTGCTCGAACAGCTCGCGCACCCGCGCGGCGCCCACGCCGACGAACATCTCGATGAACTCGGAACCGCTGATGTTGAAAAACGGCACCTGCGCCTCGCCGGCCACGGCGCGTGCCAGCAGGGTCTTGCCGGTGCCGGGCGGGCCGACCAGCAGAACGCCCTTCGGCGCCCGGCCGCCGAGTTTCTGAATCACCGAGGGATCGCGCAGGAAGGTGATGGTTTCGGCCAGTTCCATCTTTGCCTCGTCCGCGCCGGCCACGTCCTTGAAGCTGACCTTGACGTCGCCCTCCGGGTGGATGCGGATATGCTTGCCGATGTTGAGAAATCCCTTCCCCGCTCCGGCCATGCGCTGGGCCATCCAGCCCCAGAAGAGAAACAGCAGGCCAAACGGCAGCACCCAGCCGAGGATGAAATTGCTCAGCCAGTTGCTGTCCTGGCGCACGGTGAATTTCACCCCTTTCTTCTCCAGTTCCTTGGCCAGATCGTTGTCCCACAGGGGGATGGTGACGAAACGGCGCGGCTGGCCGGTGCGGGGATCGGTCTCCGTCAGCGTGCCGGTGATGATCTTGTCGCTCACCACCGCCTCGACGACCTCTCCCCGGTCCACCCGCTGCAGGAATTCACTGTAGGGGATCTCCGTGCGCTGGACTTCTTCCGCCCCCTGCCAGAGATACAGCGAAGCGAAGATGAAAAGCAGATAGACCCAGAATGCCGAACTGGGCCGCCGCCAGAAACCGCCGCCGGGCTTGAAGTCGGCGGGCTTGTTGATATCGATTTCCGGCTTGTTGTCCCGTGAATTGAAATCCGCCATCCGTCACTGACTCCCGCATCGGAACAAGAACGAGGGTTCGAGGATTTCGAGACACCCGGTCAGGAAGGTTATGGGGGCGTGCCGCGCGTTTTTCCAGTCGTCACCCGCTGCGGCGGCAGCGCGGCAGCGGAAAGGCCGGCGCGGGACCCTGCGCTGCCAGCGGGCATGCCGGTCCGGCCATCACCGGCGCTGGTCGGATATCTACGTGTCGGCAACGGGGGAAGGTTCACGAACATCTTGAAGCATTTCCCGTCGGGCAATGAACGGGCACCGCATTGCCGGCCGCAGGGGCCACCCAGGCGTGGCCCCTGTGCGGTCCGTCACGACAAGTCTACAAGTGATTGACGACCTTGCAGATGCGCTTCGACAGCCTTGGCCGGCCAGCGAGGTAGGCGTCATGGGCCACCCGCCAGACTTGCCACAGGTAGGCCTCGAAGCCGCCGGCGGGATGATGGCCATGGCCGGGTTCGTCGCCCGCCAGGGGGGTATACCAGCCCAGCTCGCCGTGAGCGACGTTGAGGCGCAGGGCCAGGCACTGTTGCAGGGCGCGGCGTTGCTTGCCGGTCACCCCGTCCACGGCACCGAAGAACAGCGCATAGGCCTCGTCCAGGCTGGTGATGTGGGTATCGAAGAGGGGGATGGGGAAATAGCCGGCCAGCGTCTCGGCATCCACCT
>Ga0256830_1003315_pt1 | contig 10083 bp, 8 predicted proteins | sample 128326metaG_FD_190537 | JGI IMG/M metagenome (GOLD analysis project Ga0256830, IMG submission 190537) | Hydrothermal vent microbial communities from Lau Basin, Pacific Ocean - 128-326 | ecosystem: Environmental > Aquatic > Marine > Hydrothermal vents | place: Pacific Ocean: Lau Basin | collected...
GCATCCTGCTCAGTCAGAGCTGGCGCTGCGCGCGACCGCATACCTTGCTGCAGTCGACCGGTCTCTGCACAATGGGCTGCGCCCTGCCGCTCGCCATCGGTTATGCGCTCGCCCGCGGGGGCGAGCCGGTGCTCGCCTTCACCGGCGATGCCGGCCTCGAGATGGTGCTGGGCGAACTCGCCACCGCCGGCGATCTGGCACTGCCGGTGGTGGTGGTCGTGTTCGTCGACGAGGCGCTGGCCCTGATCGAGCTCAAGCAGCGCGGCGGCCGGTACGCGGTGCGGGGCACCACCTTCGGCGGCACCGATCTGGCCGCGGTGGCGGAGGCCATGGGCGGGCACGGGGTCACCGTCTGCGACCGGGACGGGCTCGCCGCCGCGATCACGGAGGGCCGCCGGCGTCGCGGCTTCACGCTGATCGCCTGTCCGATCGGTGCCCGCGCCTACGACGGACGGTTCTGATCGGCCCCGGCCGGCTCGCGGTCCGGCAGGGTGAGCTCGCCCAGCTCCTCGTGCAGCGCCTCGATCCGGCGCATGCGCCGCGCGGCGCGGTCCGGCATCCGGCGGAAGACGGCGGCGCACAGGAGGTTGAGCAGGCTCATCGCGCTCGCGTAGCTGTCGAACAGCGAGCCCGAGCCCAGCCGGCACAGGAGCGTCCAGCGGGCGAAGCGGGTGATGCGCATGGCCGAGGGATCGGTGACCAGCAGCAGCGAGGCGCCGCGTTCCCGGGTGATGCGTGCGACCTCGCCGACCGCCGCCACCCGCCGGCGGAAGGCCACCAGTACGAGCACGTCCTCGCCGCCGAGATCGGCGAGGTCCTCGGCCAGGGTCTGGCCGGGCGCCGGCAGCAGCGCCGTGCCCGGCCGCAGCAGCACGAGCTGGCGCTGGAAATAGTGGGCGATCATGCGACTGTTGCGGAACCCCACCACCGGCACCCGGCGGGCACGGGCGAGGGCGGCCGCGATCTCCTCGAGCTGCCCGGGTCGCAGCCCCTCGAGGGTGCGGCGCAGATTGTCCGTCTCGCTCGCGAGATGGGCCGCGACCACCCCGTTCTCGCCGCCGGGCGGGGCGCTCGCGTCGCTGAGATAGACGGGCGATCCCCAGGCTTGGGCGTCCCGTACCTGGCGCCGGACCTCGGCGTAGCCCTCGTAGCCGAGGCGCCGGAAGAAGCGGGTCGCGGCGGCGTTCGAGGTGCCTGCCATGGCCGCCAGCTCGCTGGCCGAATAGGAGGCGGGATTGCCGGGAAAGCCGAGCAGCAGATCCGCGAGCCGCCGCTCCGCCGGCGGCAGCTCGTCGTAGTGGCGCTGGATCCGCGCTTCGAGACGCGTCCTCTCGGGCATCGCGGCGGTCCCGTGGATCGTTTCGCGAGGGCGAGCCTAGCGCGGCGCCGGCGGGAATGAAAATAGTTTTTCGCATGCTTGACAAACTGAAAAGCTGGTTTCAGCATCCGCTCCGAGGTCACGGGAGGATCGGGGAGGCCGACCGGTGCGGGCGCGCCAGCTGCGGGATGCCATTCTGACGGCGGGCAGCCGGCTCGATCTCCTGCTCGGCCGCCTCTGCGCGCTGCTGATCGCGGTGATGGTGGCGATCGTCTGGTTCGGCGTCGTCTCCCGCTACATTCTCGAGCTCGGCATCACCTGGACCGAGGAACTCGCCCGCTACGTGATGATCTGGGCGGCGCTGCTGGCGGTGCCCGTGGGTGTCTACCGGCGCGCCCATATCGGGGTCGAACTGCTGTTCCGGGCACTGCCCGAGGATCTCCGGCGGGGCCTCGCCCTGCTGCTCGATCTCCTCGGTCTCGCCTTCTTCCTGTTCCTGTTCGTCTACGGCATCGGCATGGCGCGCTCCGGCGCCCAGCAGTATGCGACCATCTTCGGCATGACCATGCTGGTGCCCTTCGCCTCGGTGCCGGTTTCGGCGCTGCTCGCCGCGCTGCAGACGGTGGTGGTGATCCTGCGTGATCGCGATCTCGAGAGCCGCGCCGCCACGGGCGGCATGGGACAGCTGCCGTGACCGCCGTCGGGGTCGTCTTCTTCCTTCTCCTCGTCCTCGGCCTGCCGATCGGCTACGTGCTCGGGATCGCCGGCGTCGTCGGCCTCCTCCAGCTCGGCGGCACGCCCTTTCTGATGATGGCCCCCAAGCGCTTCTTCGAAGGGCTCGACCTCTTCACCTTCATGGCCATGCCCTTCTTCATCCTGGCCGGCGAGATCATGAACCGCTCGGGCATCACCACCCGTCTCGTCGCCTTCGCCGAGGCGCTCGTGGGCTATCTGCGGGGCGGTCTCGCCCACACCAACATGGTCGCCTCGGTGCTGTTCGCCGGCATGACCGGGGCCGCGGTGTCGGATGCCGCCGCCTTCGGCAACACCCTCGTGCCGGCGATGGTCAGGAAGGGCTACTCGCGCCCTTTCGCCTGCGCCGTGACCGCCGCCGGCTCGATCATCGGCCCCACCATCCCGCCCTCCAACCTGATGGTCATCTACGGTTCCATCATGGGGGTCTCCATCGCCGGCCTGTTCGCTGCCGGCATCATTCCGGGTCTCCTGATCGCCCTTCTCTGCATGGCCGTGATCGCCGCCCTCGGCCGGCGCCTCGGCCTGCCCAAGGGCGAGGGCGGGCCCAGCCTGCGCCACATCCTGCGCAGCTTCCGCTCGAGTCTGCTCGCCATCTTCATGCCGGTGATCATCCTGGGCGGCATCCTGGGCGGCATCGTCACCCCCACCGAGGCGGCGGCCATCGCCGTGGCCTACGCGCTCGTGGTCGGCGGCCTCGTCTACCGTACCCTGCGGCTCGCCGATCTCCTGGCCATGCTGGAGCGCACGGCGCTCATTACCGGGGTCGTGTTCTTGATCATCGCCTCGGCCTCGATCCTCGGCTGGTGGATGACCTTCGAACAGATCCCCCAGAAGGTGGCGGCCGGTTTTCTCGCCCTTTCCGACAGTCCCGGCGTGATCATCGCCATGATCCTGGCGCTGCTGCTGATCGTCGGCATGTTCATGGACATCAACGCCGCGCTCCTGATCCTGGCACCGGTGCTCGTGCCGCTCACGAGGAGCATCGGCATGGATCCCATCCACGCCGGCATCGTCATCGTGCTCGCCCTCAACATCTCGCTGATGACCCCGCCGGTGGGCGCTTGTCTCTTCGTGCTGGCCTCCGTCACCGGCGAGAAGATCGAGCGCATCAGCGCGGCGCTCTGGCCCTTCATCCTGGTCGAGGTGGGGGTGCTGCTGGTGATCGCCTACTGGGACGGTCTCACGCTGTTCCTGCCGCGTCTCTTGGGCTTCTGACCGCAACCTCAGGGAGGGAAACGACCATGTCACATCGAACCGCACGGATCGCCGCACTGGCCCTCGCGGCGGTGCTCGGCCTCGGCACGGCCGGTGCCGAGGCGCAGAAGGTGATCAAGCTCCATCACCTCAACAACGACGATCCCTACGACAACGCTACCGGCGCCATGGCGCAGGTGTTCAAGACCCTGGTCGAATCGGGCACCAACGGGGCGGTCACCGTGCAGACCTTCCCCAACGGCCAGCTCGGCAAGGACGCCGAGGTGGTGAGCCAGGTGCGGGCCGGCGTCGTGCAGTCCGGGATCCACTCGGTGGGCGGCTTCGCCTCCGCCTATCCGCTGATCGGCATCCTCGACATGCCCTTCGCCTTTCCCCACATCTCGGTGGTCTACGAGGTCTTCGACGGTCCCTTCGGCGACAAGCTGGCCGCCGACATCGAGGCCAAGACCGGCCTCAAGGTGCTGGGCTTCGGCGATTCGGGCGGCTTCTTCGTCTTCACCAACTCCAAGCGGCCGGTGAAGACCGTCGAGGACATGAAGGGCCTCAAGATCCGCACCATGGGTCTCGACACCCACAAGGCGCTGGTGGCGGCGCTCGGCGCCCAGCCGGTGGCCATCGCCTGGTCCGAGGTCTACACGGCGTTGCAGACCGGGGTCGCCGACGGCCAGATGAACCCGGTGCCGATCGTCTCCTTCGCCAACTTCGACGAGGTGCAGAAGTACCTGACCCTCAGCAACCATCTGTTCACGCCCTACGTCTGGGCCATGAACCGGGACTTCTGGGACAGCCTCACGCCGGAGGAGCAGCAGCAGGTGCAGTGGGCGGCGGATGCGGCGATCGTCGCCGGACGCGGTCTCAACCGCATCATCGAGGCCTCCGACCGCGGCCTGCCGAAGCTCGCCCAGAAGATGGAGATCTACGCCCCCAGCATGGCCGAGCGCGAGGCCTTCCGGAAGGCCGCCCAGCCGGCGGTGCGCAAGGTCATCGTCGAGCGCTTCGGCGCCGAGGGCGAGGAGATGCTGGACGCCTTCCTCGCCGCCATCGAGGAGGCGACGGCGAACTGAGCCCGTATGGCGGGGCCGGGTCCTCTGCACCGGCCCCGCCGCCCTTCGGCGAGCGAACGACCCCATGGATCTTCCCCTTTCCACTCATCGGATCGCCCATCGCGCCAATCCTGCCGCCCGGCGCGGGCCGCCGCCAGCGGTCGTCCGGGAGCTGCTGCCCCCGGCCGAAGTCGAGGAGGCGCGGCGGGAGATCGCGAGCTGGCCGGGCTACGCCCCGACGCCGCTCGTCGACCTGCGCGGACTCGCGGCGGCCGCCGGTCTCGGGCGCATCCTCTACAAGCACGAGGCCTCGCGCTTCGGGCTCGGCAGCTTCAAGGCGCTGGGCGGCGCCTATGCGGTATTGCGGGTTCTTCAGGAAGCCCTGCGGGCGGGCGGGATTGCCGAGGAGGCGAGCTCCGCCGATCTGCGCTCCGGGCGCTGGCGCGAGGAGACCGCAGGCATCACCGTCACCTGCGCCACCGACGGCAATCACGGGCGCTCGGTGGCCTGGGGCGCGCGCATGTTCGGCTGCCGTTGTGTGATATATCTGCACGAGACGGTGAGCGCCGGTCGCGAAGAGGCGATCGCGCGCTACGGTGCCGAGATCCGCCGCGTGCCGGGAACCTACGACGATGCCGTGCGGCAGGCGGCCGAGGACGCGGCGGCGGAGGGCTGGATCGTCGTCTCCGACACTTCCTACCCGGGCTATCTCGACATCCCGCGCAACGTCATGCTCGGCTACACCGTCATGGTGGAGGAGATCTTCGAGCAGCTCCCGGCCGGCGAACGGCCCACCCATCTCTTCCTCCAGGGCGGTGTCGGCGGTCTCGCGGCGGCGGTCGCCGGGCGTTTCTGGCAGCGCCTCGGGGCCGCACGCCCGCGGGTCGTGGTGGTGGAACCCGACCGCGCCGCCTGCCTCTACGAAAGCGCCGCCCGGGGAAGGCCGACGGCGGTGGCCGGCGATCTCGACACGGTGATGGCCGGCCTCGCCTGCGGCGAGCCCTCGCTCCTGGCGTGGCGGATCCTCGAGCTCGCGGCCGAGGATTTCACGACCCTGCCCGACGAGGCGGCGGTCGAGACCATGCGTCTTCTGGCCTTCCCGCCGGTCGGCGACCCGCCGCTGGTGGCCGGCGAGAGCGCCGTCGCCGGCCTCGCCGCGGCCCTTCTCGCACGGCGTGACCCGGATCTCGCCGCCGCCCTCGACCTCGACGGCGGGAGCCGGGTGCTGCTGATCGGCAGCGAGGGGGCGACCGATCCCGAGACCTGGCGGCGGCTGCTCGGGGTGGCGCCCGAGGCGGTGGAGGAGGGGGTGTGAGACGGACCAACCTGACGGTCGACGGCCGAAGGCTCGCGGCGCGCATCGAGGCCCTCGGCCGCATCGGTGCCCTTCCCGGGGGCGGCGTCTGCCGCCTCGCCCTGAGCGAGGAGGACCGGCAGGCGCGCGACCTCCTCGTTCGCTGGATGGAGGAGCTCGGCCTTGAGGTGCGGATCGACGCCATCGGCAACATCTTCGGGCTGCGCCGGGGGCGCGAGACGGGACCGCCGATAATGACGGGCTCGCACATCGACACGGTGCGGACGGGCGGGCTCTACGACGGCGCGCTCGGGGTGCTGGCCGGGCTCGAAGTCGCGGAAGTGCTGAACCGGGCCGGCATCGAGACCCGCCATCCGCTGATGGTGGCCGCCTTCACGAACGAGGAGGGGGCGCGCTTTCCGCCCGACATGATGGGCAGTCTGGTCCATGTCGGCGATCTCGCGCTGGAGCAGGCCCTCGCCACCGAGGGGATCGACGGTGAGACGGTGGGGTCCTGCCTCGCGCGCATCGGCTACGCGGGAAAGGCGCCGGTCGGCTGCCCCGAGGCCCGCGCCTTCCTCGAGCTGCACATCGAGCAGGGGCCGGTGCTGGAGCGGGAAGGAATCACCATCGGCGCCGTCGAGGGCGTCCAGGGCATTTCCTGGCAGGCCTTCACCTTCCGCGGTCGCAGCAGCCACGCCGGCACCACGCCCATGGCGATGCGCCGGGACGCGGGGCTGGTGGCCGCCCGGACCGTGGCCTTCCTGCGGCGCCTCGCGGCCGAGATCGGCGGCGACCAGGTGGCCACCGCGGGCTCGCTGCGGTTTTCGCCGGATCTCGTCAACGTCGTGCCCGAACGGGCCGAGCTCACGGTCGATCTGCGCAACACCGAGGAGGGACGTCTGCGCGAAGCGGAACGCCGCCTCGCGGCCTTCGTCGAGGAGGCCGCCGCTGACGAGGGGGTGGCGGTGGCGAGCCGGCGCCTCGCCCGCTTCCCGCCCGTCACCTTCGATCCGGCGATGGTGGCACGGGTGGAGGCGGCGGCGCGCCGTCTCGGCCATGCGGTGCGACGGCTGCCCAGCGGTGCCGGCCACGACGCCCAGATCATGGCCCGGGTCTGTCCGACGGCGATGATCTTCGTGCCCTCGGTGGGCGGCGTCAGTCACAATGTCGAGGAGTTCACGCGTCCGGAAGACGTGACCGCCGGTGCCGCGGTGCTGCTGGAGGTGCTCCTCGAACTGCTGGAGGGGGAGGGGCCATGAAGCGCGTGCTCAGGGTGGGAGCCGCCCAGCTCGGGCCGGTGGCGCGGGAGGAGCCGCGTGCGGCGGTGGTGGCCCGGCTCCTCGCTCTCATGAAGGAGGCGGCAGCGCGCGGCTGCCGTCTGGTGGTGTTCCCCGAGCTCGCCCTCACCACCTTCTTCCCCCGCTGGTACTTCGAGGAGGAGGCGGAGCTCGACCGGTTCTTCGAGACCGAGATGCCGGGGCCGGACACCCGGCCGCTGTTCGAGACCGCGGCGGCGCTCGGCATCGGCTTCTATCTCGGCTACGCCGAGCTCGCCTTCGAGAACGGGCGCAAGCGCCGGTTCAACACCTCCGTGCTGGTCGGACCCGACGGCCGCATCCTCGGCAAGTACCGCAAGGTGCATCTGCCGGGGCATGCCGAACACGAGCCCTGGCGCCCCTTCCAGCATCTCGAGAAGCGCTACTTCGAGCCCGGCGATCTCGGCTTTCCCGTCTGGCGGGCGATGGGCGGGGTTCTCGGCATGGCCATCTGCAACGACCGCCGCTGGCCGGAGACCTACCGGGTGCTGGCGCTCCAGGGGGCGGAGATGCTGCTTCTGGGCTACAACACGCCGCTCCACTATCCGCCGGTGCCCCAGCACGACCATCTCCAGGCCTTCCACAACCATCTCTGCCTGCAGGCCGGCGCCTATCAGAACGGCATGTGGGTGGTGGCGGTGGCCAAGGCGGGAAAGGAAGAGGGCTGCGATCTCCTGGGCCAGAGCTCGATCGTCGCCCCCACCGGCGAGATCGTGGCCATGGCCGGCACCCTCGAGGACGAGCTCGTCGTCCACGACTGCGATCTCGAGCGCACCCGCGAGATCCGGGAACACATCTTCGATTTCGCCCTCCACCGCCGCCCCGACACCTACGGCCCGATCACGGCGATGGGCGAGAAGGACGGGCGCGGCTGACGGGAAGTTCCCAGCGGCCGGCACCGGGTCGCACTAGGACGGTGCGATCGTGTACGTCCGAGTGCGGCCTTGCATCGTGTCGTCCGATTGGGGTGTGACCGGAACGGACGTGGGAAACGGTGGCAGAAGGACAGATTACGGCGAAAGGCGGGGCGTGCGGAAAGGAAAAACGCTGCGGCCGCACGGATGCGATGACCGGATGACGCGTTCGTGGGGCGCGAGGATCTTTTTCGTGCCGGCGAGCGGATCACGCCGGCATCGTCCCGGCGAGCCATCGGCGACCGTCGGAAACGCCGCGTGAAAAGCGAATGAAAATCCCCCTCGATGAGCGAGAGTTCATCGACATTCCGGATCGACGATCACGCTGTTCGCCCTCGGCCGGTAGATGCGAGCTGCGCTTTACTTACGCGCGGAACCCCGCGTTCGCGGGTTTCCCATCTACGCGGTGAGCGGATCACCGGCCGCGTGGATGCCTCTGTGGCGGCGGTCGCGAGCGCGCGTTTCGCGAGATCGCGTCTGGTCATCGACGAACCCATGGCGTCCTGCCTCCCTGTCGCTTGGTCGTGGGTGCCCATTCTAGCCGGAAACCGGCGGCACCGGCAGGGCACGGAGGCACGACGGCAAAGGGCCGCCCGCAGGCGGCCCTTCGATGCGACCTGGGAAAGGACGGCTCAGTTGGCGGCCACGGCCAGCCAGAAGGGAAAGCCCGGATCCTCGACGTTGGCCACCACCTTGCGGGCCTCGGTGTCGATCACCGCCACGCGATCGGACTTGGCCACCGCCACATAGGCCTTCCTGCCGTCGGGCGAGAAGCGGACGCCGTGCGGCCCCTCGCCGACCGGGATCTCGCCCACCTTCTCGAGCGAGGCGACGTCGATGACGTTGATGACGTCGGCGCCGATCCCGGAGACGTAGACGGTACGGCCGTCGGGTGAGGCGGCCACCGCATGATGCCCCTTCGAGACCGGGATGTACTTGACGACCTTCTCCGCCTCGAGGTCGATCACCGCCACATCATCGGACCCCTTGCGGGCGATGAAGAGGTACCTGCCGTCCGGGGTCGTCGCGAGATTGTGCGGGGCACCGCGGTCGTCGAGCGCGATGCGGCCCACGGCCTTGGCGGTGGCGAGGTCGATCTTGGTGATGTCCGCGGAACCGCCATCGGCGATGTAGGCGAGCCCGCGCGCAGCGGCGAAGGCGATGTTGTGGGGCGCCTTGCCCACCGGCACCTCGGCCACCGCCTTCCAGTCGCCGACCGAGAAGATCGAGACGCTGTTGGAGCCTTCACCCTCGTTGGCGACCAGCACGAACTTGCCGTCGGGGGTCACCTCCACGCCCTTCGGGCTTTCCCCGAGTGGCAGCTTGGTGAGGACCTTCCGGCTGGCGGTGTCGACGACCACCAGCCTGCGGTCGCCGGTGGCCACGGCGAAGGCGTATTTGCCGTCCGGCGTGACGGCCGAATAGGTGGGCTTCTTGCCCACCGCGAGACGCGCCAGCACCTCCGCCTCGCCGGTACCGACGATCGACATCTCGCCGGCGTCGCGGGTGCTCACATAAAGCAGATCGCCGTGGGCGGCGGCGCGCGCCTGGGGCGCGGCGACACCGAGGAGGAGGGTGGTGGAGAGGGCGCAGGCGAGCGGCCGCCACCCGCCGCGGAAATCGAAGACCTTGGCTCTCATGGCTGCAATGCCCCTTTTCGTTTCTTGGCTGGTCGGGAGAAAGCCTGCCGGGGTCCCGGAACGGGCCCGGCCGGTTCTGGTTACACCTCGCCCCTGAAGCGGCCATGAACCGCGGATGAAAATCGCTACATCGAGCGACGCATCGGGCCGCGCGAGCCTGCGTCGCCGCCGGGGTCGACGGCCGAGGGGTGCCTTGACAGCGGCCGCCGCCCAAGGATATTGGACTAAACTCAACTAAACTTCCGGCGCGACCGGCCGCGCACGGAGCGGGGCGCAGGGTCCAACCGAAGGAGGCTAAACGATGCGACGAACGTTCCTGACCACCATCGCCCTTTCCCTGGGTCTGGTCACCGGCGTGGCCCAGGCACAGGAAAAGTCGCTGACGCTCTGCTGGGCGGCCTGGGATCCGGCCAACGCCCTGACCGAGCTCTCGCGGGACTTCACCGCCCAGACCGGGATCGCGATGAATTTCGAGTTCGTCCCCTGGACGAGTTTCGCCGACCGTTTCCTCAACGAACTCAATTCGCGGGGCAAGCTGTGCGATCTGATGATCGGCGACAGCCAGTGGCTCGGGCTCGCCGCCG
>Ga0256830_1003316_pt1 | contig 10083 bp, 7 predicted proteins | sample 128326metaG_FD_190537 | JGI IMG/M metagenome (GOLD analysis project Ga0256830, IMG submission 190537) | Hydrothermal vent microbial communities from Lau Basin, Pacific Ocean - 128-326 | ecosystem: Environmental > Aquatic > Marine > Hydrothermal vents | place: Pacific Ocean: Lau Basin | collected...
CGCAGCCGGCCACACGGCTTACCGCCGCAGACCTAGAACTCGACCCGATCTCGCGTCGAGTCCGGCGCGCCGGCCAGGACATCGCCCTCACCAACAAGGAGTATGCCTTGCTGGAATACCTTCTCCGAAATACCAACAGGGTTCTCACGCGGACGGCCATTATCGATCATGTGTGGGACATCCAATACGATTCCATGACCAATATTGTCGATGTGCATATCCGTTCCTTGCGGTCCAAAATCGATCGAGGGTTTTCTCCACCGTTAATTCAAACGGTTCGAGGAGTTGGCTACATGTTGCAGGCGCCAGAGCAATGAACATGTCCTCTTTCCGAAGCCATATCCAGAAAGTGTCACTTTCTCTCATTGCGCTGCTGCTCTTGGTCTTCGGCGTACTCCTCTATACAGGATTGTCGCTCATCCTCCATCGACACGTCGATGCGAATCTGTTAGCCGTGGCAAAAGCGGAAGCCAGGGAAATCGAACTGACGACCGGGCAATTCTCCTTCCTCCCCCATAACGACTATGAAGAAGATGAGGATGAAGACAACCACGGGGAACTTTCGGAAAAAGACTATGAAGCACACGAAATTCGCGAGGCGATTCGTTCCAGCCTCATCCGCGACGCCGGTGGGGCCGTGTTGTGGACAGGTGAAAACGTCGTGGGGTTCTCTCCGCTTGCCGCCACCTCACTCCTGGAAGTGGGAAAGGGACGAACGGTATACGAGGCGGTTCAACGGCCAAACGGGACTCCCATCCGCCGCATTCTCCTACCGATAAAGGTTGACGGCCATGTACGATACATTCTTCAAACCGAGCAATCTTTGGAATTCGTTAAAAAGACTCTCCGCATGCTTCTTCTCATGCTGGTGGGGGTTTCTGCATCGGTCCTCATCCTTGCCTGGCTGGGAAGCCGTTGGTTAGCGCAACACGCGTTGTCTCCCGTGGAACTCCTGAGCACCACGGCGTCACAAATCTCGGGTCAGACATTGGGAACGCGACTTTCCATGACCGCCCCCTACGAAGAATTTCAACGACTGGCCGATTCGTTTAACAGGATGCTGGATCGTCTGGAAAAAAGTTTTGACGCTCAGCGCCGATTCGTCGCCGACGCGGCTCATGAGCTGAAAACGCCGTTGACCGCCATGAAGGGCAATCTTGAAGTCATCCTGCAGCGTGCCCGGTCAGCCGAGGAGTATCGTGAAGCGATCATTGCCACTCTTGAAAGTGTCGACCGGTTGACCACCCTCACCAAATCGCTTCTCGCCTTAGCCAAATTTTCAGGCGATCACTCCCCCCTGCACCTGGAACCCATCAGCCTGCAATCGCTTATCCAGGAGGTCGTGAGCGACCTTTCGATCATGGCGGCAGACCAGAACATTGTTCTCCATACTGAGTGTGAACCCGTTCCGCTCGGTCTCGGCGATCGAATTCAACTGAAGCAAACCCTGATCAATGTGCTGGACAATGCATTTCGGCATACACCCGCCGGAGGAACCATCACGATTCGGCTCAAGGAAGACAATGGCCTCGCGGCCCTCTCGGTTGAGGATACGGGATCGGGCATTGCCCCTCAGCATCTGCCGCACGTGTTTGACCGCTTTTACCGTGCGGACGAAGCCCGCGACCGGTCATCAGGCGGGACAGGACTCGGATTGGCCATCGTGAAAGAGATCATTGAAGCCCACGACGGACAAGTCCGCGTAGATAGCGAGGTAGGAAAGGGTACGACATTGACGATCCGGCTTCCCCTCACCCAGAAAGCCGGATACACGACGTAACCAAGGATCCACAACGCGGCTGGGGCGGACAAAGGTGTCACCCATCTAGAAGACTCCGGTCAAGTGGGAACAGGGATGGGCGTTCCTTACGCTCCGATCTTTTCCAACGCCATGCGGTTCGCCACGATGAGGGGAGGGAGGTGTTCGCGTGCGGATGCCAGCAAGACCTGCTGCACGGTTCGTTGGATATTCGCAATCCATGGAGCCACACGTCGCTGATGTAACACCTCTCGTACCACGAGCTGGATCAGCCCGCCGGCATTCAGGACGTAATCCGGCACGTGCACAATATGTCTTCTCATCAAGAGATAGGGATCGCGTTCTTCATCCTGAAATTGGTTATTGGCCCCTCCGGCCACAATTCTGGCTCGCAACTGAGGGATGGTCTTGGCATTGAGTATCCCTCCCAAGGCACACGGCGCAAAGATGTCCGCCCGCACACGATGAATCCTCCATAAGGGCACGACTTTGGCATTCCAGGCTCGTTGCGCGCCAGCGGCTCGTTCCGGCTGCAGGTCCGCGACGATGAGTTTCGCGCCGTGTTTCACCAGGAGATTGCCGAGATTCCATCCCACATGGCCGACCCCTTGGATCGCGACCACTCGGTTTTTCAGATCTTGCGACCCAAAGACGACTTGGCAGGCAGCCTGCATTCCTCTCAGCACGCCCTTCGCTGTCGATAGGGATGGATCCCCGCTTCCCCCATTTTTCCCTGTTGTTCCGGTGACATAGCGGGTCTTCTCCGCGACGACATCTAAATCTTCCGGGACAATGCCTGAATCTTTGGCGGCGATATATTGTCCCTTGAGAGATTCGATGAGCGCTCCCATTAAGAGCAGCACGGATCGCGTCTTGTCTTTTCCTGGATCGCCAATGATGACGGCCTTCCCCCCTCCAACCTGCAAACCGGAGATGGCGGCTTTTTTGCTCATCGCCTGCGCCAAGCGCAGCACATCTCGCAGGGCTTCGTTTTCATTTTTATACGGCCACATGCGGATTCCCCCGAGGGACGGGCCCAGCCTGGTGGAATGCACTGCGATGATGGCATGAAAATGGGCAGAGGGATCCTTGCCGACGACAACTGTTTCAAATCCCTTGATCTTGAGGCATTTCGTCTTCAGCATAATTGTATTGGGGTTTCACGATTATCATAAGCCGGATTGGCTCTTATCACAAAGGGGGGCTTTTTCAACAGTCCCATGATCGGAGCAGTGAGATCGGGAAGGAAGGCAATAATAGCGCGGGATATGCTTGAGAATCTGGCCCAATATGCGGCATGATTCGTGTATCTTCAACATCAATATTGGCCCGATTTCGATCTAAGATTCAAAAGGAGCGTTTATGCAGTGGAGAGCGAGTCATATTTTAGTGAAAGACCGAGGGTTAGCCGACAAAATCCGAGACCGTCTGAGAAGCGGAGCCAATTTTGGAGACTTGGCGGAAGAGTATTCGACCTGTCCCAGCAAATCCAAAAGTGGAGACCTCGGGTGGTTTGGTCCCGGCAAAATGGTGAAAGCCTTTGAAGACGCCGTAAAAAAGTTGAGCCATGGCAGCATCAGCCCAGTCGTCCAAACCCAATTTGGTTACCACATTATTAAAAAGACGGGGCAGAAGGATTAAGCCGAAAAAATGCGGCATTTTACCACTGCAGGCGTTTCGCTTCTTTGGGGAAAATATCCACGGGCTTCTGGTGACACCAGAATCTCAAAATGTCGAAAGGCCTTGAAATGATTGAATGCCTTAACCTTGGCATTTTTTTTGCTGACATTATTTAATAAAAGGGATAGACTATCCGACAATGGGGGAGACGGTTAGGTTGATATTGAATGTGAGTTTTGCGATGACAGTGAAGAAGGTGTTCCAACGCGGCCGGGTGATTGTGCCTTTCCTGTTGATTGCCTTTTTGACTTGTGGCGGTGGAGGATTGTTCTGCCCCATGGCCACGGAAGCAGCCCCCCACCATTCACAGGGAACATCTCTTCCATCACCTGCTACGCCTTCAAATAATAGTGACTGTCCAGACCAGTTGAAAAGTTCTGAAGCGCCGTCGAGAGATCTGACCGATGGTGCGTGGGCCTTTGTACAAGTTGTCGAATCAGCGAACATTCTTAAATCTCCTTTCTCCGAATACTTCTTCGCCCGCTCCACACCTTCATCTTCCACCTATCCTCCTCTCTTTCTCCTGTTCTCTGTGTTTCTGAATTGACTCTCCAGACAATGTGAATTGGTGTAATGTACGGACCAGAAACTCGTCCTGTTTCTGTGCGCCTTGTTCCCATGTATTCAACTATCCATCCACGGTAGAGGGCATGATGAAAATATATTCGTCCCAGGGATTCCCCATCCGAACCGTTGTCATAGGGCTGCTGCTGTTCAACGTCGTCGGAGCTCCAGTGTTTGCCTCGGAGCCGTCGCTGAAACTTCAACCTCTCATCGATGAAGCTTTTCAACGAAATCCGGAAATCCAAGCGGCGAAACAGCGATGGGAAGCGGCACAGTCGGTCCCGTCTCAAGCCAAATCGCTGCCGGACCCCATCATCGGGTTAGCCTATCGTGGACCGGACATCATGCGTGAAGGTCGGCTGGCCTTGCAGCAAGAATTTCCCTTCCCCGGCAAACTGGACCTTCGTGGAGAGGTCGCGGCTAAGGGTGCAGAGCGTGTGGGCGAAATATATGAAGGCATCAAGCTCAGGGTTATCGCGCAACTCAAGGAGGCCTATTTCTCTCTCCACTTCATCCACAAATCCATCGATATCGTGAGCAAGAATATCAAAATCCTGGAAGAATTCGAGAAGACCGCCGAGGCTCGGTACAAGGTCGGCAAGGGAATCCAGCAAGACCTGTTTCGGGCACAGGTCGAACTGTCGAGAGAGCTCGAGCAACTCACAACGCTCAACCAAGAGAAAGAAACCTTGCACGCGGACATCAATCGAATTCTGAATCGGCCGCCTGCCGCGCCATTGGGCGCGCCGGAAGAGCCGAAACTCACGCCCCTGCTTTTCACCTTGGACGAGCTGAATGACTATGCCACGAAAAACTCGCCCATCATCAAGGCGCAAGGCAAGGCCATTGAACAAGGACAGTCCGCGGTCGATCTGGCGAATCGGGAATATTATCCCGATTTTTTTGTGGGCCTCGGAGCCATGCAATCATTCCGGTCGGATTCCCAGCAGGATGCGTTCGGAATGCTGGGGATCAAAGTTCCTCTCTATTACGCGACCAAACAACGGTACGGGGTGAAGGAATCGCTGTCCATCCTCGAGAGCGCTCGGAAGGAACATCGAACGGCGACACAAGATGTCTTGTTCCGGGTCAAGGATAATTTTGTCCGGGCCAAGCGCGCGGAACGGCTCGTGAAATTATTGGGAAAGGCGATCATTCCCCAGGCGGCTCTGGCATTGGAATCATCCATAGCCGGCTACGCCGTGGGGAAGGTGGACTTTCTGAGCATGCTCGACAATCTGCTGCGACTCCAACGTGATGAAATCGACTTGCATCGCGAGCGAGTCGCCCATGAGATTGCGATCGCCAAGCTGGAGGAGGTCGTCGCGCTTCCACTTCAAGGGAACCATTATGAGTGAAATTAAAGAATTGCCCCACATTCCAGAAGACCCCGAGCGGGACGAATCCCCGCATGACTTCGGTTATATCAGGCAGGAAGAAGTGCGCGGGAGACAGTCCAAGCGGCTCTGGCTGATCATCGGAATCCTTGCCGTGATCATCGGCGCAGCGATGGGACTCTATTACTGGTCGACCGGCATGGAGGAACGCCCTCCGGCGATGCCCCAGGAGGAAGCGCCATCTCCCGCATCGGAACATGAGGGCATGACCATGCCTCCGCCTAGTGGTGAGGCAGGCATGAAGCCCGAGCAGCCCGAAACCGTCATGGTCAGTGCTCGGAAACAACAACTGATCGGCGTGAAAACCGAGGAAGCGAAGTTGCGTCCCATCACTCACACCATCAGAACGGTGGCTCTTGTCGATGTGGATGAGCGGAACCTGGAACATGTGAATATTAAACTGGAGGGTTGGGTCGAGAAATTGTATGTCAGGTTTACGGGGGAAGAGGTCAAAAAAGACCAGATGCTCTTCGAGATCTACAGCCCGGAACTGGTCTCCTCGCAAGAAGAATATTTGCTGGCCCTCAAGGCCGTTCGTACGCTCGGAGACAGCGAATTTTCCGAAGTGGCGGAGAGCGCGAGACGGGTGTTGCAATCCACCAGAGAGCGCTTTGCGCTGTGGGACATTACGCCCGATCACATCGAGGAATTAGAACAAACCGGCAAAGTCCTCCGGACCCTTCCGCTTCATGCCCCGATTTCCGGATACGTGTTGGAAATGAATGTCCGCGAAGGCGCCTATATCACCCCGGCCACGGACGCCTATGTCTTGGTGGATCTGTCCAACATCTGGGTTTTGGCCGATCTGTACGAATTCGAGATTCCCTATGTCAAGTTAGGACAAAAAGCCAAAATCACCCTCCCCTACTTTCCAAACGAAATCTTCGAAGGAACCGTGACCTATATTTATCCGGTGCTCGATCCCAAAACGCGAACAGTGAAAGTCCGGTTCGAATTACCGAATCCCGGATGGAGACTCAAGCCCGACATGTTTGCCAATGTCACGTTGGAAATTCCCTTGGGAGAGCGGCTCGTCGTTCCCACGACCGCCGTGTTGGACTCGGGCACGGAACAGGTGGTGTTCGTGGATAAAGGCCAAGGCATGTTCGAGGCGAGGAAGGTGGCCATCGGCGTCAAAACACGAGAATGGTACGAAATTCTGGAAGGCGTCGAGCCCGGCGAAATGGTCGTCACCAGTGGCAACTTCTTGATCGATTCCGAAAGCAGCCTCGGTTCGGCCATGGACATGATGATGCCGGGAATGGATATGGGACCCAAGGGAGAGGACGATTCTTCAGATTCCATGCCAGGCATGCAACACCAACACTAAGATCTGCGCCCAAAGGACAAGGCTGACATGATAGAAAAGATTATCGGGTCCAGCGCCAGAAATGGTTTCTTGATCGGACTCATGGTGGTGTTCCTGACCGCCTGGGGGCTCTGGGCCGTCAAACATACGCCGCTTGACGCACTGCCGGATCTCTCCGATGTCCAGGTCATCATCTTCACCGAATGGCCGGGCCGAGCCCCTCAATTGGTCGAAGACCAAATTACATACCCCATCGTCACCACGATGCTGGGCGCCCCGAAGGTTCAAGTCGTTCGTGGGTTTTCCTTCTTCGGCCTCTCCTTCATCTATGTCATTTTCGAGGATGGGACCGACATGTACTGGGCGCGAAGCCGCATCCTGGAGTACATGAACGAAGCGTTGGAATCGCTGCCCTCAGGCGTCCTTCCCACCTTGGGTCCAGACGCGACTGGCGTGGGGTGGGGCTATGAGTATGCCGTGGTCGATAAATCCGGGAAGTATAATCTCGCGGAGTTGCGAACACTCCAGGACTGGTACATCCGCTATTGGCTGGAAGCCGTGCCCGGCGTTTCGGATGTGGCCAGTGTCGGCGGGTACGTCAAGCAATATCAGGTCAATATCGATCCCAATGCCATCCTGGCCTATAACCTGCCCCTCGATTCCATCGTCCGGGCGATTCGAGCCAGTAACAACGATGTGGGCGGCCGGGTGGTGGAATTCACCGGACGGGAATACATGGTCTGGGGACGGGGCTATGTGCAATCCGTGGAAGACCTCGAACAAGTGGCTGTGGGAACGAATGCCAGAGGCACCCCCATTCTTCTCAAGGATGTGGGGCGGATCGAACTCGGCCCGGATATTCGGCGAGGGCTTGTGGAGCTGAATGGCGAAGGGGAAGTGGCCGGCGGAATAGTCGTGATTCGATTCGGCGAGGACACCCTGGGCGTGATCGAACGGGTCAAGGCGAAGATCCAGGAAATGGCCCCATCATTGCCAGACGGCGTCGAGATTATTCCGACTTACGATCGGTCGGAATTGATTTTGCGCTCCATCGACACCCTCAAGGAGAAGCTGATCGAAGAAAGCATCGTGGTGAGCCTCATCACCATTGTGTTTCTCTTTCATTTCCGAAGCGCCCTGGTGGCGATCCTGACGCTTCCTCTGGCCATTCTCATGTCGATCACCGCCATGTACTACCTGGGCATCAGCTCGAATGTCATGTCCCTCGGCGGGATTGCCATTGCCATTGGGGCCATGGTGGATGGCGCCATCGTCATGATCGAAAACGCGCACAAGAAACTGGAACACGGTGGCCCCGGAGAAGATCGCGTGAGTCTCATTATCGAGGCAGCCAAAGAAGTCGGAAAGCCGCTGTTCTTTTCCCTTCTCATCATCACGGTATCGTTTCTGCCCGTCTTTACCCTGGAAGCGCAGGAAGGACGGCTGTTCCGGCCACTCGCCTACACCAAAACCTTTTCGATGGGATTCGCCGCCTTCCTGTCCATTACGCTGGTTCCCTTGCTCATGGTGCTGTTGATCAGAGGCAAGATCGCCAGCGAAGCGCAAAACCCTCTGGCCCGGCTTCTCATCGCTGTGTATAAACCGCTGGCTCATCTCGTGTTTCGCTTTCGGAAAACCACGCTGCTCGTGGCCGTGGCGGGCTTGGTGGCCACGGGGCCGACGTTTCTGAAACTAGGGTCCGAGTTCATGCCGCCGCTCTATGAAGGCACCATCTTGTATATGCCGGTCACGCTCCCAGGCGCGTCCATCACGGAAATGCAGCGAATCCTTCAGGTCTCGGACCGGATCATCAAGCAATTCCCCGAAGTCTCCCAGGTCTTCGGCAAGGCCGGCCGGGCCCGGACAGCCACTGACCCCGCTCCGTTGGAAATGATGGAGACCGTGATCAACCTGAAACCCGAGGATCAATGGCGGCCAGGCATGACCATCGATCGCTTGGAGAACGAACTGGACAAGGCGTTGCAAATCCCCGGCGTGATCAATGCCTGGACCATGCCGATCAAAGGCCGCCTCGATATGCTCTCGACCGGTATCCGCACGCCTCTGGGTATCAAAATTTTCGGAACGGACTTGGAAGCCATTCAAACCATCGGTGGAGACATCGAAAATGCCTTGCGGGACGTTCCAGGCACGCGCAACATCTTCGCCGAGCGCACGGCCGGCGGGTATTACGTCTATTTCGAGGTCAACCGGGAAGAGATCGCCCGCTACGGGCTTTTGGTCGAAGACGTGGAACGGGTCATCGAATCGGCGATCGGCGGAACAAATATCTCCACCACCATCGAGGGACGGGAACGGTTCCCTGTCAACCTCCGGTATTCCCGAGGATTCCGCAACACGTTGGAGGACTTGAAACGGGTCTTGGTCTCCACGCCGAATGGACAGCAGATTCCCATTACCCAATTGGCGGACGTCAGCCTGATCTCCGGCCCCACAGTCGTCAAAAGCGAAGGCTCGATGCTGGTCGGGTACGTCTATGTGGACATCGCCGGACGGGACCTCGGAGGATATGTGGAGGAAGCCAAAAGGATCGTCGCCGAACAAGTCCAACTGCCTCAGGGGTACTATCTCGGCTGGAGCGGACAATATGAATACATGCAACGGGCCGCGGCCCGGCTCATGTATGTGGTTCCGCTCACCATTCTCATCGTGTTTCTATTGCTCTACTTGAACTTCAAGTCCGTCACGCGATCCCTGATCGTCTTGCTGTCAGTCCCCTTTGCCGCCATCGGCGCGATCTGGGCCCTCTATCTTCTGGACTACAACCTGAGCGTGGCCGTGTGGGTAGGGATTATCGCATTGATCGGCGTCGCGGCTGAAATCGGCGTCATCATGATCGTCTACCTGGATCAGGCCTATGCCAAACGGGAAAAGGAAGGACAACTGGTCACCGCAAGCGACTTGGTCGAAGGAGCCTTCGAGGGAAGCGTGCAGCGGGTCCGTCCCATCATCATGACGGTCACCGCGATTACCGCCGGCCTCCTTCCCATCATGTGGGGTCACGGAAGCGGCGCGGATGTGATGAAACGCATCGCCGCGCCCATGATCGGCGGAATGGTGACCACGACGATCCTGACCCTTCTGGTCATCCCGGCGATCTACATCATCTGGCGAAGTTGGGGGTTAGGAAAGCCAACCACGAAATCCGCATCGAATTCCGAGTCAATGCCGAGTGATAGTTGACTCAGCGGCACGATCTCGCCTGCACCGGCGCGAACGGCATGCCATCTCAACTCAAGGGCTCTTCACCTTGTTTGGGGTGGTTAAGGGAACACGGTATGCCCATGTGCAAAAGATGATTCCTTTTGCATCGGCGACATTTGACTTGGATGCCGGAGGGAAGGATCTTTGCC
>Ga0256830_1003317_pt1 | contig 10082 bp, 10 predicted proteins | sample 128326metaG_FD_190537 | JGI IMG/M metagenome (GOLD analysis project Ga0256830, IMG submission 190537) | Hydrothermal vent microbial communities from Lau Basin, Pacific Ocean - 128-326 | ecosystem: Environmental > Aquatic > Marine > Hydrothermal vents | place: Pacific Ocean: Lau Basin | collected...
GATGGGGAAGAACGCCCGCCGGAGCCCCGCGCGCAGTGGCCGGCACGGTGGCGGGCGCTGGGGGTGCCGCTGTCGGCGCAGTCCACGTTCCGCTGGACGCTGTTGCCGGAGACGCTGGACCTGATGCCCGGTGAGCAGGAGGGCGGCAATATCCTGCTGCCTCGCGGCCCCGGAATATTTTCGCTGCGCGCGCCGTTTGCGCTGGGCACGGATGGCGGAAAGATGATCGACATGCGCGTGGACGGCCTGGCCTGCGCGGCGGATGACCAGGGCGCGACATGAGGGTTGGTTTCGCGAGTCATCGGGGGGGCTGGCCGGCGTGGTTACTGCTGCTGGTGCTGGGTTGGCCGCTGGTGGCCTGGGCTGCGCCGCCGCCGAAGGGAATGGTCCCGGTGCAGGACCGTGTCGCGCCGCCGCTAAAGCTGCACGACGTGGACGGTAGGCCCTTCGATCTGGCCGCGCAACGGGGACGCTGGGTGTTCGTGCATTTCTGGGCCAGTTGGTGCGGCCCGTGCCGGCGCGAGATCCCGGCGATACAGGCGATGCTGGAGGACAGCCCGAATCCGCAGCTGGTATTTGCGATGGTGAACACCGCGGAGGACGACGACACCGTGTTCGAGTTTCTCGGCGTACTGGCGCCGGACATCGTGCCGCTGATGGACCGCGATGGGCAGGTCACCGAGGCGTGGCAGCCGCGGGGGCTGCCATCCACCTACCTGGTGGGGCCGGACGGGGCGATCCGCTACCGGGCCCTGGGCGGGCGGCCGTGGAACGATCCCGAGTACCGCGCGTTCCTCGCCGGGCTGGGGCGACGGTGAGCCGGCTCAGGCCGTCTTCACGACCTTTTTGTTCACGGTTTTCTTTTTCGCCGCTTTCTTCTTTGCGGTTTTTTTCTTCGCCGCCTTCTTCTTTACGGTCTTCTTTTTCGGCAGGTTGACCTGCCACTGGCCGTCGACGAAATACGCGGTCCAGCCGGTGGCCTTGCCGTCTTCTTCCGTCATCACGTACTGTTCCTTGGTCTTGCGACTGAAGCGGATCACGGTGTCACGGCCCTGGTCGTCCTCGGTGGGGGCGTCGCACAGGTAGCGGTGTTTCGGGTCCAGCTCGTCCCTGTGCGGCAGCAGTTCCTTCACCAGCGGCGGCCGGGTCTCCCGCGAGCGGGGGAAGGCGCTGGAGGCGAGGAAGATGCCGGCTGCGCCATCGCGTAACACGAAGTAGCCGTCGGACTTTTCGCAGGGCAGCTCCGGCATGTGTACCGGGTCGGCCTTGGGCGGCGCGACCTCGCCGTTGCGCAGCAGCTTGCGGGTGTTCTTGCAGCCCTCGCGAGTGCAGCCGAAGTACTTGCCGAAGCGACCGGTCTTCAGTTGCATGTCGGCGCCGCACTTGTCGCATTCGATCACCGGGCCCTCGTAACCCTTGATGCGGAACTTGCCGGCTTCCAGTTCGTAGCCATCACAGTCCGGGCTGTTGCCGCAGATGTGCAGCTTGCGGTTTTCGTCCAGCAGGTAGCTGTCCATCGCGGTGTCGCACTTCGGGCAGCGGTGACGCTGCTTCAGCGCGCGGGCCTCGCTCTCGTCGTCGGCGTCCACGTCCACGGCCTCGTCGCCGGGGATCAGGTTCATCGTGTGTTTGCAGCGTTCCTTGGGCGGCAGGCTGTAGCCGGAGCAGCCGAGGAACACGCCGGTGGAGCCGGCGCGGATCTGCATGTTGCGCCCGCACTGGCTGCACGCGATGTCGGTCTCGATGGGGTCGTTGCCGCGCATGCCGTTTTCGTCGTCGTCCGCGGCCTCCAGCCGGGCCTTGAAGTCGGCGTAGAATGCGTCGAGCACCTCCTGCCAGCCGCGCTCACCGGTGGCGATGGCGTCGAGTTTTTCCTCCATGCTGGCGGTGAAGCCGTAGTCCAGCAGGTCGCTGAAGTTTTCCACCAGGCGCTCGGTGACGATCTCGCCGATCTTCTCCGCGTAGAAACGGCGGTTCTTCACCGTCACGTAACCGCGATCCTGAATCGTCGAAATGATCGCCGCGTAGGTGGATGGGCGGCCGATGCCGCGTTTTTCCAGTTCGCGCACCAGCGAGGCCTCGCTGTAGCGCGGCGGCGGCTTGGTGAAGTGCTGCGACGGGTCCAGTCGTTTCAGCGCCAGCGTGTCGCCCTGCGCCACCGGCGGCAGGATGATGTCGTCCTTGCCTTTCTGCTGCGGCGGCAGCACGCGGGTCCAGCCGTCGAAGCGCACGGTGCGGCCCTTCGCGCGCAGCTCGAAGCCGGCGGCATCCACGGTGAGGGTGGTGACGTCGAACTTCGCCGGCGGCATCTGGCAGGCTACGAATTGACGCCAGATCAGCTCGTAGAGGCGCTTGGCGTCGTTGTCGACGTTTTGCAGGTCCGACACCATGGTGTGCACGTTGGATGGGCGAATGGCTTCATGGGCTTCCTGTGCGCCTTCCTTGCTGGAATACAGGTTGGGCTTGTCCGGCAGGTATTGCTTGCCGTACTTGTCGCCGATGTAGCCGCGCACCGCATCGATGGCCTCGTTGCTGAGGTTGGTGGAGTCGGTTCGCATGTAGGTGATGTAGCCGGCCTCGTACAGGCGCTGGGCTAGCATCATGGTTTTTTTGACGCCGAAGCCGAGCCGGGTGCTGGCGGACTGCTGCAGCGTGGAGGTGATGAATGGCGCCTTGGGACGGCTGGACGAGGGCTTGGTCTCGCGCTTGACGATGTTGTAGTCGGCGCGTTCCAGTATCGCCAGTGCCGCGTCGGTGAGCCCCTTGTTGGGCGGGCGGAACGGTTTGTCGTTCTGCTTCACCACCTGCATGCGCAGTGCATCGCCGGCGGCGGTGTTCAGGTCGGCGAACACCTCCCAGTATTCCTCCGGGTCGAACGCGTGGATCTCCCGCTCGCGCTCCACCACCAGGCGCACCGCCACCGACTGCACGCGACCGGCGGACAGCCCGCGGGCGAGTTTCTTCCACAGCAGCGGCGACACCATGTAACCCACCACGCGGTCGAGGAAACGCCGCGCCTGCTGTGCGTTGACCTGGTCGAAGTTCAGCGTGGTGGGCCTGGCGAAGGCCTCTTGGATCGCGTTCTTGGTGATCTCGTTGAATACCACGCGCTTGTACTCGGTGCCCTTGTCGCCGATCGCCTGGGTAAGGTGCCAGGCGATGGCCTCTCCCTCGCGGTCCAGGTCGGTCGCGAGATAGACCACGTCGGCGTCGCGGGCCAGCTTCTGCAACTCGGACACCACCTTTTCCTTGCCGGGCATGATCTCGTAGCGGGGGTTCCAGCCATGCTCCGGGTCGATGCCCATGCGTTTGACCAGCGCCTCCCGGGCACGTTTTTTCTTGCGCTTTTCGCGCACCGCCGGTGACAGCTTGCGCGATTCCGCGGCCAGTTTGGCGCGCGCCGACGCGTCCATCTTGGATTTTGCCGATGGGCTTCCGCTGGTGGGTAAATCGCGGATATGGCCCACGCTGGACTTCACCACGAAGTCGCGGCCCAGGTACTTGTTGATGGTTTTCGCTTTGGCCGGCGACTCCACGATGACGAGCGATTTTCCCATAATATCCTGTTAAAACAATAGGTTAGAGGTTGTGAGATGGGCCCTGACGCCCTTTTTATAGAAATACGTGCCAACTTGCCCCGCTGTCAAGCCCCGCCGTTCGGGGCGTCGGGTGGGCACATTGTAGCAGCGCCCGGACGTGTTTTTCGGGACAATTGTGTGTAGCCTTTGTTCCCTGCGGTGTGGCCGCAGCGTGGTCAGGCTCGATGGCGGGTGGTGAATGATGGCGGTACTGATACAGTTCAAGGACGGCGTGGACGGCGTCACCCTGCGCTTGGAAAATCGCATCTCGCGCATTGGTCGCGGCGCGGACAACGACATCGTGATCAACGACGAGCTGGTGAGCAAGCATCACGCGGTGATCGAGGCCCGTCCACGCGCCGATGGACAACCCGGCTACGAGTATTTTCTGCAGGACCGGGACAGCACCAATGGCTGTTTCGTCAACGACCAGCGGGTGGACAGTACGCGGCTGCAAAAGAACGACGTGATACGGCTGGGGGTGAACCACTTTCGTTTCGTCGATGATGGCAGCGAGGACCTGGCCTCCACCACCAAGATTCAGAAGACCTGGATCCCGGGTATCTACATCTCCCGGCGCAAGCGCTGAATCATTCGCCCATGCCGCACGATGACGCCCACGGCGTGGCGCGGAATCACAAGCAGCGAATCGCACCGGTCTTCGACCAGGTGTGCGAGGGCTATGACGCCGCCGCGCTGCGATTCTTTCCGTTCACTGCAGAACGCATGGTGGCCCGGCTGGGCCCCCGTGCGGGTTGGAGGGTGCTCGATGCCGCCACCTGTACCGCGCGGCCAAGCTGTGCGGCGACGATGGCCTGTGGCTGGACGTGGAGGTGCGTCTGACCTCCGGGCAGGTGGCCTGAACGCCGAGCGTCAGGAGTAGACGTCGATGCCGGTGGCGGTGGGCGCCCCGGCGCCTTCCACCTGTACTCCCGCGTCGGCGGCGGCATTGCGCCGGTCGCGTCCGCTGCGGGTATCCAGCAGCACTGGCAGGTTGGCTTTCCGGCGTTCCTCCCGGCGGCGCTGGGTCTGCCTGCGGGGGGGGTGCTCGGGTGGTCGCTCGCGGGCGTCGCGTGGCTGAACCGGCTGCACGCCGGGATAGGGCTGGGCCTGCTTGACGGTGCGGGGGGTGACCGCCTTCGGGTCCTTCAGTATTGCCGCGTCGTCGTTGGGGTAGCTGGTTACGGTGAGCATGATCGCCCCTAAATGTTGCCGGGATGCGTTCAGTATAGCCATTTCTCGGGCATTTCGCCCCCGGGGCAGCGGGAGCCGGCCGGCGTTTGGTATAGTCGGCCCGCCGATCAAGGTGGCCGGGGCATCGGTGCGGCACAGGGGGGTGCTGCCATTGGTGAAAGCCGATAGCCAGGTGGATAGTTGCGGTAGAACTTCTTCGCACCGCGGCTGTCGCCGTGAAGGGGGTGACGACACTTTCACCCCAATAACAAAAACCGTCCAGACAATTCAAGGGTTCGACATGCAAAAGATCTTCAAGGCCGGCGTGGCCGCGGCGTTTTTCGTACTTTCTTCTCCACTGCTGGCCGGCGCCGGTACCGGCTCCATTGCGGGCACGGTGAACTACTGCGGACTGGGCGGCATGGATGGTATGCGGGTGTATCTGCCGGGCCTGCCGTTCGTGGTGATCACGTCGGCGTCCGGCCGGTTCCGTTTCGACGGTGTTGCGGCGGGTGAATACGAGTTGCGCTATCGTGCCGGCGGCAAGCTGCTCAATCGCAACCCGGGGGTGCGGGTGTTGGAAGGGCAGGTCACCGATCTGTCGGTGATCAGCTTCTGTGATCGCGCCGGCGCTGCCCAGCCTGTGGCCCCGGTTCCGGCTTCAGCTAACATCGATGCCGATGGCGATGGAGTGGTCGCGGCGCGCGACTGCGACGACAACGACGCCGGCGTGTTTCCCGGTGCGGTGGAGCGCTGTGACGGCGTGGACAACAACTGCAATGGCGAGGTGGACGAACAGGCGGCCACCAGCGTGGTCCATGGGCTGGGGATCTGCCGCGATGGACAGGTGTCGGTGCTGCGCTGCGACGAGGGCTTCAGCGACTGCGACGGTGATCCCGGCAATGGCTGCGAGACGGACCTGATGAGCGACGACGACAACTGCGGCAGCTGCGGCAATATCTGCGCAGCCTCGGAGTTGTGCACGCTGGGTACCTGTTAGGCCTCCGCCGGTTTGCAACAATCGCCGGCCCGCGCGGCCATCACGTCCTCGCGGGTCAGCATGCCGACCAGCCTGCGGCTGTCGTCCACCACCGGCAGGTGGTGGATGTTGTGTTGCGTGAACAGCGGCACCAGGTCGGCGATGTGGTCATGGATCCCGGCAGTGATCACCGGTGACGACATCAGCTGACCGGCCACCTCCGGCTTGTTGGATTCGAACCCCGGCGTGCGCCGGCGCAGCCAGGCGAGCCGCTCCGCGATGTTGTGCGGCTCGCCGGGTTGCTGCCCATCCTCCGCGGCCTCGCTGGCCATGTGCACGAAGTCGCTGACGGTGACGATGCCCAGCACCCGCTGAAAGGCGTCCACCACCGGCAGGCCGCGGATGCGGTGCCGCTCGAACAGTTGCCAGGTCTCTTCCAGTTCGGTGCCGTATTCCACGTAGATCGCCGGCTGGCTCATCGCGTCGCAACAACAGATGCCGCACAGCGCGTGGGTGTGGGAGCGCTGCAACGCGCGGGAGTAGATCTCCCCGAGGTCGTGATGGCTGATGTCCAGGTAGGTGTCCATTTCCGCCATCGCGTGGGCCAGGTCGTCGGGACTGAACGGAATCTCTCCGGCCAGCCATTCCTCATTGCTGCGCTGCCAGTTGTGGTCCAGGCCCCAGTTGTCGGCCCCGCCGGGGTCCGGGCGGGCCAGCCCCGCGAGGCGCCAGTAGATCATCGCCAGGGCCAGCATGACGGCCACGTTGACCATCACCGGGGTGAGCACGAACTGGTAGCCCAGCGACTGCACCGACTCGCCTCCCAGCACCGCCAGCAACGCGATCGCGCCGCCCGGCGGGTGCAGGCAGCGCAGGTAGAACATGGCCAGGATGGACAGGCTCACTGCCAGCGCCGCGGCCAGCGACAACTCCGGAATCCAGCGCGCGCAACTCACGCCGATGATCGTGGATACCAGGTGCCCGCCGGCAAAGGCCCAGGGCGTGGACAGGGTGCTGCTGGGGATGATGAACAGCAGCACTGCCGATGCGCCGATGGAGGCCACCATGACCGGCACGTCGCTGCCGCTGAGACTGAGCTGGCTGACCAGCGTGGCCAGGCCAACCGCGATCAGCGCGCTGCCGGTGGAGAGCAGGATACGGCGGTGACTGAGGTCGGTTTGCGGTGCGAACCAGCGCAGCGTGAGTCGTGACGGACGGGCCATGTGTTGTTGTGTCGGCAGTTCCCGGGGATAGTTGAAAAGTGTATCCCGAATGCGACTATCGCGGTAGGCATTGCACCGGCGCAGGGATGCAGACACAAAAAAGGCGGGGATGCCCCGCCTTTTTCTGCCAGCGTGGAGCCGGCCTCAGAATGTCACGCCCACGGCGTTCAGCCCGCCGGCGTCGTTTTCCTCGTAGTTCACCATCAGGTTGCCGGCGAAGCCCTTCAGCCCGCTGATGATCTCCTCGGACGCATCGAAGGTGATCGGGTTGTTGGACTGGGCATCGCGAATGGTGAAGGTCTGCTTCGTGCTGTCGACGGACAGCAACTGTCCCATGTGGGTGCTGGGGCCCATTGCGTCGCAGGCCGATACGGAGCTGGACGCGAACATCGCGCCGGTCAGGCTGGCGGCCAGCAGGGCGCCGCCGAGAAGGGTCCTTTTTTTCATCGGGTGTCTCTCCTTTTGGTTCCGGTGGTTTGAAGGGGCGGGCGTTGTCCGCCGATCGAGCCCCTTCCGTTACAGAGTGTTTCGATCAGGATTCGCGCCCGATTATGGGCGCGGGTCGCGGCCCGATCAAGGCCGCGGCCTGGATGCTTAGTGCGCGATTCCGTGATCTGGTTCACGGATTTTTCAATGGAGATTTGCCGCGCGGGCCGATAGCGAGAGTGATCAGCATGTCCTGGCGCGGGAACTCGGCGACCGGCTTCCGGCGTCCAAAGCGTGTCGGGGCGGTGAACGACGGTGATTGACAGGAGGGGTGTCGTGTTGCGAATCGATCGATTGGAGCGTGCACTGGGACGGATGTCGAACAGGGCGTTGATAAAACTGGTAAAGCGCTGCGCCTGCAGGACCCTGTACGGAATGGGGGAGGCTGCCGGTGATGCGCGTGCGGCGCTGGACATGATCTACGTGGAATGCAGCCGGCGCGGCAAGGAGCGTCTCTACGACAGCGCCTATGCGTCGGTATCGCATCACCCGGAGCGGTGCGATGTTTGAGATTCAGCCCCCGGTACCCGGGCGCAGCAGGCCGGCGGCTTCCTCCAGCAGAAACTGCTTGAACGCCTGTGCCACCGTGGACAGGCGCTTGCCCTTGCGGTGCATCACGTACCAGTAACGCACGATCGGGAAGTCCTCCACGTCCAGTATCGTCAGCTTGTCGAGCGCCAGTTCCATGTCCAGCGTGTCCCGCGACAGCAGTCCCAGCCCCAGCCCGGCCTGAACCGATTGCTTGATCGCCTCGTTGCTGGCGATCTCCATGCCGGTGGTCAACTGCACATGATGCTGTTCGAAGACGCGCTCTATGGCGCTGCGGGTGCCTGAGCCGCGTTCGCGGGTCAGAAACACCTCCTGTTCCAGGCGCTTGAACGGGATGTTGCGCTGCGCGGCGAGAGGATGATCCGGCGGCGCGATGATCACCAGCGGGTTCTCCATGAAGGCGCCGGCCTCGAGTTCGGCGCTCGCCGGGGGTTGCCCCATCACCACCAGATCCACGACGTTCTCCTTCAGTTGCTGCAGCAGGCTGTCCCGGTTGGTCGCATCCAGGTTCACCGTGACGCCGGGGAATCGCTCGTGGAACACCCCCAGCAACGTTGGCACGAAATAGTTGGCCGTGGATGCCACCGCGATGGTCAGGCGGCCATGGCTGGCGCCCTTGAGTCCGTCGATGACCTCCGAGGCCTCGGCCAGCATCTGCCCGATGGATCGGCTGTAATGGTAGATCTCCCGGCCCGCCTCGGTCAGGTAGATCTGTTTGCCCAGCTTTTCAAACAGCGGCAGTCCAACGTTGTCCTCCAACTGCTTTATCTGCATGGATACCGCGGGCTGACTGAGGTGCAGTTCGTCGGCGGCCCGGCGAAAGCTCAGTAGCCGGGCGGTGGACTCGAAGACCTGCAGTTGGCGTAGGGTCAGGTGCATGGATATGTATCGTGTGCGATAGAGTTAAGCAAAAGCTTATCAATACAATCAAAATAATTTAGTTTTAATTATGAATGGCGTTAAGTACAGTGGCAACCCTGCTCGGGAGAGGCCCGGAAGATACTGTAGCGGGGCCCTCATCGCCCTCCAGCGACGGTGCATCCCGAAACCGAACTTGATTTCAACAACAGGAGATTGAAATGGATCAATCCGCACGTTACGCAGACCTGAGTCTGAAAGAAGAAGACCTGATCGCTGGCGGCAAGCATGTTCTGGTTGCTTACAAGATGAAGCCCGCGGCCGGTTACGGCTACCTGGAAGTGGCCGCCCACTTCGCCGCCGAGTCTTCCACCGGCACCAACGTCGAGGTGTGCACCACCGACGACTTCACCAAGGGTGTGGATGCCCTGGTCTACCACATCGACGAAGCTACCGAAGAGATGCGTATCGCGTATCCGATGGAGCTGTTCGATCGCAACATCACCGATGGCCGCACCATGCTGGTGTCGTTCCTGACCCTGTGCATCGGTAACAACCAGGGCATGGGCGATGTCGAACATGCCAAGATGTACGATTTCTACATGCCCGAGCGCATGATCCAGTTGTTCGACGGCCCGGCCAAGGACATCAGCGACATGTGGCGCATCCTGGGTCGCCCGGTGGAGAACGGCGGCTACATCGCCGGTACCATCATCAAGCCCAAGCTGGGCCTGCGTCCCGAGCCGTTCGCCGAAGCCGCCTACCAGTTCTGGCTGGGTGGCGACTTCATCAAGAACGACGAGCCCCAGGGCAACCAGGTGTTCTGCCCCGCGAAGAAGGTCTACCCCCTGGTGTACGACGCCATGAAGCGCGCCCAGGACGAAACCGGCCAGGCCAAGCTGTTCTCCGCCAATATCACCGCGGACGATCACCATGAAATGTGCGCCCGCGCCGACTTTATTCTCGAAACCTTCGGACCCGATGCCGACAAGGTGGCCTTCCTGGTCGATGGCTACGTGGGTGGCCCCGGCATGGTGACCACCGCCCGTCGCAACTACCCCGGCCAGTACCTGCACTATCACCGTGCCGGTCACGGTGCGGTGACCTCGCCCAGCGCCAAGCGCGGTTACACGGCCTTCGTGCTGGCCAAGATGTCCCGTCTGCAGGGCGCTTCCGGTATCCACGTGGGCACCATGGGCTTCGGCAAGATGGAAGGCGCCGCGGACGACCGCAACA
>Ga0256830_1003318_pt1 | contig 10081 bp, 8 predicted proteins | sample 128326metaG_FD_190537 | JGI IMG/M metagenome (GOLD analysis project Ga0256830, IMG submission 190537) | Hydrothermal vent microbial communities from Lau Basin, Pacific Ocean - 128-326 | ecosystem: Environmental > Aquatic > Marine > Hydrothermal vents | place: Pacific Ocean: Lau Basin | collected...
GCAAGAACCTATCCCCAACTCCCCCAACACCCTCGTTGCCCATCCCGGCAATGCCACCGTACTGCTGCAATGGACCGCCGCCACCCCGCAAGATGCCAACGACCCCAACGAAGCGATCACCGGTTACCGGGTCTATTACGCCACCCGCCCCGGCGTACGCCCCGACAACAGCACCTTGATCGACGCCACCCCGACAAGCAACGATGACGGCCGCTGGCAACTGCGCCACACCGCACGGCAAAACGGCCAGCGTTATTATTATGTCGTCAGCGCACAAAACGCAGGTGGAGAAAGCGGTATTTCGCAAGAAGTCTGGGCCCGCCCCCGCGTACCGGCCCCCGGCATCGTCACCAGCCTGTCCGCCGAAGCGGGTGATGGACAAGTGCTGATTGATTTCACCCCGCCCGACACCGTGGACGCCAACGACGCCGTCACCTACAACTTGTACTGGACCCAAGCCCTCAGTGATGACGAGCGTGGAGAACGCAGCCCCACCGAAGTCATTAGCAATGTGGAGCCGGGCTACCGTTTTAGCGGTGATGCAAACACCAACGGCACGACCTATTTCTTTCGCCTCTCGGCGGTGAACGACGGCAACGAAGGCCCGCTATCAGACGAAGTCAGCGCCACCCCCCAAATACCCGCCCCCGGACAAGCCCCGCAAGATACCCAAACGCTCACCGACAGTGGCCAGGTCACCCTGAACTGGACCCCCGTCGCCCAAGCCAGCGGCTATGTCATCTATTGGGCCACCGAACCCGACATCAGCCCCCAGGCCAGCAACCGCCTCAGCGGCGAAGCCATACAACCCGGCTTCGTGCATGACGGCCTGGACAATGGCCAAAGCTATTTTTACCGCATCGCCGCCATTAACGCCGGTGGTGAAAGTGTTTTATCCGCACTGTTAGCCGCCCAGCCCCAAGTACCGCCCCCAGCCACCCCCACTGGTTTTGATGTACAACCCGGCGACGGCCAAGTCACCATCCACTTTGCACTCACCCCAACCGCCACCGGTTATCGCGTATTTTGGCATTCCGATATCGAAGCGCCCCTCGCGCAATGGTCCAGCCGCACCGTCCAACCCGGAGACACCCTCACCGACCTGGACAATGACCAAGCCACCGTCTATCGCCTGCAAGCCCTCAATGCCGGAGGTGCCAGCCCGCTCACCGCCCCCGTCAGCGCCACCCCGCAATCCAATGCGCCCGTCACCCCCACCGGACTGGCCATCGTCACCGGTGATGGTGAACTCAACATCACCTGGGATACCCAACCCGGCCTGCGTTACACCCTCTACTGGAGCGGTGACCCCCAAATTGCCCCTCGTGACAGCGGCAACGCCCTCAGCGATGTCCGACCCACCTACCGCCACACAGGACTCAAAAGCGGCACCCCCTATTACTACCAAATCAGCGCCAGCAACAGCGGCGGCGAAAGCCCCGCCAGCGAACCCGTCCAGGCCATACCCGGCAGCGGCACGCCCGACATCCCCGGCACCCCCCAAAACGTACAAGGCAGCACCGGCGACGGACAAAACACCCTGCAATGGCAAGCCGTCACCGGTGCTGAACGATACCTCGTGCTATGGTCCGCCCAAAGCGACATGAGTGAGCCGCAAAGCACCCCCGTCAGCACCCCATCTTTTGTGCATGAAGAGCCCCCGGCCAGCATTCTCTACTACCAGGTCATTGCCCAAAATAGCACCGGCGACAGCCCCCCCTCAGCCATCGTGGAAATCTCCCAGGATATCCCCAACGAAGCACCGCAAATCACCCAGGGAGACACCACCACCGTCACCTTGGACGAAGACAGCACCCCCATCGCCTTTGCCCTGACCCTCAGCGCCACCGACAACAACGGCGACAGTTTAATCTGGGCCATCGCCACCCCGGCCAATCGCGGTACTGCACAGATAGACAGCAACAACGACACGGCCACCGTGTCTTACATCCCCCAAGCCAACATCAACGGCAGCGACACCTTCATCGTGCAAGTGGACGACGGCCAGGGCGGTTTTGACAGCATTCAGATCAACGTCAACATCACCCCGCAGAATGATGCACCCACCATCACCAACACCAATCTCAACCTGAGCATTGAAGAAAACATCACCGCCGTGACCGCCATTACGGTCACGGATATCGACAGCAGCGAATTTACCTACACGCTCAGTGGCATAGACAGCCCGCTATTCGGCACGGTGGGGAATACCCTGATTTTTAACACCGCACCGGACTTCGATAACCCGCAGGATAGCGGCAAAGACAATATCTATAACGTCACCATCATCGCCAGCGATGACAGCAGTAGCAACAGCGAAAGCCTAGCCAAAGCCTTTGTCATTACCGTCACCGATGTCGATGACGTGGCACCGGTTATTACGCTCAACGGCACCAACCCCGTCACGGTTATACAAGACGACACCTATACAGACGCTGGAGCCAATGCAACAGACGACCAGGATGGCAGCATAGGAGTGACCGCCAGCGGCTTTGTCGATACCAGCACCATTGACACCTACATCATCACCTATACCGCAACAGACACCGCAGGCAACATCAGTACCGCTACCCGGACAGTGAACGTGATTGCCGATACGGTTTCTTCCCCTTTTATCACCACCTGGAAAACCGATAACCCGGGTGTTACCGATGACAATCAAATACGGATAGGAACATCCGGGGAAGGTTACAATTACACCGTGGATTGGGGCGATGGCCAAACTGACAGCAACGTGGCGGGTGATATCACGCATACTTACACAACGGCCGGTACCTACACAGTGTCTATCACAGGTGACTTTCCGCGCATTGTTCTTGGTGGAAATACCGATGCCAAAAAACTGCTCTCCATTGAACAATGGGGAAGCATACAGTGGCAATCCATGAACACTGCATTTTCTGGATGTAGTAATCTTGTGGGAAATGCAAGTGATGTGCCTGATTTATCACAAGTGACGGATATGTCGGGCATGTTTGGTGGTGCCAGCGCCTTCAACCAGGATTTGAGCGCTTGGGATGTCTCCTCTATGACAGATATGTCTAATATGTTCAACAGTGCCAGCACCTTCAATCAGGATCTCAGCAACTGGGATGTCACTTCCGTGACAAATATGGCTGGCATGTTTAGCCGTGCCAGCGCTTTCAACCAAAACCTGAACGGCTGGAACGTCTCTTCTGTGACAAATATGGCTTTTATGTTTAACGATGCCAGCGCCTTTAACCAGAGTCTAAATGCTTGGAATGTCGCTTCCGTGACAAATATGTTTGATATGTTTAGAGATGCCAGCGCTTTCAATCAGGACATAAGTGCCTGGGACGTCTCCTCCGTGACAAACATGCTTCGTATGTTTAGCAATAGCAGCGCCTTCAATCAGGATATAGGCACCTGGAATGTCTCTTCTGTGACAAATATGGCGAATATGTTTAATGGTGTGACCCTCTCCCTAGCCAGCTATGATGCTCTACTTTTAGGGTGGAGTGCTCGAAGTTTACAAAGTGATGTCACATTCAGCGCAGGCAACAGTCAATATTCCCCTTCCTCACAAGCTGCCAGAGATACCCTCACAGACGCCTTTGGCTGGACAGTGACTGACGGCGGACTTGCGCCGCAGTAAGGTTTTTCATTTATTTTTAGGAAAGTCAGGGTGGGAAAAACAGGGTTAGGTTTGCGCCATTATGTGTCCCGAAACGCATAATATGCGGCACAAACCTGCTTTCGTTTCCGTTATGTCAGCGTCCGCTTATGCAGGGCATCTGATCCAAATATGCCCATATCAAGGTTAAGGGAGTTGGCGGCGTCGCCAATTTCGGTGGAGCTATGGCCGACGTCAGTGTTACACTGACGGGCTTTCGGCGGCTGTGGCTATGGCAGATGAGAGGGGTTAAGTGGGTTCGATGTTGGAGGTTCGTGGTCTCGAATGCGTGCGCGGCGATCACCGTCTGTTCACCGGGTTGAATTTTCAGTTACAGAGTGGGGAACTCTTGCGTCTGCGCGGGTCAAACGGCAGTGGCAAGACGAGCTTGCTGCGGATGTTGTGTGGCCTGTTGGAACCTGCTGAGGGTGAAGTGTTGTGGAAGGGTACCAATATTCGCGTCCAGCGCGATGAGTTTAATGCTGAGTTGCTGTATCTGGGGCACAGCAACGGAGTGAAGGCTGAATTAACCGGTTTCGAAAATCTGCGCATTAACAACGCCTTGTGTGGTCGCTCGCTGGCGGATGACCGCCTTTATGATGCTCTGGCAGAAATTGGCCTGAGTGGTCGCGAGGATTTACACACTCAGGCACTGTCGCAGGGACAGAAACGCCGTGTGGCATTGGCGCGTTTGTTATTAAGCGATGCGGCGCTGTGGATACTGGATGAGCCGTTCACTGCGCTGGACGTGAATGCTGTGGCGCAGTTGGCCAGACTCATTGAGGCGCATCTGCAAAAGGGCGGCATGGTGGTATATACCACCCACCAGGAGGTGGAAATGCGCGCGGGTGCCTGTCGTGAAGTGAACCTTGATCAATGAGCGGGATCAATGAGAAAGGTACAATGACTCAACCCAGCCTGTTTGCCGCCTGGCGGGCAATGATTGTGCGTGATCTGACGCTTGCCATGCGTCGCCGGGCCGATGTGTTAACCACGTTGTTTTTTTTCATCATCGTGGTCAGTCTGTTTCCGCTGGGTGTAAGCCCGGAAATGGCGGTGTTGCGTGAAATTGCCCCGGGAGTGATCTGGGTGGCAGCATTGCTGGCTTCGATGTTGTCGCTGGGACGTTTGTTCTCGGATGATTATCAGGATGGCACGCTGGAGCAAATGCTGTTGTTGCCCCAGCCTCTGTCGGTGCTGGTGTTGGCCAAGGTGCTGGCTCATTGGCTGGTGTCAGGTGTGCCGCTGGTGTTGCTGTCGCCATTACTGGGTATGCAGTTGGGGCTGGACGGCGACGCTATTATATTGATGATGCTGACCCTGTTGTTAGGTACACCGGTGTTGAGCCTGATTGGTTCCGTGGGTGCGGCGCTGACTTTGGGCGTGCGGGGTGGCGGGGTGCTGGTTTCCCTGCTGGTGCTGCCGTTGTATATTCCTGTGCTGATTTTTGGCACGGGTGCGGTGGATGCCGCGACATCGGGCATGGAGTTTGAAGGGCATTTGTCGTTGTTGGGTGCTTTTTTTGTGTTAGCGGCATTGCTGACACCGCTGGCGACAGCAGCGGCTCTGCGTATCAGTGTTGAATAAAGTACTGGGCAGTTTTTGTTAAATGCACTAAGTGATTTATCCAACAATTTATCTAAAAAACTGAACAAAAATGGAAATGAATGAATGAGTTTTAATCATGGCTTTTAAAAACTCCATCGCGTGGTATTACTTCTCCTCGCCCAAAAATTTCTACCCGATGGCCGGGCGGTTGATCCCGTGGTTTTGGGCCTTGTCTATTACGCTATTAGTCGTTGGGTTATATATGGGGTTTTTTGTGGCCCCCACGGATTACAAACAGGGCGAAAGCTATCGCATTATCTTTATCCATGTTCCCGCAGCGTGGATGTCCATGTTGATTTATCTGGTGATGGCGGGTTATGCCATTATCGGTATGGCCTGGAAACTGCGCATGGCGGAAATGATGGCCAGCGCCCTGGCTCCCACCGGGGCGATGTTTACCTTTCTTGCGTTGTGGACCGGTGCCTTCTGGGGTAAGCCTACATGGGGCACTTATTGGGTGTGGGATGCGCGGCTCACGTCGGAATTGATTCTGCTGTTTTTATATATTGGTTACATTTCTTTGCAATCGGCAATCGATGATCCACGCCGTGCTGCACGCGCCAGTGCCTTGCTGGCCATTGTCGGTGTCATTAACCTGCCGGTGATTTATTGGTCGGTGACGTGGTGGAATACTCTGCATCAGGGTGCGTCAGTGAGTCCTGGAATGGAACCGAAAATGGCATCGGACATGCTGACGGCGATGCTGGTGATGACGTTTGCTTTTTGGACATACACCATTGCGGTGGTGCTGATGCGTGTGCGGCGTACGGTGCTGGAGCGCGAAAGTCAAACCTCCTGGGTGAAAGCATTGGTGGGTGGTTCGACGGAGAAGCGTTCAGCGGGAGAAAAACAGTGAGCGAATTTTTTGCCATGGGTGGGCGCGGTTTTTATGTGTGGATGTCCTACGGTGTTACGGCTCTGTTTATGATTATTGAAGTTATCGCGTTGATGCGTAGCAAAAAAACAGTGCTAAAACGGCTGGCGCGGATGGTGCGGGCTGAAGCGAGAAGTCATTCTCAATAGTGCTTGGGGCCGAACGGCATGTCCGGCTTTTGGCTTAAACCCAGATTAAAGTAAAGACAAAGTAGCGGAGTCAGTATGAAAACACGGCATAAACGAATGGCATTTATTTTAGTAGGGTTGGCGGGGCTGGCCGTGGCGGCAGGGCTGGTGCTTAATGCACTGAACAGTAATCTGGCACTGTACATCAGCCCCACTGATGTGAAGGCAGGTAATATGCCTAAGGACAAGGCTTTTCGTCTTGGCGGCATGGTGGTGGAAGGTAGTCTGAAACGACAGGATGACGGCCTGACGGTACATTTTGATGTAAGCGATAATGTTGAAACGGTCACGGTTGCTTACACCGGCATCCTGCCGGATTTGTTCAAGGAAGGTACTGGTGTGGTAACGCAGGGCAAAATGACTGATGGTCTGTTTAAGGCCTCGGAAGTATTGGCCAAACACGATGAAAATTATATGTCGCCGGAAGTAGCAGAAATGCTGGAAAAAGGTGAAAAGGCCAATCAGGCCGCAGCAGATGCAAAGGCACCGTATTAACAATTGATGTTAATGGCGGGGCATTTAGTGTTGCTATTTAAGTTTTTACATGGGGGTTGAATAAATGATTCCAGAAATCGGGCATTTTGCGCTTATCCTGGCGCTGTGTGTTGCTGTCGTGCAGGGTGTGGTTGCCATCGCCGGGGCGCAGTTGGGTATTCGTTCATGGATGGCGATGGCACGTCCTGCGGCACAGGTACATTTTATCCTTGTCGCGGTGTCTTTTGTTTGCCTGATGTATGCTTTTATCTACAATGATTTTTCCGTGAAATATGTGGCCTCCGTATCTAACTCCATGCTGCCAATACAATACCGTATTGCCGCAATATGGGGTGGGCATGAGGGGTCGTTATTATTGTGGGCTTTGCTGCTGGCTGTCTGGACGATGGCTGTGGCGCGTTACAGTCGCAATTTACCATTAGATATGGTGTCGCGGGTCATTGGTGTGATGGGGCTCATTTCTGTGGGATTCCTGATGTTCATGCTGTTTACCTCGAATCCTTTTGATCGCCTGCTGCCGGCCGCCCTTGACGGGCGCGATCTTAATCCGCTGTTGCAAGACCCTGGACTGATCATTCATCCTCCCTTGCTGTATATCGGTTATGTGGGGTTCTCTGTGGCATTTGCTTTTGCTATTGCCGCGTTGCTGGGTGGCCGCATGGATGCCACATGGGCACGCTGGTCGCGACCGTGGACGACCATTGCGTGGAGTTTTTTGACAGCGGGCATCGCATTGGGCAGTTGGTGGGCCTATTACGAATTAGGCTGGGGCGGCTGGTGGTTTTGGGATCCGGTGGAAAATGCCTCCTTTATGCCTTGGCTCGTGGGTACGGCGCTGGTGCATTCCTTGGCAGTAACTGAAAAGCGTGGCAGCTTCAAAAACTGGACGATATTATTGGCTATCTTCACCTTTTCGCTGAGCCTGTTGGGTACCTTCCTGGTACGTTCCGGTGTGCTGACTTCGGTACATGCCTTTGCCACAGACCCTGAACGTGGTGTGTTTATTCTTGGTTTCCTGGTTGTGGTGATTGGTGGTTCGTTGGCGCTGTTTGCCTGGCGTGCGCCAAAGGTTGGTCTGGGTGGCCGGTTTAGTTTGGTCTCACGCGAAACCTTTTTGTTGATGAATAATGTGATGTTGGTGGTCGCTGCTGGTGCGGTGTTGTTGGGCACTCTGTATCCGTTGCTGCTGGATTCTCTGAACATGGGTAAAATTTCTGTGGGGCCGCCGTATTTTGATGCGGTATTCCTGCCGTTGATGGTGCCGATGATCTTTCTCATGGGGTTGGGGCCTATCGCGCGCTGGAAGCAGGCGGATTTACCGGATATGGCCAGTCGCATGAAGTGGGCGGCAGCGGTGAGTCTGGTAATGGCACTGATTTTACCGTTTGTGATGGGTGAATGGTTTGCGTTGACCAGTCTGGGTTTTGCGCTGGCTTTCTGGATTGTCAGCAGCATTGTGGTCAGCATGAGTGAGCGTTTGCGCAAAATCGCTGGTAATAGCGGGGGTGCAGGTTTGTTGGCACGTATAGCTGGATTACCCAATGCTTATCTTGGTATGAATGTCGCGCATATCGGTGTGGCGGTTTTCATTATGGGCGTCACCATGGTGAACACCTACGAAGTGGAAAAAGATATGCGTATGGAGGTGGGTGACACTGTAACCATGAGTGGTTATACGTTCCGCTTTGATGGTGTTACTGAAGTTGAAGGGCCGAACTATAAGGCCAGCCGTGGTCAGATGTTGGTCACAGTGGATGATAAAACCGAAGCGGTATTGTTTCCCGAAAAGCGGGTTTATTTTGTGCAGACCATGCCAATGACCGAGGCCGGGATTGATTCAGGCTTGTTCCGTGATTTGTATGTGTCGCTGGGCGAACCGGTGGGCAACGGTGCCTGGAGCGTACGTGTTTATTACAAACCCTTTGTGGGCTGGATTTGGGGTGGAACCTTCCTGATGGCGATTGGTGGTGTTTTTGCCGTCAGTGATCGTCGTTATCGTTTGGCGTCACGCAAGCGCAAAGCACAGAAAAAAACAGCTGGGCAGACCGTCACCGGTCAATCTGTCGCTGATCAAACAACAGCCCCTGTTCAGTCAATGGAAAGAGAATAGTCATATGTTGCGTTATCTTGTGCCCCTGATTGTGTTTTTGGGTGTGGCGGGCTTTTTATTAAAAGGCCTGGAGCTTAATCCGCGTGAAGTACCATCCCCGTTTATTGATAAACCGGCACCAAATTTCAGTTTGCCAAAATTGCATGAGCCAGAGGCACAGTTTGCCAGCAAAGATATGTTAGGCAAGGTGTGGTTGCTGAATGTGTGGGCATCGTGGTGTGTGGCCTGTCGTTCTGAGCATCCATTGTTGGTACAATTATCACGCGCCAACATAGTGCCTATTTATGGTTTGAATTATAAAGACGAGCCTGATGATGCCAAAAACTGGTTGCAGCAACTGGGTGATGCCTACGTCAGCAGTTTGATTGACTACGACGGCAAGGTCGGTATTGATTATGGTGTATATGGTGTACCGGAAACTTTCGTTATCGACAAACAGGGGATTATTCGTCACAAGGTGATTGGTCCTGTCACCCCTTCTGCTCTGGATAATTGCGTATTACCGCTGGTAAGAAAATTGCAACAGGCTACGGCGCAAACTGTAGTGAAGCGCACTGAAGTGGAGGGTTGCGTATGAGTTCATTGAAAATAGGTATTGTGCTACTGTGCTTGTTTGTATTTGCGCCGCTGGCATTCGCCAAAGAGGCGGAATATATGGCTGCCGATCCTGAAATGGAAAAAACAGTTAACGAAATTTCGGCCGAGTTGCGTTGTCTGGTGTGTCAAAATCAAACCATTGCAGATTCCAGTGCGCCATTGGCGGTTGATTTGAAAAATCAGGTGCGCGACATGGTGGAGTCCGGTCAGTCACAGAGTGACATTATCGATTATATGGTGGAGCGTTACGGTGATTTTGTGCGTTATCGTCCGCCGATGAAAGCAAGCACCCTGCTGTTATGGGTTGGCCCGTTTTTGTTGTTGTTGATTGGTGTGGTGGTGCTGGTGGTTAATTTGCGCAAGCGTACAGCAGTGATAAAAAATGACGGAGATCTATCTGTGGAAGAAAACGAACGGCTTCAACGCTTATTGGCGGCTGAATCTTCACCGCAAGCGGCTAAACACGGGAACCTGTCGTCACAGAAGGCCGGAGAAGAAAAGTCATGATGGTGTTTTGGTTGGTTGCTGTGCTGTTGATTGCTGTTGCTTTGCTGTTTTTATTGCCACCGTTGATT
>Ga0256830_1003319_pt1 | contig 10078 bp, 8 predicted proteins | sample 128326metaG_FD_190537 | JGI IMG/M metagenome (GOLD analysis project Ga0256830, IMG submission 190537) | Hydrothermal vent microbial communities from Lau Basin, Pacific Ocean - 128-326 | ecosystem: Environmental > Aquatic > Marine > Hydrothermal vents | place: Pacific Ocean: Lau Basin | collected...
TGGAAAAAACTCCATTACATCTGGGTCTGAGTTGATTTTAAAGAACGGCAAATAATCACTATCTCTCCAGCTCCTTAAAATCAACCTTTCTGTTGTCATTGGCTCCATCGTTTTTCACACATAACGACCAAGCTGTGCGGCGCAAACGAAGCGCAGCGTAGTTTGCGTCCGAACGAGCGCCTTGTTATGCGCTGGCATCTAAGCTTTGCATGAATGCTTGATTTCTTGCCACGCGCTCTTTTTGAGCCTTCTCAATCTCATTGATTTTTTCTCTCATAAATTGCACTGGGTTCCAGTCCTCTGGGTCAGAAAAATATTGAGGGGGTAAATTTCCGCTACTTCGTAGCTTTGTAGCTAAGTCATGTGCCTTTAATCCAAGTCTTGCGTATTGCAATTGACGCTCTTCAAATCCTTCTTCGTAATCCGGAGGTGATGCTGCATATTCAAATGCTCCAGATATTTTATGATTTGCGGCTTCTATTTGGTTAGGGAAGCTAAGTACCTCATACATGATTTCTGCTGGGAGTGATTTCCATTCAACTTCGACGGTAAGCGGATCAAAATGTGGTGTTTCTATTTGTATGGATCTGCATCCGTCTTTGTCTGTTTGGCCATAACAAAGACCATCGTCTGATACGACATCAGCACACCCGTTCACGAATGTATCGAGAAGACATGAAATACGAATAGCCAAATACTCAAGCTCTTTTTTTCTCGTGCCCTTTTGAAACCACCACTCCTTCACGGCATTGAGCAAAACACCAAGTACCACACCGATTAACACATAAGCTGTTTTATCCATACGGACTCATTTTTTGTGGCGCATAACAGTGTATTAGACCGATTCCACACTATTCCGATAGTACGGATTCGGCCTATCGTAATATTGGCCGATTCGGCCTAGCATGATCGGCGCGCCCTCGGTTCTCTGGCGGAAAACGTCGTTTATGATGACTCACGACAAAAAGATTGAGCATGCGGAATTTCCCTTGTTACCGTTTGCGTGCGGTCTCAGCTTGATTCGCCAAGTGTTTGATATGTCTCACTCGCGCAGCGGTTCTAACGATCAAATATCCCGCCAGATGACTGAGGCTGGGGCTTTGTTTTCCTAGCCATAACCCTGCAACACGCGCGCCTTTTGCGCAGAATATACGCGGTCACGTTGAAATGATAGGCTGCCAAAGTCGCGTTTTTGTTGAGCAGTCCAGTCGATGGGTCAATGCTAGACGGACACAGCCACAGGATCAGGCGCCGAACGTCTAAGCCTCTGGCGGTTTTTTGACCTGGTTCCTGCTTTGGCGTCGGGGGCAATGCGGCGGCAGGATGCTGAGTCCGCGAAGGGATGTCTGACGGAGTATTTTTTCTTAGTCCCGGCGCGTGGAAGCCCCACCCGTCCAACCGCCCGACGCTCAAATGCCCGGCCGATCAATCCCCACTCGACAGGGTCAGGCCCAATTGATACAGCGGTTTCTTTTTACCGCCGGTGATACGGGCAGTAAGTGCGCTGGCCTGGCTCAGGGGGAGCTCTTCCATCAGTAGTTTCAGGATGCGTTGTGCTTCGCCGTCTATCGCACTCGGGTCCAGTGCCGGGGCGCCGGCGACCAGCAGTACGATTTCGCCTTTTTGCTGGTTGCTGTCTTTCTGTACCCAGTCGGCGAGTTCGGCGAGACCGGCGTCGTGTACGGTTTCGAAGGTTTTGGTGAGTTCGCGGGCGATGACCGCGTGGCGTTGCTCGCCCAGGGTGGCGGCCATGTCACGCAGGCAGTCCAGCACGCGGTGCGGGGCTTCGTAGAAGATCAGTGTGCGCGTCTCGGCGGCCAGCGCGGCGAGGCGTTTTTGGCGTGCGCCGGCCTTGGCGGGCAGAAAACCCTCGAACACGAAGCGGTCCGATGGCAGGCCGGACACCGACAGCGCGGCGACCATCGCGCTGGCGCCGGGCACCGGCACCACGCGAATGCCCTGCTCGCGGGCGTGTTTGACCAGGTAAAAGCCGGGGTCGCTGATCAGCGGGGTGCCGGCATCGGAGATCAGTGCAAGGCTTTCGCCGGCCTGCAGGCGCTCCACCAGCTTGGGCGCGAGGCTGCGCTCGTTGTGTTCGTGCAGCGCGCGGGTCGGGGTGTCGATCTGCAGCTGTTGCAGCAGGCGGCCGCTGTGGCGGGTGTCTTCGGCGGCGATGGCGTCCACGGCGGCCAGCACGTCGCGCGCGCGCTGGCTGATATCGTGCAGGTTGCCGATCGGGGTGGCCACCACGTACAGCACACCCGCTTCCACTGTTGTCGTCACTGTTCGATTCCCGTTGCGTTGATCGCCGTTTCGGGGGCAGCATCCGGGAGCCGGTGGTTTGACACCCCTCCGCCGCATCCACATACTTTCCGGTCCATGCGCAATCTATCACAAAGCCTCGCCCGTCTTCGGGCCGTCGCCTCGCAGCGCCTCCGCCCGAGTCTCGTGCATGCCGTCCCGCCCCGGCTGTTGGCTCCGGCCGTGGTGCTGACCCTGCTGGCCGCCTGCGCGCCGACGCCGCCGCCCAGCGAGCCCGGCCTCGCGCCGGACCGGACCGCGGTTACCGCGCCGCTGGAGGCGATGGCCGGCCAGGGGCGTTATCTGGATGCCGCGCTGGGCTACTCCAAGCTCGCCAACGAGGCGCCTTCACCACAGAAGGAGCGCTACGCGCTGCGCGCCGCGGAACTGTTGATGGACGGCAACTACGTGCCCCAGGCCTTCCAGCTGCTGCTGGAGGTGGACCCTGACACGCTGGCGCCGCCGCTGTTCGTTCGCCATGCGTTGCTGGCCGCGGAGGTTGCCCTGGTGCGGCAGCTGCCCGAGCAGGCGCTCGAATCGGTGGCCGCCGTGCCGTCAATGTTGGACGGGGAGATGTCGCCACCGGTTCAGCGGCGCTATCACGATATTCGCGCACGGGCCTTTGCGCAGCTCGGCAATCACCTCGAAAGCGCCCGCGAACGGGTCGCGCTGGACGCGCTGCTGACGGAACCCGGAGATATCCTGCGCAACCAGCAGGCCATCCTCTCATCCCTGCAAAGCCTGTCGCCGCAGGCACTGCTGACCTTGCGCGAGGCCACGCCGCCAGGCGTGTTCCTCGGCTGGCTGGAGCTGGTCAGCATAGGCCAGGGCATGGCCGACGACAGCAGCGATGCGCGGCTGGTGGCGTGGCGCGAGCGTTATCCGTTTCACCCGGCGCAGGACGAGATCATCGGCCGTGTGATGGCCGCCCGGCCGCAGGTCATCGAGATGCCATCGCGCATCGCACTGATCCTGCCGCTGAAGGACCGCTTCGCAAAGGCCGCCGGCGCGATCCGCGACGGCTTCCTGGCCGCGTACTACGCGCAGGCCGACCGCGGCCCGACGCATGACGGCAGCGCGGAAACCGTACCGGGGCAAGAGGCCATCGACGCCGCGGCCCGTCCCCGCGGCCCGGCCGACGGCCAGGACATCCCCAGCGTGACGGTGCCGGCCATTCGCATCTACGACGAGGGCGACAACCCGGCGCTGATCGAGCTGGCCTACCAGCGGGCGGTGAACGACGGCGCGCAGTTCGTCGTCGGCCCACTGAACAAGGAAGCCGTGACCCGGCTCGCAAAACGGGAACGACTGCCGGTGCCGGTGCTGGCGTTGAATTTCAGCGAAACCCCGGCCATCCCACCCGCCGCCGACCAGCCCCTGCCGCCACCCAACCTGTTCCAGCTCAGCCTGTCACCGGAGCAGGAGGCCCGCCAACTCGCCGAGCGCGCCTGGCAGGACGGCCGCCGTCGCGCGGCGATCATCGCGCCCGATACCGGCTGGGGCCGGCGGGTATCCCGTGCGTTCACCGAGCGCTGGCTGCACCTCGGCGGCCACGTGGTGGAAAAACAAACCTACAACCCGAAGAAGAGTGACTACTCACTGCCCATCCGCCGCCTGCTGAACGTTGACGAAAGCCAGCAGCGCCAGCGGGCATTGCGGCGCGCGCTGGGCGAGAAACTGGAGTTTATCCCGCGCCGGCGCCAGGACATCGACTTCATCTTCATGGCCGCATTCTCCCGCCAGGCGCGCCTGATCCGGCCCCAACTGCGCTTCCACCACGCGCCGCGGGTGCCGGTCTACGCGACCTCCCACAGCTACAGTGGCGCCGTGGATGCGGACATGGACCGCGACATGGACGGTGTGCAATTCTCGGATATGCCGTGGACCCTGTCGGGCATCCCGCCGCTGGCCGGCGAGGGCGACACGGACCAGGCCGGCCCGCCGCCCGACGAACGGCTGCGCGAAAATGCGCTGAAGTCCGAGATCGAACAACTGTGGCCGGAGGCGGCCAAGCGCTATTCGCGGCTATTCGCGCTGGGCGTGGACGCCCACGACATCATCGGTGAACTCAACACCCTGCGCCGTAACCGCACCGAGTATTTCCGCGGCCAGACCGGCGACCTGCAACTGGACGTGGCCAACCGCCTGCAACGGCGGTTATTATGGGCGCGATTCCAGCGCGGCATACCGCGGCTGATCGAGACGCCGCAGCCAACACGGGAATACGGAGACGGCACGCCCTCCACACCGTAGCCGCACGACCACAGGGACCAGTGGCATGGCAACAACCAGCAAAGGGAAAACCGGCCGACGGGCCGAAGACATGGCCTGCGCATTCCTGCAACGCGAGGGCCTGTCGCTGGTGGAACGCAACTACCTCTGCCCGCGCGGCGAGATCGACCTGGTAATGCGCGACGCGCACACCACGGTGTTCGTGGAGGTACGCTACCGGCGCTCGGTGCGTTTTGGCAGCGGGGCGGAAAGTGTGGACCGGCGCAAGCAACAGAAACTGCTGGCCGCCGCCGCCCACTATCTGCAGTTACACCCCGGGGCGGCGAGACGGGCCTGCCGCTTCGACGTGGTTTCGCTCACCGGAGGCGGCGAGCAGCCGCGGCTTGACTGGATTCCCGACGCATTCCAGGCCTGATGCGACAAGGCCGGCAACACGACACGACAACCATTGCACGGAAACACCGACCGACATGAAATACATCCTGATCCTGCTTCTCGCCCTGAGCCTGCCCGCACTGCAAGGCTGCGCCCCCGCAGTGGTGGCCGGCGCCGCCGGTGGTGGCGCCGCTGCCGGTGATCCCCGCTCCGCCGACACGCTGATATCCGACCAGGTCATCGAGACCCGCGGCATGGACCGCCTGTACAGCGACCCGGAGGTGGCCCGGCGCATCCACATCAACGTCACCAGTTACAACGGCGTGGTGCTGCTCTCCGGAGAGGCCCTGTCCCGCGCGCTGCGCGACCAGGCGGTGGACACCATCCGCAACTTGAAGGGCGTGCGCCTGGTGCACAACGAGATTCGTATCGCCGACCTCACCGGCTTCCAGTCGCGCACCAGGGACAGCTGGATCACCTCCAAGATCAAGGCCCGCATGCTGGCCACCAAGGGCTTTCCATCGTCCCGCGTGAAAGTGGTGACCGAGGCCGGCACCGTGTTTCTGATGGGGCTGGTGAACCGCGAACTGGGCACCCAGGCGGCGGAGATCGCGCGCCGTATCGACGGCGTGAAACGCGTCGTCAAACTGTTCGAGTACCAGTAGTCAGACCATGCCCCTCCCCAACGGCTTTACCGACCAGTTGCGTGCGCAACTGGGCGCCGACAGCGTATTCAGCGAGCCCGCCGACTGCCTGGCCTACGGCTACGACAACAGCACGCTGCAGGCCCTGCCCGAGTTGGTGGTGTTCCCGCACGACCACGAACAGGTGGTGGCGGTGGTGCGGCTGTGCCACGCGCAACACATCCCGCTGATCGCGCGTGGCCGCGGCACCGGCACCACCGGGGCCACGGTACCGGACCGCGGCGGCGTCGTGCTGTCCACCGAACGCATGAGCGACATCATCGAGACCAACCCGGCGGACCGGCTGATGGTGGTACAGCCCGGGGTCACCAACCAGGCGGTACAGCGGCGGGCCGGCGAACACGGCTTCTTCTGGCCGCCGGACCCGTCCAGCGCCGCGGTGTGCACCGTTGGCGGCAACCTGGCTTACAATTCCGCCGGCCCGCGCGCGGTCAAATACGGCACCCCGCGGGAAAACGTGCTCGGCTTGCGCGCGGTGACCGGCACCGGAGAGACCATCGTCACCGGCGTGCGCACCACCAAGGGCGTGGTCGGCTACGACCTGACACGGCTGCTGATCGGCTCCGAGGGCACGTTGGCCATCGTCACCGAGGCCACCCTGAAGCTGACGCCGCTGGCGCAGGACAAGCGCACGCTGCGGGCCATCTACGCCGACATGGGCAGCGCGGCCGCCGCGGTGTCGCGCATCATGGCGCAGCCGGTGGTGCCCTGCGCGCTGGAGTTCATCGACGGCGCGGCCATCGACATGGTGCGCCACCACTCCGACGCGGCGCTGCCCGACGACGCCGGCGCACTGCTGATGATCGAGGTGGACGGCCCCAGCGCCGCGATGGACGAGATGGTCGCCGCGGTCAGCGACGCCGCCACCACCACCGGCCTGCTGAGCCTGCAGGCCGCGCGCTCCGCACAGGAGATCGACGCGCTGTGGGCCACCCGCCACGCCCTGTCGCCGGCGCTGCGCAACGTGGCGCCGAAGAAGATCAACGAGGACGTGGTGGTGCCGGTGTCGCAGATGCCCGCGCTGATCACCGGGCTGGAGGGCCTGGCCGCACGGCACCGGATCACCATCGTCAACTTCGGCCATGCCGGCAACGGTAACATCCACGTCAACCTGCTGGTGGACCCGGATGACCCGGCACAGCTGGCCCGCGCCGAGGCCTGCCTGGACCAGGTCTTCACGCTGGTGCTGTCACTGGGCGGCAGCCTGTCCGGCGAGCATGGCATCGGGCTGGTGAAACGGGATTTCGTGGGCCGCGAGATCGACCCGGTCACGCTGGCGCTGATGCAGCGCATCAAGCAGGCCTTCGACCCGGCCAACATCCTCAACCCGGGCAAGGGCCTCCCCGCTACACCCTGACCGGCAGCCGCTGCGTCAGCCGAATACCGCCGGGCGACACCTCGGCCCGGTAGGCCAGCGCCTCGACGCCACGCTCCAGCGCCTCGCGCAGGGTCTGCCCGTAGCGGGGATCCACCCGGTCCGCCGGACGCACCTCGTTCACGTCTGCGCGTTGCACGCAGAAAAGGATCACCGCGCGTTGCCCGCCGGCTGCCATCGCCGCCAGTTCGCGCAGGTGCCTGGTTCCGCGCAGGGTTACCGCGTCAGGAAAATACCCGACACCCTGCTCGGCCAGGGTGACATTCTTCACCTCGACATAACATGGAGTAGCGCCCTCCTCGCCTTCCAGCAACAGGTCGATACGACTGTTCTCCTGCCCGTAGCGCACCTCGCCACGAATCCGCGCATAACCCTGCAACTCGCCAACCACGCCCTGCTCGATGGCCTCCCGCACCAGCTCGTTGCAAAGTTGCGTGTTTACACCACACAGCACCCGCGGCGCCACTTCCACCAGTTCCCAGCTATGGGGGTATTTGCGTTTCGGGTTGTCGGACACGCTCAGCCACACCCGGCTGCCGGGCGTGCAGCAGCCGGTCATCGCGCCGGTGTTGGCGCTGTGGGCGGTGATCACGCTGCCGTCGGGCAGCCGCACGTCCGCGAGGAAACGCTTGTACCGTTTCAGCAATTCGCCCTCGATCAGGGCCCGGGGAAATTCCATGGTGGTCGTGGCGGGCGGTTCAATCACGGAAAAAGGGCCGGGCCGGAGAGTCCGGTCCGGCCCCGCATAACGACAACTGTCCCGCCGTCAGGCAGACATGGTCAGCAGCAGCTCGTTCATACGCTTGACGAAGCTGGCGGGGTCTTCCAGCTGACCGCCCTCGGCCAGCAGGGCCTGGTCGAACAGCACCCGGGCCAGGTCGTCGAAGGTGTCGCCCGCGGTTTCGGACTTCAGCTTCTCCACCAGCGGATGCTCGGGATTGATCTCCAACACCGGCTTTTGCCCGGGGATGTTCTGCCCGGCGGATTTCAGGATGCGTTCGAGATTGGCGCTCATGCCACCCTCGCCGGTCACCAGGCAGGCCGGTGAAGAGGTCAGGCGATGGGTGAGGCGCACGTCGCTGACCAGTTCGCCCAGCGAGGTCTTGACCCTGGACACCACGTCGTCGAAGTCCTTCTCGGCCTGCGCCTGCTTCTCCTTCTCGGCCTCGTCTTCCAGTTCGCCGAGATCCAGCTCACCCTGGGTGACCGACTTCAGCGGCTTGCCGTCGAACTCGGTCAGCGCGCTGAGCATCCACTCGTCCACACGGTCCGACAGCAGCAGCACCTCGATGCCCTTCTTGCGGAACACCTCAAGGTGCGGGCTGTTCTTCGCCGCGGCGTGGCTTTCGGCGGTGACGTAGTAGATATTCTCCTGCCCTTCCTTCATGCGCGCCACGTAGTCGGCGAGGGACACGTTCTGTTCCTCGGCGTCGGTGTGGGTGGACGAGAAGCGCAGCAGCTTGGCCAAGCGCTCCTGGTTCGCGAAGTCTTCGCCCAGGCCTTCCTTCATGACCTTGCCGAACTCCTTCCAGAAAGTGGCGTATTTTTCCGGGTCGTTGTTGGCCAGGCCCTCCAGCGTGGACAACACTTTCTTTACCGAGCCGGCGCGGATGGCGTCGATGGCCTTGTTGTGCTGCAGAATCTCCCGCGATACGTTCAGCGGCAGGTCGTTGGAATCGATCACGCCGCGCACGAAGCGCAGGTAGTTGGGCATTAGCTGCTCGGCATCGTCCATGATGAATACGCGGCGCACGTAGAGCTTGATGCCATGGCGGCGTTCGCGGTCCCACAGGTCGAACGGGGCGCGCGACGGAATGTACAGCAGGGAAGTATATTCGTAGTTACCCTCCACACGGTTGTGGGTGTGCAGCAGCGGGTCTTCGAAATCGTGAGCGACATGCTTGTAGAATTCGTTGTATTCCTCGTCGCTGATGTCTTGCTTTGGCCGCGCCCACAGTGCGGATGCGCGGTTCACGGTCTCCAGCTCCGGCTCGGTCTTTGCCTCTTCGTCGCCTGCCACGGCTTCCTTGTACATACGAATTGGAATGGTGATGTGATCGGAGTATTTGCTGATGATGTTTCGCAGCCGGTGGCCGTTTAGGAATTCGTCCTCGCCTTCTCGCAGGTGCAGCACCACCTCGGTGCCACGGGCTGCCTTCTCGACGGTCTCCAGCGTGTATTCGCCGTCGCCGCTGGAGGTCCAGCGTACACCGTGCTCGGCGCCCAGTCCCGCGCGGCGGGTGGTCAGCGTCACGTGGTCAGCTACGATGAATGCGGAATAGAAACCGACGCCGAACTGGCCGATCAGGTGGGCGTCCTTGGCCTGGTCGCCGGTGAGGGATTCGAGGAACTGTGCGGTGCCGGACTTGGCGATGGTGCCGATGTGGTCGATCACCTCCTGGCGGGTCATGCCGATGCCGTTGTCGACAATGGACACGGTCCTGGCGTCGGCGTCGTATTCCACGCGGATGCTCAATTCGGTGTCGTCCTCGAACAGGGCGTCATCGGACAGTGCCTCGAAACGCAGCTTGTCCGCGGCGTCCGAGGCGTTGGAGATCAGCTCCCGGAGAAAGATTTCCTTGTTGCTGTACAGCGAATGGATCATGAGGTGCAGCATCTGTTTCACCTCGGCCTGGAAGCCAAGGGTTTCTTTATGCGCGTCGACGGTCATACCTGGTGCTCCTTAAAACAAACGGATGATGTGGCAATTGTGGTGGGGATATTTGGGTGGCGGAACGGGATTTCAATAGTGGCCGCGCGCCGAGTTCGGCCCGGGCGGCGTAGCCGCCGGGGGGAGCGCTCAGTGCCGGGCGGCGACCTTGGCCCTGAGCAGGAAACGCCGCAGCTCCGTGCGTTGCTCGTCGCTGAGGTCGAAGAAGCTCAGTGCTGCGCCGTCGCTGCTGGTTCTGACCACCTTTGCCGGCACACGGTGCTGCTGCAGCAACGGCTGGGAATGCACCAGAAAGACCAGCTCGATATCGGTTTTTTCTACGATGGGAATCTTGTCCGACGGCAGAAACACGCCACCCAGGCCGACGTTGCGCGTGCGGCAACGAAACATGCCCTCCACGAATTGCTCCCGAAAATGCAC
>Ga0256830_1003320_pt1 | contig 10076 bp, 9 predicted proteins | sample 128326metaG_FD_190537 | JGI IMG/M metagenome (GOLD analysis project Ga0256830, IMG submission 190537) | Hydrothermal vent microbial communities from Lau Basin, Pacific Ocean - 128-326 | ecosystem: Environmental > Aquatic > Marine > Hydrothermal vents | place: Pacific Ocean: Lau Basin | collected...
GGTGGAAATTGCAAAACCTCGCCACGTGGGTATTGGTATCGATGCCCTTCCGGAATGGATCCGGACGAGTCCCGTACTCACTGGAAATGACCTCGCACGGCTGGCCGGTGTGGAACGCCTTCCGGATAACGAACTTCTGCGAAACCGGTGGCGGGAATATCTTGCCGCTGATTCCGGAGAGTCGTCGACGGATTTCGAGGCGGCATTGGAACACGGTGACGGTACGGCGGCTCGCGATATCCTGGTCTCACGAATCAAGGTGCTTTCGCCGAACGTGGCTGTGATCGCGAAGGACCTTCACCGTTTATGTCGAGTCTTCCTTCGCGCCGGGGATATCGAAGCTGCGTGGGAATGCGCGTGGATGGGCGACACGGAGAAACTGAAAGCGGTCATGGAACATTCGTAACAAATTATTCGGAGAAAGGAAATGACGGAATTACACCTTACGATCGACGGCATGAGCTGCGATCATTGTGTTATGGCGGTTCGCAAGGCGTTTGAACGCCTCCCGGTGACGATCAAGGACGTGCGCGTGGGTTCCGCCCTGGTAGCTTACGAGGAAAACGAGGTGGGAATGGAGCAGTTGAAACAGGCCGTGGAGGAAGCAGGGTACACCCTCGTTGGAACATCCTCGCAATGATACACAAACCCGGCGCATTGCCGGGTTTGTGGCCCCCTTTTGTTTCGGTTGGATGCCGACCCGTTGCCGGACCGATGCACCCGCGCGACTCAGTATTGCTCTCCACCTTTCTTCCCCGTTACGGCTAATTTCAGCGAAAGGTTCAACGTACCGGCGAAGTTCGCGTTCAGGATCATGTCGATCAACCCGGCATCCCAGAAATACTGGTCCAACCGAACGATAGGATGGAGCATCCCCACGTAGATATACCTTCCCTCTTCCCATACACCGATTTCGATGGGAAAAGCGCTCGCGTGATCCAGACCGGGGCACGTGTTTCGGTCGTCTTCCCGGCTCTTTCCTACGACGTCCAAGGCCAGGGCTTCCGTGCGCTCCCGCGTCAAACCGAGGACGGCGGCGTTTCTGTTCACCGCCTTGATCACAGTAACCACTTTCCACTTGAGGTCGCTTAATTTCGTGTAGTGCTCGTAATCCCTGTCGGATTCAACCGGAGCGAATCTCGAAATTTGCGACTTGATTTCGTTCAAAACAGTTTTGAAGCGCAGTGTTCCGTTGCCGCGCGTATGGACTTTCCGAAGCACGACAGTCTGATCGATGTCGCGGAACCAGGTGAGGTCGCCGATGATCCAGGGGATGTCGGCTGAACCGACGCGGAGATCATCTTCTTCGCGTATGGGTTCAATTTGCTGGGCGGACAAGACGCCCTTGTGGTCGAGTTCGGTAATAACGCGTCGTATCTTGTTCTTGATGCGATAGGCGTACCTGGCAAGAGAATTGTACCGTTCGATATCGAGATCGTTTGCGATAATACGAACAGCCGTTTCCGGGTTCGCGATGGAAACCTGGGTGCCGTTTTCGTTATCGTAAATCGCGATGCGAAGCAAGGCTCCGACAATGTACTTGGTGTTATAGCTGACGAGTTTCGACGTGAATCCTTCATGCGAAAGGACGATCAGCCGGGCCTGGTATGCACAGTGATCCGCCGCTCGTTCGCGCACGATATTCGGTGTTCCGACGGTTCGAACCGCTCGTACGCGGAACTCGTCTCCGTAAAACGCTTTGGATACCATGGCGGTCAGTTCGTTGACAGGGCGCGAACTGTTCTTGATGACGAGTTCATACGTGCCGTACGACCTGGCCGCGCTCGATGCAGTAGCAACACAGATCAGTGCAACAATAAGACTATAGACCTTCTCTTTCATGCGTACCTCCGTCAGGTGTCGAGAACGTCGCTCCTTGAATGAGAATGGTCATCAGGGAAAGATTATTCAAGTCTTTTTTTCACCTTGCCTGAAATATTTTCCAAAACCGGAACAACGGTTCCAGACGGTAGATCGGACTTCAGTGAAAAAATCGGCGTGACGGGACGGAGTCGGGCGTCATGGCGAAGGCGGTTGCGGCACCCGCGGTTGGGTCTCAGTCTTGCCTGAATTCGTTCCGGATAAGGATGAGAATGGCTGATTGCGGCACAACGACCATCGATTCTCCTTCGAATTCGATCTCGATCGCCTCCTTGCGAAGAAACATCGCATAATCGCCTTCCTCGGCCTGGAGAGGGACGAACGCGAGAGGACTTTTCTGTTCTTCCCAAGGCTCGCGGTCGAAACCCTGCAAGTTCATAACGGGATAACCGGGACCAACTTTGACGATAAATCCGGTTTGAACGGGTTCCTTTTCCTTGACACCGGGTGGAAGGTACAATCCCTGTGCTGTTCTGTTTTTCCCCTCGTCCGGTTTTATGAGGACTTTATCTCCGACAACATGTATCGTCTTGATTCGTTGCATCATTCATCATTCCCAACCAACGACCCTTCCCTTGTTTACTTCCTGGAGATAGTCCATAACCGGTTTAAAGTACTCGAGCATTGCCTTCGGACTGATGTCCTCGCCTGTTTTCTCGCGAATCACTGTGCGCCAGTCCTTCGTTTTCCCCAACTCCAGAAGCTCCCAGAGCCACGTCCCGACTTCACGGTTTCCGTAGTAGTTGCAGTTATGTGGATCCTGCTTGAGAATTTGTTTCGCAATGTACATGTGAAGCTGATACTTGATCAGGTACGCGAGCGCATAATCGTAGTACTGGGCCGGGTCGTCGTTGATATGCGTCTTGGTTGCCGGGTCACAGAATTCTTCGCCGCGGGGTTCCGGCGGTTCCACGCCCTGGAATTTTTTCACGTATTCCCACCATCGCTGATTGAATTCATCCGGGGAAAGATTGTTTTCGTACAAGTCGCGTTCCCAGTGCGACATGACGCCGGCGGACCATGGGATGAACACCACGGCGTTGTCCAGCGCTTCATTGAGAAGCCACTGCGTCTGGTCGATTTTCATGTTCGGCGGCAGGATCCCGATTTCACGCAAATAGGGAATCTGGCGCGCGGCGATGCTGATGAGGTCTCCAACAGCTTCATGGAACGCCCGGTTCGCGCCGCCTCGCAGAACGAGGGGCACGGAAGGATTGGAATACGCGAGGTAGTAATAGATATGGCCCAGTTCGTGATGCGTCGTTTCGAACCAGCGATAGTTCGGAACCACGCTCATGAGCGAGCGCACGTCCTTGTCGAGATCAAGGTGCCAGGCGGAGGCGTGGGTGTTCTTCTTGCGCTTCGATCCGGGCGGAAGTTGGTACAAGTCTGATTTTTCCCAGAAAGAAGCTGGAAGTTCCGGGAATCCCAGTGAAGTGTAGAACCGTTCCGCCTGCTTCACGATCCACTCAGCGGATTTGCCCTTGAACAACGGATCGAGGTCGACACCTTCCACGATGCCGGGCCAGGCCTGCGACCAGCGGTTGCCGAGCCAGTGCGCGGGGATCGCTTTCGGAACGTCGCGACCGTACCGTTTTGCGAGAACATACTTGGCGTACGTGTGTAATTGCTCGTAAAGAGGCCGGGTCTGATCCAGTGTCTCCTGCATGAGCTGCATCATTTCTCCCACGGACATACCGTAGTCGGCGACCTGGAGATCGAAGAAAGAATGAAATCCCATGGCCCGGGCGACCTGGTTGCGAAGCTCGCGGAGCTCCACAAGTCCCGGTTTCAACACCGGTCCCACCTGCTTCGAAACTTCCCAGATGTGTTTGCGCTCATCCAGGTCCCGGGAAGTGGCGAGGATTTCATCGATCTGGTTCGGGGTAACGGTCTTCCGGCATCCCCACGGACCGCGTTCCAGACAATACTCGAATCCGTCCAGCAACGCGCTCTGATTTGCCTCCGCTTCGACGCGTTTTGCAACGACTTCGGGGACAATGCCCGGGTACGCGGCGGCAGTGAGGAGAATTTCGTTCAACTGCCGAACGGTGAGATCGTTGAGCCGGGCGGAGTCTGCTAAAAGCGTTTGGGTCTTTCGAATGATGACCGGGTTGCCGATGAAGGCAGCGAAAGCATCGTTGGCGCCGATACGCTGGCCGGTGTGCTCCGGGGTAACGTCGGTACTGGCTTTCCACTCGGCCTTTGCAGAGACGTAATAGAGAGGTTGGTACAACGAATCGTAGAACGTGAGAAACGCTTCTGCTTCTTTTTTCGGATTTTGTTGCGGCGACTGGCATCCCCACAGGAAAAGAAGGAGCGCCGGCCAAAGGATCTTGACGTGTTTCATACGAGTTATTCTAGGATGTCGTGAGAATGCGTTTATTTCGATGTTTCCTGGTATCGCAGGATAGTACCTTTTTGACCGACAACCCATGCCGAACCATTTTCGGGCATGGAAACGCCTATAAGGTTGTTGAGAGTGACGCGTTTAAGCATGGTCCAGGTAAGACCGCCGTTGGTTGTTCGCAACACGGTTCCATCTTTTCCAACGACAATTCCGTTCATCGGATCGGGAAAATCGACGCCGTGGAGTGGCAGAAATATCCCAGAGCGTTGCTGTTGCCACGTCTCGCCGCCATCCGTGGTTTTGAGAATCGTGCCTCCGTATCCCACGATCCAGCCGTCCTGGTCGTCAATGAACTCAGTGTCGAAGAGGTTGACCTTGGTCGGCGAAGGCGCTTCGTTCCATGTTTGTCCGCCGTCCCTTGTCAGGAGAATCTTACCCGTGGCGCCGACGATCACAGCATGTAAAGGACTGACGACTTCAATACTGTACAAGGTCGACCCATGGGCAATCTCGCTGACGTTCCACGATAACCCTCCGTCGGTTGTCCAGCCGACGTGACCACCTTCTCCAACGACGCCCCCCACTTGGTTATCCGCGAAATCGATGGAATTCCATTGCCAATTCTTACCCGTCAACTGAGCCGTCCAGGTGACCCCGCCGTCCTGTGAATGAACGATATAACCCAGGTCGCCCGCCGCCCATACATTGTTTCGATCCGATACGGCGATAGAGTAAATCGTTGCATTCTGATCGACGTGGCTTGTTGTCCAAGAATTGCCCCCATCCTGGGTCCTGAGAATATCACCACGCCGGGAAACCACCCAGCCGGTGCGTGTATCAATGAAAATCGTGTTGTACAAGGTTTCCGTCGTTCCTTTTACCACCGACACCCATGTCTCGCCCAGATCGGTGGATCGCAGGATCGTTCCACCTACACCCAGGGCTACGCCGGTAGATCCTTCGAACGAAATGTCCATGAGATCCTCGGATGTGCCAGAGTCAACGCGGTACCACTTCTCTCCTCCATCCGTGGTTTTCAGGATAACACCACCCTTTCCGACCACCCAGCCCGTTTTCGTGTCGATGAAGAACATGGAAATAAATGTTGCGATAGTTCTCGTCGCGATATTTTTCCATGTTTCGCCTCGGTCCGTGGTTTTCAACAGGAGCCCGTTTTGCCCGCAAATGAAACGAATGTTATCGTCAACGTAGTAGATGTATTCCGGGCTACCCGGGATGTCCATGCCGACACGTATCCAGGAATCTCCTCCGTTAGTCGTCTCGAGGATCAGTCCGTTCCAGCCCATGATCCATCCCCGCTTGTCGTCGTCGAAATAGATCGAACGCAGAAAATCGCGATTGGGAATGGATTTGTTGATCCAGGTCTGACCTCCATCGGTGGTGTGAAGCACCGTTCCGCCGACTCCCACAGCCCAACCGACATTCCTATTGAAAAAGTTGATGGCGTACACCCGTTTGTTTACGCCAGATTTCTGTCGATGCCATGTCAGTCCACCGTCGGTAGTATGGGAAATAATACCATCATTGCCACATGCCCATCCGTATTCCGCGTCCACGAATGACTGATCGTGAAACGTTTTATCCGTGTTGCTTTTGCACATGTTCCACGTCAGGCCTCCGTCCGTACTACGGATGATGATGCCGAATTCCCCGACGATGATGATATGGTTCGGCTCAGGACGCTGAACGCTCATGTTGGCGTTTCCATGGGGTAGCGGGTTCTGCCAGGTCCAGGTCTGCGCGGAACTGGTAAAAGCCGATGTGAGAAGAAACGAAACGAATACGAAAGGAAGAGCGAAACGAATCATAGTCTGGTCCCGGTGGAAAGAAGGTACAGTCAATGGAAAGATGAAGGTCCGAGGTAATAAAAGCTGGATGATTTCGCTACCACGAAATATTTATTCGTGGTTGATCACATAATAAAATACGTTACGGGTATTATGCGAGCAAATGTGAACAGGAATAATTCAATGTGGGAGGAAATAAGGAAAGGCGGTTGTTCGACCGCCTTTTTCCCCGTCTGGTTCGCGGGCTGCTGAACTGCGTTGACGGAAGGTCTAGAGGACCCTTCCCGTTTTTGTATGCACGTATCCTGCCAATTTCCAGAACCCCATGGAGACTGGTCGCGGTCCGCCGACACGAAACTGTTCCCCCCAGCTTCGTAACGAATCACGATCCATTCTGGTGGATACGGGGAAAATCAATATCTTAGTGTGGATTCTGAATTTCGTGTCCTCGGATATGAGTGGGAATAAAGACGTGCAGAATTTCATTGAATACATATTGAGCAATCCCGTCTATCTCGTCGCCATTATTGTTCTCGCGGCCGGATTACTCGTTTCTCTGGTGAAACGGTTGCTGAAACTGGTGTTTGCGCTGTGTGTTCTCATTCTCATCCTGGGAATCGTTCTTTATTTTTCCAGCGAGAACGATCGGGTGCGTGAAGTCGTTGCGCCGGTTCACGAAGGTATTGAAGAGGTGAATACATTCATCAACAATAAATCCCCTCAACTTTTAAAGAAAATCAAACAAGCTTCTGATTCGCTGCTGGTTTCGACCGATAGCACCTCCCCGTGACGGCGGTTCTCCTCTGCCTTGATCGTGTCGTTGTATTGGGCGTGGATGATCCGCATCCCCTCACTTACACCGTCATTCCCCGCACGCTTCAACCGCATAAACGGGCTGATTGAAGCACGGTTCGAGCATAATTCCGTGGCATAATCCTTGTTTACTGTAATCCGTCCAGGATACACGGTTACCTGGGCACACGGTGAGAAGGGAAAGAGAGTGTTCTGCGTGAGATACTGTTCATGTTTGCTGGGCGATTTGAGAGCGGTCGTTTCAGAAACAGGGCGGTTGCTCAGCAGGGCATTCTTTTTTCCCCAATAATCACTTGAATATTTCACCGGGGGCAGGTAGATTTTATGGAAACAGATGAAAGGAATTCAAAGCGCCTGATTTATGGTACGATATACGCTGTTACCTGCCCTCGTATTCTTATGCTGGAACTCGATGTCCTCTCAGACAATCTATGCGGTGCGGGGAATCGCGTTGGGTACGGAAACGGCCGATCCGGCATATGTTTCATCACTGTACAGCAACCCGGTTGGGTTGTTAACCGTTCGTAATTGGGAATTCATGAGTTCTGCAGTCGGATCGTTCAATCGCAGAGATGCTATCGGTGTTGGTATGGTTGGTGTGGCCTATCGAATTGGCGAGGATCAGGTTGGAGCCCTTTCGTACACACCAACCCAGAATTTCCTCCTCCGTTTTGAAGATGCGCCAATAACTCCGGAGAATAACGGCTTGTGGCCGCTCCCATCCGCGATTGAGTTTCGTGATCGTTTCAGAATCGGGTTTGCGCATCGCCTCTCCGACGAGATAGCGCTCGGTATCAGTGGACGGTGGGTCGAGGAAGACCTTCGCACCGCGGGTTCCAACCTTCAACAAGCCTCGGTGAACGTGTCATCGTTTCTGGCATCGTTGTGGAGTTTTAACCTTGGATTCAGCTATAATGTCACTTCATCGATCAGGGCTGGGGCGCTGATCGATAATGTGTTGGCTCTGAGGGAAGCCTATTTTCCGGATCATTATCGCCAGTATGAATTTCGGCCGGAGAAAATTGTTCGCATCGCGGGAGCATACGACGTTTCCGATCGACTTACGGTCACCGCTGAGGTGAATTCCCGTTTCGCCTCTATCGTTGGTTATGAATGGAATAATGTATTCGATGTACCGGATTTCACCGTTCGCCAAGGGTTCTGGATGACTTCCTCGTCGAATCCCGTCGAGGCGCTTTCATTCGGTCTGGGGTATTCGTATCGCGCGTTGAAATTCGATGTCGCGTACGTGCACTTTCCTGGTTCGCAAACGCCCTCGGAAGGTATCGCGCCGGGCGCTTTCGAACCATTGCTTTCATTGCACTGGAACAGGTACACGACGAACCGGTTTGCTTTTTCCATTTCCTATGCGTATCACACCGGAACCGAACCACTCGTCAGGATAGAGGACGTGCAATTCTTCAGCATGGTGTTTCCGGTCAACTACCGAGTCCATGCAATGCGTCCTCTCGGTTACGCCAGGGTTCAAAACACAACGGACAAGACCGTGTCGGCGCGCTTGTCGTTCTTTGTCCCCAAGCTCATGAGCTCTCCGACAAATACAAGCCAGTTTTACCTGGGACCGCATGAGGTACGGGACATTCCGTTCACGGCTGAATTCAATGAGAGCATTCTCTCCGTCCATGACGAGACGTTCCGGGATGCACGCATTGCCGTGATGGAAGCGGAAGTGAACGATTACACGGATATCGAATACAAGAAAGTTCTCATCCTGGGTCGGAATTTCTGGAATGGTGACCCGCTCATGCTGAAATATTTCGTGACGCCGGACGAACCGCGTGTCAAGGCATTTGCCCGAAAAGCATTGTACGAGAATATTGACTTCCTGGAATCGCTTCCGCCGGAGCGCCAGCCGTTGGAAAAAGCGCGTCTTGTATTCAATCGCCTAGCGAACCTTCTTTCTTATTATGCTGATGAGAAGACCTTTACGAGCGTGGAGGAATTCGACCGGGTACAATATCCCTCTGAAACTCTTGATTTGCGGGGCGGTGATTGTGACGACTTGTCCGTGTGTTACTCGGCCCTGATGAACAGCCTTGGCTTTGAAACAGCCTTTGTTGACGTGCGGTACGATTCGGTGGATGAAAACGGGGACAATGCGCACATCTACCTTCTCGTGGATACGAAACTGCCGGCCTACGTTTGGTCTTCTCTTACCAGCAATGAGCGGAAACTCGTGGTACGGCGTAACTCCACGAACCGGGAAACGCTGTGGATACCAATCGAACCGACGTTGATCACAAAGGGATTTGACGCGGCGTGGGAGCAGGGCGCCCTCGAGTATTACCACGATGTGGAACTGATGCTTGGTCAGTTGCGCGGAACCGTAAAGATTGTTGATGTTTATTGATTCGTCAATGCTCTCGTGAACTGGAATACGTGTAGAAATGTGAAGGAATGATATCATGAAATCACGAATGTATCTTGCAGTACTTTTTCTTCTTATCCTTGTCCCCGTGGTGCGGGCGAACATGGTGACCGTGGTCTCGATAAAGGGATACGCGGAAGTGCGTCGGGGAATGTCGGAACAATGGATCACGTTGCGTGTCGGTGATGTCCTGAAACCGGAAGACACCATACGTACCGGCGAAGACGCCGAGGTGACATTGAAAGTCGGTTTGTCCATCTTCTCTCTGCCCGCATTTGCAATCATCGATGTCGGTGATATTCGCCACCTCACGCGGAACGACCTGCTTTTGAAGCTCGCGATGGAGGAAATCCGCGGTTTGCCCGATTCGCGCCCGTCAACCGGTAACGCGACACCAACCGTTATGCACGGAAGCCGCCGCAGGAGTTCGTCGTACCCGGTTACCTATTCCGAAGTTGGGATCATGCGCCTGGAAGGAGCTCGCGCTCTGTTCCGGCATAAATACTATGAAACAACCATTCTTGCCGTTAAATCCACTTTGCATCGTTACGGCTTGAGGAATCCCCTCGCTGCGCGCAGGCTGGTTGCCCAGGCATTCGAACGTCTGGGATTAATGCAACAGGCGATTGACGAGTACGTGGGATGCCTCTCGCTTGATCTTTCACGCGCTGAAAAAAAGGAGATTCAGCGCAACATCAGGCGTTTGGAGAAACAATTATAAAAGGGAGCAACAGGATACATGCGAAGGACCATCAATACTCGCAGATGAGTCCTTCGCCCTGTTGAAAGCCGTACCGCAGGGTTCCATCTTCCGTTGTCAACATCTCCCCGGTCA
>Ga0256830_1003321_pt1 | contig 10075 bp, 6 predicted proteins | sample 128326metaG_FD_190537 | JGI IMG/M metagenome (GOLD analysis project Ga0256830, IMG submission 190537) | Hydrothermal vent microbial communities from Lau Basin, Pacific Ocean - 128-326 | ecosystem: Environmental > Aquatic > Marine > Hydrothermal vents | place: Pacific Ocean: Lau Basin | collected...
CCACGGGAAGACGAAGCAGGTTCTCGCCGGAGGGCCGGGAGCGGGCGGATCTTCGAGGCCCGGTCCGACATCCACCTCGACTATCCTGCCGGCGATTACCGCAGCGGGAATCCCGTCTGGGACGCCGCCACGCGCACGGTGTCGCTCAAGGCCGCGCGTAACGAGTTCGTCGCTTTCCAGGTCATCGTCGAGACCACCGAGCCGATCGACGGGGTCGATATCCAGCCGGTGGTGTTAGAGCACGAGAGCGGCGCTCGGCTCGAGGGCCGCAGCGTGCAGGTCTTCAAAGAGTGGTACGTCTACGTCCGGCGGCCCTCCACCAGTTACGAGGCGACCTCGCTCGGGCCGGGCTGGTACCCGGATGCCCTGATGCCCTACCGGAGGGCGCGGCTGAATACCGGTTTTCCGTTCTCGATCCCCGACCTCTACAACAACATCCCGAACCAGCGCAATCATGCGCTGTGGATCGATCTGTACGTGCCTTACGACCGGAAAGAAGCGCCGCCCGGGCGCTACGAAGGGCCGGTGAAGATCACCTGGAACGGCGGCGAGCAGACGATCCGTGTGCGGCTCGACGTCTGGGACTTCGCCCTGCCCCATGAGCGGCACCTGCCGGGCGACGTCTGGAACGGGTCGATGCGGCGCATGCCGCCCGAGGAGGAGCTGCTCTACTACCAGATGGCCCGGCGGCACCGCTTCCTGCCGCTCGTTTACGCCTACCGGCCCAAGCTGACCGTCGAGGGAACGAACGTGTCGATTGATTGGACCGAGTACGATCGCCGCATCTCCCGCTACCTCGACGGCTCCGCGTTCACCGACGCTTACGGCTACTGGGGTCCCGGCTACGGGCTGCCGGTGACCCACATGATGCTGCCCTTCGATATCGAGAAGGGCGGCAACCGGAGCCGCGCCTGGCCCATCCCCGTGCCCGAGGGCGGCCGTACGCCCGAGTACGAGGCCGTCTGGCGGGAGACGGCCCGGCAGGTCAAGGAGCATCTCGACAGCCGGCCGGCCTGGCGAAAGGTGATGAAGGTCGCCTTCTTGAACGGTCTCGACGAGTCCTACAACGAAGAGGCCTACGAAAAGATGCTCTATTACGGGCGCCTGCTGCACGAGGCGCTGGGGCGGGGCTGGTTCAAGTACCGCATCGACGGGGGCTACTCGGCCGAAGCGATGGAGAAACTGGCGGCCGAGGTGGACCTGTGGGTGTGCCACACGGTGGCTTTCGACATCGACACGGTGGAGCGCTTCCGCAAACGCGGCGTTGAGGCGTGGTTCTACGGCCCGATGATCTACGAGCAGCGGCGCAACTCGGGCTGCGGCTCGAATACGTTCCTGGATCTCGACCTGCTGGTGAACCGCGGCATCGGCTGGGTGGGCTGGAAGTACCGCGCCGGCTGGGTCGAGTGGGAGTTCGACTGGAACGCCTTCGCCGCCTGGTACGAAGCCGAGAACTTCAAGGAACCGCGCCGCACCTTCAACGGTTCCGGCCAGCTCATCTACCGCGGCGCGGTGATGGGCTACCGGGAGCCGATCCCCAGCATTCGCCTCAAGGCCCAGCGCCGGGGCCTCCAGGACTACGAGTACTTCTGGCTGCTGACCCAGGCCACCGGCAGCCGCGACGAGGCGGACCGCCTCGTCAACCGCATCGTCTACAAGCGGCCGTTCGGCGAACGGGCGATGTTCGAGACGGAGATCTGGAAGAACAACCCGGAGCGGTGGGACGAAGTGCGCATCGCGGCCGGCGAAAAGATCGCCGAGGCGCTGGCGGCGAAGCGGCGGTAGGGGCGGTAGCGGCGTTTTCGGCTCCCGGCGCGCATCTGGTAATTTGAGGTGAGGAGAGGGCGATTGCCCGCGTCGAGCCAACCCGCCGCCCAGAGGATCCCCGGCACCATCGGAGCGTTCACGGCGTTCGGAGTCCCGGTACGGTTCCATTTCACCTTCCTGTTGTTGGCTGTTTTTCTGCTCGTGGTGGTCTGGCAGGACCGTGACACGGCGGTGGGGGACGTGATTTTCGTAGGCTCGCTGTTCGCTTCGGTCCTGTTGCACGAACTCGGCCACGCGGTGGCCGCCCGGCGCTACGGGGTGCGGACGCTCGAGATCGTGATGTTCCCCATCGGGGGGGTGGCCCGGCTGGAGAAAATGCCGCCGGCGCGGAAAGAGCTGTGGATCGCCGTGGCTGGTCCGGCGGTGAATCTGGTGATCGCCGCGGGCATCCTGGGCGCCCTCGCCCTGTGGCGGCCCGAGATCGCCGGTCCGGAGGCTTTGGCGGAGCCGGAGCGAGGCAACCTGCTCGAGCGTATCGCTTACGGCAACCTCGTCCTGGCGCTCTTCAACTTGCTGCCCGCGTTTCCCATGGACGGAGGACGCATCCTGCGCTCGGTGCTGGCGATCTCACGGCCGGAGGAGGAAGCCACGCAGATCGCCTCGCGGGCCGGCCGGGCCCTGGCCGTGATGATGGGCTTGTTCGGGCTGGTGACGGCGAATTTCATGTTGTTGTTCATCGCTTTCTTCGTCTACCTGGGCGCGGCGCAAGAGGGGCAGGCGGCGATCGGGCGCTCGCTCACCCACGGCATCCCCGTCCGGGCGGCGATGATCACCAGGTTCCATACCCTGTCACACGCCGCCACGATCCAGGAAGCCGCGCGGCTGATGCTGGAGACGACGCAGCAGGATTTCCCGGTCCTGCACGCCGGCCGGGTGGTGGGGCTCTTGGACCGGAACGCGTTGCTGAGAGCCATCGCCACCGAAGGGGGCGAAGCCTACGTGGCGGGGGTGATGAACCGCGACCCGCTGCGGCTGTCCCCGGACATGGACCTTTCCGAGGCGGTGGCGCTGATGGCCGAAGCCGGGCCGGCGGCGCTGGTGATGGAGGGCGACCGGCTGGTGGGCCTGCTGACGCGGGAGAACCTCTCGGAGTTCATCCTGCTGCGGCGCGTGGGAATGCAGGTCGGCGGCTGAGTCCGGCCAGCTGCGGCACGCCTCTTCGGCGCGCTACTTCCCGATGCAGAAGGTGGAGAAGATCCGGTTCAGGATGTCATCGGCGGTCGTGGCCCCGGTGACGGCGTCGATCGGCTGCAGGGCGGCGTAGAGGTCCAGCAGCAGCATCTCATGGGGAATGCGGTTCCGGACGGCCTCCCGGGCATGGCGCAGCGCTTCGAGCGACTCCCGCAGACACTGCTCGTGCCGCAGCGAGGTAATGAAGCCGCCCTCCATCTCCAGGCGGCCGCCCGGGGCCAGCGTCTCGATGATCCGCCGGCGCAGGCCGGCGATGCCTTCCCCGGTGAGGGCCGAAACCGGCAGGAACTGCTCGGGCGGCTGGGCCCGCTGCTCGAGATCCGCTTTGTTGCCGACCAGCAGGTAACGGCCTTGGCGGCGGGCTTCCTCAATCAGGGCCTCGTCGCCGGCGGTGAGCGGCTCGGAAAGGTCGATCACGACCAGGGTGAGGTCAGCGTCCGCCATCGCCTGGTAGGAGCGCTCGACGCCGAGGGACTCGACCAGGTCGGCGCTCTCGCGGATGCCGGCGGTGTCGATGAACTTTACCGGAATCCCTTCGATCGCTGCCGTTTCCGATACCGTGTCGCGGGTGGTGCCGGCGATCTCGGTAACGATGGCGCGCTCCTGCTCGAGGAGCCGGTTGAAGAGGCTGCTCTTGCCGACGTTGGGGCGCCCCACGATGGTGAGGGTGAAGCCCTCGTGCACAAGGCGGCCGTAGTCGAAGCTGCGGATCAGCTCTTCGATAGGCTTCTCGACGGCGTCGAGGCGGGCGAGAATTTCGTCGTCGGAGGCAACCGGCACGTCGTCCTCGGCGAAGTCGATGCCGGCCTCGAGCAAGGCGATCAGCTCGGTGAGCCGGTCTTTGATGGGCGCCAGGCGCCGGCTGAGGCTGCCCGAGGCCTGCTGAGCGGCGACGCGGGCCTGGTAGAGGGTGGTGGCCTCGATCAGATCGCGAACGGCCTCGGCCTGGGGCAAGTCGATACGGCCGTTGAGGAAGGCCCTGAGGGTGAACTCGCCAGGTTCGGCGAGGCGGGCGCCGCTGCGGCAGGCCCGGTCCACGCAGTAGCGCAGCACCACCGGCGAGCCGTGGCAAGAGATCTCGACGACGTCCTCGGCGGTATAGGAGCGCGGCGCCTGGAAGTAGGTGACCACGACTTGGTCGATCGCGCGGCCCTCCTCGTCCACGAGCTCGGCCATCGAGGCGCGCCAGGAGCGCCACTCGTGCGCTTCGGGGAAGCGGAGGATCGCCGCCGCCACGTCCCGGGCCCGGGGGCCCGAGATTCGGACCACGCCCAGACCCCCCCGGCCGGGCGGCGTCGAAACGGCGACGATGGTGTCGCGGAGCCTCACCGCTCTAGCGGCGCCGGCGGCGCACCGGCGCAGGACGGGGCGGTTCGGGGAGCGAAGGCATGTCTTTCGGATAAATCACCACGCCCCGGTGGGGACCGGCGCCCGCACTCTCGCTGCGCACCTCGGGATCGTCGCGAACGGCCAGATGCAAAATCCGCCGCTCGCGGCTCGTCATCGGGCTGAAACGGAAGGGCTGCCCGGAGGCCTTTACCTTCTCGGCGGCGGCCAGCGCGCTCAGCCGCAGCTCCTCGATGCGGAGCATACGATAGTCGTTGGCGTCGAAGACGAGCAGCGCGTGCTCTTCGGGAGCCATGCGCAGCATCTCCATGGTGAGGTGCTCGAGGGCGAGCAGCAGTTCGGCGCGGTTCTCGAGCAGGAGATTCACGTCGGGGCCGGTGAAATTCACCACCAGTTCCGGGTTTTCGAAGTCCTTGAAACGGGCTTCCGGCTCGGTGATGTGCGGCGTCACGCGAAGGCGCGCCCGCCGGAGGATGGGTTTGAGGAACCGCTTGATCTTCGGGCCGACAGATTCGGCGGTAAACTTCTTCTGCTGCCCCAATCTACCTCTTGCGACCTTTCCGCTTGGGCTTTGGTTCCGGCTTCTTCTCGGCGGGTATCTCCACCTTCTCGCCCATGCGGTTGATGATCAACTGCTGGGCCACGCCGACGACGTTGCTGGTCAACCAGTATAACACCAGGCCGCTCGAGACCCCGTAGAAAATGAAGCCCATCATCAGCGGCATCATGTACATGATCCGCTGCTGGCCCGAGGAGCCCACGGCGGTGGTGGGCGTCATCTTCTGCATCAGGAACTGGGAGATGACCATGGCCACCGGCAGGATGCGGATCGGCAGGTGTTCGGGCTGGGAGAGGTCGGTCACCCACAGCCAGTCCGCCCCGCGCAGTTCGATGGCCACGGTGAGCACCTTGTAGAAGGCGATGAAGAACGGGATCTGAAGGATCATCGGCAGGCAGCCGCCCATCGGGTTGACGCCGTGCTTCTGATACAGCGCCATCAGCTCCTCGTTCTGCTTCTGTTTGCGGGGATCGCGCATGCTGATCCCCTTGTACTTCTCCTGGATCCGCTTCACCTCCGGCTGCAGGGCCTGCATCTTCTTCATGCTCTTCAAGCTGGTGAGCTTGAGCGGGAACATGAGGATGTTGATGCCCACCGTGACGATGACGATGGCCCAGCCGTAGTTCTGGATCCAGTTGTTGTAGACCCACTTCAGGACGAGGAACAGCGGCTTGGCGAGGAACGAGAACCAGCCGAAATCGACGATCTGCTGCAGCCGGGGGTCGATCTGTTTCAGCAAATCGAGGTCCTTCGGGCCGACGAAGAGAGGAAAGCGGTTCAGGCCGGCGCCGCCGATACCGGCCCCGGCGTGGGGCATCTCCTGTTCCTGGCCTTCCTCGGCGCCGATCTCGCGGTAGGGAAGCGAGTCCGTGTAGGTGCGGATCGTGAAGGAGGCCGCGTCGCCGGGCAGGGCCACGGCGGCGAAGTAGGCGTCTTCGATGCCGGCGAACGAGAAGCTGCCCTGCACAGTGATGGGCCCGTCTTCGGCCTCGTCGGGATCGTTGACGATCAGCTTGTCGTCGGTGAGGGAATAGTAGAGCGTGTGCTGATGCTTCGGCGCCACCGGCACCGTGAGATCGCCGAAGCCGCCCCTCCAGACGAGCAGATGGGGTAGCGGAGCGCCCTGGTGCCGCGCTTCGCTCTCGATGTCGCAGATGTACTCGTCCGGCCGGAAGCGGAAGGCCTTGCGGTAGTAGGTGACGCCGTCGGAGAACCGGAATTCGACGCCCAGCCCGTCGTCGCTGCGGGTGACGGCGAACAGGCCGGCGTTCGGGTCCAACGCCGGCGCCGAGCCCAGGAAGTCGAGCTGGAACGGGTAGCCGACCACTGCGACGGCCCGCTGGTTCACCAGTTCGAGAGGCTTGCCCTCGCCGTCGGTGTAGTTCTTCAGAATCCAACTGGTCACCACCGCGCCGCGGTTCGAGAAGGTCACCCGGTAGACCTCGGTCTCGATGGTGAAGGTCTCCTCGGCCTCGGCGGTGACGGCGCCGGCGGGAAGCTCGGCCTGTTCCGCCTCAGGGGCGGCCGGCTCGGCGGCGGGAGGCGCTTCGGGCTCCGGGGCCGGCTGGGCAGGAGCTTCGGTAGTCTCGTTCTGCGGGGGCGGCTGCGGCGGCTGGTAGAAGTACGGGGTGAGGAAGAGCACGGCGCCCATCAGAAGGAAGGCGAGCAGCAGCCGTTTTTCCATCGAGATTTCCTGGCTCTGGCCGCCGTTGCCTTTCGATTGCTCTCCCATAGGCGTTCTTGCTCAACGGACCGGTGATGGTCCGGATACCGGGGCGTTCTCGGCTCGATCCCGGCCGGCGGGCGGGACCGGATCGAAGCCGCCGGGATGGAACGGGTGGCACCGCGCCAGGCGCTTCACCGCCAGCCAGAGGCCTCGGCGGGCGCCGTGGCGTTCGATAGCTTCGCGGGCATAGACCGAACAGGTGGGGTGGAAGCGGCACGCCGAGGGCAGCCAGGGGGAAACCCACCGCTTGTACGCCCTCAGGATTCCGATGAGGATGCGTTGCATCGCTCGAAAACTCTTCGCACCTCGCGCCGCAAGCGTTCGAAAGGCGCCGTCAGCACCGCCGCCCGGGGGTTGAATACCACGTCCCAGCCGGGGGCCAGCGCCCGGATCTCGTGCCGGATCGCCTCCCGCATCCGCCGTTTGATCCGGTTCCGGACCACTGCCTTGCCCAACGAGCGGGGAGCCGTAATCCCCGCCCGCGGCGGCCCGTCCTCGGCGCGGCGACAACAGAAGGCCAGAAAGAGCGGCCCGGACACCCGCATCCCGTCCCGGTAAACCCTGCGAAAGTCGCCGGACCGCAGGAGACGGAACTGTTTGGGGAAGGAGTAGTCGGGATTCGCCGCGCTCGGCTTACAGTTTTGCGTAACGAACCGCTCTTTCGTCACTCACGCTGAGCTTCCGGCGGCCCTTCGCCCGTCTCCGGGCCAGGATCGCCCGGCCGGCCTTCGTCCTCATGCGCGCCCGAAACCCGTGCGTCTTCGCCCTTCTGCGATTGTTCGGTTGAAAGGTCCGCTTCGGCATATCTACGCTCCGCACCGCTCAGGCCACAGGCTCCGAGCCGGCGCACAAATCCTCCGTGGGTTTGCCCCCAAAGCAGTTAGTATAGCAAACCCCGCCCGCGCCTCCGTTTCCGGCGGCCCCGGGGACGTAGGATAGGAGCATGGAGTTCTTCCGCCGCGCCGCCGGCCGGCCGTCGCGCCTCGGGGTGCTCGCCGGCGCCTTCCACCCCCCGACGCGCGCCCACCTCGCCTTGGCCCGCGCCGCCCTGGGGCTGGTGGACGAGGTGGTCTTCGTGCTCCCCCGCCGGTTCCCTCACAAGCGCTACGAGGGCGTGGGGCTGGAGGACCGGCTCCGCCTGGTTCTGGCCGCAACCGACGGCGAGCCGCGGTTCTCGGTGGCTGTCAGCGAAGGCGGCCTCTTCATCGAGATCGCCCGGGAGTGCCGGGAGGCCTACGGCCCGGAAGTGGAGATCTGGTTCCTGTGCGGCCGCGACGCCGCCGAGCGGATCGTCAACTGGGATTACGGGGAGCCCGGGGCCTTCGCCCGCCAACTCGAGATCTACGGGCTGGTCGTCGCCCCCAGGGGCGGCTATTACGAGCCGCCCCCCGAGTACCGGGACCGCATCCGGCCCCTGCCGCTCGAGGGCGGCTACGACGAAGTCTCCTCGACCGCCGTCCGCGAAGCCATCCGGAGCGGCCGGCCGTGGGAGCATCTGGTACCCGAGGCGATCGTGGCCGGCGTGCGCCGGCTCTACGGGATGGGAGGCGAGCAGGAGGGCCCGACGCGGTCCGGCGCAGGTGCGAGCCGGCTGGACGGAGCCGCTCCCGGCGGCGGGCCCCGGCGAAGCTAGAGAAGTTCTTTCACTTCCGGGGCTTGCGGGTGTATACTATTGCCGGGCAGGATTTCCGCAGAGAAATCCCCTTCCAGCTCGAGCGGTTCAATCTGAACGCTTCACTGCTCTGACCTTTTTCTTCTTTTGTCGAAGCTCCCTTGCAGTGGGCTTCAATTCAGATCGCAAAGAAGGAGTGTGAGATGGTGACGGTTCCGGTTGAATCCAAGCAAGCAGACCTCACGTTGCCGCCCCCCAGCCTGGCGGTGATTCTGGCGGCGGGAGAAGGTTCCCGGCTCGCCCGGTTTCGGAAAAGCAGGCCCAAACCACTCATACCTCTGTTGGGGCTGTCTCTCGTGGAGCGCACGATCGTCACGTGCCTCGAGGAGGGCATCCGGCGGTTCGTCGTCGTTCTTGGCTACAAAGCCGAGGCGGTACGGAAGCACCTCGAGGAGATCGCGGCCCGCAGGAACTGTGAGATCGAGTGCGTAGTAGCTCCCGACTGGAAGCGGGGCAACGGCGCCAGCGCCCGGGCGGCGGCCGGCAAGGTGGATTCCGAGCCCTTCCTGCTGCTGATGGCCGACCACCTCATCGACCGGTCGCTGATCCGGACCGTCTGCCGCACCCCGTTGCGGGAGGGCCAGGTCTGCCTGGCGGTGGACCGGGACCGTAGCGCCATCCTGGACGAGAAAGACGTCACCAAGACCGTCGTCACCGACGGGCGTGTCCGGCGCGTGGGCAAGAATCTGGCTGACTGGAACGCCGCCGACACCGGCGTGTTCCTCTGCACCCGGGCCCTGTTCGACGAATTGGAGCGGCTCGACGCCGGCAGCCTCTCGGAAGCCACCAACTCGCTCGCCATGCAGGGGAAACTCGTGGCGGCCGATGCCACCGGGCAGCCGTGGCTCGACGTGGACACGCCCGAGGCATACCGCGAAGCGGCGCGGCGGCTGCTCGCCGGGCTGGGCAAACCAGCGGGCGACGGCTTCATCTCGCAGTACCTCAACCGGCCGATCTCCACGCGCCTGTCGGCGCTGCTGGCCCGCACGCGCCTGACGCCCAACTGGATCACGGCATTGAGCTTCCTGATCTCGATCGCCGGGGCCGGGCTGCTGGCGCTCGGCCAGTACGCCGCCGGGGTCGCCGGTGCGCTGCTGGTGCAGTTCGGCTCCATCGTGGACGGCTGCGACGGTGAGATCGCCCGGCTCAAACACATGGCCTCGGCCCGGGGCGCATGGCTCGACAGCATGTTGGACCGCTACGCCGACGTCGCCGTGGCCCTGGCCGTAACGTTCGCTTACGCCAGCGCCAACCCGGAGCACTGGGCCTGGATCGGCGGCTTCCTGGCCGCCTGGGGGTTCCTGCTGGCCGGCTACGTCACCAAGGAGTTCGAGCTCCGCAACGGCTTCCCGTACCCCGACGACTGGCTGAACCGCCTCAAGCGCCGCGATCTGCGCCTGCTGATCATCTGCGCCGGCGCGCTGGTCGGCAGGCCCTTCTACGCCCTGCTGGCCGCCGGAGCGCTCACTCACTTCTGCATCGTGGGGATCCTCGTGAAGGGTTGGCTGATGCGCCGGCCCCGCGAGGCGAAGCCCGCCGCCCAGGCGCTGGCTCTGTCCTCTTTGAAGTCCGGCTTCAGCCCGGCGCCTCCGTTGAGCCGCGCCGCCACGGCTCAGAAGTAGCGCTTCAGGTCGGCGAAGGAATCCACCACCAGCAGCCGGTCGTGGTCGCCCGCGACCGGCTCCCTCTCCAGGTGCCACGTGCGCGGGTGCGGCACGTAGACGGCGCCGATGCCGGCCTCGAGCGCCGGCTT
>Ga0256830_1003322_pt1 | contig 10073 bp, 12 predicted proteins | sample 128326metaG_FD_190537 | JGI IMG/M metagenome (GOLD analysis project Ga0256830, IMG submission 190537) | Hydrothermal vent microbial communities from Lau Basin, Pacific Ocean - 128-326 | ecosystem: Environmental > Aquatic > Marine > Hydrothermal vents | place: Pacific Ocean: Lau Basin | collected...
TGGCCACGTTCAAGGAAATCGCGGGACAATTCGTTTCCGCGTTGAAGGCTATGGGCTTGAAGCGCATGAATGCCGCCACACTCCGCCAGATCCTGTCCAGTACCGCGTATGCCAAGCAGCATTATCCGAAAATTTCGCAAGACGACTGGACCATGCTGCTCGGCGCGATGAAGGAGGTCGCCCGGTCGAAGGGACTGCCGGTCGCAATCTTCGATAAATGGCTCACCGACCGCGACAAGGCCCAAGTCGAAGCCGACGTGGAGGGGCTCGATTTCGACACTCTCGACGCCGCCCTTTCCGGCACCGAAGCGGCCGCGTAGATCGCCAGCCCTTCCACACTCACACACTCAATCCCCGTCCTTTGTGGCGGGGAATTTTTTTGCCCTTCGCCTTTTCGCCTTTTCCCTTCCCCACATGTGCGCGCGAGTGTGTGCGTGTGTGCGTGCGCGTTCTGTTTGGTGCTGCACACAACATGAAAAAATTCATGCAAGCGCAAAAAATGTGTTGACACACTCCAAAACTCATGATCCAATATCCTCACACTCTCGAATTGAAAGGACCAGCATCATGACGAAATCGAAATCTCTCTCCAGCACATGCGCCCCAGTCTATGTCCAAACCTACAGCGATCCGGCCCGTGCTCAGGACAAGTTCTCGTTGCCCGACATTGAAATCTTCCTGGTCACCATGAGCGATGCCCGGCCGTTTGTCGAAAGCCTGGACCCGGAAATGATCGGCGATGTCCATGATGTGTGTCTCGCCGATTTCGTAGGTTGGTATTGGTGGCATTGTCTCCCGGGATGCTTGCCAGACAGTTCACCAATGGGTCCGTTTCAATCGTTCGACGAAGCCATGTCAGACATGGAGGAAACGTTCTGGTACTGGCAGCGCGACGAGGATGGCAAACTGTAGATCGCGCCACATTTCTTGTTGACGCACGCATGAAAGTGTGATCCAATCAGAATGTGATGCAATCCAATCCACGAAAGGATCAAGTGATGTCTGCCAATCTGGAACCAAACGAACGTGTCGAAATCGAGGTTGTTGGTTGGAGCCGTGATCGGACCGTCAACGACATCTACGAACGTCACGTTCCAGCCCATATCACGCGCGCCAGACTGTGGAGTGTGATCGCCGATATGGGCTCCGAAATGATGGCGTTTTCGCCGAAGACGTATCGGATTACCGTCGGCGTCAAGTTCCCGGCCGAGATGCGCAATCTGCGCCCACACCATTTCCAGGACTGACACCTAGAACTCGAACAATTCCAAACTGAATTGAGGGGGGGAGTGTATCCCCCCATTTTTTGTGGCCAGCCGCGCGGTATAAATAAGGTTCCAACACAATATAAATAATATCAAAACACCCCAAAATCACCCACACGCAAGCGCGCAAGCACCCGCACGAAGTGCACCCGTGCGCAAGCACGGAAAACGCCCCGCCTTGTTCACACGCAGTTGCAATTGGTGTGCAGAAAATGCAGTTGCAGTTGAGGGGCCAAATTTCAAAACGACTTTCACGCCTCCAGCAAAATTGCGATTTCTGCAAAAAATTTTCAAAATTCAAAAATTTCAAAAAATTTCAAAAAATTTCAAAATTAATAAAAGTTTATTTGGTGGAAAATTTCATAAGAAATTTCATTGCACTCTATTGACGCAAAGATAAAAATTTTGTACAATTTATATTATGGACAGCAACCAGGCACTCACCGGCGCCGACATCGCACTCTATAAGAAGATTGCGCGCCTTATGTTGTGCGATGTTGAACAGGCAAAGATTGGGGAGATTGTGGGATTGACACAACCGCGCATCTCTCAAATCAAGTCTGATCCGCGCTTTCAGGCAATTTTTGCTGAGTGTGCTGCTGAGTCCGAAAAGGATGAGAATATTTACAACAAGGGTTGGGACGCGATTGAAGAACTTGGGATGGCCAAGGTTATTGATCGTTTACGCTATACTCATGATCCAGAGTTTGCATTGAAAGCTGCGACCTTGGCAAACAAAGCAAATCGACGGGGACTGAATGGGAACGCTCCGGTTATTTCGGCAGTGGATGCTGGTGCACGGGTTATTGTGCAGCTCAATCAAACCTTCGTTGAGAGGGTACAGGAAATGGATGTTTCCAAAGATGCCATTCCTGTAGGTGCCACGGTTAAGAAGCAATCTGATATGTTGGAGCCGGCTCGGGTTGAAAAGTTGTTGGCGCAAGCTGGGCCGGCTCCAACGCGCAAAGCCGATAGAACCACGATTGACCTCAAAAACATTCGGGATTATCTCGTGGAGGACAAGTGACATTCAACGTCGCACAGAATGAAACACTTACCCCGGTGAACATGTCACGCCGGGAACTTGAATATGCGCTCGAACACAACACGGAGTTTTTTATCGAGTTCAATCTTGGGGACGAACTCACCTATCCCGTGCCGCATTTTCACAAAGTGAGTTTTAGTCTTCTCATTAGTTCATCTGTGGCACGGGTTGCACTCGCACTCCCACGTGGCCATGCAAAAACCACACTCGCAAAATTGGCGTGTTTGTGGTATTTTCTTTTCACCGATATTCGTTTCATCGTTTATGTTTCAAACACAGCCACGATTGCACAGGCTGCATGTGCCGACATTATCAACTACATGCAAACGGCCAACTTCATTGCAGTGTTTGGGCGTGTTGAGTGGATTAAAAATCAGGGTGGGGACGGGTTTTATTGGTTCAAACTCCGTGGAAAATCGTGCATTTTGAGGGCGCTTGGTGCCGGGCAACAGGTTCGTGGGATCAATATTGATAATCGGCGCCCGGAGTTGGCGGTTGTTGATGATTTGGAGGACGATGACAACACCGCAACCAAATATTTGCGTGATCGACTCAAAGAATGGGTCTATGGGCCGTTCAAAAAAGCAATGGCGCGCAAACACAAACTCATTTGGTTGGGCAACATGCTCTCCGTGCACAGTTTGTTGTATTCACATTGCCAATCCCCCTATTGGCACTCGATGTTGTTTGGTTGTTTGTTGAGCAACGGGCAACCTCTTTGGCCTGATATGTGGACACTTGAGGATTTACAGGCCGATTTGCAAGAATATAAAGATATTGGGATGACGGCGCGTTGGTTTGCTGAGATGATGAACCAGCCAGTTCCTGGAAGTTCGGGTCTTATTTCGGCAGATGAAATAAAATATCGGCCAATGCGTGCGCCCGATGATATTGAGTATGGGTTTATCACAATTGACCCCGCAATTTCCCAGAAAGATTGGGCCAACGACACGGCAATTGTTGCTCACGGGTTTGTTGAGGATGTTTGGCAGGTGCTTGAGGAGGAACATGGGAAGTTTGACATTGGGCAAATTTGGAATTGTGCCATCAATATGTGCTATCGGTGGCGGCTCAATGTGATTGGGATTGAAACGGGTGCATTTCAATCCTCCCTCCAATACATTTTCAAATATCTTGCAATGACGAAAAACGTCAACAACGTTGAGATTGTGGAACTTCGTGCTTCCAGTCAAGTTACCAAAAATCAACGCATTGCTGCGTGGGCCGCCATGCTCAAAAGTGGGGATTATGTGTTGACGGAAGGGGATTTTCACATCACCCAGCAACTCCTCAACTACAACCCACAAAAACGCGAAAATCAGGATGATGTGATTGACAGTGCGGCCTATGGTTTGCAAATGGTCGAGAAACACATTGGTTTGATCATGCAACGTCACATGCGAACGGAAGATGTGCGTGTGTTGGATGAATACGCAGTCTGTTCGGTTTGAAGGAATTGGGAAAGATGGCCAAGAGAGCAAAAGTTTTGCGGCGCCCCGGGGATCAGGCAATGCGGCGTCGGCGCAAAACCAACGACAAGCCAGCGGCGCACCCGTTCAACAACAAAGCCAATCACGAAAAACTCTTGAAGCATGTGATTGAGCGGTTGGATTTCGGGAATGAAGTCCGTGATGAGTTTGTGCTGCGGTTGCAAACCATTGATCGGGAGTTTTCCGGTTTCGTCAAACTCAGTGAGGCGGATAAGAAACGGGAACGGGACAATTTGGCGGGCAAAGCTCCCAAACCAACCGATGTCAATTTGCAACTCGCTGCCACTCACATTGAGGAAGCGGTGACGTTTTTGATGAGTGTGTTTGCCCCCGATAGTGGGATGTTTGAGGCGACCGCACGCCAGGATAAGCAATCGGTCGCAAACGCATTTGCCGCCGTTCTCAATCGGCAAAGTTCACGGGGGCGCTTTTATCGGGAGTATGTGAAAGCGTTCGCCAATATGTTGAAGTATAATCTTGGGGGCTGGTTTACCTATTGGGAAAAGGTGCAAGGTAATCAACTCACCAACACAATTGACGGCCAGCCCAACCTTTCCCGTAAGATCATTTGGCAAGGCAATCGTATCAAGTCGATTGATATGTACAATGTGATCTGGGACATTGCCGTGCACCCCGTTGATTTGCCCTATCTCGGGGAGTTTGTGGCTTTTGTTGAAATGGTGCGCGAATTTCGTGTTAAGAAGATGGCCGAGGACGGTGAATTGTTTGAGGTTCATCGGTTCACCGGTGAGAACATGGCCACCGACAACACGAACAGATACTACAAATCCAAGCCCCAAATTCGCAATGAGTTGGGGCTTGCTGGTGGTGGGGGCGAAACAGATTGGGTCAATGTGCTCACACAAGGCGGATCGAGAGAAGTCACAAGTGGGCACGAACTTGTCACATACTATGGGTGGCTCAATCCGCGCGAGTTTGGTTTGTCGAATGATGATGAATTGCAAATTTGGCGCATTGTTGTGGTCAATCAGCAATTCATCGCCCAAACTGAATACATGAACAATGCACACGGGATGTTGCCCGTTGCGTTTGCGTCGCCACGCGAAGATGATTTGGGATTTGGGCAGAAATCATATGGGGAGATGCTCATTCCCTTGCAACGATATGCGTCCTTCAAACTCAATGTGGATCAGCAATCGCAACGCAAGTCTTTGCACGGAATTACGGTGTTTGATGCCAACACGGTCGCACTCGACAACATTGATGAGAGCGAAGTTGCTGGACGCATTCGTGCCAATCCAACTTCCCAGGATGTTGATTTGCGTAAGAAGATCATGCAATTGCGTGATGCGCCCGATACCACGGGAACAATGCGTGATATTGCATCAATTGTTGACTTGATGCAAAAACTCCTCCCCACCGATATGCTGCGTCAAGTTGCAGATTTGCAGCGTGCCACAACCTACCAGGCGGCCGCTGTTGTGCAAAGTGCAAATCGGCGCAACTATAACATTGCCCGCCTCATTAATGACCACGCAATGCACACGATGAAGTTCCAATTGATGTACAATCTGTTCCAATATCAGGAACCAATGGAGATGTTGGCTGATGATGGAACTGTGATTGAAGTCACCCCGAGCGAATTTCGCGACGCCGGGATTGAGTATGCGGTTGGGGAGGGGTTGAAGGGGATTGATCGACTCTTGATTGCAGATGTGATGAAAGAAATCCTCACTTCCGTGTTGCAATCCCAGCAAGCTGCCGCCGAGATTGATGTTGTTAAGTTGTTGGATTACTATTCGAGTCTGTTGGGGGATAAAACGGACATCAGTTCGTTCCGCCGCCAAGTGCAGCCGCCGCAGCAACAAATCACGGGCGCGGCCCCAACTGACATGAGGATGCAGGATCAAACGGGAGGTGTGTGATGCAATTTCTCTCAATTGTGTATGATGAGTTCACCGACGAGGAAAGAACAATTCTCGCTGATGCGTTTTGCAACCCAATTCTTGCAAAGGCTGTCACACGTCACGTTGACATTCTCACCGAGGATTTGCTCAAGTTGAATGTCAATCGGTCTGATCTTGCTGAAGCATATCGGGAACTCCGTGACCAGCTTGATTTTTGGTATTCGTTTGCAGACTGGATCGAGAAATCACGCGCCCTTTTAAGTGCGCACATGTGAAACAGGAGACTGAAAAATGGCGTTTTCTTGGAGTCCGTTCGGTTCGCACAATTCTCCGGCGACTGAACCCGCCTCTTCGCAGCAAAAGCCCGCCAACGAAAAGGCGGATGATGGCAAGGGGCAAGATAACACTGGCCCTAACGATGGGGCTGATGGTAATCTATGGGTGACGCCGACGCCGGAAAACGGGCCGGACAATGCGCAACAAAATGCAAACGCAAATGCAAACACAAGCGTGCCTGACACACGAAAGGCCGCGCAAATTGCATTTGATGAGCATGTTGCATCGCTCGGTCTCGCGCCAAATTTCACCCCTGAAGAAATTCAGGCTCTTGTGGACACGCGCGATCCGGCAAAGTTCACCGAAACACTCGGTAAAATGGGCGAACGCATCTATCGCCAAGCCATCATGGACACCAATCGCATCATTGAAAGTCGGATTGGTGAGGCGGTTGATGCTGCGGTTGCCAAAGCAACTGGTGTTTACCAGACGGATCAGTTTGTGCAGAAACTTAATGCTGCATTGCCTTTCACGGCCGATGCAGATATCAGTCCTGTTGCACAGGGCGTCGCTGCACAACTTGTCAAAAAGGGCAAAACGCCAGAAGAGGCAATTGAAGGCACGCGACGGTTCTTTAAGAAAGTGGGTCAACTTTCTGCACAGGACCTTGGGATTAACACGCCACCAAGAACTGGTCCGGGTAGCAATCCATTCGCGCAATCTGGTGATGAGGGTGAGGATTGGTTGGATATTCTGACCGGTACTGAAACAGGAGGATAGACTACAATGGCGGTTGCTGGAGTTTTTGCATCAGACCAAAACATCGTTGGAACGCGCAGGGGCGACTTCGCCAGCGCAATCCTTCAGGTGATGCCGACGGGTTCTGCACCTTTGTTGGCTCTTTCGGCTGGGATGGAGACCAAACCGGCGAACGACACGATTGTTACGTGGTTCGAAGAAAACCATGTTTCGGGCCGTGTTCAGGTTTCGTCGTTTGTTACTGATGGTGACGGAACTGGTTTTGTTTTGACTGATGCCAGCTCCTTTGTGGTCGGTACCATCCTTCTCAACGACACCACCGGCGAGTATGTTTTTGTCACGGCGGTGTCCGGAAACACGATCACGGTTACGCGTGGTTTTGCCGGATCGACGGCAGTGACTGTTACCACATCCCATTTCTTCCAGCGGATTGGTACTGGTCACGAGGAAGGTTCGGCGCGTCCCGTTGCGATTGCCAATCTCGGTTTCCCGCGTTACAACTATGTTCAGATTTTCCGGAACGCGTGGAACCTCACGGGAACGGCAATGGCCGTGGAGTACATCACCGGAAGCATCATCGCCAAAAACAAGGCAGATGCGGCCAACTATCATGCCGAGGACATCGAACGTTCCATCATTTGGGGTCGCCGGCAGATCAGTGTGTTGAACAGCCAACCGTTCCGAACCATGGATGGCATCAACTCACAAATCACCACGAACGTTTCGGTCGGCGACGCAAACATGCAATGGAGCGAGATCGACTTGTTCTTGCGCAATGTGTTTTCGCGAAACATTCGCGGGAAGCCCAACGAACGGATTGGGTTTTGTGGGAACACGGTTCTCGGTGTTCTCAACGAGATCGCAATCCGGAGTTCCGTTGTCAACATCGAACCGGGCCAGACTCAGTTCGGGATGAATGTCAGTAAATGGATCACCCCGTATGGGAACATTTCTTTGCTGACTCACCCCCTCATGAACGAAAGTCCGGTTTGGACTCAGGAACTCTATGTCTATCATCCGGGCGCAATTCGCACGCGGTATTTGCGGCGAACTCACGAGGACAACTACGACAAGGATGGCTCGCGAGCCGGTGTTGACGCGGATTTCGGTGTGATCACAACCGAAATGACCGTCGAATATCGGGCAGAACTCACGGGCGGTCGCTACACTGCGATCTCCGGCGCGAGCACAACTCAGCCGTAAGCGGTAGGCGGTTGAGTTTGTTGGGGTGGGTTGGAATTTCCTCCCTGATTTTGACCCACCCCAACATTTTCTTGAATTGAATTGGTTTTGCAATTTCACAACCAAACAACGGAGACATTTCCATGAACATTCTCGGCAAAGAGAAGGACGAGCCTGAGGCCGCCAAGGAAGTCGAGGTTGAGGGTGAAACCACAACCGAAAACGGCCAGGAGCGCGTTATCTATGTTTGCAATGATGCGCCCTCACTCCGGTTCAAGATCGACGGCAAACCCTATCAGTTCGAGGACAAAAAGTTCGAGTGCGATCCCGAGTTCGCTGAGAAGATGGATTTGGCCCTCGCACAGAACTATGGGTTGTCGCAGATGATCCGGAAAATTGACGTGCAGGCTGCGCTTGCGATTGCGCAAGAACACCGGCAACGCATGATCAATTTGGGCATGGCGGCAAAGGGACCGATGAGCACGCAAGACATGGGCGTGAAGGCCGCCAAAATCAACATGGAAATGCGTGATGCGAAACTTGCTCGGGAAGGTACGCCGCAAGAAGTTTCCAACATGACGCACGAGTTGATGGAGAAGCATGATCTCGCTCTCACGGAGAAAGTTCATCTGCCCGTCGCGCCCCCGGATGTTCCCCCAATCGCCGCCGAGAAAGTTCACACCAGCAAGGATAAGTGATGTTTTCCGAACTTGTTGATGAGGTTCTCCTGTCCTCAAGTCGCGGAACTTCTCGACGAACCGACGTAATTCGCTACGCAAACGCAACAATTCGGGAGTTGCAGGCGCGGGCGCATTTTTCGCGTGATCTTGTCGAGGATCAACTAACAGCGGATGCTTCCCCGTATTTGTGGACGCGTCCGCGCTTTTTGTACCTTTTGCGCACGGTTTATTATCCGGCCGTTGATTATTGGCCAAAATTCCTCCCTCCAGGCAAGGTGCAAAGAGATGCACCGAACAGTTGGTATTACTACACCACACCAACCCAAATTGTGTTTTCGGGTGTTGCCGTTGGGGATCAAATCAACGTTGCGTATTATCAATACCTCCCTCGTTTGAGCTATTACGACGCATCTGGCCCGGTCCGTCCCGCTGTTTATGATGAGGTCACAGACACCTGGACATATTTGCAAAATGGCAGCTATGTCAGCACACTCGGTTCCACAACTCTCGATGATGCTGCGCGGGCGCTTGTGACAAATTGGGTGCTCGATCATTGGAGAGAAGGTGTGGTGGAGGGCACTTTTGCCAAGTTCTTCAAACTTGTGGGAGATGATCGCGCCGCCGCGTCCTTTGCTGTGTTCAACCAAATCAAGAAAGACATTCTTTCGATGGAAAGTTACGACAGCATAGGGAAGTAGTTTCCGATGACTGGTACACCAAAATATACGGGGTTTGATCTCGAAACAACTGTGCGGCTCACTCGGGTTGAGGAGTCGATGCAACACACGGCAACTTCGGTTGGCGAATTGAAGGACCTTCTCATTGCACATATTAAAGAGGAGGAGGTCAAATTTAATCGCATTCTTGAAGCGATGGCGGAAAATCGAGGCGGGCGCAAAATGCTTGTTCTGTGGGGTGGTTGGATTATCACCCTTGCAGTGAGTGCGCTCGCCGCAATTAAGTCATTCACACCAAGCGGCGGTGGTGGAGGTTGAAGATGTCACTTGTTGACGCAACGGAAAACGCACTCCTGGATCATTTTCTCGGTGGTCCGGACTACACGCGACTCGCAACGGTTTATTTGGCGCTTTCAACCACAACGCCGACTGATGCGGGGGGCAACTTTACGGAACCAACCGGCGGGAGTTATGCGCGTGTTGCAATCACCAACAACGCAACAAACTTTCCCGCAGCTTCCGGGGGCGCCAAGTCAAATGGGGTGAAGTTTTCCTTCCCAACAGCAACCGCGGATTGGAGCAGCGGCGCAAACATGACCTATATTGGTTTGTTTGATGCCGCAACGGCGGGAAATTTGATTGCGTATGGTGCAATCACGACGCCAAAAGCTGTGTTGAATGGGGATACGGCCGAGGTTGCCATTGGTGATCTCGATGTGACGATGGATTAGGGGAATGAACATGGATTATCAAAAACTAAGAACCGAAATCGAAGCGGGCATTTCACGTAACGACATTCAAGCCGGTGACTCTGATGCAGTTATTGCTGCT
>Ga0256830_1003323_pt1 | contig 10073 bp, 8 predicted proteins | sample 128326metaG_FD_190537 | JGI IMG/M metagenome (GOLD analysis project Ga0256830, IMG submission 190537) | Hydrothermal vent microbial communities from Lau Basin, Pacific Ocean - 128-326 | ecosystem: Environmental > Aquatic > Marine > Hydrothermal vents | place: Pacific Ocean: Lau Basin | collected...
AGCATTGTTATTAATGACGTGATTCGTCTCTCGATCTGGAAAGCGCAGGAAGCCTGGAAGGACGGCCTGCGGGACAAGTTATTGTGAAACGTGAGGCGTGTCGGAACGGAGTGGAGATTCCGACGGCGCGAAGCAATCGCCGGGAAACGTGAATGGATTGACCCCGGATAAAATTTCTTTACCATGAATATCAGACGTTCAACAAACAGCGCATCCGCCGCCTCCGGCCCGGTTTCCTACAAATCCGCCGGGGTGGACATCGATGCCGGCAATGAAGCCGTTGAGCGCATCAAGAAAGTGGTGGCAAGCACCCATTCAGCCGCCGTTCTTACCGGTATCGGCAGCTTTGGATCGTTGTTCGATTTAAAAGCGCTTTTGCAGGATTATTCTCATCCCGTCCTGGTGCAAAGCATCGACGGAGTGGGGACGAAAACGATTATCGCGCGGCTGGTCGGCAAATTCGATACCATCGGTATCGATTTACTAAGCGCCTGTTGCAACGACATTATCGTCATGGGGGCACGGCCACTGACGTTCCTGGATTATATCGCCAATGATAAGCTCAATGCCGATATCGTCGAAGACATTGTTTCCGGCCTGGCGAAAGCCTGCCGATCGATCGGGGTTTCCCTGGTCGGCGGCGAAACGGCCGAAATGCCGGATACGTATTTACCCGGAGAACATGACCTGGTGGGCGTCGTCACCGGCATTGTTGAGAAAAACCGGATAATCACGGGGAAATCCATCGAACCCGGCGACGTGGTGCTGGGATTGCCTTCCAGCGGACTGCACACAAACGGGTATTCGCTGGCCCGAAAACTTTTCTTTGAGGTGGGAGGGTACACCGTCGATTCGGTTCCGCCGGAGCTGGGAACATCCGTCGGGGAAGTCCTCCTGGAACCGCACATTAATTACACAAACCACATTTCGACGTTGTTGGAAAACAACATCGCAATAAAGGGAGTGGCGCATATCACCGGCGGCGGGCTTCTTGAAAACATTCCCCGGATTCTGCCGGAAGGGTGCGCGGTGGAACTTTACCGGGGAAGCTGGCCTGTTCCTCCGGTATTTTCGTTGATGCAACAACTGGGTAATCTTCGGGAAAAAGAGTTGTTCCGAACCTTCAACATGGGTATCGGAATGGTTATTATTGTTTCACCCGCTTCGGAACTTTCGGTAAGAAATCAATTACATGACTTATGCCCCGTGTTAAGGATCGGCGCTGTGACCGGAGGTTCCGGCGCCGTTACGATCGTCGCGTAAAGCGAAAGGGCATAATGAAAAACGAGGGCACTAAGAAAAGGCACATGTCAAAACGAATTAAAATAGCGGTGGTCCAGTTTCCCGGATCCAACACCGAGCGGGAAACCGTTCTGGCGATTCAACGCGCCGGAATGGAACCGGTGGAGTTTCTCTGGAACGAATCCTACGAAAAACTGGAGGCTTGTGACGGTTATATTATCGTCGGGGGTTTTTCCTATGAAGACCGTTCCCGGGCCGGAGTAATCGCTTCCCTTGACCCGGTAATGCAAGTGATTCGTCACGCCAGCGAAGCGGGAAAACCGGTCCTCGGCATTTGCAACGGCGCCCAAATCCTGGTTGAGTCGGGATTGGTACCCGGACTTGAGAATTATCGGCTCGGCATGGCTTTAACAAACAACAAACGGACGAAGGACGGCCATGTGCTGGGCACCGGATATTACAATGCCTGGGCAAACCTGCAACTTTCCGTTCCGGGCAACCGCACCGCCTTCACCCAGAGTCTGGAAGTCGGGGAACAGATAACCATCCCTTTTGCCCATGCCGAAGGACGCTTTCTCATACCGGAACGATTGTTGGAAGAACTGAAAAACAACCACCAGACCGTTTTCCGCTATTGCGATCAACAGGGCAACATACTGCCGGAATTTCCGGTGAATCCCAACGGTTCGGTTTACAACCTGGCGGCCGTATGTAACCCGGGCGGGAATGTCATGGCCATGATGCCGCACCCGGAACGGACACCCAACGGGGACGCGATTTTTGTTTCCATGCGCAATTACATTCTTGAACGCCCGGCGCTTTCCGGTAATTCGTCGCTTATATTCCAGCCGGAACGCTATGCCATCTCCCCCTACACGCCTTCAGAAGGCGCGTTTCAATGGCTGATTGATTTGATCATCACCGACAACGAGGCCATATCGGTGCAAAACGCCTTAAACCACCTGGGTATCCCGGCAACCCTTTCGCGCCAAACCCACTGGGAGATAACCGCTGAAGCGCAAGACATCAATGCGCTGAAAAAACAATTAATCGAATCGGGAGAACTGTTTAACTCCAACAAGGAAACCATCACTTCCTATTCCGTCAAACCGAATACCGGGAGTTTTTTGGTCCGACACAAAGAAGACCTGGTCGGACGACAAAAACTGGAAATGCTCCGCGATCGTTTCGGAATAACCGGAATACGGAAAATTCGTAAAGGCGTACTTTGGAACATTGCCGTTGAAAGTGATAATTTTGAACCTGTTATAAAGCAGGTTTTGGACACACACATCTTATTCAATCCATTTTCACATGACTGCTATCAATACTCATAAAGATTACACCGCTCGCATTCGGAGCGAATTGAATAATTGCCTGACCGTCACCGATTTGCCGGTCGGTAAAAAATATTCCGGGAAGGTGCGCGACACCTACGATCTCGGGGATAAACTGGTGCTGATAACCACCGATCGCCAGAGCGCGTTCGATCGCATCCTGGCGGCTATTCCGTTTAAAGGACAGGTGTTGAATTTGACCAGCGCCTGGTGGTTCGAACAAACCCGGCATATCGTAAAAAACCATGTGATCAGCATACCCGACCCCAATATTACCGTCGCCAAAAAATGTACGGTTTTCCCAATCGAATTCGTTGTCCGGGGATACATCACCGGATCAACCGGTACATCCCTGTGGACCGTGTATAACAACGGTTCCCGTAATTACTGCGGGAATCCGCTGCCGGAGGGTCTGCGGAAAAACCAACGCCTGGATCATCCCCTTCTTACGCCCACCACAAAGGACAAAGATCACGATCGGCCGATCAGCGCGGAGGAAATCGTCGCCGAAGGGTGGATGACTCAGGAAGACTGGGAGGCCGCCAGCGATATCGCCTTAAAATTGTTCGCTTTCGGGCAGGAAACGGCCCGTCGACACGGATTAATCCTGGTCGACACCAAATACGAACTGGGCAAGGACCAGGACGGAAACATTTTGCTTATCGATGAAATCCACACTCCGGATTCCAGCCGTTACTGGATCGCCGACAGTTACGAATCGCGGTTCAGGGAGGGTCAGGAACCGGAAAATATCGACAAGGAGTTCCTCCGTTTATGGTTCGTTGAACATTGCGATCCCTACAACGATCCCGAATTACCTCCTGCGCCGGAGGAACTGGTGGTGGAATTGTCAAAGCGCTACCTGTTGCTTTACGAAACCATCACCGGAAACGCTTTTCCGTTTCCGGACGCGTCCGAATCGGTTCACGAACGGATACTTAAAAACATGGGAGATTGGTTATGAAAGCCGTAATTATTATGGGTTCTGCCGCGGATCAGGACCACGCCCGCAAAATTACTGCGAAACTGGACGCTTTTAATATCCCCTGGGAACAGCATATCGCATCCGCCCATAAAAATCCGCGCGAGGTTCTCGCGATCCTGGATGCCGACAAAAAAGAAAAATCACTGGTTTATGTTACTATCGCCGGTCGCTCAAACGCGCTTTCCGGTTTCGTCGCCGCGAATTCCGAATTTCCCACTCTTGCCTGTCCACCCTTCAAAGATAAAATCGACATGCTGGTAAACATTCAGTCCACGTTACAAATGCCAAGCAAAACCCCTGTTCTCACGATCCTCGACCCGGGAAATTGCGCCCTGGCCGTGAAACGAATTCTTTCTCTGGCCGTAGTACCAAAAGAGAAGAAATAATATATGTTATGTCCGCCAAACCAACGGTAATTATAATCGGACCTGCTGCTAAAATCCTTCGAACGCCGGTCCCGGGACTACCGGAACCGACCCGTGAAAAATCCTTTTATCACGAACTTATTCGTCAAAACATTTTCTCATGAATTCCATTACCACCTTTAATTTTCTCCGAGATTTCCGTGGCTAAACAAACAGCTAATATTTCTCCCCTTGACGGACGTTACCGGAAGGACGTTCTGGATCTGGCCTTATTTTTCTCCGAGGAAGCGCTGGTTAAGTACCGGATCCGGGTGGAGATCGAATACCTGATTGCGTTAAGCAAAGAAAAACGAATCCCGGAAATCCCGATGCTTTCCTCCCAAAAACAAAACCGGCTTCGCAAACTGTACGAACGCTTTTCCACGGCCGATGCCGAGCGGGTGAAAGCCATCGAGGCGACAACCAATCATGACGTTAAAGCGGTGGAGTATTTTCTGCGCGAAAAACTGGCGCATACCCAACACAAAAACCTGATTCCGTGGATTCACTTCGCCCTCACCTCCGAAGATGTAAACAACCTGGCCTACAGCCTTATGTGGAAAGACGCGCTGGTGTTTGTTTATCTACCCACGTTGAAAAAAGTCTATCGCGCCCTGCGACAACTGGCGCGGAAATACAAATCCCTGGCCGTACTGTCATTAACCCACGGACAACCCGCATCGCCCACCACCCTGGGAAAAGAATACGCTGTGTTCTGTCAGCGATTACTACGCCAATTAAACTATCTCAAAGCGCACACGCTGCAGGGAAAACTGAACGGAGCCACCGGGACATGGGGCGCTCATCACATCAGTTACCCCGACATTGACTGGATCCGGTTCAGCCGGCGTTTCATCAAATCCCTGGGCCTTGAACCCAACCTGATCACAACTCAAATCGAACCCCATGATTCCCTGGCGGAAAGCTATCACGCACTGGTTCGTGTCAATTCCGTTTTGACGGATCTGTGCCGCGATTTGTGGATGTACATCAGTCGGGGGATTCTGGGACAAAAAAAAGTGGCCGGTGAAATCGGCTCCAGTACCATGCCCCATAAAATCAATCCCATCTTTTTCGAGAACGCCGAGGGAAATTTCGGCGTTTCCAACGCCCTTTTTAATCACCTTGCCACCAAACTTCCGATCTCCCGCATGCAACGTGATTTGTCGGACAGCACGGTCATCCGTAACCAGGGCGTCGCCCTGGGACACGCCCTGCTGGGTTTGAAAAACCTGTTGAAGGGGCTTGGCCGACTCACCGTAAACCGTTCCCGCATTCACGAGGAACTTCACAATCACTGGGAAACCCTGGCCGAACCCGTCCAGACCGTGTTGCGTAAATCCGGCCGCGAAGACGCCTACGAACAGTTGAAGTCCCTGACCCGGGGACAGGAAGTGACCCGTGAACAGTTACACGATTTTATTGCCGGGCTCGACATCTCCGATGAGGACCGGAAACTGCTGCTTTCCCTCTCACCGGAAACATATATTGGTATGGCCGCCAAGTTGATCGAGACCTTGTAGAAACATGTGCGGTATTGTTGGAATTATTTCTCATAAACCGGTAGCCGGCGAAATATACGACAGTCTTGTACACCTTCAGCACCGGGGACAGGACGCGGCCGGGATAATGACGTATAATAAACGTATGCACAAACAAAAAGGGCTTGGGTACGTCAGGGATATTTTTAACGAAGACAATATGTCACTCCTTACCGGAAATATCGGTATTGGTCACACGCGCTATCCCACGCACGGCGGTTTCAGCCACGGCGAGATTCAACCTTTCTGGACAGAAATACCCTATGGCGTCGGTTTGGCCCATAACGGTAACCTGGTCAATTACCAGGAACTGGCGATGGAAATTCAGGAAAAGGAAAAACGGTATTTGAACACCCAAAGCGATACCGAAGTACTTCTCCATCTGTTCACTAATTCGCTCGGCAAACAACGACCGCCCGCTTCCCCTGATGAATTTTTCGAGCATATTTGCGAAGCTGCCCAAGCTGTTTTTAAGCGCGCCAGTGGTTCCTTTTCAGTAGTAGCCATGATCGTAGGCAAGGGACTGGTTGCCTTCCGTGACCCTCATGGTATTCGTCCTCTTGTAAAGGGTGTTCGCCAAAACCGCGACGGTACAACCGATTATATTTTTTCCTCGGAAACAACCATGTTTTACGCCCTCAATTACGAAAAGGCGCGTGACGTCCAACCGGGAGAAGTTATTTTCGTCAGCGACACCGGGAAAGCATACAGCCGGATACTCAAAGACGCGGAATTCACCCCTTGTATTTTCGAGTACGTCTATTTTTCCCGCCCGGACACAATTATGAACGATGTCAGCGTGTACCGCGCCCGGTTGCGAATGGGACAGAACTTAGCCTTGCAGTGGCAGAAACAACATCCCGGTGTTTTACCGGATATCGTAATTCCCTCTCCCGCCACTGCGAACACCGCCGCTTTGTCGCTGGCCCACGAATTGGGGGTGCGTTATTCCGAAGGGCTTTATAAAAATCCGTTTATTGCCCGGACGTTTATTATGCCCGGTCAGCGCGAACGACAGAAGTCCGTCCGATACAAATTGGTTCCCCAGGAATTGGAGATCAGGGGCAAGAAGGTAATGATTGTCGACGACAGTATTGTGCGTGGGAATACCAGCAGGGAAATCGTGAAAATGGTTCGCGACTTCGGCGCCCGCGAAGTCTACTTTGTCTCCGCCTGCCCGCCGGTCAGGTTCCCCTGTTTCTACGGCGTTGATATGCCTACCAAATCCGAACTGATCGCCGCCAATAAAACCCTGGAAGAAATACGTCAGTTCATGAACGTCGACATCCTGCTGTACCAGGAAATTGACGGGCTGGTGGAAGCCGTCACGCGCAAAGGCCAGCACCATATTGATCGCCCCTGTCTGGCTTGTCTCGACGGCTGGTACGTGACCGGCGATGTTGACCAGGAAAAAATGGAAACCATTGAAACACAACGCATAAACGACAGGAACGGACGATGAATATTTTATTGATCGGTTCCGGCGCCCGCGAACACGCCATTGCGCGCGCGCTGCATTCATCCCCCCAAAAACCGCAATTATTTTGTTTCGGTTCCAACCGGAACCCGGGATTGATTGAGCTTTCCCGGGTCTTTACCAGCGGTTCCGTCACCGACGTGGAAACCATAACCGCATTTGCCACGAGCCACTCGATAGACCTGGCAATCATCGGACCGGAAGCTCCCCTGGCAGCCGGTCTTGCCGACGCCCTGATCGCCCGCGGCATTCCCTGCGTCGGTCCCAAACAGAAGTTGGCACAGATAGAAACCAGCAAGGGTTTTACCCGTCAATTGCTGGTTAAATACAGCATTCCCGGTTGTCCGAAATTCGAAGTTTATGATAGTTTGGAGGGGGCCGCCGGCTTCCTTGCCGAGCTGGGGGAAAATTTTGTGGTCAAATACGACGGCTTGATGGGGGGCAAGGGTGTTAAGGTGGCGGGGGATCATTTACATTCGCACGAAGAGGCGCTGAATTACTGCCGGGAACTGGTGGAAAGCGGAGGCCGGTTTGTAATCGAAGAAAAATTAATCGGTCAGGAATTTTCGCTGATGAGTTTCAGCGACGGAGAAAACCTGGCGCACATGCCTCCCGTGCAGGACCATAAACGCGCTTTCGTGGGTGACACGGGACCCAATACCGGCGGGATGGGATCGTATTCCGACGCCGACCATTCACTTCCTTTTTTAACGGAAGACGACCTGCGGCAGGCGCGCTCTATTAACGAGGCAACCATCGACGCTTTACGCGCTGAGTTCGGGGAAAAATATATCGGCATTCTTTACGGCGGATTCATCGCCACCGGGGACGGTGTGAAATTGATCGAATACAACGCCCGGTTCGGTGACCCGGAAGGGATGAACGTGCTGGCGTTGTTGGAATCCGATTTTGTGGAAATCTGCAACGCCATGATTGACGGCACAATCGGACGGTTAAAGGTTCGGTTCGCCCACCTGGCGACGGTCTGCAAATACGCCGTTCCGGAAGGGTATCCGGGAGCGCCGGTTAAAGGACAACCAATCGATATATCGGAGGTTTCCCACAAGGAACAATTATATCTCGCGTCCGTCGACGCCAAAAACGGACAACTCCTCGAAGCCGGTTCCAGGACAGCGGCTTACGTGGGTGTTGCCGCTACTCTCCCGGAAGCCGAAGCCAAAGCCGAAGCGGAGATCCGGAAAATCAAGGGTCCGCTTTTTCACCGGGAGGATATCGGCACCGCGGACCTGATCCGGAAACGGGTTGAACAAATGAAGTTACTCCGGGGAAAATAAATATTTGTGCCTTTCCGATGAACCGATAGTCCGTTGCCAATGAACATTCAATCCCATTTAAAACCCGTTAAACTTGGCGTCCTTGGTTCCACCAGGGGGACGGATCTCCAGGCCATCCTGGAAGCCGTAAAGGATGGTCGGCTGAATGCTTCGGTCGAGATTGTTATCAGCAACCGGGAAAAGGCCTTCATCCTGGAACGGGCCCGCCGCCACAATATTCCTGCCGTTTTTGTTAGTCACAGAGGAAAATCCCGGGAGGAATTTGACGCCGAAATGACGACCGAACTCAAGAAAAAGGGGGTGGAGCTGGTACTCCTGATCGGTTTCATGCGCATTCTTTCGGCCCGCTTTTGCGAGGACTGGAAAGGGCGCGTTATGAATGTGCATCCCTCGCTTTTACCGAAATACGCCGGCGGAATGGACACCAATGTTCACGAAGAAGTTCTGAAAAACGGCGACCCGGAAACCGGTTGCACTATCCATTTCGTTACGGCGGAGGTGGATGCCGGACCGATTATTGTACAGAAAAAATGTCCGGTGGCATCAAACGATACGCCGGAAACATTGAAGGCGAAAGTTCAGCAATTGGAAGGTGAAGCGTTTATCGAGGCGATCAGGAAATTCCAGGCAGGGAACCTAAACCACCTTTCCACAGATCAATTAGATTAAAACGATAAAACATTATGAATATGGGGATATTCATTTTTCGGCTGATTCACCAAGGACATTCCGAAGCCATATTTAATTGTTTTATTTCATATTAAGGAATTTGGCTTTACAACCTTTTTTATAAATCAGGTATGGTTGTAAAACTTATGAACGGGAACAAACTCCAAAAAGACAGGATCATAATCATCCATGAATACTGAAAACGTAACCATCAAAACAGCGCTTATTTCCGTTTCCGACAAGGCCGGCATTGTCCCTTTCGCCCGGGGGCTTCATGCTCTGGGAGTGAAACTTCTTTCCACCGGCGGTACGGCCCGGACATTAAGGGAGGCGGATATCCCGGTAACCGATGTTTCTGATTACACCGGGTTTCCCGAAATTATGGAAGGGCGGATCAAAACCATTAACCCGAAGGTGGAGGGGGGCATCCTGGGGCTCCGCGACCAGCACGAAAATGAGGCCCGTCGGCATGGAATCCAATGGATCGATCTGGTGGTCTGCAATCTGTATCCCTTCGCGGAGACCGTCCGACGCCCCGATGTTACCTTTGATCTGGCACTGGAGAAGGTTGACATCGGCGGTCCGACCATGATCCGCAGCGCCGCCAAAAATGTCGGTTGGGTCGGGGTGGTGGTTGACCCGGATGATTACAGCCCCCTTTTGGAGGAACTCGAAAAAAACAAAGGGTTAAGTTTTGACACCCGCCGTCGTTTATCAGCCAAAGCTTTCGGTCACACGGCCCAATACGATGCCATTATTCATAATTATTTTAAAGCGGAATCTTTCTCAGAAGCTTTCACACTGACATTCAACAAATATTATGATCTGCGTTACGGGGAAAACCCGCACCAGTCAGCGGCCGCTTATCAAATTCCCGGCAATGACGGACCCAACATCCTGGGAGCGAAAATTCTCCAGGGGAAGTGTCTTTCCTACAACAATTTCATGGATGCGGATGCCGCGCTGGCATGCATGAAAGAATTTTCGGAACCAACCTGTGTTGTGGTAAAACATGCCAATCCTTGCGGGGTTGCCACCGATCCCGACATCTCGGAGGCTTACCGGCGCGCCTTTGCCGCCGATTCCATGTCGGCCTTTGGAGGCATCATTGCCCTCAACCGGA
>Ga0256830_1003324_pt1 | contig 10073 bp, 8 predicted proteins | sample 128326metaG_FD_190537 | JGI IMG/M metagenome (GOLD analysis project Ga0256830, IMG submission 190537) | Hydrothermal vent microbial communities from Lau Basin, Pacific Ocean - 128-326 | ecosystem: Environmental > Aquatic > Marine > Hydrothermal vents | place: Pacific Ocean: Lau Basin | collected...
CAACGGCGTAGTGATGGTAAGCTACTTTAACCAACTGCGGGAAGCCGGACGTAATGTATTGCAGGCCGTGCAGGAAGGCGCTGAACGACGATTACGACCGGTATTGATGACCGCACTTATTGCCAGCCTGGGTCTTATGCCTCTGTTGTTTGCCACTGGTCCTGGCTCTGAGTTACAACGGCCGCTGGCCGTGGTGGTGATTGGCGGATTATTTACCTCCACGTTATTGACCCTGATTTTGTTACCCACCCTGTACGCCTGGCTGGAAGGCGGGTCGAAACATCAATCCCGGGAGAAACGGACATGAAACTTTTGACGCTGATTATTCACACCAATGTGCAACAGGAACTGGCCGATCAATTGCGTAACATGGAGACGGTACCCGGATTTACTTTTAGCCATGTGGAAGGGCATGGTGTACAGGTTGAAGATGATCCGTTTCTTTCGGCGCGGGACAAAGTTGTTGGTTATACACCGCGAGTACGGGTGGAAATCTTGTTACAAGACGGTGATGTGGATTCGCTGCTCGAAACGTTACGCGGTGCAAGGTTAGGTGTTGCTGAACATGGAATTTACTGGGTGACCGCTGTTGAACAGAACGGGCGTTTATAACTGTAGGGTGGGCACAGACTACGTGCCCACCCTACCAATGAGGAAACGGATTGTTTTGTGGTAGCGCTACAATCAAATTAAAACAAACATATGGAAACATAAAAAAAGATGCTATCGACATTCAAGCTATTTTCCCTGCTGGCCGCGCTGTTGGTATTAACGCTGCTATCACAGCTTGCCTGGGCACATGGCATGTCCGAGGCCGACAAGTTGGCCATTGTTGAAGGTGGCAACTTGCGCTATATGTGGTTGGGCGCAACGCATATGTTGTCGGGCTACGATCACCTGGCATTTGTTTTTGGCATTATATTTTTCCTTACCAGTTTTCGCGATATCGTTAAATATGTCACCGCGTTTACCCTGGGCCATAGCGTAACGCTGATTTTTGCCACATTTAATGGCATCCAGCTCAATTATTTTCTTATTGATGCGGTGATCGGACTGAGTGTCGCTTACATTGCCTTTGCCAATATTGACGGCTTTCGCAAATATCTCAACATCAACCCGCCTAACATGATGTTGATGATTATCGGTTTAGGTTTGATTCATGGCTTTGGACTGTCCACCCGGTTACAGGAATTGCCGTTGAGCGAAGACAACTTGTTGCTCAACATCATTTCATTTAACGTGGGTATCGAACTGGGGCAGATCAGTGCTCTGGCGTTGATGTTGTTGCTTATCGCTGCCTGGCGAAAAAGCCGCGCCTTCCAGACCTTCAGTCTGGTCGCAAACTATGGCCTGATTCTATCTGGAGGCTTTTTATTCCTCATGCAAATGCATGGCTATGAGCATGCAAGTCATCCTGAGGAATTTATCGCCAGTATGGAAGCCTCTCATAACGTGGAAAATAATGTATCCGTTGCGACAGGCTCCGATGAGCAAGCTTTGCCCCAATGGCGAGACACCATCACCATCACAATTCCTGCCAGAGACAGCAAGGAATATAAATTGCAGCTTGCCGAAGGTGCAATACTGAAATACGCATGGCAAACCGATGGTCCTGATGTGTTTTTTGATTTTCACGGTGAGCCCGCAGGTGATACAACCGATTATTTCAAGACATTCAAAAAAGGTACAGAGGGTCAGGCCAGTGGTTCTTTAATCACACCATTTTCAGGCACACATGGCTGGTACTGGAAAAACAACATTGCATTTCCTGTTGTCATCACGCTGCAAGTCAGTGGTGATTATAAACGCTTGGACTAGCGTCCAAATTTTGCAAGGAAAATCTTCAGCAGACTCTTTGAAAGAGTGTTTTATTAATGACCAGGCTGAGCAATAATCCTAAATTCATTTGAGGTTTACTAAAATGTGAATCAAGAGCTAAAAATACTCCAGTCAAAAAAATCAGTGACTTAATCAGTGACTTATAGTGCAGCTGTAATAATGTATCAATACAATAATAGGTTAAGCCATTGATTTGTAATGCGGAAATTTAGCTCTTAATTCATATTGAAATGTGGTGTGATTTTTTGATGTGCTTCAAAGTAAAAAAATACGAAAGTGGCCCATCTTATTAAGCAAGTAATATTTTGATTTTCGTAACACTGGATTTTCGTAACACTGAAAGTCATGCTGGAAGGTAAATAACAATTAGCAAAAGTATATATTTTATAAGCATATTGTTCACTAATTGAATCAAAATTCACACATTTCAGGCTGCCCAATACCTGTTACAGGTAGCGGTTCCACCAGAGTTTTATACATGCCAAAAAAACCGAACCCGCTCACCAATGAAACAGTTATTGTGTTCCATTCCTAAGGAGCTTCTTCATTGTCGATGTCCAGAAACATGCAGGGATTTTTGCAGCCGCTCCAGAAAACCACGATGACGAGGTGCTTCCTGTGACATGTGGCGATAGACCTGTACCTTGACCCAATCTGTGAGCAAGGCAGAGGCGAACGAATACCCCCAGATGAGTGCAATTTCCGGCCAGGTAATGGGAGTGATGAGTCCAAAGCCATAAGCTGCCAGTAATGTTGCCGCCAGTTTGGTAATCACCGCAGACCAAATCATGATGGGGGCTGGCCAGGGGTGTTCCCAGAAATGCCCCTTGGTGCGTGCGACGAACAAGACCAGATGTCCGGCGATGGCCATTTTTAAAAATACATAGGTTTGAATTTGTGCGACATTCAGATGCAGCCAGTCCATGGCGATTAGTAACATACCAAAACTGCCCACAACGCCGACGACACCCATGGCTGTGGCTACGCTAATGACTTGGTGCATATTCCAGCGTACTGGATTTTTTTCCAGTCCTGTGTGGTCGTAAGCGATGGTCATTATCGGTACGTCATTAAAGAAAGCCAGCAGGATAATCATGATGGCAGTGATAGGATAAAAGTCAAAAAAGACCATCGCCAACACCACAAAAAACATGATGCGAATGGTTTCACTGATACGATAAATCGCATAGGCATTCATACGTTCAAAAATGCGTCGTGCTTCTTCGATGGCATGGGTGATCACCGACAGCCCCGGGGCGGTGAGCACCAGGTCGGCGGCGGCGCGTGCAGCATCGGTGGCACCACTGACGGCAATGCCAACATCGGCCTGTTTTAAGGCCGGGGCATCGTTGACCCCATCGCCGGTCATGCCGGTGATGTGATTGTGTTTTTGCAGAATTTTAACAATGTCGAATTTATGCTCGGGAAAGACTTCGGCAAAACCATCCGCTTTTTCAACGGCTGAAATACTGGTGCCATCATCCTTAACAGGCAGTGCATCGGCACGTAGAATATTACTGCCCAGCCCCAGTTTTGCAGCAATCTGTTTGGCGATAGATAAGTTGTCGCCTGTGACCATTTTCATACTAACGCCGTAGGCGCGTGTCTGGGCAATGGTCTCAGCCGAGTCATCACGCGGCGGGTCAAATAGAGACAGAATGCCAAGAAACGTCCAGCCAGCTGAACCACTCTCCCGGCGGGCGACACCAAGGGCACGATAGCCCTGCCGGGCAAAGGCATCGACGACCTGTTGGGCGTGTGTCAGCGCATCCCCTGCCAGCCCTGCCATCTCCATAATGACTTGCGGGGCACCTTTGACGACCTGAAACGTGTTACTGCTGGCATCTTGTATGGTTGCCTCTGTGCGCTTGTGTACGGGATCAAAGGGAATAAAATCTGTTTGACGAAAAACAGAGAGCTGGCTTCTATCCTGTAATCCCTCCAGTATGGCTTCATCGATGGCATCCTTGTCTTCTTCACGCGAGGCCTGTGCCGCAGCCAACAGTACTTCCTGTTTATTCCTGGCGTGAAAAATTTCAATTTCACCCAGAGTCAGGCGGTTCTGTGTCAATGTGCCGGTTTTATCCGAGCACAAAACATCCATGCTGGCCATTTCTTCGATAGATTCCAGACGAGTGACGATAGCCTTACGTTTCGATAATGCCATAGCACCCATGGCCATAGTCATGGAAAGCACTGCGGGCATGGCAACGGGAATAGAAGCAACGGTGAGGATTAATGCAAATTGCACCAGATCCAGCCAATCCGTCCCCCGGTGCAATTCAACAATAACCAAAATAGCGACCAGGGCCAGGCTGACGTAGATGAGATAATCACCAATGGATAGAACGGCCTTTTGAAAGTGAGAAACGGTTTTGGCCTGCTGCACCAGACTGGCTGTTTTTCCAAAACGGGTATTGGCGCCCGTCGCCGTCACTTCGGCGACGACTTCACCCTGTTTAACCACCGTTCCAGAAAATGCATCATCCCCCGTGCGTTTTGTGACAGGCAGAGACTCACCGGTGAGTGCCGACTGATCCACGCTTAGATAGTCACCCTCTAACAATTTAACATCAGCGGGAATTACATCACCCAAACGAGTGCGCACGATATCCCCCGGCACTAATTTTTTCGCATCAATTTCCTGCCATTGGCCATCACGTCGTACGCGCGCCTTTAGCGCCAGTTGCTTCATCAATGCTGCCACGGCATTGCCTGCTGTGAACTCCTGCCAGAAACCGACTGCCGCGTTAAATATCAGCAGGGTAATGATGATCCAGAAATCCGCCCAGTGTTGCACCAATGCCGAGAGTGTGGCTGCAACTTCAATCATCCACGGAATAGGTCCCCAGAAATAACCGAGCAGACGTCGCAAAATGGAAACCTGTTTATCTTCCAAAGCATTGGGGCCGTATTGCGCCAGGCGACGAGCAGCTTCGTCACTACTGAGTCCCTGATTAGCGACAGCTGTATCTGTGACTTCACTGACATTATTCATTGCAGGAGCCCTCCTTATTGAGGATGAATCTTCCCTATCAGGGGTTTCGCCGTTGCTGGTGTGGCAACAACATAGAAAAGTCTTTGTCTAATTCACCTTTCAAATCCTCTTCACCTTTTTTAAGCAGAGTCAATTCGCGCTGGATAAAATCGCGGCGAGTGATACCGCGATAGATAATTTCCAGCAACAGACTGCCACCCAGCACGATGCAGGTCCCATAGAAACTGCCGCGATCAGTGTCCCATTGATATTTCAGAAGCAGCAAAAAAACTATGGCAACAACCACAAACCCCGTGGCAATAATCAGTGGATTACCGCCATATTGCTTTTTCAGTTTCCAGTGTGAAAAGAGCACAAAAAGATAGATCACCATGAAAACGCCACTGGTGATGGAGGCTATACCATTGAGGTTAAACATCAGTGCAAAGGCAATGCCCAGTGCTGCTGTGAAATAGAGTCCCTCGTTGGAACCGAACCACAGCTTGCGATTGAACGCCCGTGGTAACTCGCCATCTCTTGCTAAAGCGTAGGCCACATTAGCACCACCAAACAGTGTGGCATTAAGCGCTGAAGCAATAGAAAACAGGGCTCCCAGTGAAATCAGTAAAAACCCGGTTTGTCCCAGAAAAGGTTCTGCCGCCACGGCAAGGGCATTGTCTTCAGCCTTGATTAAATCCGGTAGCGTTAAATTGCCAACTGCAACCAGCGACACCAGAATATACACAATGCTGACAATTAAAATGCTCAAATAGATGGCGCGGGGAACATTTTTTTGCGGGTTATGCATGTGTTCGGAGGCATTGGTCACCAGACCAAACCCCATATAAGAAAGGAAAAATATGGCAATGGCATTAACGCTTCCCGTCAGGGCCGTGGCGGTAAATACGGGCGTTACCAGATAAGGCTTGATGCTCCAGATACCCAGCACAACAAACAGGCCAAGAATGGAAAGCTTGATAACGACAATAACCAGCTCGGCCTTGCCTACCGCAGAAGAGCCTAAGAATCCCAGCACCAGAAAGACAAGCACTACACTGGCCTCGGTTACACTGCTGGCAAATGACGTCGCAGGAATATCCAGTAGTGGCAATAAGTAACTGGCAAAACCTTTGGCAAACAGGGCGATGGAAACAACGTAGGTCAGCCAGAACAAAATGCTCAGCGCCCCGGTGAGGATGCCATCTCCCAATCCTTTGAGAATGAACTCAATAGGTCCGGCATCAGAGATGATCCGGCTGCCCAATGTAGCGTAAGAGTAGGCGACCAATAGTGCTATCGAGCCGGACAATACAAACACCAGCGGCAGGTTTGGTCCGGCCAGGCGCGCACCCAGACCAAAGATGGAGAAAATGCTGGCACCCACCATGGTGCCCACGGCCAGTGCAATGACCTGCCACAGCCCCATTTTGTTGCGTTGTTTGCTATGCAAGGGCATTGAGTTGTTATTTGGCATTCATACCTCATCAAACATTAAGTTTTCCAGGAAATCTTAAACTATCTCTGATCAGATTTTGCTGTGATTTAAAATATAAGAGAGTGCCGTACGCAGAGAATCTATTAGCTTGTCATAGTCTTTTGTTACCACAGGTTTACGTTGGAGGATGCGGGACAATAGCTGCGTCTGCTCCTTGATGGCAGCCTCTAAGGGGAAGCTCAAATCATCACAGACAAGAAAATGGCTGGCCTTCTTGAGTTCATCCAATGCGTTGCCGCGTTCTCCATCCCGCAAAATACCCTCGGCCCGACCAATTGCCTCATCAGCGGAATTTGTAATTTCATCATCCGGCAGGGTAAGCAAAGCACTGTGAAGCAGCGGGAACCAGGTCAGCAGTTGATCATTACTTTCATTGGTTCGTGACAATATCGTACTGTTTATCAACAGTGCCGTGCGTGCACCTGCCCCCCGGCTGGTTGCCTGTTTCAGCACAACACCAGCGGCATTCAGCTGTGACAGCATCGCTGCCCGATTGTCTCTGGCTTGCGCTGCACGCGATTGCATGACAAAGGTCAGGCTGGTGGAAAGATCTTCTGCCATGATTAGCAGAATATTCGTCTCCGGACAGTTATGTCCGGGGGAAGGTTGAGTCGCATCAGTCTTCGCCACGGACAGTGTGGGAACACATACCATCAATGTGAATAAAATATAGAAATGAAGTTTTCCGGGACGGGTGAGCTTTTGCATTTTTTATGTCCTCTCGGTTTTTCAGGGTGGGTTTATCCCTGTTTGCCCAATGCAGCACGTTGGCCGATTTTATGCCAGAGCCGCGTGAACCGTCTGCTACCAGGGTTACACAACCATTGGCCATCTTCATGAATCTATTGCCAGGAACGTGATCCTAAGAAAATATGATGCACACTTAATTTTCCGTTTCGGTAATCTGGACTTATGCAGCATGTACCTGTTAGATTGCCAAATAAGCACATCTGAATCAGTTTTGTTGGTTGGAAGCATATAAGACAGAAAGTTGATCAGAGGCACCTTCAACCAGAACAGGTTGTTGACATTCGACTCAAACGGTACGTTATTACGGCGTTAAAACTGGCTTAAAATGTTCGGCTGGTGGGGCGGCTGTTTTTTTGGCCAATTTTACCTTGTCGCGCGCTCGCCTGCGCGAATTTCAACAACCTGTTAATAAATGGATACGAGAGAAAGCCCATGATCGATATCGCACATATACATCCCATGCTGGTGCATTTCCCCATCGTGTTATTCCTGCTTGCCGTGGCCATTGATTTTCTGGTGTTGTTGAAAGGAGGGGATCTGACGGCGAAAGCGTGTTTGCCGACGACGGGTTTGATTGCATTATTTCTGGCCGCGCTGGCGGCTATAGCTGCCGCAATATTTGGTGACATCGCACTGGACAAGGCTGTTGAGCTGGGTTTTAAAAAAGCACCGTTGGAACAACACGAAACACTGGGGCTGACTACCTTATGGATACTGATCGGTTTGACGCTGTGGCAGGTTTTTTCACGCTGGCGCGGCATAAGTCTCGATGCGGGTAAAGGCTGGGCATTTTTCGCTATCTCGCTGCTGGGGGTTGGCACCCTGTTGACAGCGGCCTATTTTGGTGGCGAGCTGGTTTACACTATCGGTGTCAATGTCGCGCCTGTTCACCCATCATGATGGGATAATGTTAAGTATGGCGAGGTAACCTACAGTAGTAATCCTTATTGCCAATTCATGTTTATACTGTAGCGAGATTACGGTTTTACATCAGCAGGCATTGCCCACGCAATACACGTAATAATTGATGATGGATTTCAGTTCGGCTTTATCCGGCATGCTCTTACCGTATGTTCTTATGTGATTTTCTATTCCTAAATTTATGAACTGTGCGTATTTTTCCGGGGCGGTCTATCGGAACCAGTGTCGGATCACATGTCCAATAGTCAGACCCTGAACCGTGATGGAAAATACCACGATCAAGTAGGTCACGGCGAGGATGGTTTCACGCTCCGGTCCCAGTGGCAGTGACAAGGCAAGGGCCACTGAAATGCCGCCACGCAAACCACCCCAAGTCATTATGGGGATAATGCCGGAGCTGAATTGTCGCACGCTACGCAATAGCAGTACTGGCACACTGACGCTGATCAAGCGGGCCAGTAGTACTGCCGGTGCCAATGCCAGCGCTGCCTGAAAGTAGCTGATTTTAAAACTCAATATCAACACCTCCAGTCCGATAAGCACAAACAGGATCGCATTCAGCATTTCATCCACCAACTCCCAGAAAGTATCCAGATGCAGGCGGCTGGTTTCGGACATCGCCGAGCGACGCCCATGGTTGCCGATCAGCAGTCCAGCCACCACCATCGCAATGGGCCCGGATAGATGCAGGGTGGATGCCAGAGCATACCCGCCAGTGACCAGAGCCAGTGTAATCAATACTTCAACGGAATAATTATTAATGCTACGTAACAAGTAGTAGGTGATGCCGCCGATGATCAGGCCAAAACCAATACCACCAACGGCCTCTGTTAAAAATACCCAGGCGACACTATCGGCAGTGATCGGTTGACCGTCGGCAGCAATACCCGCTAACACTAAAAACATGACTACCCCCACACCATCGTTAAACAACGATTCGCCGGTGATCTTGGTTTTCAGGGTTTTGGGCACGCGGGCTGTCTTGAGTATGCTCAATACCGCAATCGGGTCGGTTGGTGAGATAAGGGCACCAAACACCAGACAGTAAATAAACGGTAGTTGCAGGCTCAACAGGCCGCTCAGCCAATAGGTAAACCCGCCGATCAGAAAGGTGGATATCACCACACTCAGCGTGGCCAGCAGTGCAATTATCCACTTCTGCTCACGCAGGTCGGACAGATTGACATGCAGTGCTCCGGCAAATAACAAAAAACTTAACATGCCCTGCATAAAGGTTTCATGAAAATCGATACCGCGTAGAAATGCTTCAGCGTTCAGACGTAGTGTCGGCCAGCCAAGCGCACCCAACAATACCAGGCCTATCGAGAGAGCCAGTGCAATCACCATCAAACCAATGGTGGTTGGCAGGTGAATAAAACGCTGATTAAGATAACTGAATAGAGCGGCGACAGTAATCAGTATGGCGATAGTGTTAAACATGGGGAGGTTAACCTACAGTAATAATTTTTGTCAGGTCATGCAGAGATTACAGGCCATGACATAGACGTGCTCTCGAAACTGGATGATCGGGATCAGTTGAGTTGTTCAAACAGCGCTTGTGCCCCCCAGCCCGGTACTGAGGGAGAAAACAAAACCCATGGTATGCTGTGGCGATGTTGCTGGTTTTAACATCAGTTAGCATTGCCCACGTAATAATTGATGATGGATTTCAGTTCGGCTTTATCCGGCATGCTCTTGCCGTATGTTCTTATGTGGTTTTCCATTCTCGTGATGACATTTGGCCATTCTGAGCTTGTGTGCTGATTGGGATGTGGCAGGGTATGACATTGTGTGCAGGTGATTTTCGCCTGCTGGTATCCTGACACATACTGACTATTGGTTTCCTGTGGTGGCCGCTCTCCCCGTATTTCAATATTACCCATCATCCCGCCACCCCCCATCATGTTGCCGCCATGATTATTGTTATCACAGCTGCTTAGCAACAGAAATGAAACAACTACAAAAATTAATTTTTGTTTCACTGGTTTTTCCTCACGGTTAGCCCTGATTTGTTATTACACCATAGCTTAGGAACGTGCATGTAATAACTTCCGGTTTTGCATCCCGGCTTCAGCCCGCCTTCGCCCGTTA
>Ga0256830_1003325_pt1 | contig 10073 bp, 11 predicted proteins | sample 128326metaG_FD_190537 | JGI IMG/M metagenome (GOLD analysis project Ga0256830, IMG submission 190537) | Hydrothermal vent microbial communities from Lau Basin, Pacific Ocean - 128-326 | ecosystem: Environmental > Aquatic > Marine > Hydrothermal vents | place: Pacific Ocean: Lau Basin | collected...
CCCAGCAGTCCGGCCGCGGCGGCCCCGTTGCCCAGTGCCACCGCCCCCCAGGCCACGAGGGGTACGAGCGTCCACACGCCGAACCGTACGCCGCAGAACAGCGCCCCGAGCCCGGCCGGGAACCCCCAGGGAACGAGGTAGACCGATCCCGCGGCCGCCATCGCGGACAGGGCCACCCCCGAGACCACCAGCCCCAACCAGAAGGTCCCCTCCTGGCGCGTGAGGCGCTGTACGCGCCACAGAACCCATAACGCCGCGCTCCCGGCCAGGGCCGCCCCCACCGCCTCGTGCCAGGGCGCGATCCCCACCCCCCCTCGCAGCCGCAACACGGAGAATCCCCACACGAGGGCGAGGCTCACCGCCACCTCGAGGGGAAAGGCGGGCTTACGGGGAGACCGGTGAACGCGGTTCTTTCCGTTCTTGTTTGGACTTTTCGTATCGCTCATAGGCCTCGATGATCGCCCGTACCAGCGGGTGCCGCACCACGTCCCGCCGGTCCAAATACACGAAGGCGATCCCGGGAATCCCGGATAGGATCTCGATCACCTCCCTGAGCCCCGAGGTGCGCCCCACGAGATCCACCTGGGTGATGTCCCCGGTGATCACCGCCTTGGAGCCGAACCCCAGGCGCGTCAGGAACATCTTCATCTGGGTATGGGTGGTGTTCTGGGCCTCGTCCAGGATCACGAACGCGTGGTTCAGGGTCCGGCCCCGCATGAAGGCCAGGGGGGCGATCTCTATCTTTCCATGGGCCATCCACTGCTCGAACTCGCTCCCGGGGATCATGTCGTAGATGGCATCGTAGAGGGGCCGGAGATAGGGGTGGACCTTCTGGAGGATATCCCCCGGCAGGAAGCCGAGCTCCTCCCCCGCCTCCACGGCCGGGCGGGTGAGCACGATCCGCTTCACCTTCCCCTTCTTCAGGGCGTCGATGGCACAGGCCACCGCGAGGTAGGTCTTCCCCGTCCCCGCGGGGCCGATGGCGAAGACCACGTCGTTCTCCCGGATGGCCTTGATGTAGCGGCGCTGGCCCTCGGTCTTGGGGCGGATGGCCTCGCCCCAGTGGGTGATCTGGACGATGTCGGTGAGCACGCCCTCGAGGTCGCCCCCCTCCTTCACCTGGCTCACGAGGTACTTCACCTCCTCCAGGGAGGGGGGGTGTTTGGCGTGAGCGGCCTCGGCGAGCTTCTCGAACAGGATCCGGAGGCGCTCGACCTCCTCGTCCTCGCCCTCCACCGTGATGCGATTCCCCCGCGCGACGATGCGCGCCCGGGGGAACTCCTTGGCGATCAGCCGGAGGTTCCTATCGTATTGCCCCAACACCCCCAATGCCACCTCGGGGCTATCGAGCTCCAGCTCAAATGTCCTGGTTATCCTCTATCACCCCCACCGTGATCTCATCCCGCACCTCCGTGACCCGCACGGGGAGGATTGTACCACGGGCGAGGCCATCGGAGGGCAGGGAGAGGATGATATAGTTCTCCGCGTGTCCCCGCCACATGCCGCCGGCCCGCTCCTCCAATACCGGCCACAACACTTCCCCCAGGAAGGCCCTCCGCACCCTGAGGGAGAGGTCCCGGGCGAGCTCGGCCAACGCCGCGGCGCGCTCCCGCTTCACGGCGGCCGGGACCTGGTCGGGGAGGGCCGCGGCCCGGGTCCCCGGACGGGGGGAGAAGGGGAAGACGTGGAGCCGGAGGGGCCCCAGCTCCTCGAGGAGCGCGCGGGTCCGCCGGAACGCGTCCTCATCCTCCCCGGGGAAGCCCACCATAACGTCGGCCCCGAAGGTGGCCTTGGGCACCGCCTCCAGGAATCTCCTCACGCGCTCGGCGTACTCCGCCGCGGTGTAGGGACGGCCCATGCGGGCGAGCACCCGATCGTCGCCGGACTGAAGGGGGACGTGCAGGTAGGGACAGAGCCGGGGCTCCTCCGCGAACAGGGCGATGAGCCCGTCGGTCACCCCCTCCGGATTGAGGGAGGAGAGCCGGATCCTGACCCGGGGGACCCGCAGCAGTTCCCGCAGGAGATCGACCAACGAGGGCCGCCCGGGGAGGTCCTCGCCGTACTGGGCGAGGTTGATCCCGGCCACCACGAGCTCCGGGTGCCCGGCGGCGGCCAGGCATTCCGCTTCCTCCCGGGCCACATCCGGGGGTTTGCTGCGCAACGGGCCCCGCACCTGCCAGGTCTTGCAGAAGGCGCAGGCGACGGAACACCCGTCCTGGACCTTCAGATTCGCCCGGATCTGCTCGGCGTCCCGGGCGATCCTCTCCCGGGAAAGTGGGGGCCAATCCCCGTCTCGAACGGCCTCCCCGCGGAGGTGGGCGAGGACGAACTCTCGGATCCGCGCCTTATCGCGATTGGGGATCACGAGGTCGGCCCCGGCGGCGCGGAGCTCATCGGGGGAATAGGTGGCCTGGCAGCCCACCGCCACGATGAGGGCGCGGGGATGCTCGCGCCGTAGCCTCCGGATGAGCTTCCGGCCCTTGCGGGCAGCGAGTGAGGTGACGGCGCACGTGTTGACCACGTGTACCTCCCCGCTCCCCGGGACGCCGGAGAGGCGCTCCCGGATCAACTGGGATTCGTAATGGTTGACGCGGCAGCCGAGAGTATGGGTTACGACCCTCATTCCGTGTGCCGTTCCACGGTGAAACGGTAGATTTTACAGGGCTCATCGGGGGGGATCCCCGCCTTCATCTTGGCGATCCGGAGCTGCTCCTCCACCGTGTCCACGCCCTCGAGGTCCGGGAGCAACAGCCCCAACCGGAACCCCTTCTCCACGATGACCCCGTAGCGCTTGGGATCGAGTTCGGCCTCGGTGCACGGTTCGGGTTTCGAAAGGACGTCCACCGACACCTCGAGTTCGGGCAGCTCCTCCGGGCGTACCGGGGGGAACCGGGGGTCCTCGGTGGCGGCCTTGATGGCGACGGCGATGATCTCCTCGGCGAGGTTGTCCTTGGTGGGGAGGTAGGTGCCGATGCACCCCCGCAGCACCCCGTCCACCTTTATCGACACGAACGCCCCCGCCCGCCGACGGAGCTCCGGGGGAAGCTCCGCGGGGGGCCGGATCACCCGCCGTTCCCGCACGTAGGCCTCGATGGCCCGACGGGCGAGCTCCACCAACGGATCTTTTCGCATCTCCCAAAACCTTAGTGATCCCCCGACCGGCTGTCAACTTACGGCCCGCGGGTTCGCACCGCCCCGGGGAAGGAGGTAGAATGCCCCGAAAGGAGGTTATTTCATGAGAAAGGGAAGCGGTAAGGTCGCATTTTTCCTGGGCGTTCTGGCCCTCCCCCTTCTGTTGGGCGGCTGCTACCTGAACCTCTTCCAAACCGCGCGGACGCTGGACCGCGGACAGGTCCTGTTCGGCCTCGGCGTGGGGATGGTCGGCATCACGCTAGGGGAAGAACAGGGCTTCTTCTATTCCCCCCAGGCGCAGTTGGGAATCGGGCTCGCCGACGGACTCCAGCTCACCCTCCAAGCGGGCGCGTTGGCGACCCTTGGGGACAGCCCGGGGATTCAGTTCGCGGGCGCTTCCGGGGAGCTCAAGTTCCGCCTGTTCGACGAGCCGGACGCGTTCGCGTTGGCCCTCGGCTTCGGCGGGGGCTGGGGGGTCAGCTACTTCGGGTGGGCGATCCACGGGTCCGTCTACTTCGACAGCAACGCCCCGCTCCTCCCCATCTACTTCGCGTGGCGACCGTTCGTGTCCTTCGGCGGTGCCGACGAGGGCGCCCCGGCGGGCTTCGGCAGCATCTTCGCCGGAGGGCTGAGGCTCGCGTTCTCGGAGTCGGCGGCTCTCCTTTTGGAACTGGACTACCACAGCGTATGGCAACTCTGGAGCCCGGGGATGTCGTTCCTGTTCACGTTTTAAACGCGGGGCACGATTTGGGCCGCGGGAGGCCGCCCAAGGGGCGGCCTTTTTCGTTTCCCACGTTGAAATCCGCTGCACCCGCAACCTATAATGGCCGAACTCCCGAAAGGAGGGAAGTCCGATGGTGGAGATCCGTTGGCATGGGAGGGGCGGTCAGGGCGCGAAGACCGTCTCCCAGATCCTCGCCCAGATCGTCCTGCGCGAGGGGAAACACGTGCAAGCGTTTCCGGAATATGGGCCCGAGCGCTCCGGAGCCCCGGTGCGGGCGTACGACCGCATCTCCGACGAGGAGATCCGCGTCCACTCCGGCGTCTACCATCCCGATATCGTGGTGGTCATCGACGAGACGCTCCTCGAGTCCGAGAACACCACCGAGGGTCTCAAGCCCGACGGGGTCTTGATCGTGAACACGGCCCGCTCTGAAGACGAGATCCGCAAGATCACCGGTTTCCCGGGGAAGATCATCGCCTTCGACGCCACCAAGATCGCCCAAGAAGCCGGCACCGGGTTCCCCAACGTCCCCATGCTCGGGGCGGTGGTGGCGGTGCTCGGCACCGATCCGGCGATCGCGGAGGAGGAGCTGAAGGAGACCCTCTCCCACCGGCTTTCCCCGGAGGTCGTGGAGAAGAACCTTCAGGCCTTCCGGTCCGGATATGAAGCGGCGAAAGGGGTGTACGTTGGCGGTTGAGCTCAAATCGTGGAGGGAACTCCCCATCGGCGGGGTGATCCCCGGGGGCGCCACCCCGGAGCTCAACAAGACCGGTTCCTGGCGGGCACGGCGTCCCATCTGGGACCCCGAGAAATGCATCCACTGCCTGCAGTGCTGGCTCCACTGTCCGGATGATTCCATCCTCATCCGGGAACAGAAGGTGACCGGCGTCGATTACGATCACTGCAAGGGCTGCGGGGTGTGTGCCGCGGTCTGTCCCGTGGACGCCATCGAGATGGTTCCCGAACGAGGGGGTGCCGGATGAAGAAGGTAATGACGGGCCACAAGGCGGTGGCCGAGGCGATGCGGCAGATCGAACCCGATGTCGTCGCGGTCTATCCCATCACCCCCCAATCGGAGATCGCCGAGTACTACGCCCAATACGTGGCCGACGGTATTGTGCGCACCGAGCTCGTCCCGGTGGAATCCGAACACTCGGCCATGTCGGCCTGCGTGGGGGCCGCGGCGGCGGGGGCCCGGGTGATAACCGCCACCGCGTCCCAGGGCCTGGCCCTGATGGTGGAGATCCTCTACATCGCGGCATCCATGCGGCTCCCCATCGTGATGGCCCTGGCCAACCGCGCGCTCTCGGGCCCCATCAACATCCACTGCGACCACTCCGACGCGTACCTCGCCCGGGATTCGGGCGCCGTCCAGATCTTCGCCGAATCGGCCCAGGAGGCCTACGACCTCATGCTCATGGCCCAGCGGATCGCGGAGCACAGGGACGTACGCCTCCCGGTCATCGTGAACCTGGACGGCTTCACCCTCACCCACTCCTCCCAGGTGGTAGAGACCCTGCCGGACGAGACGGTGAAGGAGTTCGTGGGGGAGTATGAACCGCTGTATCCATTGCTGGACGTCGACAACCCCTCCACCTGGGGCCCCTTCGCCATGCCCGACTACTATTTCGAGCTCAAGCGGGCGCAGCAGGCGGGGATGGAGGCCGTGCCCGGGGTCTTCCTCTCCGTTCAGGAGGAGTACTCCCGGCTTTCGGGGCGGCCCTACAAGGGGTTCTTCGAGGCCTACAAGCTCGACGACGCCGAGCGCGTGATCGTCGTCATGGGCTCCACCGCCGGGACCGCGAAGGTGGTGGTGGACGAGCTCCGGGAAAAGGGCGAGCGGGTGGGGCTCCTCAAGGTGTGGCTGTGGCGGCCCTTCCCCCGCGCGGAGGTGGCCGAGGCGCTCTCCGGGGCGAAGGCGGTGGCCATCATGGACCGCGCGCTCTCCTTCGGGAACATGGGGGCGTTATACCTCGACATCGCCTCGGCCTTCGCGGGCCGCGAGGGACCGATCTTCGTGAACTACATCTACGGCCTGGGGGGGCGCGACGTGCCCGCGGAGCACATCGCCCAGGTCTTCGAGGGGCTCAAGGACGCGGTGACCGGGGAGCTCCGGTACCTCGGCCTGCGGGAGTAAGGAGGGTGACGTGCCCAGCGTGAAGGTACTGGCCCAGCGACAGGAACGACGGGGTTCGCGGTTCACCGGGGGGCACTCGCTGTGCTCCGGGTGTGCCGAGCCCATGATCGTGAGGACGGTCCTGAACACCATCGAGGACCCCGTGGTGGTGGCCAACGCCACCGGCTGCCTCGAGGTGTCATCGAGCCGCTATCCCACCTCGGCCTGGAACGTCCCCTGGATCCACTCGGCGTTCGAGAACGCGGCGGCCACCATCGCCGGGGTGGAGGCGGCCTACAAGGCCCTGGTCCGCAAGGGGAAGATCACGCGGCGGATCAGGTTCGTGGCGTTCGCCGGCGATGGGGGCACGTACGATATCGGCCTCCAAGCGCTTTCCGGGGCCCTGGAGCGGGGGCACGATTTCCTCTACATCGTCCTCAACAACGAGGCCTACATGAACACCGGTGTCCAGCGCTCCTCCGCCACGCCCCGCGGGGCCAACGCCACCACCTCCCCCGCCGGTTCGGTGATCCCGGGCAAGCCCCAGGACCGCAAGGACCTCACCGAGATCGTGGTCGCCCACCGTGTCCCCTACGTGGCCCAGGCCTCGGTCTCGAACCTCATCGACCTCGCCAACAAGGTGGAACGGGCGATGGAGCACGAGGGCCCCAAGCTCATCAACGTCTACTCCACCTGCCCCCTGGGCTGGCGCACCCCCTGGGACAGCGCCGTGCGGATCGCCAAGCTCGCCGTGGACACCTGTTATTGGCCCCTCTATGAGGTGGAGGAAGGGGTGTACCGCGTGACCTACAAGCCGAAGGAGAAGCTCCCCATCGAGGAATGGCTCAAACCCCAGGGGCGGTTCCGCCACCTGTTCAAGTCGGAGAAGGGGAAGGCCCTCATAAAGGAGCTCCAAGAGGCCGTGGACCGGCACTGGGAGGAGCTCCTCATGAAGGAGAGGTGTACCCAAGGAAAGGCATGAGGGATCAGCGGCCCAGGCCCTTCTGGCACGGCCTGGGCCGCGACGTCATCATCGGGGCCGCGGTGGGGGCCGCGGTGGGGGCGGGATTCCGGGATACGGCCTTCGGGGCCTGGATCGGCGCGGCGATCGGGGCCCTGCTGCACCTTTACTTCTCGCTCCGGGTCCGTCCCTGACGGTCCCCCAGCACGGAGGAGAACACCCGGTCCACCCCCCTCAGCGCCGCCCACAAGTCGAAGATCCCCTCGACCTCCTCGGGGGCCAAACGCTCGCGGACGAGGGGATCCTCCAGGGCGACCTCCTTGAGGTCCCGGCCCGCGCGCTCCGCCTCCGCCACGAGTCGGGCCACGTGCTCGTGGGCGGCCCGCCGCGATAGGCCCGCGCGCACGAGCGCCAGCAGCAACCCCTCGGAGAACACGATCCCCCTGGAATCCAATATCCGGCCAAGCATCCTCTCGGGATATACCCTCAGGGCCCGGATGAGCTCGCGACACTTGGCGAGCATGTAGTCGACGAGAATGAACGCCTGCGGGAGGATGATCCGCTCCACGGAGGAGTGGGACATGTCGCGCTCGTGCCAGAGGGCGTTGTCCTCCAACGCCGGCGATATCGTCGCCCGCAGGAGCCGGGCGAGGCCGCACAGCCTCTCGGAGAGGATGGGGTTCCGCTTGTGGGGCATGGCCGACGATCCCTCGGGCCTCCCCTCGGCGACCTCGGCCACCTCCGAGCGGGAGAGGTGGCGCACCTCGAGGGCGACCTTCTCCACCAGGGAGGCCGTCTGGGCCAACGCGAACAGGACCTCGGCGTACCGGTCGCGGGGTATCACCTGGGTGGTGGGACGTGCCGGCGCGAGCCCCAACTCCGCCAGGGCCCGCTCCTCCGCCTCGGGGGGGAAGTAGGGATAGGTGCCCACCGCGCCGGCCAGCTTCCCCACCGAGACCGCCGCGCGAGCCCGTTCGAGCCGCGCGATATCGCGCCCCAGCTCCGCCCACCAACACAACGCCTTCAGCCCCAGGGTGGTGGGCTCGGCGTACTGACCGTGGGTGCGGCCGATGACGGGGGTCCCGCGGTGGCGGTCGGCGAACTCCCGCAGCGCCTCCGCCAACGCCCCGGCCTTGTCGAGCACGATCCCCAGGGCCTCGCGCAGGAGGAGGGAAAGGGCCGTGTCCTTCACATCGGAGGAGGTGAGGCCGTAGTGGATCCAGCGTCCCGCGGGACCCACGTCCTCCTCCAACGCCCAGAGGAAGGCGAGGAGGTCGTGGCCGATGTCGCGTTCTAACCCGAGGATCCGTCCCACGTCGATCCGCGCGCGGGCACGGACCTCCGCCGCCGTCCCCTCCGGGACGACTCCCAGTCCCTCCAGGGCCACGAGGGCGGCGAGCTCCACCCTGAGCCACCGTTCGTACTGGGCCTCGAGGGACCACAGCTCCCGCATGGGCGACAGGGCATATCGCTCCAACATCACGCGCTATCTTCCCCCCGGGGGGATGCTGCGTCAAAACCCCCGGGCCACTATACTCGGGCGTGCTTATCCTCATCCGGCTTTCCGGGGAGATAACCACGAAGAGCAAGCGCACCCGGCGGCGCTTCACCGAGCGCCTGGCCGGGAACCTCCGGGATGCCCTGGCCCGGGAGGGGCTCGGGGGCGAGGTGGAGTCCGGCTGGGACCGGATCTACGTCCGCACCGAAGCCGCCGACGCCCCGGATGTCCTGCGGCGGGTGTTCGGGGTGCGCAGCCTCTCGGCCGCCATCGAAAGGGACTTTCGCGACCCGGGGGATATAGTCCGCCTGGGCGAGGAGATCTTCCGCGATCGCGTCCAGCGAAAGAGATTCGCGGTGCGGGCGAGGCGGGTGGGGAACGTGAGGATAAGCGTCCAGGCCTTGGAGCGGGAGCTCGGCGCCGCCCTCTACCCCTACGCGGCCGGGGTCGACCTGGAGGAGCCGGAGGTCACCGCGTACGTGGAGGTCCGCGACGGGAAGGCCTACTTCTTCACCGAGCGGGTGGAGGGGCACGGTGGGCTCCCGGTGGGGGTGGAGGGGCGAGCCCTGTGCCTCATCTCCGGGGGGTTCGACTCCCCCGTGGCGGCGTGGTTCATGCTCAAGCGGGGGGTGGAGCTCGACTACCTCTTCCTGAACCTGGGCGGTTGTGCCCACGAGTACGGAGCCCTCTCGTGCGCCAAGGTCCTGGCGGAGCGGTGGAGCTACGGGACGCGGCCCCGGATCCACATCGTGGATCTAAGGCCCCTCATGGAGCACCTCCACCGCGCGGTGAAGCCCAACTACTGGAACTTGATCCTCCGGCGGCTCTTCTACCGCGCCGGGGAGCTCGTGGCGGAACGCGAGGGACACGAGGCCCTGGTGACCGGCGAGGCGGTGGGACAGGTCTCCTCCCAGACCCTCCACAACCTGGCGGTGGCCTCGGAGGCGGTGCGGATCCAAATATTGCGGCCCCTGCTCGGCTTCGACAAGGAGGAGATCGTGAGGCACTCCCGCGTGGTGGGGACGCACGATATCTCGAAGGGGGTGAAGGAGTACTGCGCCGTGGTGCCCAGGCATCCCGTCACCCGGGCACCCCCGGAGCGGGTCCGCGCCGAGGAGGAGAAGCTCCCCCTGGACCTCTTGGAACGGCTCGTCTCCGAGCGGCGGGTGGCGGACCTCCTGGAGCTCGAACACGCCGAGCTCGAGGTCCTGCAATGGCAGATCGACGAGATCCCCGAAGGGGCGCTGGTGGTAGACGTGCGGGAGCCGGAAGACTACAGGGCGTGGCACTACCCGGGGGCGATCAACATCCCCCTGGCGGACCTCCCCCAGCGGGCCGACGGGCTCCCCAAAGGGAGGCCCATCGTGCTCTACTGCCCGGTGGGATATCAGAGCCTGGACGGGGCCGAGCTCCTACGGCGGCTGGGATACGAGGCCTACTCCTTCCGCGGCGGCGTCCCCGCCCTGCGACGACATCTCGAGCGCGCTAGCGAAAAAGGCCCAGGATGAGGTCGTGGATATCGGGGAGGGAGAGGTCCCGTCCGGCGAGGGCCGGCGAGGCGATGAAGACCCCGTCGGGGGCGTGGTTGGCGTCGTCGGGGCCGGTGTCGTTCTCGTGCCAGCGGATCATCCCCCGGCCCACG
>Ga0256830_1003326_pt1 | contig 10073 bp, 8 predicted proteins | sample 128326metaG_FD_190537 | JGI IMG/M metagenome (GOLD analysis project Ga0256830, IMG submission 190537) | Hydrothermal vent microbial communities from Lau Basin, Pacific Ocean - 128-326 | ecosystem: Environmental > Aquatic > Marine > Hydrothermal vents | place: Pacific Ocean: Lau Basin | collected...
TGAAGCAATTGTTTCTCCTTATCTTCCACGTCCTCTGAAAGCAATTTGACAAACTTATAAGCAATGTCTCGATTGTTATACATCAGACTGAGAAAATCTTCTTTGGGGATAAGCAACACTTCTGTGTCTTCCAAGGCCACAGCAGAATCAGCATAGGGCGTATTTTTGAGTAAAGCTGTATAGCCCAAAAAGTCGCCTTTGCTATGTAAACCAGCAATGTATTCTTTGGCATCTTCATTAATCTTGAAGCTCTTGACTTTTCCACTCTGAATAAAGAACAAATGATGAGGATGTCGACCTTCTTGAAAAATAATCTCTTTGGCTTTGTACAGCCTACATTCTCTTTCACTGGCCAATTCCTCCAGAGCAGCTCTGCTTCTTACTTCATTAATAAAGTTATTCACCCCATTAATGTCTCGGGGAATATCTTGTTGTACAATTTCATTTTTCTTCAAACGAAGCTCTATGACTTCCAGCAACTCCGAATCTTCAAAAGGTTTGGTCAGATAATCATCAGCACCTAATTGCATGCCTTTTCGCCAATCGCTTCTTTCTGCTTTAGCTGTGAGAAAAATAAAGGGAATACCCGCTACACCCGGATTTCTACTCAATACGCGCAAAACTCCATAGCCATCCAACTCAGGCATCATAATATCACAGACGATCAAATCGGGTCGGTGTTCTAAAGCCTTGACGACTCCCACCTTTCCATTTTCTGCCGTAATCACCTCATAGCCAGCCAATTCTAAAATTTCGGCTATGTTTTCCCGCATTTCAACATGGTCTTCGATCAGTAGTAGAGTCTTCATAAAGGTAAAAGTAAGGATTTATGGCAAAAGTATAGCAAGCATCTATCTCTCTAACTGAGATGTAGCACTAATTAGAGTGACTTATGTCACTTTTCAAAGTGATTGGTCTCATTTTTTTATTTTTTTTGCCGCATCTATTTGGTGGTCTCAATCTATGAACCTATCTTGATTGAGAACTTTGTGAGGGAAAAAGCGAACCTTTGAGCTCTGATTAGGCTAGTTTTTCTTCGAAAAAGACACCTTAAGCCCGTTTTTAAGTCCAAAACTCAGGCAGATGAAAAACAGAAAATTTCGATGAACCCAACCACCCAACAGCCATGCTACCATTGCGGGGATCTATGTGTAGATACAAAAGTAGTGTATGATGATCATTCATTTTGCTGTGAAGGCTGCAAGGCTGTTTACCAAATACTGAGGGGAAGCGAACTCACTGATTATTATGAGCTTCAAGATCAAGCGAAAATCAAAGCAGATACTTTCAGGTCTATAGACCAATTCGCCTATTTGGATCGGCCGGATATGTTTGAGAAACTGCTTGATTTTCACGAAGCTGGTCTGGCTAAAATAAGCCTAGATTTACCTCAAATCCACTGCAGTGCTTGTTTATGGCTGCTAGAGCGTCTACCCAGTATACATCAGGGAATCAGAAACAGCCGTGTAGATTTTTTGAGCAAACGCGCTTATATTACTTTTTCGCCAGACCTCATCAAACTCAGTGAACTGCTGTCTTTGCTATCGCGCATCGGCTATGAGCCGGATCTTCGCTTACAAGATATAAAGGAGAAGGAGTCTACAGGAATGGATAAGTCGCTTTATACCAGGATAGGTGTTGCTGGCTTTTGCTTTGGAAATATTATGCTGCTGAGTTTTCCTGAATACCTGTCTTCAGAGAGCATCACACCAGCGTTTCAGCTACTATTCAGCTATATCAACCTACTACTTTCTTTACCCGTCCTCATCTATAGCTCTTCTGTTTTTTACCTTTCAGCCTTCAGGGGAATAAAATATGGGGTATTTAATGTAGATGTTCCGATTACCCTAGGTATCATTACCCTCTTTAGCTGGAGTGTCTGGCAAACCTTATCTCAATCAGGAGTAGCTTATTTTGATTCGCTGGCAGCCTTGGTATTTTTTCTTTTGTTGGGCAGATGGTTTCAGCAGAAGACTTATCACCGCTTGCACTTTGAGCATGATTTTAGTGCCTACTTTCCGCTTTCAGCTACCCGTATAAAAAATAAAAAAGAGCAGGTAGTGGCCATTTCTTCCCTAAAAGTAGATGATGTTTTACTGATTAGGCATGGAGAGTTGTTGCCTGCAGATGCTCAACTCTTGAGCGAGCAGGCGCATATAGACTATAGTTTTGTGAGTGGAGAGTCCACCCCTATTCCCAAGCAAGCAGGCGACCAACTCTATGCAGGAGGTCGACAAATAGGTGCCGCCATCCGTATCCTCCTCAACAAGGAAGCTTCACAAAGCTACCTCACACAACTTTGGCAGCAAGAAGTATTTCAGTCTGGCAACCGCCCACAGCTTAGCACAGTGGTCGATAAGATGAGTAAATATTTCACCTTTAGCATCATCACTATTGCCATAATTGCGGGCATCTATTGGTATAGCATCGCCCCACACAGAGTTATAGAAATTATGGCTGCGGTATTGATCGTTGCCTGTCCTTGCGGCCTAGCCCTGACCATTCCGGTTACGCTAGGGAATGCATTGCGCATACTGGCCAAGCAAGGTTTTTATGTAAGAAATACTCAGACCATCGAATCTCTCGACAAGCTGAGCCAGATCGTATTTGATAAAACAGGAACCCTTACTTATAAAAACTATGAGCCAGATCAACAGATTCACTATGAGTTGAAAACAGCGCAGCCTGAATTAATCGTCGCTTTGGCGCATCAGTCTTCTCATCCCAAAAGCAGATTAATCCAGCAGATCGTCAGCCAAACAGACTATTTGCCCATTGAAGATTATCGAGAAATTCCCGGTCAGGGGATCGAAGCCACAGTAAAGGGACACAATTTGAAAATCGGCAGTTATGATTTTAGCTTGGGGAAGCAAAGCACTCAAGCAGCTATCCCAGCAGCTACCTACTTTTCCATTGACGGGCAGCCAGCAGGTTATCTAGTCAATCAGGATGTATTTAGAAAGGGCAGCAAGGAACTACTCAGTCGTCTGATAGATAACTATCAACTCGTGCTGCTTTCGGGAGATCATCCAGATAAAAAAGAAGCTATTCTGCCTTTTGTCCCCAATGGTACGCAAGTTTTGCTTGGCAAAAGTCCACAAGAAAAACTGACTTATATACAGTCACTCCAGCAAAAAGGACAGCAGGTGATGATGATTGGCGATGGACTCAATGATGCGGGAGCACTCAAACAGAGTGATGTGGGCGTAGCAATTACAGACAGTCTGGAAAGTTTCTCTCCGGCTTGTGACGCGATTCTTAGCAGTGATTCTCTGGTATCCTTGGACCAGTTTCTAGGCTTTGGTCGTAGTAGTTTAACACTCGTAAGAGTGGGAATGATTATTTCCCTTCTCTATAATATCGTAGGAATTGCGTTGGCAGTACAGGGATTGATTTCCCCTCTGGTAGTGGCGATCCTCATGCCGCTGAGTTCTATTAGTATCGTACTCTTTGGGTTGGGAGCCACTAATTTTTTGGCGAAAATGATGGGACTAGAAGCTAATTAATATTCGCAAGCCAATGGATAGATTACCTAAAATAACTCAACTTTTACAAACTAACAAAAGTCACGCTTGCCATTATCAAGAATCATTTTTATCCCTTCGGTCAGCCTTTTGTTTTGAGCCTCAAATAAAGAATACAACATGAGTGTGATTTTCATATTGATAGGAATCAGTCTTCTGCTAGCTTTTGGAGCACTTACAGCCTTTTTATGGGCGGTAAAAGAAGATCAGTATGAGGATACTCATACACCTGCTATGCGAATCTTATTCGAAGAACCCAAGCTAAAGAAACATGAGCAAACATCTGAATGAATCTTCTACAGCCCATCAACCCTTATCTACTGGGCTTGAACAATTTAGTTATGACAATCAGATTGTCAAACTTTTTGCCATTGCTACCGTCTTTTGGGGAGTAGCAGGCATGCTGGTAGGGCTGATTGCAGCACTACAAATGGTTATTCCTGACTTCTTCTTGTGGGATGGGATTGCAGAGCTATCATTTGGTAGGATAAGGCCACTACATACCAATGCTGTCATTTTTGCCTTTGTGGGCAATGGCATTTTTATGGGGGTGTACTATTCGCTACAGCGCCTACTCAAAACCCGAATGTTTAGCGACACCCTCAGTTTTGTTCATTTCTGGGGTTGGCAACTCATCATTCTCTCTGCCCTTATCACCCTTCCCATGGGTTTTACCACAGGCAAAGAGTATGCAGAATTAGAATGGCCCATAGACATCGCTATTGCTCTGATTTGGATCGTTTTTGGTCTAAACATGATCATGAGTATTGTCAAAAGAAGAGAACGACATCTCTATGTTGCCATTTGGTTTTATCTCGCAACTTGGGTGACAGTAACCGTTTTACACGTGGTCAATAGCCTCGAAATGCCTGTCTCGCTCTTTAAGAGCTATTCTATCTATGCAGGGGTACAGGATGCCTTAGTACAATGGTGGTACGGACATAATGCCGTTGCTTTTTTTCTTACCACCCCCTATCTCGGGCTGATGTACTATTTTATTCCTAAAGCGGCAAAGCGTCCAGTATATTCCTATCGACTTTCGATTATCCACTTTTGGGCACTGATCTTTATCTATATCTGGGCTGGCCCACACCATTTGTTGTACACAGCCTTACCTGATTGGGCACAATCACTAGGGGTTGTATTTTCCATTATGCTGATCGCACCTTCATGGGGCGGTATGCTCAATGGCCTACTCACACTACGAGGAGCCTGGGACAGTGTAAGAAATAATCCCGTCTTAAAGTTTCTCGTAGTAGCGGTTACGGCTTATGGGATGGCCACTTTTGAAGGTCCTATGCTTTCGATTAAAAGTGTCAATGCCATCAGCCACTTTACAGACTGGACGGTTGGGCACGTACATATTGGTACCCTTGGCTGGAACGGCTTTCTCACCTTTGGCATCTTGTATTGGTTGATTCCCAAACTCTACCGTACTAAGCTGCACTCCATAAAATTAGCCAATATACATTTCTGGATTGGTACCCTGGGGATTGTCCTGTATACGGTACCACTTTACTGGGCAGGATGGACGCAGAGCCTCATGTGGAAAGAATTTAATGGAGATGGTTTTTTAGTCTACAATAATTTCCTTGATACCGTACTTCAAATCATCCCTATGTACTGGATGAGAGCCATTGGAGGCCTAATTTACCTATTAGGTGTATTTGTGATGGTGTACAACCTGATCGCTACTGCTTACCAAGGTCAGTTTCAGGCCAACGAACCTACAGAAGCAGTAGCTCTGGCTCCTTCATATCATAAAAAATCAGGGGAATACTGGCATCGCTGGATTGAGAGACGTCCTTTGCAGATGTTGCTCTGGGGACTTATCCTGATTCTTATTGGTACATTTTTAGAACTAGCTCCTACATTTTTAGTAAAAAGTAATGTACCTACCATTGCGGCTGTTCAGCCTTACACCCCTTTAGAACTGCAAGGAAGAGACATCTATATACGAGAAGGTTGTTATAATTGTCATTCTCAAATGATTCGTCCCTTCCGCTCTGAGACAGAGCGTTATGGAGAGTATTCAAAAGCGGGGGAGTTTGTATATGATCACCCTTTCCAATGGGGATCCAAACGTACCGGACCCGATCTTCATAGGATTGGCAGCAAATACTCAGACTCCTGGCATTACCAGCACATGTTAGATCCCCGTGCCATTTCTCCCGGCTCTATCATGCCTGCTTATCCCTGGCTATTTAAAAACAAACTGGACAACAGTACACTCGGAGCTAAGATACAGGCCATGCAAAAGCTTGGCGTACCCTATACTGACAATCAGGAAGCCCAGGCCGAGCAGAACCTAGCAGCGCAAGCTCAAGAAATTGTGGATAACCTCAAAGCAGAGGGCACGCTCGATGACTCTCAAGCCACCTATATACTAGATAAGGAAATCATTGCGATTATCGCCTATATGCAAAGGCTAGGGACAGATATTAAAGGAGAAAAGTAGTGAGGTCAACGGTGTATTTAATCAAATAATAAAAAGACATGTATAAAGAAATTCTTAGGTCGATTGAAGGTATAGCCTCCTTTCCGGTTGTTGCTATCCTGATATTCTTCGCTTTTTTTGTCATACTTCTGATCTATGTTATCAGCTTAGAAAAAGGTAAAGTCAAGCATCTCTCCCACATACCTCTGGAACGGGATGAAACTACGCATACCTCCACTCATTCAACTAACGGAATCCAAAAATTATGAAGCTTAATAGTTATCTAACATATATTTTGTTTGGGCTACTCTCCTTTGGTTTTTCTACTCAAATACTAGCCCAAAGCGAAGCAGCAGCGGCGACCTCCAGCACAGAAACAAGGTTTCTCTGGCTAATTCTCATCGCTGCCATTGTGATTGCTTTTTCTTGCTTGATCTTAGCCACTGCCTTTCTAGTCTTGTTTAGGCGCTATCAGGCAAAAACGAAAAAAACAGCAGAGACTTCAGAAGAGCTTCCCAGTCTTAGCTGGAAAGGTATCGGACAAATATTGACAAATGCTGTTCCTGTTACAGAGGAAGACAGTATCGATATGGGCCATAACTATGATGGCATTAGAGAGCTAGACAATAAACTTCCTCCTTGGTGGAAATATGGATTTTATGCCTCGATTCTTTTTGCCTTTGCTTATATGTACTTTTATCATTTTTCGGATACTGGATGGTCATCACTCAAGGAATATGAAGCAGAAATGGCAGAAGCAGCTGTTATTAAAGAACAGTACCTCCAGAAGGTGGGCAATATGGTCAATGAGGAGAATGTAAGTGTTCTTCAAGATGCCAGCGACCTAGCAGCAGGTGAAAAAGTATATACCACTTTTTGTGTCGCTTGTCATGGTAGCCAGGGCGAAGGTGGCATTGGGCCTAATTTTGCGGATGCCTATTGGATTCATGGCGGAAGTATCAATGATATTTTTTCCATCATTAAGTATGGCGCACCGGAAAAAGGCATGATTTCCTGGCAATCACAACTTAGGCCCGTGGAAATGCAACAGGTAGCAAGTTATATCCTCAGTCTTCAAGGAAGCAATCCCCCAAATGCTAAAGAACCCCAGGGGGAATTATATCAGCCAGGACAGAAAACCGAAACCGAACAGGAAGCGGTTGGTAGCTTATGATCTGAGGAAGGCTCAAAAAATAACTGATATTTGTTGAGCCTTCCTCATCAGTTTATAAATGACAAACTAAAATATTGAACGCGATTTGGCCAAGATGAAAACAGATAGCTCAAGCGTGAAAAAACGCCAAAGACCTAAAGTAGAGGAGATAGATTATGACGCATTTCGCGACCATATTGGAACAGTCAACCAGGAAGGGAAAAGAACATGGCTTTATCCCAGAAAACCCAAAGGCAGATATCATCGGGCTAGAGTGGTCGTAGCAATCATTCTATTGGGGATGTTGTTTGCAGGTCCCTTACTGAAGTGGAATGATCAGCCTCTATTTCTGTTCAATATTCTGGAGCGTAAATTTATACTGTTTGGTCTTACTTTTTGGCCACAGGATTTTTACCTCTTTGTATTGGTAATGATCACAGGCATCATCGGTATCGTATTATTTACGGTAGCTTTTGGTCGTCTGTGGTGTGGCTGGGCATGTCCACAGACCATTTTTATGGAGATGGTCTTTCGAAAAATCGAATACTGGATTGAAGGAGACAGAAACCAGCAGCTAAGATTGAATAGAAGTAAATGGAATGCTGAAAAGATTCGAAAAAAACTCACGAAATGGGGCATTTTTTACCTTATTTCCCTTCTCATAGCTCATACCCTCATCGCCTATATCATAGGCATAGATGAGTTGTCAAAAATTGTAACACATTCTCCGCTACAACATTGGGGCAAGTTTGTAAGCGTGATTGTTTTTTCCTGGGTGTTTTTCTTCGTCTTTGCCTGGTTTCGCGAGCAGGCCTGCATTGTCGTATGTCCCTATGGGCGACTTCAGGCCGCTATGCTTGACAAAGATTCTATCGTTGTTGTTTATGACTGGCTCAGAGGTGAACCTAGAGAACGAATCCGAAAAGGCAGCGTTCGCGAAGGAGGAGACTGCGTCTCCTGTAGTCTTTGTGTGCAAGTATGTCCTACAGGTATAGATATTAGAAATGGAACACAACTAGAGTGTGTCAACTGTACAGCTTGTATGGATGCCTGTGATTCTATCATGGAAAAAGTAGGTTTTCAACAAGGCCTTATACGCTACGATTCTTATAATAATATCGCGCATAAAAAGGGCTTTAGGTTTACCCCTAAAATCAAAGCTTATATAGCGGTCTTGTTTATCCTCCTAAGTACAGCCGGTTTTTTTCTGACAAATCGTACGGAGGTAGAAGCCACTATTTTGCATACGCCAGGCACGATCTTTCAAAAGACTGATGAGGGTAAGATCACCAATCTGTATAATGTAAAAGTCATCAACAAAAGCCTGAATAACTATCCGCTAACTTTCAAGCTGGCCTCTCATCCCGGTAAGATCCAACTCATCGGAAAGCCTCTGACACTCGGACAGCAATCCATCGCAAAGGGCGCGTTTTTTGTGGAAATACCTGTAGACATGCTAGAAAGCCATAAAACAAGCATCAAGATAGAGATCTGGGCCGAAGGGCAGTTATTGGACGAAGTGAAAACCAGTTTTTTAGGACCCTTTAAGTAATGAACTATGTTTAAGATCAAAATCAATTGGGGGGCCAAAATTGCCTTACTCTATATTGCCTTTGTGCTATTTATTCTCACACTCGTTATTGCATCTACCACCAAAGACTTCCAATTGGTCACCAAGGATTATTACCAGCAAGAGTTGGTCTATAATGATAGAATCAATGAGATGAAACAGGCCGCGAAGCTGACGCATCCGCTTGAAATAAACTATCAGGCTAACAATGAGGAACTAAGCATCAAGTTTCCCGAGATGGCCTCTCCTGAGCAAGGAAATATATGGCTCTACCGCCCCTCAAATGCAAAGCATGACCAAGTGTACCCCATCGACCTTAATTCCACCGACCGGACGCAAGTTATACAGACTCAGCAGCTAGCTCAGGGTTTGTGGCGCATCAAAGTACAATGGCAAGCAAATCAACAATCCTATTTTGTCGAAAAAATTTGGGTGAAAGACTGAAAAATTAACGATATGCTTTGGACAGCTATTTTAATGGGACTTATGGGAAGTTTTCACTGCGTAGGCATGTGTGGTCCTATTGTATTAGCCATGTCTGGTGGAGAAGATTTCAACAAAAAATTTATGTTAGGCAAATTGCTCTACAATTCGGGCAGAGTAGTAAGCTATAGCATGATGGGGCTTGTATTAGGCCTATTTAGCCATCTCATTGCCTTTTCCCTTTGGCAGCAATTTCTATCTATCTTTTTAGGCGTTTTATTTCTGGGAATTATTTTTCTCTCTCCTAATTGGGAGACTCATTTATTGAAAATTCCCCTTCTCTCAAAGGGATTGCTTCGCTTGCGAAAAAGACTTTCGCACCTATTGCGTCAAAAGCAACTAAGCACACATTTTCAGCTTGGGCTTCTCAACGGTTTTTTACCCTGTGGGTTTGTGTATTTCGCACTTGCGGCTGCACTGGTATCAGGCAGCTACCTAGAAAGTGTGGCTTATATGGCTTTATTTGGACTGGGCACCATCCCCGCCATGCTATTAGTCGCAGGTTTAGGGCATAGGTTTAGACCCGCTTTGCTGAAAAAGAAACAAGGCCTCATTCGAGCATTTGCAGCGTTATTTGCCATCTTACTTATTTTAAGAGGACTTGGGCTGGGAATCCCTTTTGTAAGTCCGGTCTTGGGTTAAAAGGCAAGTTTAAACATCTGCTAAAAGCGAAGCCCCATTCCTAAACGCTGATAAGACAGCGATAAGCTTGCACGAGCATTTCCCATTTTCAGCGGTTTTTGTTTGTGTAGTTGAGGAATAAGCCAGCCCATAAAAGCACCTACAGCATAACCTAAGATCACATCTGAAGGGTAATGTTTGCCAGCATCATAACGAAGGTAAGCAGTTACTGCTGGTATGCTCACAGCCAGTCCCCATATCCATATTCGGTGAGGAGAGTCGGGA
>Ga0256830_1003327_pt1 | contig 10072 bp, 4 predicted proteins | sample 128326metaG_FD_190537 | JGI IMG/M metagenome (GOLD analysis project Ga0256830, IMG submission 190537) | Hydrothermal vent microbial communities from Lau Basin, Pacific Ocean - 128-326 | ecosystem: Environmental > Aquatic > Marine > Hydrothermal vents | place: Pacific Ocean: Lau Basin | collected...
TCTCAATCCTGACAATGCAAATGAGGAGTATTTCAATACTCAGCATTTGATACTTAAAAGCAGGTCTCTTGCAAACAAGCTATTTATTTCAGCCGGCCTTGCAAACAGGCCGGAATATAAAGGGCTTAAAGATCCACTTTCCGCTTTTCTCAATAGATTGCAAGTAAAACCAGTCAAAAAGAGCCGTCTTGTCCGTCTTACCGCATCAGCTTATGATCCGGAAACTGCAACAAAGATATCGAACTTATGGGCCGATATCTATATAAAACAAAATCTCATGGACAGACTGAATTCATCATCCGACGCCGCAGGCTGGCTATCGGAAAAAGTAGATGAGCTTCAAAAAAAGGTGCAGCAATCCGAATATGCTCTCCAGAAATATAAAGAAGAGAACAATATAATATCCATTAAAGAGAGAGAAAACATTGTGCTCCAAAAACTTTCGGAGTTGAATACGGCAGTTATTCTGGCAAACAAGAAAAGGATAGGTTTTGAAACACGCTATCGCCAGTTGTCGGATTTATACAAAAAAAAAGGGTGGCGTTATCTCGCGAGCATAATAGACAACAGGCTCATTCAGGAACTCAAAAGTGAGTCTTTAAGGCTGGATAGAGAAAAAACAAAACTGGCATTTTTATACAAAGCAAAACATCCGATGATGGCCGGGCTGACCTCCCAGATAAATCTTGTTGAAAAAAACCTGGCGGAAGAGGTTGATAAATCGATTAAGAGAGCTGAAAACGAATATAATATTGCCAAAAAGGAAGAACAGACATTACGTTTCGCTCTTGAATCTCAAAAAAAAGAATCTCTCGATATGAATAAAAAATCGATTCGTTACAATCTGTTGCTGCGTGAAGCGGAAGGAAACAGGAAGTTATTTGATGTGCTTTTAAACCGACTGAAAGAAACGACCCTTACCGGCGGACTCGAATTTAATAACGTAAAAATAGTGGATTACGCGGAACAACCGCTATCACCTGTAAGACCGAACAAAATCAAAAACATTATTCTGGGATTTGTAATCGGATTGATTGGAGGAAGTTTTATCGCTTTTTTTATGGAGTATCTCGATGATTCCATAAAGAATTCGGAAGATGTTGAACGCTTTCTGGATCTGCCTTTCCTGGGAGTGATTCCTGCATTTGCGCAAAAAGGGGTGGATTCTCTCTGCCTGGTTTCGGAATCGATGCCTAAATCGTCAATATCCGAGGCGTTCAGGGGACTTCGAACTGCCGTCCTATTCTCGTCTTCCTCAGATAAAGAGCTGAAATCAATAATGGTTACAAGCAGTTCCCCGTCGGAAGGAAAATCAACAACAGCCTCAAATATTGCCGTTACTCTGGCCCAGCAAAACAGTAAAGTCCTTCTGGTTGATTGTGATTTAAGAAAACCCAGCATTCATAAGGTGTTCGGCCTTGGTTCGGACAAAGGTGTAAGTAATCTGCTGGTAGATCCCTCTGTTAAAGTCAAGGAGTTGATACATGAAACAAAAACGGAGAATCTTTATGTCATGACGTCGGGGCCAATTCCGCCCAATCCGTCAGAGCTGCTGGGCTCAAAACGTATGCATGATATTCTGCAAGAGCTGGAATCCGTTTATGATAAAGTTGTTTTTGATTCTCCGCCTGTTCTTTCCGTCACTGATTCGACAGTACTGGGCAGGCTTGTCAATGGCGTTGTTATTGTTATCAATTCAAAAAAGACTTCCAGAGATGCCGCAATCAGCGCAAAAAAATCTCTTTCCGAAGTCGGTACAAATATAATAGGGGTAGCATTAAACAAGGTTGACCTGAAAGGCAGAGGCTATTACCAGTATTATTACGAATACGGCAAAGAAAGTGGGTAACGAGAAACTGTTATTGTTTAAACCGTCTGTACGGCAAGATCGGGTAGCGGTCCGGTTGAGCGCTATGTCGTCCAACCATAAGTTTAACCCGGCAAGCATCATATGATCGATATTCATAGCCATATTCTACCTGGTCTTGACGATGGCCCTAAAGAAATTCAAGGGTCGCTGAAAATAGTAGAAGCAGCCTCATCCTCAGGCACCACTGCAATGGTGGCCACACCTCACGCCTTAAATGGAATATATGTCAACAATCGTAATGAAATCATTGCAGCTATTGCCATGCTTCAAGATCTGTTAATGACTGCAGGAATACCTGTTACCCTTTATCCCGGGGCCGAAACAGCTCTCACTCCGGAAATTTTTGATTCTATCGATTCGGGAGAATTAATGACCATAAACGACAACGGCAAATACCTTCTTTCAGAGCTCCCTGCATGCTTTATTCGGGAGCAGATATTCGAGATTGTTTTTCAACTTAAAATGAGAGGAATAACGCCTATTATTTCACACCCTGAAAGGGATGGAAATATATTAAGAAATCCGGATATACTGGTTGAGCTGATCCATAGAGGCTGCCTCATGCAAAGCACGGCAAGGAGTATTTCCGGTGGCTTTGGACGAGAGATAAAGGATTTTTCTCACCTTTTGCTGCAAAATGGTTTGATTCATGTCATCTCATCAGATTGCCACTCGGAAACAAGAAGAGGTCCTGATCTTAAAACCGGGCTTGACCAAGCTGCCGATATTATTGGAACGGATATTGCTGAAAAGATGGTACTTGATTTTCCCCGTTCAATAATAAATGGAGAAGATATTGAGATTCCCCCGTTCAAAGGGTTAACTAAAAAAAGGAATTCCCGGTTTTGGAAAAGGCGTTAAAATGTCTGGTTCTTTTATTAATACCCTTTCTTGCCCTTGCGTTCGGCGGCGTTCAGGAGTGGGCTATTTCTACAATGGAGATACTCCTGTTTCTGGCTCTTTTTATCGGGGCTCTTCTTATATTGACGTTACACAAAGAAAAACTTCACCCGGGATCGGACAATTTCATATTATTCCTCTTTCTGCTCCTCCCGCCGGCGCTGCTGGTTTTCCAGTTAATTCCTTTTCCTGAGAAGCTGCTGGATCTAATCTCTCCCGGCCTGACTGAAATTGCGGATATGGCAGGGATAAAGAGTAGAACATCTTTTCCGTCACGAATCTCCATTAACAGCAACGCAACGCTGAACACATTAATTGAGTCTACTTCTTATATCATTGTATTTATATTTGTATCGCTGGGTTTCAGAGAAAAGAACGATCTCAAGAAGACAACTTATTTTCTAGTTTTTTTCGGTTTTGCAATCTCATTTTTCGGCATCATTCATAAGTTCACATCCAACGGCAAGCTCTACTGGGTTAAAGAACTGACCCGAGGTGGTTCTCCATTCGGCCCATTTGTAAACCACAACCATTTTGCGGGGTTTATTGTAATGATTATTATGCCGACACTTGCTTTGATCCTTTATGCAACATCCTGTAAAAGAAGATCGGTAAATGACGGTTATGAATTGAATACCTCTATTTTAATTTTATTTGTTTCCGTTATGATTGCCGCCCTCTTTCTTACACTTTCAAGAGGAGGAATGGCGGGATTTATTGCGGGCGTTATAACGCTGTTTTGTCTGTTAATTAAGGAAGGAGAGCATTTCAAGAGAGGAGTTATTGCAGCAATTACCGCCGTGTCGACTGTGGGATTGATAACCGCAATAGGCGCAGGCACGATTTTGGCCAGATTTTCCACTTTATTCGGATTTTATAAAGAAAGCTCATATCTTTACAGATTGACCGGATGGAAGGCGTCTTTTGAAGCGTTCAAAGATTTTTTGCTGTTCGGCACAGGGGGAGGCACTTTTGCCGATATTTTTACTGTTTATCGGCCATTGTCAATGCGTTCAACCTTTATTCATGCCCATAATGAATATATCCAACTGATGGTTGAATCGGGAATTGCAGGTCTCATTATAACTCTTTTTATAGTTGTTTTTTTTATAAAAAAATTCAACCCTCTTGCAAAACGATCGGAAAGCAGGGGTGTCAGGTATCTTCATTGCGGTTTTTTTTCAGGATTAGTCGCTCTTATGGTTCACAGCATTGTAGAGTTTAACTTCAGGATACCTTCAAATGCCTATCTTTTTGCTGTCCTGGCCGGTTTGTGTGTTGCCGCTTCTCCTGTGGAAAAAGAGAAAAGCATGTCTGTTAAAATGATTGCTTTCCCCTGTATCATAATATCCCTTCTCTTTATATATATTTCAGGAAGAAATTCCTTAAACACTTACAACTTGGAAAAATGGTCAGGGGACAATAAGACGGCAATTCTTAGACGGAATATCTCAAATTGTGCTGTAAACCATGACCTTGGTCTCAAGGTTGCCGAATATTTTGAGGAAAAGAGATCTTATGAAGATTCAAAAAAGTGTTACAGTAAAATTATTGAGTCATCACCGTTAAAGGGAATTGTCTGGGCAAAAAGAAGTATTGTTGAAGAATTATCAGGCAATATCGACATGGCTGAAAGAGACATGTTTGCCGCTGCCGGTATCGATCCTTCAAACATGTCGTACAGGTTGAACCTGGGGAGACTGAAATTTAAACAGGGGAAAATAGATGAAGGGTTCAATGAGATAACTCCACTTTTTTCACAACCGGAATGGCTGATTAAGGCGGTTAAAACGGCATTAAATAATAATATCCCAATTAAACGGGTTTTCGATATTATATCAGGGTCTCACCAGGCGCTCTCATCAGTTGCCGCCTATCTTGAGAATACCGGAGAAGATAGTTATGCCGAAGAAGCATACGTCAGATCAGTTATCATGGATCCTCAAAACAGCGCATACCTTGACGGATACGCCCGTTTTCTTCTCAAAAAAGGAGATTTTGATTCGCTATCCGGAATTAACGAGCTTTTTGTCGGCAATATCCCTTCAAGAGCATTTTACTGGATGAGCGAAGCCTATCATAGACGGAATTTAAATGAGGTTTCGGTCGGCATTCTTTCTTACCTTTTGGAACTTGAACCTGAATCAATTTATTACAAGGAACTACTCGCCCAGCGCTACCAAATTATACGGGAATATGACAGGGCCCTCTCTACAGCTCTCGAAATTCTCAAACAGAAGGAAAGAAGTTACAAAGCTTATCTAATAATAGTTTCCGTCTATGAGAGAAAAAAGGACTGGCTGAAAGTTGCGAAGTATTTGCAGGGCGCAGCTTATTTATTCCCGAATAATTTTGATATCCGATACCGGCTTGCGGCTGTATACAAGAAGTTGGGCATGAAGAAGCTTGCTTTAAGTGAGCTTAAATCGTGCCTTGACATACAACCTGAAAATATTGGTGTACGGTTGAAACTTGCCGAAGCTTATATTGAAATTAACCAGTGGGAAAAAGCCCTCGATGAGTTTCAGACTGTCTTGACTCTGGATCCGGGCAACAGAAGTGTGGCTGCCGGACTGGATAGATTGTTAAAAGGTGAAATGGTCAAGTAAAGCCCATTTTTGCTCGCTGCTTTAAATTCAGCAGCCGATTCACGCTGTCACAGATGATCTTACTTGGTGACTTTATGCCCGGTATTTGCTAAGCTTCATCGCTGCAAAGTCCATTAATTACATGTTTATTTATATTGACAGCCTTGCGGTTGGGCAAAATAACCTTAATCAAGACAGCGCTTTCTAGTGAAGTCTCATTTAATATTACTAAATTTTATTTTTTTATTTTATTTAATATCACCTGTATATGTCTATGCAATTAATTCGGAAGACAGTGGAGATATGAAGATAGTTGCCGATGAGCTGTCATTTGATAAAAAAAAAGAGACAATTCAGGCTAGGGGTAATGTAAAGATTGTATACGGAACCACAACTCTTAAGACCGATTCAATGCTTTATGATAAGTCCGATGGGAGCGTAACAACGCCTGGAAGTTTTGTAATCAATGATGATCTGGGAGTTATCAAAGGTGATCTTCTGGATTATAATTTTCAAAACAATGCCGGTTCATTTTTAAATGGTGAAATTTTTATAAAGGAGGATAACTATTATATTAAGGGTGACAAAATAGAACAAAGGGGAAAAAAAGAATTTTTTATCAAGAGAGGATATTTTACTACATGTGAGGCGGATAATCCGAGTTGGACAATAGGAGCAAGCAATGTAGATATTGAGATCGGCGAATATGTTTTTAGTGATCATGCAGTGATGTATATAAAGAATGTGCCCGTACTTTACTTTCCAAGACTTGCCTTCCCTGTAAAAACCAGTCGGCAGACCGGTTTATTGTCCCCCAGAGTGGGGCAATCGAATAAATACGGTTTTACCTACAATCAGCCTTTTTTCTGGAGCATTTCAAGAAACAAGGATGCTACCTTTACATTGAATTATGAAGGCAGCAGGGGCACTGGAGGAGATATGGAATACAGGTATGTTAGAAGCAAGAAGAGCAGTGGAAACCTGGTTTACAGATATATTGACGAAAAAAAACAGGGCGGAAGAAAAAGGTGGGCAGCCACAGTGAAACATAAAGAATATTTTGAAAATAATGTGACAGGCAGCGTAGACCTGAACCTTGTTAGTGATCCCGACTTTTTTCTTGATTATGACAATGATGTATCAACTTATTCCAGGCAGAAACTGGAGTCAAGGATCTCACTTCTGAAAAACTGGCAATACAGTTCTTTCCTTCTTGAATTCTGGCATTTTAAAAACCTTGTTGTTGATGAAGAGACAACCCTGCAAAGGCTGCCTGTTGCCACCTTTATCAGACAAAGACAAAGATTATATGAAACACCGCTTTTTTTACGGGTTGAGTCTACACTGAATAATTTCTGGAGAAAAGATACGGATGTTACCTCAGGGCTGTTTTCAGGGCAGAGACTTGATGTTTATCCCACTCTATCGCTTCCTCTTAATCCGCAAAACATATTCGAATTGACTCCAAAGTTGAGTTTGAGGGAAACGGTTTATTATACCGGAGAAAAAGAAGATCAATGGGATTCAAGATATATGTATGATTTTAAAATCGACTTTCTTATGCCTGTCAGTAGCGTATATGATATTTCATTGGGCGGTGTTAACAGAATAAAACATATCGTAGAGCCGGGAGTAAGTTATACTTATGTGCCGGAAAAGGATCAAAGCAAACTTCCCTCATATGACAGCATTGACAGAATTGAAAAAGCAAAAAATATACGATTCAAACTGAACAGTTACATAATTACAAAACGCAGTTCAGGAGAAAATGATGTTTACCACAGATTAATGGAGTTGAATATATTCAGGGATTACAACTTGATAGAAGCTGAAAGGGTTCCGACATCATCAACTGATAAGAGAAAACCGTGGGGACTCATGACAGGGCAGTTACGAATAACAGGAGAAAAAGGATTAAAGCTGAATTCCGAGGTCAGATATGATACATATGCAGGTGAGACAAGTTATTTCTCTGCGGATGTAGAGGAAAAAATTTATGATATCGGTAGCTTTAAGTTCTCATACCGCAGGACAGTTACCCCAAAAGTGAGTTATCTGGATTCCACCGTAAAAATCTCCCCATTCGGGTTTCTCAAACTTGCATACACAAGCAGGTATTCAAGAGAAGAAGATCTTTTTCTTGAAAGCAAATACGGTATACTTATAAAACATCAGTGCTGGGATATTACATTATCATACAGTGAAAGAAAAATTCCCCGGGAGAACAAAATTTTTATTACACTCAATCTTAGAGGGTTAGGTGAAATAGGCAAGAGAAGTGATTTTTTTAAAGATTTAAGATAGATATATACCTTGACAACATATATAACCGAATTATAATGATTTCTTACATATTGACCGTATTCTTAGCCGCCTTTAAGCATTTAATCATGTTTATTAAGTAACTATCCTATTCTATTGATATTTATGAGTAAATCAAAACAGGTTATATGTCTTGTTAATCTCTGTTTGACGCTGTTAATATATTTGCATCTGTTTGCGGCAGAGTCAATTTTCATTACGACAAAGGCTGACGGTATAGCGGATATTGTGGGTGAAAATACGGCTATAGCCAGAAACGCCGCAATTAATAACGCCTTAAAAAAAGCGGTTGAATATGGTGTTGAAACTATTGTTTCCGCAGAGATAATTTCTACAAACTCTCAACTGCTCGATGATAACATCTATTCCGAGATAGATGATTATATAAGTAATTACAAGATTTTATCTGAAAAAGCTACAGGCAATCTGTATCAAGTAACTATTGAAGCCAATGTGGAAACGGGAAAGCTCAAAACAGATTTAACTATTCTTAACATGGTTGTATCCAGAAATAATATGCCGAAAGTTTTAATTATGATTGCAGAAAAAAAGATCGGACAGACTTCATACAACTATTGGTGGGGCAGGGATGGTGAGAAGTCCGGCATTGCAATTTCGGGGAGGCGGCTAAAAAAGATTCTGATTGACAAAGAGTTCCAAGTTATCGATTATTCGGTTATGCCGAAATACAGCGCCATACCGGATCTGTTCAAGGTAGATAACCTGACAAACAGTTCAATCCAGGCGATCGGCAACTTCTATGACGCGGATATCGTTATTTACGGCAAGGCTCTTGCCGGAATTGCAGGATCTGAAAAAGACAGATCAATTAATACCGCACGCGCGGATGTTTCGTTAATTGCAGTTGATACTCGCAGTGGAGAAGTAATAGCTTCAGCGAAAAACCATGAATGGGCCGGCCAAGCCAACGCAATTACGGCAGGTGAGGAGAGTTTGGCAGGAGCTATTGACGGCATTGGAAAAGACTTTTTATCTCAGATTGCCGCCGCCTTGAAAAAAGAGACAAACAAGAAAACAAAAATTAAAATGGTAATTTCCAATATTAAATCTTTTGCGGACTTTGTAAAGTTTAAAAAGATACTTCTAAACAAAATACCCGGCGTTGAGGAACTTCATCAACTAGGTTTTTCAGAAGGGTCAGCACTGCTGGAACTGGAGATGAACGGTTCGTCCCAAAAGCTTTCAGACGAACTGACAATGACTGAATATAATGGTTATACTGTGGACATTACCGGTCTTACTCAAAACAGTATTAAACTTGAAATGCGATCTTTGCCTTAAAACGTGAAAGAAAGAACGTCGTTAAAAATTGGATAAGAAATGGCAATACAGGGTTATAATTTCCCTGCTGATATTAATTGTTATTTATCTCCTCTACATTCTAAAATCAGTTGCCATACCTATTCTTTTGTCTACAATCATAGCTTATCTTCTTGATCCTTTAGTGGACAGGCTTGAGAAATTCAGGATTGGAAGAGGCGCGTCAATTCTTATCTTAACACTGTCGGTGGTTGCATTTTTTGTTTTGGTAATTTTACTGGTCATTCCGGCGATTGAGCAGGAGATTATGTCTCTGGCGCAAAATATGCCCGAATATATGGCAAGGATTAAAGGCGAAGCCGGTCCGTTTTTTGACAAATCGTTTCGCAGCCTTTTCCCTGCATATGATTTCAGCACAACAGGGCTTTTAATGGAAGGAGAGTCTCTGCTTAAAAAAATTCCAGCTGATTTGCTGAAAAATATATTATCGGCAGTTACATCCACATTCAAGGGCACCCTAAGCCTGATCCTCTCTGTCCTGGGGATACTGATCATGCCGCTATACATATACTATATACTAAAGGATTTTGATACATTTAAGGACGGCATAATATCTCTGCTGCCGTTTCGAAGCCGGCCATTTATAATCAAACAGTTCAAGGAAGTGGATGAAACTTTAAGTTCGTTTATCAGAGGGCAAATTATAATATGTGTAATACTTGCTGCAATTTACAGCGTCGGTCTATATTTGATCGGAATTGACCTGGCCCTCGTAATAGGTATTCTTTCCGGCGCAGCATTTATAATCCCTTATATAGGAACGGTTCTTGGTATAATTGCCGCCTCCTTTTTGGCGTTTGTTGAATTTCACGACATTACTCATATTATTTATGTTCTTATTCTGTATGGAGGAACACAACTGCTGGAAGGATTTTTTATTACTCCAAGAGTGATAGGAAACAAAGTGGGTCTTCACCCGCTTGCAATATTGCTTTCAATAATTATTGGAGGAGAATTGTTCGGTTTTCTCGGTATCCTGCTTGCCGTTCCTGCTGCGGCAATCCTCAAAATTTTCACTTTCAGCGCTATAGAGAGTTATAAAAACAGTCTC
>Ga0256830_1003328_pt1 | contig 10070 bp, 6 predicted proteins | sample 128326metaG_FD_190537 | JGI IMG/M metagenome (GOLD analysis project Ga0256830, IMG submission 190537) | Hydrothermal vent microbial communities from Lau Basin, Pacific Ocean - 128-326 | ecosystem: Environmental > Aquatic > Marine > Hydrothermal vents | place: Pacific Ocean: Lau Basin | collected...
GCAGTTGGCCGGAGCGATTCTATAAGCTTTTGGCTGCGTATCCCGAGATCCCGTTCTGGCCCATGGGATTCCCGGAGAACTGGCGGGAGTGTGGGATATGGGGGGCGAATGAGTGAAGAGTGAAAAAGAAAGCCAGGAATGAAGGGCGGCTGGAGAAAGGGAAAGAGAAGAGGAAATAATGATGGCAAAAAGTAGAAGTTTTTCGATTTTTTTATTGAAAGATGGCTTTAACGCTCAGAATTCTCTAAAAGAAGATCATATGCTTAAGGAATGCAGAAAAGCGTCAAATTTGCCAAATGGATCAGTGTTATATTTATCAGACAAACGCCCTGCCGATCCATGGTGGAAAACCTACTGGGGTATTTCCCAAGATTTGAAACAGACCCTCAAAGGCGCAATTGTTTTTATTCCAGTAAGTAACCGCTGTTTTGCCATTACATTCGGCCACACCTATCACAACCTGAAAGAGAACAGCTATGAATATGATTTTGGGTTGAGAACAACGTTAAACGCATTAGATCCCAAAAAGATAAAATCAACCGACATACTACAGCCGGAAAAAGCCAGAAGAGAAAGAATCCAGAGCCCAACTAGTTCTGACCTTACCTTTTTCGATATAAATCACGACGAATCAATCATAAAAAGGCTTACCGGAGCGGTTGCGGATGAATACAAAGATATTCTTACGAATATTACAGGGGCCAGCAGTCTCAGGATTTCATCCAAGGTTGGCCCTGAAAAGATTCCTGATCTTTGCAAAAGATTATTAGAGATTTACCAGAAAAATGACTATAAAAACAACTTTCCTGACGTCCAAAGTATAACCCCAGTAAAAGATCCGGCTATAGTTGAAAAATTGAATAAGCAACTGCTTGCAGCATTCAATGATGATGCTGTCGAACTGGTGCTAAGCGTACCGGATATTATCGATCACGCAACTTCCTTTAGAGTCAAGTATAGCGGTGCAGGCAGGACGGATAAATCTTACGACGACGTATATATTTCGCATTACAGGGAATATCTGAATGATAGGCAGCAAGCAAATGATGTAACGATAAACACCTTTAAGCGCCACCAATTGAACATACAGGACGAGAACGGGCAAACCAGAGAGAGCTACTCTGTTTTCAAATGTTTCCTCTTTGATTGTGATTTGGATTCATTACATTATCATCTGTGCGAGGGGGAATGGTATTGTGTTGATGGTGACTACCTCGAGAAAATAAAAAATTCAATTGATTCCTCTTTTGCTGAATACGATATTTTAAATGAGTGCAATGACAAACTGGAAAACTACTACAACAACACCATTGCAAAAAATCATAGTGACGTCATTTGTCTGGACAAGAAAAATATCGCGCCCGACGGCCAGACACAGGTGGAACCTTGTGATTTGCTGAGGAAAAAAGACGACCATATTCACCTCATACACATTAAAATATCGACCCGCTCCGCCGCTCTCAGCCACTTGTTTAATCAGGGGCTGAATTCCGTAGAACTGTTAAGACTGCATCAAGAATCTAGAAAAAAGTTGAATAAATTGACGAACAAGAAATATTCGAATCTGGTAGAGAAAGGCACTTTTGTAGTTGTTTACGGTATTGTCACGGCGAAAAAGGCCGACAGGAAATCCGATAACCTTCCCCTTTTCTCACGTATCAGCCTTAAAAGAACTTTGGAAAGGCTGAAACTAATGGGCATCCAGGCTCGTGTTGTATTTATCAAAGATAATGTTGATAGAAAAAAACAACAAACAAGGCCATAAGGTTTAACAATAATGAGAGCAAAAAAGAAAGCCCGGAATGAAGGACGGCCGGGGTATAAGAAAACCAAAGTAGGATGGATACCGGAGGAGTGGGGGTGTGTGAGATTAATCGATCTTGTTGTTCTACAAAGAGGCTTTGATCTGCCTGAATCGAAACGGATAGAAGGAAAAATTCCGGTTTATGCCTCAAATGGTCTTGTCGGATGGCACAATGAAAGTCGAGTTAAAGGTCCAGGAATTGTAACGGGACGATCTGGTAGTGTAGGTAAAGTGACGTATATCGTAAGAGATTTTTGGCCACTCAATACAACTCTTTACGTGAAAGATTTTAAAGGAAACGATCCTTTATTTGCATATTATTTTTTAAACCATTTAAGAATAGAACGTTTCTCAAACGGAACAGGCGTCCCTACTTTGAATAGAAATGATGTGCATCCTTACAGAATCCCCCTTCCCCCTATCCCCGAACAGAAAAAAATAGCTGAAATCCTCTCTGCCTGGGACCGGGCCATTGAGCAGGTTGGCAGGCTCATCGATGCCAAAGAGCGGTTCAAAAAAGGGCTGATGCAGAAGCTTCTCACCGGCCGGATGCGGTTTGCGGGGTTTGGAAAGCCGGTTGAGAAAAAAGGCGAGCTGCCGGAGGGGTGGCTGAAAAAGCACTTTTCCACGATATTTAAACGTGTTAATCTGAAAAGGTTTCAAATCTCGAAAAAAGATTACAAGGAATCAGGGAAGTATCCTGTTGTTGATCAAGGCCAGGAAAAAATTGTTGCATGGTCTAATGCTGAACCAATTACAGATCCACTGCCAGTAATAATTTTTGGGGATCATACACGTGAGATAAAATGGATTGATTTCCCCTTTATCCCTGGAGCAGACGGAACAATAATCTTGATTTCTGCTGATGAAACATCAACAGTGTTCGCCTATTTTCTCTTATGTAACACACAGATCGTAAGTCTTGGCTATAGCCGACATTTCTCTGAACTCAAATCTAAAAAATTTTTAGTGCCTCAAATTCCAGAACAAATCCGCATCGCCGCCGTACTTTCCTCCTGCGACCGGGAGATTGAATTATTGAAAAAGAAACTGGAGAAATTAAAGGAACAGAAAAAGGGGCTGATGCAGAAACTGCTGACAGGGGAAATACGTCACCCTGACTTTACGAACAATAAGTATAAGATTGAGGATAAATGCCAGCAATGACAGGCAAAGTTGTATCACGCCATGATATTCAAGGTCAATCACGCTTTATTGCTTTTCTCGATGAATGCGGTGACCACTCCATGGAAAGAATTGACAGGGATTTTCCTCTCTTTGTCTTAGCTGTTGTTATTGTGGAACGAAACTCTTATGTAGAGGAAATTGTTCCTCGGCTGAACCATTTCAAACTTAACTATTGGGACCATGAGGGGATCAATCTGCATAGCCGTGATATACGCAAGGCGGAAGGACCATTTTCCATTCTCCAAAATCCGGAACGACGCAAGCGTTTTTTAACAGAGTTAACAACACTGATGGAAGAACTGCCCTACACGCTCTTCGTAGGGATTCACAAACAGCGTCATCGTGAACGCTACAAGGACCATGCACGCAACCCTTACAAGCTGGCATTGACATTTGCGTTCGAGCGAATTTCCCATTTTCTAAAACAGAGGGATGAAAAGCATCTACCGGTGATCGCCGAGGCGCGCGGCAAGAATGAGGATCGTGATCTCGAGGCTGCTTTCTACAAACTGCTGGCAGAGGGGACCTATTTTATCGGACCGGAAAGATTCGCTCGTTTTTGTTGTCCATTGCTGTTCGAGAACAAGAAAAAGAATATCTGTGGGATACAGCTGGCTGATCTATGCGCCTATCCGTCCGCCCGCCATATTCTGAGGCCTGAGCAAACGAACAGTGCCTTTGAAGTGATCGAAGAGCACATATACGATGGAGGAAATGTTAAAGGATGGAAAGTTTTTCCTTAAAAACAAAAACGGGCAACCCCGTTTCCAGAGCCGCCCGCCGACCGGGCATTCCCAGTCCCTTTGTTACGTTTCATAAGGCCGCTGATTTGCTACGCCGGTTCAGCAGGCCGAAACCTCGATTGGTTCAAAGCCGTTTGGCAGTGAGCTCAATTATAAATATGACACCAAAACGCTTTGATGTCAACAGAAAATGTCGGCTAGGACAGCTGGCCCGGCTCCTTTTGCTTTTACACCCAACCGTGATGACCGTAGTATCCGTACAATATTATTATCGGCTATCGCTTGTCAAGCCTAAACAGTGAACAGCGAAAAGCTAAAAGTGAAAAGTGAAGGAAGGGGAGAGAAGTTAAAAGTGAAAAACTAAAAGTGAACAGTGATAGGTAACTGATATGAGTAAGTCGATATTGCGAGATAAGAGTTATAATTTTGCGATACGGATTGTGAAGTTGTCGCGGTTCCTGATGGATGAGAAAAGGGAATTTGTGTTGAGTAAACAGGTCTTACGAAGCGGAACAGCGATTGGCGCATTGATCCGCGAGGCTGAATTCGCTCAAAGTAAGGCGGATTTTGTTAGCAAAATGAGCATGGCATTAAAAGAAACAAGTGAAACCGATTATTGGATTTCTATCTTAAAGGACACGGGTTTTATAAACCAAGATCAGTTTGGCAGCTTGCATGTTGACTGCCGGGAGTTGCTTGCCATGCTGATATCAACGGTAAAAACAGGGAAAAAGAAATGACCGACACTTTTCACTCTTCACTTTTCACTGTTCACTCTTCATCAAAGCCCCGCTTTGATGAAGACGCCATCTCCCAGCTACCCGCCTTGCACCTGCTCCAGAACCTGGGATGGCAATACCTGACGCCCGATGAGGCGCTGGAGCTCCGGGGCGGTAAGCTGTCCAATGTGCTCCTGGAGGGTATTCTCATCCCCTGGCTGCGGGAACACAACCGGGTCAGGTTCAAGGGCAGGGAGCTGCCCTTTACCGAGGGCAATATCCTGAGCGCGGTGCAGGCTCTCAAGGAGGTCCCTTTTGACGGGCTGGTGCGGACGAACGAGAAGATCTACGATCTCCTTTGCCTTGGGAAAAGCCTGCAGCAGTCAGTGGACGGCGATATCAAGAGTTTTACCCTGCGCTACATCGACTGGGAACATCCGGAAAATAACGTCTACCACGTGACGGAAGAATTTGCCGTCGAACGGACCGGCAGTCACCAGACCCGCAGGCCTGATATCGTACTCTTTATAAATGGTATTCCCCTTTGCGTGATCGAATGCAAGTCGCCGCATATCAAGAACCCGATACGCGAGGCCATATCCCAACAGATACGTAACCAGAAGGATGACGAAATTCCCCACCTGTTTCTGTATTCACAGCTACTTATGGCGTTGTCCAAAAACGAGGCCAAATACGCGACCACTGGAACACCTTTGAAGTTCTGGTCTGTCTGGCGGGAAGAAAATATCGATCATGTCGAGGTGGATGGACATCCGTCCTTAAAGGAACTGGTCAACATTCCCCTGACCGAGGAACAGGTGGACAGATTTTTTATAGAAAACAAGTGGCTGGCCAGGGAAAACCTGGAAGTGTACGGCACGCTCAAGCGGCAGGTTACAGTGCAGGACCGCGCCCTTTATGCGCTGTGTCGCCCTGAAAGACTCCTTGAATTGACCTACCGCTTTATTCTGTTCGATGCGGGTGTCAAGAAGATTGCCAGGTATCAGCAGTACTTCTGCGTGAAGAAGATCATGGAGCGCATCCGGCTTCGTGACCGTGGCGGGAGGCGGCGCGGCGGGGTGGTCTGGCATACCCAGGGGAGCGGCAAGTCGCTGACCATGGTGCTGCTTGCCAAGTCCATTGCACTGTCTCCCGATATCCCGGATTACAAGATCGTTCTGGTGACCGACAGGGTTGACCTTGACGACCAGATCTACAGGACCTTCCATCATTGCGGCAAGGAGGTGGAGCAGGCAAAGACCGGCAAGCACCTGTCTGAGATGCTTAAAGGCAGCAAACAACGCATTGTTACCACGATCATCGACAAGTTTGAGGCGGCTGTCGGCAGACATGTGGTGCGCAATGATGATCCAAACATCTTTGTCCTGGTGGATGAGGGCCATCGCGGACAGTACGGCCCGCGTCATGCCAAGATGCGCCGGGTGCTGCCAAACGCGTGCTACATAGGGTTCACCGGCACGCCGGTCATGAAGAAGGACAAAAACACGGTCGAAAAGTTCGGCGGCCTGATCGATACATACACCATTGACCGGGCAGTCGAAGACAGCGCCGTTGTCCCGCTCTTGTATGAGGGCAGGCATGTCGAGCAGCACGTGGACTCCCTCGGTATTGACGCATGGTTCGACAGAATCACGGCAAACCTGAGCAAGGAGCAGGCCGCAGACCTGAAAAAGAAGTTTTCCACCACGGATCAGCTGAACAAGGCCGCACAGAAGGTTATGGCCATAGCCTGGGATATAAGTGTTCACTTCCGCGATAACTGGCAGGGAACCGGCTTCAAGGGGCAGTTGGTGACGCAGGACAAGGCCACAGCACTGCTTTATAAAAAGTATCTGGATGAATTCGGCATGGTCTCGAGCGAAGTGCTGATTTCGGCCCCCGATGAACGGGAAGGTGAAGAGGACCTGTACCAAGAGAACAAGCTGGCCGTGCAGCGGTTTTGGAAAGCGACCATCAGCAAGTACGGCAGCGAACGGGAATACAACAAGCAGGTCATCAATGCGTTCAAGCATGCGGAACATCCTGAAATTATCATTGTAGTTGATAAGCTATTAGTCGGATTTGACGCACCGCGCAATACCATTCTTTACCTTACCCGCAAACTCAAAGATCATACCCTGCTCCAGGCCATAGCCAGGGTCAACCGTCTGTGCGATGGTAAGGAATTCGGATACATCCTCGATTACCGGGGCGTTCTGGAGAACCTTGACCACGCACTCGACCTCTACAACGCCCTGCCCGAATTTGATGCTCAGGACATCAAGGACATTCTTACTGATGTGAGCGTGGAGACAGCGACACTTCCCCAGAAGCACTCGCTCCTGTGGGATACATTCAAAGAAGTCAAGAACAGGCAGGACGAGGAAGAGTATGAACTGCAGTTGGCGGACGAAGAGTTGCGCGCAAAGTTTTATGAACGTTTGTCGGCCTTCTCCAGAACCCTTGGCATAGCGCTTTCCAGCGTCAAGTTTCTGGAGGAAACCGAGCCTTCAAAGATCAGCCGTTATCGGGCGGATCTGAAATTTTTCTCCAAGCTCCGCGTTGCGGTGAGGCGGCGGTACGCGGAAGCAGTGGATTTCGCCGAATACGAACCAAAGATTCAGAAACTTTTAGACACCCATGTCGGAACCGGAGAGGTGGAGAGAATCACCCCGCTGGTCAATATCTTTGACAAAGATGCCTTTGCCAGGGAAGTGGAGAAACTTCCGAATGCTGCAGCCAAAGCCGACACTATCGCCCATCGTACAGCCCGGACAATCCATGACCGCATGCAGGAAGACCCTGCTTTTTACAAGCGGTTTTCCGAATTGCTGAAGGAGACGATCGCGGCTTTCAGGGAAAAACGGCTCAAGGCAAACGAGTATCTCAGGAAGGTCATGGAGATTATGAACGCGGTGCTCAATCGTACCGGTGACCACATTCCGGATAAGCTCCAGAGTCATGACGTTGCCAAGGCCTATTTTGGCTCTATCAAGGAAACCCTGGTGCGGTTTGATAGAGGTGATGATGAGTTCGATGACCGTCTTGCAGACGCTGCACTGGCAATAGATGAAGTCATTGAACGAAATCGTATTGTAAACTGGACCAGTGACATAGACACACAGAATCGTATGAGAAACGAGATCGAAGACCTCCTTTTCGACTTCAAGGACAAAGAGGGCATTGAAATCACCTTCGAGGACATGGATGCGATTATGGAACAGTGTCTGGATATTGCCAGGGTCAGGAGGCCGTAAATTAAGTGAAGAGTGAAACGGTAGATATAAAGTTTGGGTGCAGGCGAATACCTGTTAAGATCGTCTGGAATGACCGCAAACGCCTTTCCATTACGGTGCATCCAGACCTCCGTATCACGGCAAAGGCACCTGCCGGATACGAACCGGAAGCCATCCGCAAGCGTCTGGAAAAGCGGGCACCGTGGATAGCCAGGCAGCTTGATTTTTTCGAGCGGTTTCAGCCCCTGCCCACGGAGCGCAGATTTGTCTCCGGTGAAACGCACTATTATTTGGGCAGGCAGTATCGTTTGAGAATACGGTCCGGCGAGACAGCTCGAGTACGTTTGCGCGGTCGATTTTTTGAAATGGAACTGCCCGATCCGAACAAAAGAGAAAAAGCCCGAGCACTTATGCTCGATTGGTACTCGGCACATGCCAGGGACTTGCTTGCGAAACGGCTTGCCCAGTATCTGCCGGCCTTTGTGAGGATGGGAGCATCCGAACCAGAAGTGCGCTATCGCCGCATGAAGAAGCGATGGGGCAGCTGTGTCGGTGATGGCGTAATCATGTTGAATACCGAACTCGTCAAGGCTCCGATCCACTGCATCGATTACGTGATTGTACATGAGTTGTGCCATCTGCTCTATCCACGCCATGACAGAAAATTTTACCGCCTTCTCGGGCGAGTTCTGCCGGACTGGGAAAAACGCAAGGAACGTCTGGAAAAAGTCATGGTCTGGTGAACGGCGTTATCTGCTAAAACTTCATGTGCCGGAGGGTGTCCACGATGAAAATACGAGAAACCCGCAAACAAGCTATGGGCTTATCGTATTATGATCAGTCGTGGGGACGGTTACAGCGCCGCCGCTAAAAGAATCCAGGGGGCAGAGACTCAAATTACCATATCGCCGCATTTGATATGGCGAAGAAACGTGACCAGCGGGAACCGGCGTTCACCTGTATTTTTATGTTTTAGTTAGCATTGTAATCCTAAAATAATGTGGACTGTTATTTTAGGTTACGCATGCTTGACTACCGGTGCACCTTAGGCGAGTCCCGAAGGGATGCCACTGCGGAGCAGGGCACAAAATGCGAAGAAAAACACTTACCATATAGGACGCGAAGAATGGTACTTGAAGGCTCTCAAGGCATTGTAAATATGGGCCTTTGATGTATCGGTGTTGGAGGGACTGAATTTCCGGAAGGCGTCACCCCCTCATCCAAGTCTTCAGCAACACCCCGCCCCGTCCTACACCGGAACCCCGCCGGATATCCACTTGAGATGAGGCCTGGAAAATGGTAATGTTAAGGAACTTGGGCATCATTGTGAAGAGGAGCGCTCCGTCTTCGAGGTGCGCAGGCATCCGGAGATTGCTTCGCCGCTTCGCGGCTCGCAATGACGGTAAAAAACGAAATCTACCAGTGGTCCATCAAACCATGCACCCAACCACGACACCCAAACCAGCGGCATTCCATGTGCTCGCCGTCATCCTCTTGGTAGTCACGGGCATCCTTGCTTCATCCACCGATTGCCGGGCGGGCAAGCGCACCCTCAGGCAATGGCTCACCGGCGAAGGTGAAGAGGTGGAGCTTCCTCCTGGGGCCGAGCTCGGCGAGATCACGCACAACGGAACGAAGCGCACCTATTACCTATACATACCCCCGTCACTTGAAGGGAAAAGGCCCCTCCCGCTCGTCATAGCCTTCCACGGCGGGCGCCAGGGAAGCGGCATGAAGTTCGCCGAGCACACGGGTCTGGATGCGCTGGCCGGGAAGGAGGGCTTCGCCGTGGCCTACCCGGACGCCGTGGAGTTCTGGAACGACGGCCTCAGCCCAAAGGTCAAGACCGATGACGTGGGCTTCACGAGAACGCTCATCGACCACCTGGTAAAGACCAGGGGCATGGACCCGAAGAGGATCTACGCCACAGGCGCTGCGAACGGCGGTATCTTCGCCATGCGCCTTGCGTGTGATGCACCGGACCGCATAGCGGCCTTCGCCCCGGTGCTCGCCTCCATGCCCGAGGAGTACAGGGATCTCTGCAGGCCGAAGACACCGGTCTCCATAATGATGATAAACGGCACCGAAGACCCGTTCGTCCCATGGGAAGGGGGCTACGTTTCCCTGGGCAAGGGCGGGGATGTCATAGCCGTCATGGAGACCGTGGACCTCTGGCTGCACCACAACGGCTGCACGGACGAGCCGGAGGTCGAAGAGCTGCCGGACAGGGACCCTGAGGACGGAACGCGGGTGGAGGTTCTGCGCTACAGGGGCTGCAGGGACGCCGCCGCGGTGGTGCTGGTCAGGGTCAACGGAGGGGGCCACGGATGGCCGGGCACCCCCGAGCGCCCGGGGCGCCTCAGGACCTCGGTCATCGGAA
>Ga0256830_1003329_pt1 | contig 10069 bp, 9 predicted proteins | sample 128326metaG_FD_190537 | JGI IMG/M metagenome (GOLD analysis project Ga0256830, IMG submission 190537) | Hydrothermal vent microbial communities from Lau Basin, Pacific Ocean - 128-326 | ecosystem: Environmental > Aquatic > Marine > Hydrothermal vents | place: Pacific Ocean: Lau Basin | collected...
GTACCTCGTCCTCCCCCTCCCCTTTTTGTCGAAGATGAAGTCCACCAGCCTGAGCCTCTCCAGCTTGTTCAGGATCTCGTAAAACCTTTGATAGCTCATCCCCACCTCCTTCTGGAAGAACCTGTAGAGGTCTCCCGCCGCAACCTCCTCATCGAGCAGGTAGACGATCTTCAGCACCTCCCTCTCGTCGGAGTTGAGGGCCGAAACTGTCTTTGCGAGGAAGACCTTCGCCCCTCCTACGTAAACTGCCTCTACATCCTGCACCTCCACCCTCCTGCTGCCTCTCCGCTCAGCGTTCAGGCCTGATGCTCTCAGCAGGTAGATGCCGAATCTCAGGTCTCCTGAATCGCTGGCAAGCTCGACTACCCTCTCGAAGGCATCGTCGCTGAAAGCTCCTTCAACAAACCCCCTCTCCACCCTCCACCATAAGATGTCCTTTACCTCCTCGTATCCGTAGAGGGGATAGTGGATCGTGCTGTAGTGGAATATCGCCCCTACCTCTGGACTCAAAGCGAGAGGGAACTTGATGTCCGTCGCGGTGGCCATTATCCCGAGCTTGACTCCGTACTCTTCAGGGGCTTTAAGGAAAAGATAGAGGAGTTCATTGACTGTATCGACCGAAATGAAGTTTATGTCGTCAAAAACGAGAATAAGGGGTCTATCAAGCCTTTCCATGATCTTCTCAAACAGTTTTGTATAGGCTAATCCAGTTTGAGGGGATTGGTGCCTGCAGACCACTTCAAAAACTCTTGACATGATCTTGTACGGGGTTCCAAGGGCGGGACATCTTATGTACACCTTCTCAACAGAGTCGCCTATCTGAGAGAGAATGTATCGTACCGTTGATGTTTTTCCAGTGGCTGGAGGGCCGAGACAAAGAGTGTGAACAGGACTGCTGCCCCTCAAAGCTGGCATGATGTTGGCTGTAAGCTGGTTTAGCTGCTGTTCTCTGTGCATGAGTACATCTGGGATGAAGTCTGGGTCGAACACTTCTTCATTTTTGAATATCGTCTCGTCCCACCTGAGCATTCTTCCTCAGCTCCTGGTAGATCTGCTTGATCATTTCGATCTCGTTCACCATCGTCATAAACTTTGCCAAAAACTCCGGGTTGGAGAGGAGCTTCATTGCCTCGGCCTTCCTCCTCTCCCACTCCTCCACCTCTGTCATGGCCTCCCGGGTCAGCGGCAGGCCACAGCGGGAGCAGAAGCGCGACTCCGCGTCGTTTATAAAGTCGCACCTTGGGCACTTCCTGACCTCGAGGTCCCTGCTCTCGTCCTCAGGTTTGAGGCCGTACAGGCTGAGGATGACATTCTCGACGTCTTGGTCGGCGAGGTGGATGTACACCTTGGTCATCTTCGTGCCGGGAACCCACCCCATATACTTCTCCCCTACGACCTCCGACACCTGCTGGAGGAGTTTGGTCGCCCTGGTGTGGCGGAATAGGTGGGGGTAGATTCTCTTCTTTATTTCAGCCCTTTTTGCGATCTTTTTTAACTGCCACTGGAAGTCCTTGTACTCCATGGGCTGAAGGTACTTTTTCCCGCTGAGCTTTACCCACATTGGAGCGTCTGGGTTGTCTTTCAACGGATGATCTTTAAGCCAGGAAGCAAGATATTGAGCAGAGAAAACAACTCTCAGCTTTCTCCTGTGTTTTTTACTTGATGTATCCCGAAGGGAAAACCATACGACAGCACCATAATCATCAAATACAATGTCTTTGATTTTCATAACTCCGATCTCTCCAATTCTGGCTCCTGTCTCATAAATTAAAGACAGAAAGGCTCTATCTCTTGAGTTCTGACATGCATCCAGCATCTTTCTAAATTCTTCCTCAGTAATCAAATCCGACGGGGAAAGTTTGTTATCAACCGTACCGATGGTGAACCAGCTTACGAGTTCCTCCTTATTTGCCCATTTAAAGAATTTTCTTAAAGTTTTTTTGACCTCAAACACCGTGCTGTCCGAAACCTCACCCCTGTTACAGAGTAGTTGGTAGTGATTGATTACCTTTCTGATATCTGATTTGTCGAAGTCTGTCAGCTTCTTTCTTGAAATATCCCTTATTTTCCTCAACCATATCACATAGCTTCTTATACGGAGTTCCGATATCCCTTCTGCAAGAAGATCCTCTGAGAACTGCTGAATGGTATTATATTCATCAGGATATGTTATTTTGAATTTTTCAAGAGCCTTATCAAGCTTCTGGTGAGAATGGAAGTTCATAAAACCCACACCTCACTGATACCTAAAAAACTGAACGCCATCGTTGAAGTCATGATGAGGTTTTCTGGTAGGGTTTTTATCTCTCTCAGGTTCAGGAGAACAGGCGATTTCAAACAGGAACTGAACCAGAAGAACAACTGCCGAGGGCGGGATTTGAACCCGCGACCTACGGATTATGAGTCCGTCGCCCCGCCAGCTAGGCTACCTCGGCAGAGACAAAGGCTTTGAAGCAGGTAGATTATTAAAATTTTTGGAAGCTAAATCAAGCCTACAAAGTTTTCGAGAACTCTCAGTCCATTTTTACCGCTTTTTTCAGGATGGAACTGAACACCCATAAAATTGCCCTTTGCCACGGCTGAGGCGAATTCCAATCCATATTCAGTGGTTCCGATAGTATTTTTTTCATCTGTTTTGAAGTAGTATGAATGGACGAAGTAGAAGTACGCAACATCTATATCCTCAAAGAGAGGATGTTCTGCAGTTTTAACAAGATTCCAGCCCATGTGGGGTATTTTTCCAACCCACTCAGGAAATCTGATCACTCTGCCATCAATTACTCCCAGTCCCTTGTGTAACCCGCCTTCCTCACTCTCCTCTGCAAAAAGCTGCATTCCAAGACATATACCAAGAATCGGGACATCTGCTTTAACCAAGTGGTCAATAAAGGGTTTCAGGTTGTTTATTGCCGTTTCAAATGCTCCAACTCCTGGCAGAACTATGGCATCAGCAGATTCGACGATTTCCGGGTCTGAAGTTATGGTTACCTTTCCACCAACTTTCTCCAATGCTTTGTGTATGCTCTTCAGATTTCCTGCGCCATAATCGATGATTGCTATCACTTTACCCGCCTCTTTTATCTCTCTTTTAAACCTTGTGGATGTTTGAGTTTCGGAAAGACAAAAACCAGAAAACCATAAATACATCTTGGTTTTAGTGATGTTGAATGATGGTGCTTGACGAAGAATCCTCGCAGCATGTAGATGAGGTATGCTGTTGTATATTTGAGCGATTTCCAGTCGATTATCTCATGAAACTTGTAAAAAACAGTTCTGAAGATGTGTATCTCCTGATGCACAGAGATGATATGAATTTCATTGACATATACGTCGGCAAAAATAACAAGGATTTTGGCGAGTTCATTGCCATTCCCGTCCCGAAACGCTTTGCCGTTCTCGAACCCGACAGGGAATATTTCGAGATAACACTTAAAGCCAATGTTGCTCTTGCCTTAAAAGGTGAAAAGGAGTTTCACCTGTAATCGGTTTGGTATGAGGTAATCAGTCCAGACACACCGCCAAGCAGCACAGATAGAAACATGCTCAAATTAAAGAGGGAGCCGGTGTTGGCTATTTTGTCGTACAGTCCTATGCTGAAGATGTAAACAACAAAGGCAAGCCATATCACAACTCCTGCACCAGCCCCGAATAGCACCTTTGTCCTTATCGATTTACCGAAAAAAGATAATCCAGCCCCAGCAACAATTATCCCAATCCAGTGAACTCCTGAGATCGCAAAACCAATGAGAAACAAAACAATACCGAGGTTCAATATCTCACCTCCGTTGGGATGTATTTGCACTCTTTCCACATTTCAAGCTGGTCTGCATAGTTCTCAGAAAAGTAATTGCCAGAGTTGCCACCCGGGATTACTCCAAGCATTTTTGCAGAACTGTCTGTAAATGTTGTTATCATTCTCCAGCTGCTTCCTGCCTGAAAAGGTCTGTAATCGTGCCTGAAATTGTAAACTGTGTAATCAGAGCCGTTCATTTCAAATCGGGGGTAGTTCATGAACAGAATCTTTGGAGAGAATGGATGGGTTGCGATGAAGACATTAATGTCCCCGTATTTTGTGTAACCATTGCGCTCTATTGTCTCCACAGTTCTGTCCATTGCTCTTGCAATTATGTCCCACTTGTTCTCTTTTTCAGGGGTTCGTATGTCATCGAACCAGATGCTGTTCTCAGGAAGATTCTGCAGCACCCAGAGTTTTGGATACTCGTCCTTTTTAAGTCCTGCAGGGTGAAACTCATCATAAAATGTCTCGTTCATGTACTCCTTCAGGAATATTGAAAAAATCAGTGCTGCTTTCGAGTCTGAGGTCATTCTGTAATCCCACTTGAGGAGTTCGTCTACATATGGTTTGGTTTTCTCAGAAAACGGTATCTTATCAAGATTTTTCCTGATATCCCCCACTATGAATTCTGCAGGTTTAGAATAAACGTCCTTCTGCATCTCAATTATATCATCTACATCAAGTTTCCCTTTTTCAGCAATTTTCCTTTCAATCATCCCGTATATCCTCATTCCTCTGTATGGATCAGCAAAATATCCGCTGTCTCCGATGTAGTACTTGAAATCAAAAACCGGCCTCTGATTTGCTGTGACAACATAGTCAGGATTGATCAGATGTGGGATCTGCCCAAATGGGATAAAGCCATCCCACGATGAAACACCATACGGTTTGAAACCCTTCCACTCTCCATCGCCATTGCTTCCATTGAATATGATGTTCCCCGAAATAATCTTTCCGTCCTTCTCCCTTATCGGGTATTTTCCAGCAGGATAATAGGCTGTATTGCCGAATCTGTCGATCACAACAAAATTCTGAGCTGGCACATCGAACCATTTGAGAGACTCAATTGCCTGACTGACATTCTTGGCCCTGTTAAGACCGAAAATCGCCTTCAATTCTGTTGTCGCTGAAAAACCTGTCCATGCAACAGCCACCTTTACTCCAAATTTATCTATCAGAGGGCCGTGAACGGTTTTTTCAACAGTAACTTCTCTTTCCTCAATTTTTCCATCTTTTTTGACCCTCAAAATTCTTTTCTCCTTGTCAATCCCAAGCCACTTTTCTTTGTAGAGGTATCTGTCTCCATCAAACTTGTAAGTGTAGAAGTCAATTACATCAGCCCCCACATTTGTCACTCCCCAGGAAATGAATTTATTCTGGCCGATTATAATCACCGGCACACCCGGAAAGGTGACACCCCACACCTCGAAATTACCTGCCTTTAGATGCATTCTGTACCAGACTGGAGGAACCGTCAAGGAAAGATGGGGATCATTTGCAAGAATCGGATATCCCGAAACTGTGTACTTTCCTGAAATCAGCCAGTTGTTTGAACCAAAGGATCTGTCTCCTTCAAACTGTCTGAGCCAGTCTAAGAGGCTTTCATTGATGTTTGGTATTTTGGGATAGATTATGGGATAGGAATGATTCAGATACTCAGGATATAATTCTCTGGCTTGTGGAAGTTTTTTAAGTATGTATGCTCTCTTTAAATCCCAGAAATTACCTGTCAGCTCCCATGCAATTAGCTTGTTGATGAGAAATGTGTCCACAGGTGTCCATTTTTCTGGTTTGTAATTGAGGAGTCTGAATTCCGGCTGAAGTTTTCCATTCTCGATATACCGATTGACTCCCTCAGAATAGGCGATTAAATAATCTGCGAACTCAGTATTTTTGAAATAATCCCAGTTTACCTCTGCTGCTTTTACAAAGTCCATCTTGATGTAGAATTCATCTGTCTCACTTAGAGAACCTCCAAACACCTCTGATAGCTGACCTCTCATCAATCTCCTCTGCAAATCCATCTGAAAGAGCCTGTCCCTTGCCTGAGCGTATCCAACAGCATAGAAAAGGCTTTTCAGGTTGTCAGCCTCAACTTTCGGATTTCCGTACCTGTCATAGTCTATAACAGCCTTTCCGTAGGGTGTTTTGAGCTCAATGTGATTTTGTTCGGAATATCTCCAGAACTTTCCAAAAGGCGTGAAGAGATCAAGATAATATGTCAGAGAAATGGCCACAACCATCAGGAGAACAATAGAAAGAAGCGACAGAAGCACACCTCTCTTCATCTGTCTGAGCTTCATGGTTTAAAATAGATATGAGCATTGAAATAACTTTTGATCGTACTCCTATCAGAAAACGGAATTAGCACTTTCCCCCAAGAACACTGTAAAATTCTGGGATGTCTGTGATCAGGTGGGAAACTATTCCAAGGGCTGAAGGCATGAAAAACCACTCGAAGAACATATATGACAGGAGGAGTATCAGTGCAGAAAATAAGATGTGGCTTGCAAGGGTGTATCTAAGAAGTTGAAGTTCAGATGAAATGCGAAGGAAGCTGTCAAATTCTCTGTAAATCTTTACTGGATTCCTGAATTGCCTCAATTTTTCATTATGCTTGGATTTGATATGAACAAGGATGACAACATCCAGATCCATGAGTGCGGAGATGAATCCGGCTGCAATTGAGAGAAACAGCATATCGCCTGCTGATCTCTCAGGTGAAATGATGAATTCTGCTACCAGCACAGCAATCATGGCAACTACAAAGTGGATGTGAGTCAGCACTGTCTGGATGTCATTGTCTCTGTATAAATCTAATTGGGCAACATATCCTTGGAGTGCGATCAGAATAATGCTTTAACCGAAATACTTTTTAACTTTGGTTAACCTCACAAAATATATGGTTAACAGAAGTGACGAGCTAATCAAAACAACTCTTGCCATTGTAATGGCGGTTGTTATTGCCATTTCAGCTCAGCTCAGCTTCAAAATAGGGCCAGTGCCATACACAATGCAGAATTTTGGAGTTATGCTTGCAGGATTTCTTCTCGGTCCGTATTATGGTTTTCTCAGCGTTGCCATATATCTCGGGATGATAGCCATTTCCCTCCCATTTGCTGCTGGCGGTGGAGGTATTGGGGCTTTGTTTGGATTTACAGCCGGCTATCTTTTCGGATTTCTTTTCAGCGCGTTTTTAGCAGGATACTTCAGAAAGAGATTTGAAAATAGACTGGGAATCCTGTGGCTGTCAACATTTATTGCGGCATTGCCGACTTACATCCTTGGGTTTGCAGTTTTTTACAAATTTGCAATAGGCAATGCCAAGCTCTCGGCCTTTGCTCAGATGGCAGTTAAAACATTCGGAATTCCTGCCATGTCATTTCCCTTCATGATATTCGCAGCAACAGTCCTGATCTACATCCCTCAGGACATGCTCATCGATCATTTACTCGCGGTTATCGTATACAGATACGTTAAAGACTTGCTGGTTGAGAGGGGGATTGAGATCTGATAGACTTTTCAATTGAGCACTATACTTACCCCAACGGAGAGACTGGACTGCCAGAAATCAGGGGTAGGATTGAGGAAAGATGTTTCATCGCTGGAAATACCGGAAGCGGAAAAAGCACACTGCTAAGAACGTTTAATGGATTGATCCCGAATTTTTATGGAGGAAGCCTTTCAGGAAGTGTGAAGGTTTTTGGAGAAAAACCATCGCCTGAAATAGCATACATGGTTCATCAGAACCCATACGAGCAGATAACAAGCCTGAAGGTAATTGACGAGCTGATTTTTCCATCCATTCAGTCGGGAAAAAAGCCCGAAGATGCAAGAAAAGACGCCGTCGCTTTGGCTGAGGAATTTGGAATTGGTCATCTGCTTTTCAAACCTCCATACCAGCTGTCTCTGGGAGAGCTTCAGATTGTTCAGATTCTTGCGGGAGTTCTGGCTGAAAGGAAGGCAATTCTGCTTGATGAGCCATTTGCCCATTTAAGCAGAAGGAACGCTAAAAAATTGCTGAGCATTCTGGAGGATTTCTTCTGTGTTGTCTCAGATCACAGGATTGAATTCATGGATTGCTTTCCTGAGGTCATAAATCTGGGCTTGAGTTGGAAGGAGTATAAGGGATCAACACCAGAGCTTGGAGAGATTATTTTTCAGGGAGAGGTATCACTTAGAGAGAACGAGATCGTTGCGATAACAGGAGACAATGGATCAGGGAAGACAAGGATGCTCAGAAGAATGGCAGTGGAAATGAAAAATCAGGGACTTGATTTTGGGATTTCACTCCAGAATCCAAACTACTCCCTGACAGAGAGTACTGTTACTGGAGAGGTTGAAGATGGAAAGGCAATAGAGGAATTCCAGCTTGGTAACGTCAAGAACAGGCATCCTCACTCACTCAGTTACGGACAGGCAAAGAGAGTCAGCATTGCAAAGGCCTTCAGACACAGGATAGTCTTGCTTGACGAACCAACTGCAGGTCAGGATATCGGATTTCGAAACGCTCTGATTGAAATACTGAGAAAGAACAGAAAAACGGCTGTCATAGCAACTCATGATGAGATTTTTGCTGAAAAGTGTGACAGGGTGATAGAGCTTTGATTCTGAGGAATCTCTCCTATGCCCTCCAGGAAGGGGACTTTGAGGGAAGATGTGCTTTGATATCCGCACTTCTTCTCTCACTTTCAGTCCACCTATCTGGCTTCAATCCTCATGTCTCTGCTGTCGTAATACTGATCTCCGGGTTTGTATCCAGAGGAAAGAATCTCAGACTGATCGCTGCTTTTACCCCTTTTTTTGTTCTGATTATTCTTTCAGGACTGTTCTTCAGCTTTGAATACTCGCTGATGTCTTCACTGGCCTTTGCTGCAATAATCTCCGCTGGAGTGGTTGTTTATGCATCGAGAATTTCTGAAGTTGCTGGAGCGATGATCTACTTTAAAGTTCCGGAGAGGTTTGTCAGCATGATTCAGCTTGGGTTATGCGTAATGCCAGTACTTGTAAATGATCTGCAAGAGATAATGTTTGTTATGGATGCGAAAGGATTGAGGAGATATGAGAATGCTTTGAAGGCATTTATCTCCACCGCAATTCTTAGAGCTTTGAGCCTCTCTGAATCACTTTACTCCAAAAACTACAGAAATAGGTGTGTGTTCATGCTGAGGTCACCGGAAAAAAAGGACATCATCCTTCTCTCAGTGTCCTTTCTTTTATTTCTGTCCACAGCTCTCTTAAATCTTCTATCTCTGCCGTTCTGATGTATTTTCCATCTCTTCTCTCCAGAATTCCCTTTTCTACGAGAAAATCAACCTGGGCGATTGTTTCGGTCATTATCAGAAATACCTGCCTGGTTTTGCCAAAAAGAGATGTTGCAATTTCAAAAGAGTTTTTACCATCTGCATGCTCGAAAACCTCAAAGCTTCTCTGCTGAAAGCTGTCAAGGTATTCTCTGATGACCTCTCTGTGAGATCTCTTCATTTTTCTATGACCGGGATAAACTCTTTTAACATCCAGAGAATAGAGTTTTTTGAGAGTGCTCAGATAAAGTTCAATGACTACCAGCCTTTCCACCTCATCAACAGGCTCTATAACTGGATTGGGAGTTATTCCATCGAGCATTACATCACCTGAAAAAAGGGAGCAAGACTCTCTGTGATAGAGGGCTATGTGCCCGTAGGAGTGTCCCGGGATATGTATAACTTCAAGAACATCATCTCCAGCCTTCACCTTGCTTCCAATTTTTCCGCATTTCCCGCATGGAAGAACGAGTCCCTTGTAAGTCTCCTTAACCCTTTTTTCCATTTGCTCGGCAAGCTTTAGCGGCATACCCTCATTCATGAAATGCTGATACACCAGTTTGAAATAACTCTCTTCAGCATCAGACAGCTTCCAGCATGAGTTTTCATGGGCAAGCACATTGCTGAAAAGGTATGCTGAACCAAAATGATCTGCATGGGGGTGTGAAATAACAAGCTTTGCAGAGTCGAAATCAATCCCAGAATTTTTCAGTGCTTTTTCAAGAGCTTCAACGGATTGAGGGAGATTTATACCCGAATCAAAGACAACTTCACCGTTTATTATGTAAACATTGGTGTCTCCGGCAGGATATGGATTGAAAATCTTGGCGATTTCCACTTTCATCTTAGGAAACTTTTTAACTTGATTTATTAACATTACCTCCATGGCACTGTCATCCCTCAAAGAAGTTGTCAGAAAAATCGCAAGATCATCGACAATTGACAAACATCTAGTTGATGAAGTTGCCAA
>Ga0256830_1003330_pt1 | contig 10065 bp, 10 predicted proteins | sample 128326metaG_FD_190537 | JGI IMG/M metagenome (GOLD analysis project Ga0256830, IMG submission 190537) | Hydrothermal vent microbial communities from Lau Basin, Pacific Ocean - 128-326 | ecosystem: Environmental > Aquatic > Marine > Hydrothermal vents | place: Pacific Ocean: Lau Basin | collected...
GGGTCGGTATTCGTTTTTATGTGTCGGAACGGATCGTGCCATGGCGGAAACGTTTGGCTCCACCTGTCACGGCGCGGGACGAATGATGAGCCGGAAGAAATCCAGCAAAGTCAGTAAATCGATGAATATGATCGAGGAATTACATCACCGCGGGGTTGAGATAATGGCCCGGGGGAAACGGACAATAGCGGAAGAAATGCCCCACGCGTACAAAGACGTGGCCGATGTGGTCGCTGTCATGGACGGGGCCGGAATCAGTAAAAGAGTGGCCCGGTTCCGGCCTATGGGGGTTATTAAAGGCTAAATCCGGGAGGGGTATTGTGATGAAAAAAACATCAGCCAAAATAAATGTGGTTCAGGGGGACATAACCCGGCAACGGGTCGATGCGATTGTAAATGCCGCCAATACTTCCCTGCTTGGCGGAGGGGGCGTCGACGGCGCGATACACCGGGCGGCGGGTCCCGGACTGCTGGAAGAGTGTCGTCGCCTGGGAGGATGCCCCACGGGCGAAGCGCGCCTAACCAAAGGATATAATTTACCTGCGAAATATGTCATCCACACCGTAGGGCCGGTCTGGCGCGGAGGAAATTCCAATGAGGCCGAATTATTGGCCCGCTGCTACCGATCTTCCCTCGAACTGGCGATTGAACACGGTGTGCGATCGATTGCCTTTCCGAATATCAGCACCGGAATCTATCGCTTTCCGAAACGACCGGCGGCAGAAATCGCCATTAAGGAAGTCTCCGAATTTCTGGCCCGACACAATCGGCTCGAAAAAGTAATATTTGTCACTTTCGATCGGGAAAACTATCGGATTTACATGGATTTGCTGGCTGATTAACTTTAGTTTCATGTATCAAAATCCTTCGGAACAAATCATATTATTGTTATCGGGTAAAGTTGAATTATGCAATCTGAATCGGCAATGAGGTAGCTCTCCGAAATGAGAATAAAGGTAACACCCAAAATTTTATCCTGGGCTCGTCAAAGAGCAAATTTAAATCAGAATGATCTATTAAAACGATTCCCAAAACTTTATGAATGGGAACAGGGTATTACCTTTCCTACCCTGAAACAGCTCGAGAAATATGCAAAAAAAACTCATCAGCCAATCGGTGTGTTTTTTCTTCCCGAGCCCCCGAAGGAAGAGTTGCCTATTCCCGACTTTCGTTCGATGGGTTCCACATCCTACGGCCAACCCAGCCCGGACTTACTGGAGACCATTTATATTTGTCAGCAACGTCAGGAATGGTATCGTGATTTTGCGATCATTCATGGACATGAACGGTTCAATTTCATCGGAAGTAAATCCATAAATGATGACGTAATCCAAGTTGGCAACGAAATAACAGATACGATTCATTTTAATCTATCGCAACGCCAACATGTTCGCACCTGGGCCGACACATTTCGTTTGTTTGTCGAAAAGGTAGAAGAACAGGGAATCCTGGTCATGGTCAGTGGAGTCGTCGGTAATAATAATTATCGCAAACTCGATCCTGAGGAGTTTCGCGGATTTGTTTTAGCAGACAATTTAGCGCCATTGATATTTATTAATTCAAACGATACGATTTCGGCAAAAATATTCACCCTTGCCCATGAACTGGCACATCTCTGGTTAGGAGAGAGTGGAATTTCCGATACAAGAATTAACAAAATTCCCAATGACAGGATAGAAAGATGGTGTAACCAGGTAGCTGCAGAACTACTGGTGCCGATGACAAATTTAAAGGATGTCTATAACGTCGAAAACGATCTACAGGACGAATTGGGTCAATTAGCGCGGCGCTATAAAGTAAGTACCCTGGTTATTCTGCGTCGCTTATTGGATATGGGGGCCTTAAATGAAGAAACTTTTTGGAATACCTGGAATGCAGAACTCAAACGACTCTTAGAAATCGAACGAACCGGTCGTGGAGGAGGAGATTTCTACCGAACATTAGGGGTACGTATCAGCAAACGCTTTGCTCGGGCACTGGTAATCAGTACACTTGAAGGCCAAACCTTGTTTCGGGATACGTTTAAAATGCTGGGAATAAAAAAGAACACCACATTTTATGAGATCGCAAATCGATTAGGGTTCCGGGAATGACTTATCTGCTCGACGCTAACGTCTTCATACAAGCCAAAAATCTTCATTATGGTTTTGATTTCTGTCCCGCGTTTTGGGATTGGTTGATTGAAAACAACAAGGCCGGCAAGGTGTTCAGCATTGAGAAGGTCAGGGATGAACTGGAAGCCGGGAATGATGAACTGGCTACCTGGGCTGAAGAAAGAGAAAGTGACTTTTTCCTGGAACCGGACACACTGACAGCCGCCAAATTCGCCGAAGTAAGTAATTGGGCCTCCGCTCAAAGGTATGACCCGGCAGCGGTTAGCACATTCCTGCAAATTGGAGATTATTATTTGATAACCCATGCTTTGGCCCATGGATTTACCGTTATCACCCATGAAGTTCCGGCCAGAACAACAAAAAAGATAAAGATCCCTATTGCCTGTCTTGGCCTGGGAATAAAGTATATGTCGCCTTATGAAATGCTGCGTCGTGAAAAAGCGCTATTTATATTAGGCAGAATATGAAGAACGAAAACTGTTAAAAATGCCCCAAATCAAACCAGGCAGGATGAAACGGATTGGCAAGCCTTCCTTGGAAGGAAGAAATCCAAACATCTTTACGAACGCAGTATAGGGGTTGCTTTCCTAAAATCTGATTCGATTAATAACGAATAGTAAAATTCCTGTTTATAATTCACTAGTTGCGTAAGCACGCGTTTTCTCCTCCGGGAGGATACCCGGCATGCCTTATAACAGGGAAACGGTTACAGGGCAAACAGACGTATTGACGGTCAAAACTAAATAAGACACAAGGGTTTACCAATGAGGGATCATTGGTAAACCCTTGTGCTTTGTTCACTATCTTTGCCGCCGGTAAATCCCCGGCAACAAGTTTCGTGTTCAGGGGTTATCCGATGGCGGTCGGTCCTGTTTCACCGGTCCGGATGCGAATGCATTGTTCAATCGGTAATACGAATATTTTACCGCGACCTTCATCTTCATCGACCCTTTTGGCCACACTGCAGATAGCATCTACGGCAGCGTCCACATATTCATCGTTGACCGCAATTTCGATACGGACTTTTTTCAACAATTTTATATCATGAGCAATCCCACGATATATCTCATGTATCGGTGTTTCCATACCTCTTCCCAATACATTTGAGACCGTAAACTTGTGAATCTTTTTTCTCAATAATGCTTCCTTAATGTCGGGAAGTTCCTGAGGTTGAACGATTGCAATGATCAGTTTCATAACCTATCCTCTTCTTATGATTATTAACATTATTAATCTGATGGTTAATGTTTATATAGCCTTTAATAATGTATAAAACCTGGCATTACATTAACCATAGTGACACACTTATTCAGCAGTAAAAATCTGGAAACCGCTGTAAGCTTCCTCACCATGTTCACTAATATCCAGGCCGCGCAGTTCTTCATCCTCGGAGACACGGAGAATTCCGAGTTTTTTCAGGAAGGAGAATAGGGCGAACATCGTTCCAAATGCCCAGATGGGTATCACTACTGAACCAATTATTTGGGAAGACAGGGAATAGGCTCCGAAAATCCCCGTGGCAACACCACCCCAAATACCGCACAAACCGTGTACCGGCCAGGCGCCAACAGGGTCGTCGATCTTCAGGATGTCGAGCAGTTTAATTCCAAGTACGACCAGGATACCAGCCACAAGGCCAATAATCACCGCTTCATTGTTGGTCACGGAGTCACAATTCGCCGTGATTCCGACCAAGCCTGCCAAGGCGCCATTCAAAGCCATGGTCAGGTCGGGTTTTTTATAAAGGAACCAGGCAAAAAACATTGACAGCACCGCACCGGCGGCCGCCGCAAGGGTTGTATTCGCAGCGATAAGCATGACCGCATTGGTGTTGTCAGCACCGGTAATGGCCAACTGGCTTCCGGGGTTAAATCCATACCAGCCGATCCACAGGATGAACACCCCCAGGGCGGCAAGAGGAAGATTGTGACCGGGGAGTGCATTTACCGTACCATTCCTTGAGAAACGACCAATACGCGGTCCGAGTACAATCGCTCCCGCCAAACCGGCAAACCCACCAACGGAATGGACCACAATCGATCCGGCAAAATCATAGAAACCCAGGGCATCCAGCCAGCCGCCGCCCCATTTCCAAAAACCACTGATGGGATAAACGAGTCCGGTGATGATAACCGAGTAAATGAGGTATGATTTAAACTGCATGCGCCCTGAAACCGCTCCTGACACGATTGTTGCGGCTGTCGCTGCAAAAGCGACCTGGAATAACCAGTCCACCTGCGGATTCAACACGCCGGCTCCAGGTGTTGGCGGGACAGAACTGATTCCAAAACCGGCAAACCCGAACCAACCACCCAAATATGAGTTCCCGTACATCAAACTGTATCCTATGGCATAGAACAGGATCACTCCCAAACTCATGTCCATGAAATTCTTGAACAGAATATTAACGGCATTCTTGGAACGGTTCAAACCGGCTTCCAGCATTGCAAAACCGGACTGCATGAAAAGAACCAATACAGCCGCAATAAACAGGAACATATTATCAATGGCATAGGCGTTCAATGCTGTTTCAGCATCAGCCAGAAGCACCGTTTGTGATAATAATATCACCGCCATGATTAAAAAGAGTTTTTTCATTTTATTTCTCCAGTTTCGTTAATTTCTTATCAGATGTCCTGTGGGATCCCCTTAAAACGCGTAAATCAAATCCAAGGCAATTGTAGTCTGCCTGTTGCTCCCATCGAAAGGTTCTCCATCAGAGGCATAATCAACACGAAATTCGGATCGTAACCGCAGGTTCGTGTATTCTTTAAAAGGAGCAGTATCCAAACCCAGGGTTAATTCGTACACATCGGAAGCAAATCCCAAACGGGTTCCATCCTCGTCGCGGAAGAATTCTGCTCTGAGTGTTGAATTGAGTTGAGGACTAATTGTATAATCAAAATAATTTGCAAGACCCCACCATTTCGTACTTCCACCATCGGGAGCAGCATTCTGTTCTACGCCGTAATCGACATTTAATCCATAAGTCAGTTTCTCGTTAATCGTATAACCCATTACCATATCAAATACTGTTCTTATATCGTTGTCATTATCGGATTCAGGGCCTGAGATGAGGTTAACAATATGAGACAGTTTCCCACCTAACAATGAGCCATATAAACCAACCATATTGGTTAAGCTGTTATTGGTATCTTCCCATACGTCCCAACCTTTAACCAAGCCATAATAGACACTTAAATTATCATTTACAGGATAATCCAGTTGCACCCCGGTGTGAGTAAACGGAATAGCATATCCAAATAGAAAACTCCGGGAAAACAGTGAGTTGTCGGGACCATTTATTACTTCAGCACCCAGCATTGTAACGTATTTACCGGCTTTTATTGTCAATCCGTTACCAACTGGCGCTCGCAATACACCGTAAAATTGAACGGGGTCAAGCTGCAATTCGTCATCACTACCGTCGGCCAGGCCGTTTTGATGAAGGAAACGACCATCCGTTCCGTACAATAGTTCCACCCTACCACCTATCGATAGTCCGGTTCCATCGGAAAGTGTCTTCTCAAGATAACCCAAAGCTTGGTTAAATTGATAGTCATTTGCACTATCGTCAAAAACTCTCCCGGCATTAAGACCATCAGACGGGTTACCCGTATTTAATGTGTAGCTTTGCTCAATCCAACCTCCAACATTCAGCCCCAATATATTCGCTTCGGCCTGAAGCGAAGCCATATTGAATAGCATTAAAAATGCTATGAATCGCATAGATATGACTATTCTTCTTTTCATCTTTCTTTTTACCTTTCTTTTATCATGAATTCGGTTAATTCGACAAAATCCGATCCTTTTTACGGGTGGAACAATAAAATAAAATACTCATTAAAAGCAAGAAATAATTAAGCTAATCCTTATTTTTACCTAAATATATTCTGTTTTATATTATATTATCCTTAATTATTTATCTTTCTAACTCATTTATATGGTATATGTATCAGCCTGATTCTGCTTGATTCGGTCGATTTTCCCTCCTATCCGGCGAACTAAAACATTTTGATTATTTATCTTCAGGACCTCCGGTACGGGATTTCGCTTCGCTTCCCGATAAGGTCGGGAGCTCTTGGCTTCCCGGCATGCGCCGGTCCGCCTTGCGGACTCGCTTCGCTTCCCGACTTTCGTCGGGAGTTCTTGGTTTCCCGGCATGCGCCGGGATTTCGCTTCGCTCAACTTGGCTCTTGGCTCTTGGCTCTTTATACATCAAATATGCCCCCGTCACCGAGGCATTACACCATATTGTGACTTTCGGTTGACTTCCTGTAGTAAAACAGGATAATTTTCCGGTCCAAAATTCAAAGGAATAAAAATAGAATGGATCGACATCCACAACAGATAAAACGTAACCGGCAGGACAAAACACGCCGGGAGAGAAATATTCAAAACATGTCCCGTTTGCGGACATTGGTTAAAAACGTATTAACCGCCGACGAAGCCGAAGTCGCGGAAAAATATTATAAGCAAGCAGTGAGTTTTATTGATAAAATGGTTAATAAGAAATTAATCCATAAAAATACCGCTGCCAGGAAGAAGGCCCGGATAACACATCATCTGAATTCTTTGACACAAACCTGACTCAATCGCTTCCCCGTACCGGGTTTGTTTTATATTTCTGACTTATTAAATATAATACAGGTATAATCCACCCCAAGATAATATCCGCCCCCAAATTATCGTTTGGACACCTGATAATTTGGGGCCTCTTTTACAATCCTGACTTCATGGGGATGATTTTCCTTCATTCCGGCCATTGTTATCTGGATGAAATTTGCTCTTTCTCCGAACTCGCGAATGGTTCTTACTCCGCAATATCCCATGGATGACCGCACTCCCCCGACCAATTGATGAATAGTCTTTCGCACCGGTCCCCGGTAGGGAACCATGCCTTCGATTCCTTCCGGCACCAATTTGGTCGCTTCCGCCCCTTCCTGGAAATAGCGATCACCGCTGCCCTGTTTCATGGCTCCCAGGGAACCCATTCCGCGATACGATTTGTATTGCCTTCCTTCATATAATATAGCTTCACCGGGACTTTCATCCATTCCCGCCAACAAACTACCCAACATAACGGCATCGGCCCCGGCCGCCAGGGCTTTGGCGATATCACCGCTGTAGCGAATACCCCCATCGGCAATCACGGGAATATCGTGCTTTCGGGCCTCATCGACGCTGTCCATGATTGCCGATAATTGAGGAACCCCCACACCGGCAATCACCCGGGTGGTACAACTGGCGCCGGCGCCGATGCCCACCTTCACACAATTTACCCCGGCCTCAATCAAGGCCTTAACGCCCTCACCGGTGGCTACATTGCCGGCGATCAGATCAACTTCACCGATTTTGGATTTTATCTCCTTAATCGTCCGTAACACCCCGGCCGAATGTCCATGGGCGGTATCGATCACCACCACATCCACCTCGGCGCCGGCCAGCGCTTCGGCTCGTTCAACGGCATCTTTTCCTACACCGACGGCGGCGCCGACCAATAAACGACCATTTTTATCTTTGGACGCGTTTGGAAACTGCTCTTTTTTCTGGATATCCTTAACCGTAATCAAACCCTTCAAATTCCCGGAAGCGTCAACAACCAATAATTTTTCAATTCGATGTTTTTGTAGTATTTCCTTCGCTTTGTCCAGGGTCGTCCCCTCCCGGACAGTGATTAGATTTTCGGAAGTCATACACGCCTTCACGGGTAAATCAAGGTTGGTTTCGAATCGAATATCACGATTGGTCAGAATACCGACTAACTTTCCATTTCCAACCACCGGCAACCCGCTGATATGAAAATGGGACATCAGACGCTTGGCTTCCCGGATGGTTTTATTCACATCCAGCGTCACCGGATTTTGGATCATTCCGCTCTCGGACCGTTTCACCCGGTCAACCATCCGTACCTGTTCTTCGATCTCCAAATTTTTGTGAATCACACCGATTCCACCTTCCCGGGCAATGGCAACCGCCATTTCGCTTTCGGTCACGGTATCCATCGCGGCGCTGATAAGGGGAATATTCAACGAGAGCCGGGATGTCAGTCGGGTCGTAAGGTCCACTTCCCTGGGAAGCACGTGCGATTCCTGGGGTACCAACAAAACATCATCAAACGTTAACGCATATCGAAAAGGGGGACGATTTAACACGATTATTTACTCCAATTCCAAATATTTTTGAACGGTATTAACTATTTTTCCATTTTTAATCATTTCGGATACGATTCCGATATCTTTGCTTAAAGGTCGGTCACCCTGGGTGAAATGAACATCTTTTTTCAGACAATCGATAATCATTCGGGTCCCGTGTCCGGGCTTTAACCGTTTGTGATAAGCCAAAATCGAATTAACGGCGATCAGGATTTCAATGGCGAGGATAAATGTCACATTTTCCATGATCCGCAAGGCCTTGCGTCCCGCCCAGGGCGCCATGCTGACAAAGTCTTCATGCCCGGCCGAAGTGGGAATGGAATCGACGCTGGCGGGATGGGATAGAGACTTATTCTCGGAAGCCAAAGCCGCGGCTGTTACCTGGGCGACCATATAGCCCGATTCCAGTCCCGGATTATGGGCGATAAAGGGCGGAATCTTATCATCTATTCCTTTCATGAATAAATGAATCCTTCGTTCGGAAATGGCGCCGATTTCGCTCATGGCGATCGCTAACATATCCAGCGCCTGCGCAACCGGTTCGGCATGAAAATGCCCGGAACTATACACTACACCGGTATCCATGATCAGCGGATTGTCACTGACGCTGTTAATTTCATTATCAATCATAACCCGGGCCGCTTTAAAAACATCGCGACTACTCCCATGAACATGCGGAATACACCGAATGCTGTAGGGGTCCTGAACACGGTTGCAGTCCTTGTGGGACAACACAATCTCACTCCCCTCCAGAATCTTCCAGATATTGCGGGCTGATTGTTGTTGACCGGGATGACATTTTAATTGATGAATGGCCGCGATAAACGCATTACGGGATGAAAGCGTGGCCTCAACCGACAGGGCACCCGCCAGATCCGCTGTTTTTAATAATGTGTCCGCCGACAAAAGGGCCTTCACAGCCAGGGCCGTGGAAACCTGGGTCCCATTAATCAGACTCAAGCCTTCCTTCGGTTGCAGCGATAAAGGCGCTATCCCGACCTCTTTCAGGGCCAACAGGGTGGGCACGACACGGTCCCGGAAAAGGGCTTCCCCTTCACCGATCAGTGACAGGGCAACATGCGCCAGGGGAGCTAAATCACCACTGGCGCCAACGGACCCTTTGCGGGGGATCACGGGCAATATATCATGGTTTAAAAAACGACTTACCTGCCTCGCCACTTCCAATCGCACACCACTTATTCCTTTGGCAAACGTTAATAATTTCAAAAACAATACCAGGCGTGTTAATCCCTTGTCCAGGGGTTTGCCTACACCGACGGCATGACTGCGGACCAAATTCAATTGTAACTGTATCTGATCCTTGCGACTGATCGGGATCTTACTGAGATTCCCAAAGCCCGTGTTGACACCGTAAATCCTGATCCCTTTACTCAACAACACTTTTAATCGTTCATGGGATTGATTTATTAATTTTTGTACCGGTCGTGAAAGACGGACTTTAACAGGTTTTGTGAAAAACGATTTAAAATCGAGGTAAGAATATCTATCGGGTGTAACCGAAACAATCGCCATGAGGTAATTTAGGGTGATTGTTTGTCTCAATACAATAAGAAGCGTTCGGTTGAAACACACTATGCGACAACCCACCAGGTGTAGTGCAACGTGACCTGGAATGCTTGACGTACGAAGAGAATGATTGTCGAACGTTAATCCCAAATAATGCAATAGGAACAACGAATTAAACGAAACTATCGAAATAATAAGGATTTAAATCAATATCCCGAGTAAGAAAATTTTAGTTCAATGATTTGTCCTAACGCTTAATAATATTTCGT
>Ga0256830_1003331_pt1 | contig 10065 bp, 6 predicted proteins | sample 128326metaG_FD_190537 | JGI IMG/M metagenome (GOLD analysis project Ga0256830, IMG submission 190537) | Hydrothermal vent microbial communities from Lau Basin, Pacific Ocean - 128-326 | ecosystem: Environmental > Aquatic > Marine > Hydrothermal vents | place: Pacific Ocean: Lau Basin | collected...
CTTCGAATAGAAAAGGATGTTTTTTTATCTCGTAAAGCTTCCACTTCTTCTTCTGACATAAATAATAAGTTTGCTATTTCAGCGACAGTTTCAGCCAAAGAAAATATATCCAACTCTAACTCCTCATCAAGCTTGCGTCCAATAAAGGGTTCAAAAACTGCCTCATTGTTGATGCGAGCAGGATTTAAAGCGATCATCTTTTCAAAACCTCCTTTTTCTTCTTCAACTCCAGCTTTTTCTACTTCCTCTGTTTCTGCTTCCTCACCAACCTCTGTTAATCGTCCAAAAATGATATCCCCTTTGGCGACCTCCTTTGGCATAGAACTTTTTCCAAAACGATCCTTATATTGATCTAATTCTTTCTCCAAATAGGCATCATCAATTTCCAGTTCGTACAAAACAGGTACTTCATCTATCTCCCAATTGACTTCGAAGTCGGGAGCCAAACCCACTTCATAGGCGAATTCCAGCTCTTTATTACAGTGAACGTCAAAATAATCCTCTGAAACTTTATCTATAGGTAAAGGGTCTCCCAGAATATTGAGTTCCTGTTCTACAATATAATCGTTAAGCTTTTTTCCCAATTTTTCATTCACTTTCTTAACAAGAACTCCAAGGCCTACCATTCTACGCACTACACTTACGGGTACTTTCCCTGGACGGAAGCCGGGTAAGCTTGCCTTGCGGGCTTGTTTTTTCAATTCGTCAGTAACTTCCGGTTTGTAATCTTCGGGACTTAGGTGAATGGTAATTTTTGCCAGAAGATCGTCTGTTTTTTCCTGTGTGATGTTCAATTTTTTCAGCTTTTGAGGTTAATACCAAAAGTTATACGATCAAAAATTGCCCTGACAATTGTTCATTGCCAGGGCAGGTGCGGATGAAGGGACTCGAACCCCCACGCCTTGCGGCACTAGATCCTAAATCTAGCGCGTCTACCAATTCCGCCACATCCGCAAAATCAGACCTAAGCACTATTTATTGATCTTAGGTAAAATCAGGGAGCAAAATTATGCTTTTTTTTACTATAAACGAAAATATTTTACTTATTTTTCGTTTAAATAGGCATGAAGCTAGGCATGGTTTATGATTCGAAAGCTTTATCAAAATGACACAAGAAGAGCAAGAAAAACATCGGAAGGCAGTTTTGAATGCCTATAGACGCCTGATGCGAGCTGTAAGACACAGAACTAAAGACGAGCGTAGCCTTATTCGTCGCAGCTTTGAATTTGCCAGAAATGCGCATGAAGGGATCAGGCGAAAATCAGGCGAACCTTATATTTTACATCCATTGGCTGTGGCAAGTATTCTGGTAAGTGAGATGGGCCTAGATGATCCTACCACCATTATATGTGCCTTGCTTCATGATGTAGTGGAGGATACTCATTACGAGTTGAGCGATATCAAACGTGAGTTTGGAACAGTTGAGCGCAATATCATTGATGGCCTGACAAAAATTTCTATTACGGAAATGGGCGACAAAATGGATTCCAAACAAGCGGAAAATTTCCGTAAGATTTTCCTTACTATTTCTGATGATATACGGGTCATTCTGATCAAGCTGGCTGATCGCCTGCATAATATGCGTACACTGGGAGCCATGAGACAAGAAAAGATGCTGAAGATTTCTTCGGAAACCATCTTTCTCTATGCTCCACTTGCTCACCGCTTAGGCCTTTATGAGATCAAAAGTGAGTTGGAGGAGCTTTCATTCAAATATAGCCAGCCAGCAATTTATGAGGAAATAAGTAAAAAGATAGATGCCAATAAAGCAGAAGCGAAACAATATATTGAACGATTTACCCGAAATATTCGCCAGATCCTCAGACCTCATGGCTTAAAGTTTCAGGTAAAAAGCCGATTCAAGTCGGTTCATTCTGTTTGGCAAAAAATGCAGCGTAAATCTTTGCCTTTTGAGGAGGTTTACGATCTCTTTGCGATCAGAATCATTTTAGAAGCTCGTAAAAAAAGAGAGCGAGACGATTGTTGGCAGGCTTACTCTATTGTTTCTGGGGTATATCGTGCTAACCCCAAACGCTTGCGAGACTGGATTACAGTGCCGAAAGAAAATAGTTATGAGGCCCTACATACAACCCTTTTGGGACCAGATGGACGCTGGGTAGAGGTACAGATTCGCACAGAGCGAATGGATAATATTGCAGAGAAAGGAATTGCAGCTCACTGGAAATACAAAGGTAATGGAGAAAAACAAGAGGATTTCCTATCTGAATGGATTACACGAGTCAGAGACATTCTGGAAAACCCCAGCCTTGATGCCCTAAACGCGGTAAAGGAATTTCGAGAAAACCTAGAACTGAATGATGTCTATGTATTTACACCTAAAGGGGAATTGATTCGTCTTCCGAGTGGATCGACAGTCCTAGATTTTGCTTATAAAATTCATACAGGTATTGGCGACTCTGCCATAGGAGCCAAAGTCAACAATCGTGTTGTAACACTCGACACAGAGTTGAAACCAGGGGACCAGGTCGAGGTGCTTAATTCTAAAAAACAAAAGCCTCAAAAGGACTGGCTTAGATTTGTAAAATCTGTCCGAGCAAAAGAAGCCATCAAAAACGCAACCAGAAAACGTCGAAAGGAAGTCATTGACCAAGGTCGTAAGCTTTTTCATTGGAAGGCTCGCCAATACAATGTGGATGAAAATCATCCCATTATGAAGGAGTTATTAGCCTATTTTATGTTGCCGACAGCGGAGGAATTTTTTTTCGCTTTGGGTAGCCATCGTATTGACACGACAAAAATTCCCGATTTTATTCAGTTTAAAAAGGAAGGAAAAACCCTTGATAGACAACATATCTCTGAATGGGAACGCAGACGTAAGCTATTTCACCAACGACTGGAAGAGTATGGCGTAGATCCGGATATGCTTGTCTTGGGAGTAGATCAGAATTTTGACAACTATGTACTGGCTAAGTGCTGTATTCCTTTGCCAGGTGATGAGATTATTGGTTTTGATGAAAAAAAGCGCATTGCGATTCATCGCATATCATGTCCTACAGCTATTTCTTTAATGTCCAGTTTTGGGTCGAGCATTATTAAAGCCAAATGGATAAAAGATCACTCTGATGTGGCTTTTTTGACAGCTCTGAAGGTAGTTGGGCTAGATAAACAAGGCATGTTGAATGATTTAATTCGGATTATTTCCAATCGTATGAAGCTAAATATCCGAAAAGTGACCATAGAATCTCATGGAGGTATGTTTGAAGGACTTTTTGAGGTTTTTGTGCATAACAAAGAAGAAATTGAAAGCTTGATGTCAAACATAGAGGCTTTGCCTCATGTCTATACGGTTTCGCGAGCTGATGGAAACCGCTCTGAAGAGGAAGCTTCAATGGCAGAAAAAAATGGGAAAAAGGTGATGGGAAGGTTGAAAGAATAAAATAATGGAGAGAAAATGACGAAATTCGTAGTTAAACAATAAAATGTCCAGTAATATGTATTTTCATAATTCTTGAAAACCCATTAATCCATGCGCTCGTTCATCCTATTTATTAGCTTCTTATCCTACCAGCTTATGCTTTCTGCTTCAGCAAAAGCTGCCAATACCTCTGATGTGTCTATAAAAGTTGAAAAACTAGAATATGGTAATCAGTATAGGTTCACCCTCAAAGATCCTCCCACACTTACTCAGGTATTTGAAGAAAACAAACCCTACTGGACTTATTATTGGGAATTTGGCGATGGCACTTTTGACATATCTGAAAGATCTTCTACACTTGAACACATATTTCCTGCATATAAAGCCTCTTATACCATAAAAATATACCTCAGTCCTCACTATGCCTATGAAAAACCCATTACTATTAGCAAAAAAATTGAGGTGAGAGGAACATTTATTGAGCCTCCTGTGCTTCCCGCTTTTCAACAACTTCAAATTATTACTAACCAAGAGCCCGTCTTCGAGCATGAAATGCGATGTGTTCTTCAGTATGGTTTGCCAACTAGTGATAAACCAACTGATGGAGACAGTTACCTGCTTTTTTTCTACAATGATGAAAAGTTTGGAGAGCCCTTCGAGTTTGAAAATGACTATAGCCAGTTTTACTTCGGTGAAAAAGAAATCGGGAGAACAAGAAAGGAGTTAATCAATAAAATCAGAAAGAAATACGGAGGTCTATATTTTTCACAAAAAATCTGGAATGTCGGCCATTTGGAAGCTGGTGAAACAAGAAACCTGTTTTTTAGCTTATTAACAGGTGATGTTTTAGAAAACTTTAAACAATCCAAGCTATCAATATTGGCCATATTGGTAAGTGGTAATATGCTGTCTGATAAAGACTTAAAACTTTCCTCCTTGAAGGATTCTCCTTATATGCACAAATTGGAGTTTAAAATCAAAAAGGCACTGGATCCTAATCGAATAGATGTAAATAGACCCGTCATTCTATCAAATCCTTTGAGAAAAAACCTTTCTTATAAAGTTCAATTTGAGAATAAAGGAGATGCTGGCGCACAAACTGTCCGTGTAGCTGTTAAGCTACCTGCTTATTTCAGAGAAAATAGTCTAAGCCTTGTCGATAATTCATTGGATTGTGGACCTTGCAACAAGGCAGATATTTATGAAGCCTGTCTGGATATAGCATTCACATCTAATAGAAATAACATAGACAGTGTCATTTTTACCTTCAGAAATGTATATGTAGCAGGCAAAAAAGAGATGGTAGAAAAAGAGGAAGGTTTCCAGAAAGTTGATAAAAGTAATACCAGAGGCTGGATAGCGTACACACTCTCACTAGACGGAAGCCTGATCCATCCTTTAAGTTACGAGTATCAAACAGATAGGCTGACTTCTCAAGCAAGGATTACCTTCAACCAACTCGAATACCTCAATACAAACAAGACCAGAACTCGACTTGTTCAGAAAAGAAGATATATAAAAATAGGCCAAAACCTTCCTTTGTGGAATCAGGGAGAATTAGCCTTAGCTAGTACTTTCAAGAGAAATAGTTTGATTGATAATTTGTCAATAGGTCTAGGCTATACCTTAGCAGAGTCTAAAGGGTTTCATATTGATGGAGAAGTTCAGTATTCAGGAATCTTTCTCAAAGATATTACAGCTGGAAATTTTCAATTTCAACAGCTTTCCATGGACCAGCTGGAAGCCAATCTATCTATCCATAGATTTCTGGCTACTCGGACTAAGTTGATCGGAAACCTGAATTTTGGACTAGGGATAGGCCTCACACTTTTACTAGCCACTAATGATGAGCCTAGTAAAACCCAACGTCCGAGCGCATCGGTGACCTTTAGAAATACCATTGACATGCTTCCTTTTTACTATGAACTACTACCCAAATCCAGTTTTACGAATAATTTAGATCCCCTAGGTTTTCATCTCTATGCAGAGGTAAGGCAAAATATTATGGGAGAAAGATTAGGTATAAATCTGAGGTATTATGCCAGCAGGAAATCAGGGCAGTTTCAGCAAGATACCTTTAGGTTTACCTACTTTTATCCTGAACTTAGCTTGGTGTATAGAGTAGGCGATGCAAAATCCAAACGTAAGAGATATCTGGAAAGAGCATCTTGGCAATAAAAACTTCATTTAGGGCTTATTCTCTTTTCTGAGAAGAATAAAATTTGTGTTATCTTCATTATTACAGCCTAATTCAATTCAGCTTCTGGAAAAGGATTCCTAAATCCAGAACAGCGAGGAAAGTTCCCATATACTTTGATGAATTTTTGTTGTTCAGCCTCAATACGATTTACATTACAGATATAACCAAATTTTTCTAACAAATATGCAATCAGTTTTTTCTCTTCCCATTCTTGATAAGTCTGCCCAGAGGAGATTTGCTGGTTATATTGAAAATCCTTGAAACTAAATAACATCAAAGGTAGTTCCTCTTTAACCTTCCGCTCTTCTCTATTTTTAGCTTAGGACTAATCTCAGAACCAAGAGCATCAAACTTTCTGTTACGACTCTTGTTTCTGCTCATACATAAAATCAGTCATAAATTTTTGAATATTACCTACAAAAGGTATCGCACCATATTTGCCAATCAGGTAATCTTTTTCAAATGATGCGTCATTCCTAATCCAGTGCCTTGATCTTATCAATCAAACCACTACTTGAATGCCCTTCTATAAAAGGAAGCGTCATTACCTCTCCCCCATTGGCAACTACCTCCTCATAACCCACAATCTGCCTTATCTGATAATCCCCCCCTTTCACCAACACATCAGGCAGTACTGCTTGAATCAACTCTAAAGGCGTATCCGTATCAAATAATACCACAGCATCCACAAACTCTAAAGCGGCAAGTAAATGCGCACGTGTCCGCTCATCTTTGATCGGTCTGTCAGCCCCCTTTAATCGACCTACAGAGGCATCCGTATTAAGGCCAACAATCAATTTATCCCCTAAACCTCTGGTTTTTTCGAGATAATCTATATGTCCCAGATGTAAGATATCAAAGCAGCCATTCGTAAAAACAATGCGGTTTTCCTTCACACGCCATGTTCGAATTTTGGCTAAAACTGCTTCCAATGAAAGGATTTTAGAGGATGAATGGTATTTCATATAGATATATTTTGTTTAATAAAGTACAAGTCTAGGAAATGAATATACATAAAATAGATGTAAGCCAGACAGCAAAAATCAATAAACCAAAAACACTAATATACTGATAACATGCGTATTAATAATGAAATAATAATAAACCCATGGATACTACTCAAAAACTCTTGCACTACTTCCGTAAGCTCTCTGATAAAAAACAGCTAGAGATTGTCGACTTTGTTCAATATCTCTACGATCGTCAACATCAAGCTTCGCATAGCCATAAACAAAAATCAAGCTTTGAGAAGACGATGGAAAGGATCCCTAATTGAAAGTAATTGGTTTCCAAATTCAATCGTTTAAAATGAGGAAACCCGCTATTTGAAAAAAATACCATCTACTGTATTCATTCTCCCTGTTGTCCAATTGACTCCTTCAGGGCTGATGGCATAAGGATAAAAGCCCTGCGTTTTCATGAAATCTACAATTTCGAAAAACGCCCAACTGGTATTTTCATAAATCATATATAGCGGAATTTCTATTTTGATGCCAGTTAATTGTTGTAGCAACTTGCTACTCCCTGCGACCACTTCCTTTTCATAGCCTTGCGTATCTATCTTTAGTAAGACATTGGCACCAGCCAAAGATACATACTGCTCAATGATCGTATCAAGTCGATGGATAGATACTTTTTCCGTATCAATAATCCTCGACTTACGTGTAGCAGACACATATTCATCTTTTATTTTCAAAATAGAGCTAAAAACTGTGCTCTCCGAAACGTTAACCTCAATTTCTCCATCGGTAGCACCGATGGCCATTCGATCTGCCACGGTCCAATTGGGGTATCTCCGACTTCGTTTCACCAATTGCTCATACACACCTTTGACTGGCTCAAAAGAGATAATCTTGCCTTTGTAGCCAAAATCATACATAGATTCTGCAAACTGACCCGTATTTGCCCCCACATCAATAAGGGTGTCTACCTTAAAATGTTGAAGAAGCTTGACCGTGCGTACATCTTCATGAGCCGAAGGGCTCAGCCGTTTTATTTTGCAGTACATGCCAGAATAAATGGCGAGTTTTCTGCGAAAACGCTCCATGAATTTGGAGTTTAATATTTTATCTGCTGAAATCATTGAAATAGTTGCTTACTTATTCCCTCAAAAGTATTAAAAATGCCTTTCACGACCAATTTGTAGTTGCTCGCTCCAACTTCGGCTTGCTTATTATATCAGGATGTTGTAAACTTCCTCAAATGAATCAGGCACAAAAAAAAGGAACAGCTCGTCAAACAATTTTCTTGGGCTTTTTACTAGCTACTGTGATAGTTGGAGCTGGCTGTTACTGGATGTACTGGAAAGTCACGGACTTTGTAACAACCATGCAGGAATCTAAGGATTGGGACACTCCAGTAGAAACGATACAAAAAGTTGTAAATTTACTAACAGAGGCAGAAGGAGATATCTTTGCTTATGTAATTACCCAAGATACGGCTGCATTAGCACCTTATAAGGAAATACTTTACGCACTCGAAGACCTTCAGATTTCTGAAGTGGTAGACGCAAATCCAGACATAACAGAACCTATGCAGGTACTGGAAGAACTAATAGGTGAAAAATTTCTCCTTGAAAATAGACTAATAAATGTTGTTGGTGATACAAATATCAAAAGCCCTTATGAGTTAGTCTATGAAGAATTTGAGGAAGCTATTCGTCTATTTCCAACTAGACCTCCTCCTAAAAACCCCAGAAAAAGAAGACCTTCTCCACAAAAAAAACCCAAACCAAGCCCAAAGCAGAATCAAGCAGAATCAAGCCCTAAAGAACAGAAAGACACATCAGAGGAGATAAAGCCTGATTATAAGCGAAAATTCCACATATTTGGGATAGGCCTTAATAAAGAAGAACGCGAAGCCCGTAAGCAATATAAAAACAAAAAAAGGGAAGAACAGAAAAAGAAGAAAGAACCCCGATCTGCTAGGCGTAAACTCAAGCGAAAAGATAAAAGCGATATAGGTGGAATCACCGAAGTGGCAGATATATTGATCCCCAAATCACCCATTCCTACTGATACAGATCAAAAAACCTTACCACGGGATCCTCAAAAACTCATGAAAATCTTAAGAGATTCGATTGAACAGCGTAAGAGCCTCAATGAGCAACTAGTGCAGGAACAACAAGATTCGATCTTGCAGTATGTAAAGCTAGATCGTGCTTTGATGCAGGAGATTGTTTCAATTCTTCGCAATGTGGAACAACAGGAAGCGGAAAAATTAGCAACTAAGGCACAAGATGCTAGCAGACAAGCTGAGCAAATGCCTGTGTTAATTGCCATATTTGCTGCTGTTGTGCTCTTTCTCTTTATTATCCTTCTTTTTATCATATTTAGAGATATTGCCCGAAATCAACGGCTTAATCAACAGTTGGAAGCAGAGACCACCAGAGCCCATAAACTGGCGCATGCCAAGGAAGAATTTCTAGCCAATATGAGCCATGACATTCGTACCCCCATGAATGCAATTATCGGTTTTGCCGATCAGCTCAAAGATACTCCCATGAATACGCAGCAACATAAATTTTTGCGTACCATCCGGCATTCGGGTAAGTATTTGCTGGATTTAATTAATGACGTACTTGATTATTCGAAACTGGAGGCCGGTAACTTCCAATTGGAGTTGACAAATTTCCATCCCAGAGAAGTCTTGACAGAAGTATATGAAACCTTCAAAGGGCAGGCTGAGAAAAAAGGCTTGATTTTGAATAAGCAACAAGACCATGCATTGCCTCAAGTACTTCTCGGAGACCCCTTACGATTAAAGCAGATGTTATTTAACCTCACCAACAATGCGATTAAATTTACAGATAAGGGCTCTGTTACGATCAACTGTAAAGTGTTAAGTAATCAAAAAGAGCAAGTTCTGTTGGCATTTTCAGTAAGTGATACGGGTATAGGAATAGCTAAAGATAAGTTGAACACCATTTTTCAGGAGTATGGTCAGGCTGAACAGCATACAGCCAGAAAATTTGGAGGTACAGGCCTAGGCTTATCTATTGCCCGCAAACTCGCTGAGAAACATGGAGGGAGTATTGAGGTGAAAAGCCAACTCAATAAAGGAACCGTTTTTACGATTCTGATCCCTTATGAAATAGGAAACATCAAACAGGCAAATAAAACGACAACTACTGGCAAGGTAGATCCTGCATTTCTCAAAGGAAAGCGTTTTCTCTTAGCCGATGACGAACCCTTCAATCGTTTCTTATTGGAAACCATTATGGAAAAATGGGGTGTGAAGGCTGATTCGGTAGAAAATGGGCGTAAAGTGGTTGAGCAGGTGAGGAAAAACAAATATGATTTTATTTTAATAGACTTGCAGATGCCTGAGATGAGCGGGATGGAGGCTACGCGCCATATTCGGCAGCAACTCAATCAACAGATGCCCATTATCGCGCTTACAGCAACCTCTACGCCCTCCGAGGTTGAGGAATCTCTCAAATCAGGCATCAATGATGTATTACTTAAACCATTTAAAGAACAAGCTTTAC
>Ga0256830_1003332_pt1 | contig 10064 bp, 8 predicted proteins | sample 128326metaG_FD_190537 | JGI IMG/M metagenome (GOLD analysis project Ga0256830, IMG submission 190537) | Hydrothermal vent microbial communities from Lau Basin, Pacific Ocean - 128-326 | ecosystem: Environmental > Aquatic > Marine > Hydrothermal vents | place: Pacific Ocean: Lau Basin | collected...
CGTCATCCGCCGCCTGGGCGCGGTGCCCAACCACTACCGCCTGGGCTACACCGCCAACGGCATGTCGGTGTGGGACGTGCCCGACGACCGGGTGGCGGAGCTGGGCCGCGCCGTGGGTGCGCTGGACTTCGTCAGCCACTGCTACGAGCGCCCGCGCCATCCGCCCCGCTGGCCCTACAACCTGTTCGCCATGATCCACGCCCGCAGCCGTGACGAGGTGGAGGACCGGGTGGCGCAGATCGCCACCCTGCTGGGCGCGGCCGACCGCGGCCACGCCGTGCTCTACAGCACCGCCATCCTGAAGAAGACCGGCCTGCGCATTGCGCCGCCGGCCGCGGGCGGCGGGCGCCGGGCTGCGGGGTAGGGCCATGTTCCGCCTCACCCGCTTCCTGCAGGACCTCGACCGCCCCGGACCGGATCCGGTGCCGCCGGCACCCCGCGGCCCGGTGGTGATCTGGAACCTGGTGCGGCGCTGCAACCTCACCTGCCGCCACTGCTATTCCATCTCCGCCGATCGCGACTTCCCGGGCGAGCTGGACACGCAGGAGGTGTACCGGGTGATGGACGACCTGCACGCCTTCGGCGTGCCGGTGCTCATCCTCTCCGGCGGCGAGCCGCTGCTGCGCCCCGACATCCTCGACGTCTCGCGGCGGGCCAAGGCCATGGGCTTCTACGTGGGCCTGTCCACCAACGGCACCCTCATCACCCGCGACAACATCGGTGAGCTGGCGGCGGTGGGCTACGACTACGTGGGCATCAGCCTCGACGGCATCGGCCCCACCCACGACCGCTTCCGCCGCCGCGCCGGCGCCTTCGACGAGGCCCTGCGCGGCCTGCGCCTGTGCCGCGACGCCGGCATCAAGGTGGGCATCCGCTTCACCCTCACCCGCGACAACGCCGGCGACCTGCCGGCGCTGCTGGAACTCATGGAGCGCGAGGACATCGACAAGTTCTATCTCTCCCACCTCAACTACGGCGGGCGCGGCAACCGCAACCGCAAGGACGACGTGGTCCACCGCATGACGCGCGAGGCCATGGACCTGCTGTTCGCCACCTGCTGGGACGGCATCCGGGCCGGGCGCACGCGAGAGTTCGTCACCGGCAACAACGACGCCGACGGGGTCTACCTGCTGCTGTGGGTGCGGCGCCGCTTCCCCCACCTGGCCACGCGCCTGCAGCGGCGGCTGGAACGATGGGGCGGCAACAGCTCCGGGGTCAACATCGCCAACATCGACAACGTGGGCGACGTGCATCCCGACACCTTCTGGTGGGACTACACCCTGGGCAACGTGCGCCGGCGGTCCTTCTCCGAGATCTGGCAGGACACCTCCGATCCCCTCATGGCGGGGCTCAAGCGCCGGCCGCGGCCGCTCAAGGGACGCTGCGCCGCCTGTGGCTACCGCACCATCTGTGGCGGCAACACCCGGGTGCGGGCGTGGCAGCTCACCGGCGACCCCTGGGCCGAGGATCCCGCCTGCTACCTGGACGACGACGAGCTGGGGATCGCCGCCGGCGGCCCGCGGCTGCAGGTCACGCCCTACAGCCGGCGGCGGGCCAGCGTCGTATATAAATAGGTATGATGCGCAGCCCCGGACCCGTTCCGGCGGTGCTGCTGGTGCTGGCGGCGTGGGCCGGGACGGCCGCCGCCGCGCCGGAGGAGGCCGCCGCCCTCTATGCCCGCCACTGCGCCGGCTGCCACGGCGCCGGGCGCCTGGGGGCCATGGGCCCGGCCCTGCTGCCGGAGAACCTGCGCCGGCTCAAGCGCGCCCGGGCGGCGGCGGTCATCGCCCGCGGCCGGCCCGCCACCCAGATGCCCGCCTTCGGCGGGCGGCTCACGGCGGCCGAGATCGACGCCCTGGTGGCGTACATCTACACGCCCCTGCCGCGACCACCGGTGTGGGGCGCGGAGCGAATCCGCGCCAGCCACCGCCTGCTGCGTCCGGGCCCCGATCCGTCCGGGCCGCCGGTGTTCGACGCCGACCCCCTCAACCTGTTCGTGGTGGTGGAGCTGGGTGACCACCACGTCACCGTGCTCGACGGCGACCGGCTGGTCCCCATCCACCGCTTTCCCACCCGCTTCGCCCTCCACGGCGGGCCCAAGTTCTCGCCCGACGGCCGCTTCGTCTACTTCGCCTCGCGCGACGGCTGGATCAGCCGCTTCGACCTGTACCGGCTGCAGACCACCGCCGAGATCCGCGCCGGTATCAACACCCGGAACCTGGCCGTCTCCGGCGACGGCCGCTACGTGATGGTGGCCAACACCCTGCCCCACACCCTGGTGCTGCTGCGGGCCGCCGACCTCGGCCTGCTGCGCGTGATCCCGGTGCGCGACGACGACGGCAACGGCTCGCGCGTGAGCGCCGTCTACACCGCACCGCCCCGCGAAAGCTTCATCGCTGCGCTCAAGGACATCCCCGAGATCTGGGAGATCCAGTACGCCGACCAGCCGCGCCCCGTCTACCGCGGCCTGGTCCACGACTACCGCCTGGGCGAGGGCCTGGCCGAGCCGGGGCCGTTCCCCATCCAGCGCATCCGCCTCGACGCCATCCTCGACGACTTCTTCTTCGACCAGGCCTACGACCACGTCATGGGTGCCGCCCGCGACGGCCGCGGCGGGCAGGTGGTCAACCTCAACGTGCGGCGCAAGGTGGCCGAGCTGGACCTCGACGGCCTGCCGCATCTCGGCTCGGGCATCACCTTCGACTACCGGGGCCGGCGGGTGCTGGCCACGCCCAACCTGCGCCGGGGCGAGGTGAGTGTCATCGACATGAAGACCTGGCGCACCATCAAGCGCATCAAGACCCTGGGGCCCGGTTTCTTCATGCGCAGCCACGAGAACACCCACTACGCCTGGGTGGACGTGTTCTTCGGCCCCCACCGCGACGCGGTCCACGTCATCGACAAGCGCACCCTGGAGATCGCGGAGACCCTGCGCCCGGCCCCGGGCAAGACCGCCGCCCATGTGGAGTTCGACCGCCATGGCCGCTACGCCCTGCTCAGCATCTGGGACCCGGACGGCGCGGTGGTGGTCTACGACGCCAATACCCTGAAGGAAATCAAGCGCCTGCCCATGAACAAGCCCTCGGGCAAGTACAACGTCTGGAACAAGATCCACCGCTCCGAGGGCACCTCCCACTGAACCCGGGACCTGCGGGGCGCCGGCAGAGGTCTTCCCGGCCCCGGGCGGCGCGGCGGGCGATATCCGGGCGGGGCCGGCTTCCACCCCCCGGCGGGCCCGGCCGGGCCCGGCCGGTGCCGTTTTCGGGCATCCCGCCCATATCCGGAAAAAACGTGGGAGTTACAAGCCCGATTTCCTGACTATACTGGAAGGGTGACCGGGTCGCGTGGTCCCCGAGACGGGATGCCCCCACCGCCCCGTCCGGGCCCGCGGCGGGCACCCATCGCCCCAACCAATTCACAACAATCAAGGGAGGACGGGCTGATGCTGACCTACAATCCCATTGCCGATGCACCGTCATACATCACCCCGCTGGTGATGCAGATCTACGTCGTGGTCATGGCGCTGCTGGTCATCGGCGGGACCATCCTCGACACCTTGCACAAGAAGAGCGCGAAATACTTCTTCCGGTACAAGAAGGAGTCGGACGCCATGGCCACGCGCCGGCTGGGCAGCGGGGAACGGCTCGCCATCGCCGTGGCCACGGCCGCGCACGACGTGCTCGCCTCCGGCGAGTTCTGCAATCCCAGGCGTCGCCTCGCCCACCTGCTCACCATGTACGGCTTCATCTTCTTCGTCGTCACCACCGTGATCCTGGTGTTCGCCTATCCCACCGCGGAGGCGGCCCCAGCCTGGGTCACCGCGCTGTGGCACATCGGCGCCCTCATGGTGTGCGTGGGCGGGTACTGGTTCTGGTTCACCATGCGCGTGGACGTGGCCGCCGAGGGCCACCCCTGGTACCGCGTGGTGCGGGCGGACCTGTTCGTGCTCTCGCTGCTGGCCACCACCACCTTCGCCCTGATCTGGTCCTTTCTCCAGTGGCGCGATGCAGGCCTGTGGGCGACGTTTTTCTTCTGGCTCTTCGTCGCCGCGGCCACGGTGCTGTTCGGGACCGTGTTCTGGTCCAAGTTCGCGCACATGTTCTACAAGCCGGCCGCCGCCTACCAGCGCCGCGTGGCCGAGGCCAACGGCGCCATGGACAGCCTGCCGCCGCCGGCCGACAAGCCGGCCCAGTTCGGCCTCGGCATCAACCGCGAGCTGCCGCGGCACTACTGAGCGCGGCCGCACCGGCCGTAGCCGGAATCCTGATATCAAGAAGGAGGAGGAGCCATGCCGACGTTCGTCTACATGACCCGCTGCGACGGCTGCGGGCACTGCGTGGACATCTGTCCCTCGGACATCATGCACATCGACCCCACCTACCGGCGGGCACTCAACATCGAGCCCAACATGTGCTGGGAATGCTATTCCTGCGTCAAGGCCTGCCCGCAGAACGCCATCGACTGCCGCGGCTACGCCGACTTCGCCCCCCTGGGGCACAGCGTGCGCGTGCGCCGGGAGGAGGAGAAGGGCACCATCTCGTGGAAGATCCGCTTCCGCGACGGGCGCGAGAAGACCTTCGTCTCGCCCATCACCACCAAGCCCTGGGGGCAGGCCATCGAGCGCCTGGCCGACCTGCCGCCGCCCAGCGAGGAGGAGGTCAACTCCCAGCAGCTCTGCTTCGAGCCCGAGGCGCTCAAGATCGAGGGCGGGCTGCCCACCATCTCCAAGGACAAGTTCAAGCAGGGGGTGTACTACTGATGCGCTACAAGACCGTTTACGAAGATTGCGACATCCTGGTCGTCGGCGGCGGCATGGGCGGCTGTGGCGCCGCGTTCGAGGCGCGCCACTGGGGCCGCGACCTGCGCATCGTGGTCGCCGAGAAGGCCAACATCGACCGCAGCGGCGCGGTGGCCCAGGGCCTGTACGCCATCAACTGCTACATGGGCATGCGCTGGGGCGAGAACCAGCCCGAGGACCACGTGCGCTACGCGCGCAACGACCTCATGGGCATGGTGCGCGAGGACCTGGCCTACGACATGGCCCGCCACGTGGACTCGGCGGTGCACAAGTTCGAGGAGTGGGGCCTGCCCATCATGCGCGACCCCGAGACCGGCCGCTACCAGCGCGAGGGCAAGTGGCAGATCATGATCCACGGCGAGAGCTACAAGCCCATCGTGGCCGAGGCCGCGCGCAAGTCGGCGGACAAGATCTACAACCGGATCATGGTCACCCACCTGCTCATGGACGAAAACCACCCCAACCGCATCGGCGGGGCCATCGGCTTCAACGTCCGCACCGGCGACCTGCACGTGTTCCGGGCCAAGGCCGTGATCGTCGGCGCCGGCGGCGCCTCCCACATCTTCAAGCCGCGCTCGGTGGGCGAGGGCATGGGCCGCACCTGGTACGCGCCCTGGAGCAGCGCTTCGGCCTACGCCCTGCCCATCATGGCCGGCGCCAAGATGACGCAGATGGAAAACCGCATCGTGCTGTGCCGGTTCAAGGACGGCTACGGCCCGGTGGGGGCGTACTTCCTGCACCTCAAGACCTACACCCAGAATGCCTACGGCGAGGAATACGAGTCCAAGTGGTACGAGCACACCAAGGAGATGGTGGGCGAGTACATCGATCACCACCCCACGCCCACCTGCCTGCGCAACCATGCCTTCCTCATGGAGGTGGCGGCCGGGCGCGGGCCCATTCACATGGTCACCACCGAGGCCTTCCAGGACCCGCACAAGGAGACCGTGGGCTGGGAGAACTTCCTCGGCATGACCGTGGGCCAGGCCGTGGTGTGGGCGTCGCAGGACATCGACCCCAAGTACATCAACCCCGAGCTCACCACCTCCGAGCCCTACGTCATGGGCTCCCATGCCACTTGCTCCGGGGCCTGGGCCAGCGGACCCGAGGACATCTCGCCGGACGAGTACTTCTGGGGCTACAACCGCATGATGACGGTGGAGGGCCTGTTCGGCGCCGGCGACGCCCTGGGCGGCACCGCCCACGCCTTCTCCTCCGGCTCCTTCACCGAGGGCCGGCTGGCGGCCAAGGCCGCGGTCAAGTTCGTGCGCGACCACGCCAGGGACCCGGTCAAGGTCTCCGACGAGCAGATCGAGCGCCGGCGCAGGGAGATCTACAAGCCGCTGGAGCACTACGAGATCTACCGCAACGAGATCGTGGCCGGCACCGTCTCGCCGCACTACATCCTGCCCATCCACGGCCTGCAGCGGCTGGAGAAGATCATGGACGAGTACGTGGGCGGGATCAGCGTCAACTACATGACCAACGAGCCGCTGCTCAAGATGGGGCTGGAGAAGCTGCGCATCCTGCAGGAGGATCTCGAAAAGGTGGGCGCCGAGGACCTGCACCAGCTCCAGCGGGCCTGGGAGCTCAAGCACCGCGTCATCGCCTCCGAGTGCGTGACCCAGCACACGCTGTTCCGCCAGGAGACGCGCTGGCCGGGCTACTACTACCGCGGCGACTACATGAAGCTGGACGACGAGAACTGGCATGTGCTCACCGTCTCCCGCCGCGATCCCGAGTCCGGCGAATGGACGCTGGAGAAGGCCCCTGTCTACCACCTCATCGACTGAGGCGGCAGGCATGACCGGCAGCGGTGCCCCGGTCCGGGCCGGTCCGGCCGCGGAGGGTGGTGAAGACCCGCGCTGGCGGCGGGAGTGGGAGGCCGTGGAGGCGCTCCTGGCCCGCGGGCGCGAGTGCGGCGACACCGCCGCCGTGGCCGAGGCCGTGCGGCGCTGCGAGAGCAGGCTCCTCCCCCTGGTGGATGCCAATGCCGATCCCGTCCGCTGGGCGCAGGCGCAGCAGCTCCTGGGCCATGCCCTGACCCTGCAGGGCCAGCGGCAGGTGGGCACGCATGCCCTGGAGCGGGCCGTCACCGAGCTGGAGCGCGCGCTGCAACCCCTCCATCGCGACGCCGCCCCCCTGGACTGGGCCGCCACCCAGCACGCCCTGGGCCGCGCCCTGGCCCTGCTCGCGCGGCGCCGGGCCGATACCGACAGCCTGGAACAGGCGGTGGCGGCCTTCCGCGCCGCGCTCGAGGTGCGCACCTTCGAGGCGACCCCCGATGACTGGGCCCTGACCCAGAACGACCTGGGCACCGCGCTGCTCACCCTGGGCCGGCACCGGGACGACAAGACCCTGCTCAAGCAGGCCGCGGACGCCTACCGTGCCGCGCTGCGGGTCTGGACCCGCGAGCGCGTGCCGCTGGACTGGGCCGCCACCATGGACAACCTGGGCACCGCCCTGCGCCTGCTGGGCGAGCGGCGCAAGGGGCCGCGCACCCTGGAGCAGGCCGTCGCCGCCTACCGCAGCGCGTTGTCGGAGCGCACCCGCGAGCGCAGTCCCGAGGCCTGGGCCCTGACCCAGAACAACCTGGGCGCGGCCCTGCACAGGCTGGGCGAACGGGTGTCAGACCCCGGCCACCTGGAAGCCGCCATCGAGGCCTACGGGATGGCGCTCGAGGTCTGGACCCGCGAGCGCGACGCCATGACCTGGGCCATGACCGAGGCCAACCGGTGCGCCGCGTGCAAGGCCCTGGCCGAAGTCACCGGCGACCCCGGGCCCGCGCGCGCGGCGCTGGCCGGCTACCGCGCGGTGGCCCAGGTCTTCCGCGACGCCAGCCACCCCCAGTACTACGAGCTGGCCGTGGAACAGATCGCCCTCACCGCCAAGCTGGAACAGCGCCTGCGCGAGGCAGCCTCACCCGCCGGCTGATTCATGCGCCCGCTTCACGGGCTGTTCACCGATGCCTGCCGGGGCTAGAATGGGGAGTGCACAGCCCCGCACCCTTTGCAGCGGGCTGTCTGGAATCCGCCTTGCGCCATGAAGGGGAGGGCGGCTCAATATGAAGAGACCGCACGAAAACCACCGGGGCGAAGACATCCTGGACATCCTTCAGGACGGTCTGAACCGCCACGCCCGGGAGGGGGCCATCACCAACGTCTCCGGGCTGGACGGGTATCTGGCCGCGGTGGTCTGCGCGCCCGGGGTCCTGCTGCCCTCGCAGTGGATGCCGGCCCTCTGGGGTGGCGACGAACATGCGCCGGAATGGGACACCATGGAGGAGGCACACAAATTCCTCGGCGCGCTCCTGACCATGGCCAACGACGTCGGCCGGCTGCTGGCGGAGGGCCGGTTCGAACCTATCCTGCTCGGTGACCCGGAACGGGAAGGACACACGGTGGCCCATGACTGGTGCCTGGGATTCCTGGAGGGCGTGAAATGCTGGCCGCCACTGTCCGGCCGCGATCAGCAGGTGCTGGAAGAGGCACTGGCGCTTCCGGCCGTCTTTGTCACGGAGGAAGGCACCGGTGCCCTCGACAAGATTGGTGAGGCAGAAGTGGCCGCCCTGGTGGACGCGATCCCCGCCGTCGTGCACCAGCTCTACGACCACTTCCGCTTCCACGTGCCACCGGCCTCCGTCCCTGCCCGGGCCGGGCGCAAGGTGGGGCGCAACGATCCCTGCCCCTGCGGGAGCGGAAAGAAATTCAAGCACTGTTGCCTGCACCGTGCCCCTGACCATGTCGGCCGCTAAACGCATTTCGCCATGAACGACAACTCGCCCGACGCTTCCTGTCCCTGCGGCAGCGGCCGGCCGGCCCGGGGATGCTGCCGCTTTCCCCTTGGCCAGCCCGCCGACCCTGATGTCCCTGCCGAGGTCCGGCAGGCCCTCGCCCGGCAGGAGTTCGAAGACCTTGCCCACGTGCAGCGCTTTCTCGACGATTTCATGGCCCGGTACAACCGGCAGCCACGGGAAGAGTTCCACGGCCTCTCGCCGGAACAGGTACGCCGTTTGATCTATTTTCCCTTCGAGTCACCGGAACTGGTGCAGATTACAGAAATGGCCCCGGCGCCGGAACAGGTGCCCATGCTCCGGATCTTTCAAGTGCTGGTGGAGGCGGTGGGCGACCAGGGCCTCAAGCACACCGCCAGGGGCAACCTGCCGCGCAAGGTCTGCCGCGAGATGGCCTTGGCCCGCCTGGGCGAGGCGGGATACCGCGAGGCCACCCGCTTCGGCGGCATCAACACCGAGCTGGACTACGACGAGGGACACGCCACCCGCGTGCTGGCCGAGCTGGCCGGACTGGTGCGCAAGTACCGCGGCCGGTTCGTGCTCACCAGGAAATGCCGCGGGCTGCTGGAGCGGGGAGGCGCCGCCGCGGCCTGGCCGCTGCTGTTCGAGACCTACGTGCGGAAGTTCAACTGGGCCTACCGCGACGGTTACCCCGACCTGCCGTTCATCCAGCAGGCCTGGGCCTTCTCCCTCTACCTGCTGGTGCGCCACGGCACGGCCTGGCGCCTGGACGAGTTCTACTCGGGTCACTTCCTGCGCGCGTTTCCGGCGTTGCTGAAGGAGGTGCGCGACGAACCCTACCGGAGCGCCGAGGATACAGTGCGCCGGTGCTACGCCACGCGCACCCTGGCCCGTTTCGCCTGTTTCCTGGGCCTGGCCGAGAGCGAGCGGGTGGAGACCGGCGGCATCCTCGGGGCCCGCCGCGTCCGTGCCCTGCCGCTGCTGCACGAGCTTGTCCGTTTCAATGTCACCGCGCCGCTCCACGAGCCGCCGGCCACCGTCATGTGACACCCGCGGCCCAAACGGCTGAACTCTTGGGGCAACCTTCACCTCAGGAATGGAGAGGGGTGGCTGCAACCCCCTGGGGCGCCGGCGATTTTCACCCCGGCGGCCCTCCGTGGCCAAGATGCCGGTATTGCCTTCCCGTGCAGCCATGCTTGTCGGCTCCCACCGAAAATCGTCCGGCGCGCGGCCGTGGGGAATTTTGAGATAGGTTCTAACTAACGGGCACCCTAATTCAAGAACCCTTGAACAAGGCAGACCGGGACGCAGCCGTGTGGCGCGGATTGAGGGGGACATGCGAGTAGTCGCTTACTCCACCACGGTGAGCCCCTTCTCCTCGCACCACTCCCGCAGGGCCCGCCGGGTCTGCTCCTCGTCGAAGGCGTACCAGCGTTTGAGCAGCCCACGGCGGTCAAGCAGATCCCTGAACCGCCGGTAGGCGCCCTCGCGGCGGAAGAAGGCATACACCGC
>Ga0256830_1003333_pt1 | contig 10061 bp, 5 predicted proteins | sample 128326metaG_FD_190537 | JGI IMG/M metagenome (GOLD analysis project Ga0256830, IMG submission 190537) | Hydrothermal vent microbial communities from Lau Basin, Pacific Ocean - 128-326 | ecosystem: Environmental > Aquatic > Marine > Hydrothermal vents | place: Pacific Ocean: Lau Basin | collected...
GAAACATTCCTATTGCCAGTTCTTCTGGTTTTGACCGGGTCAATATCAATGCAGGACTTATCACAAGTGAGGGATGGGAATTGATGTTGGGAATTACCCCTGTGCGTACAACTGATTTCAATTGGGATTTGAACGCCAATTTTACCCGAAACAGAACGACCCTTGAAGAACTTGCTGATGGGATCGATCTTATAAAATTTTGGAGTGATGCCAAGGGTGGTGCCTGGACTTATGTAGGAGATGAGATAGGCGATATATACGATGCTGCTGTCAGAAGGGTGGAGGACGAAAACTCACCTTATTTTGGCTACCCTATTTTGAACCCAGGTTCTATGGAGTGGGACGACATTGATGTAACAGATGTCAGGAATCTTGTTGGAAACTACAATCCAAATTTCATCTTAGGCATTCAAAATTCTATCAGCTACAAAAATCTCACCCTTAATTTTACCATAGATTGGAGAAGTGGTGGGCAATTTATTTCCCAGACCTATAGATATATGACAGAAAGCGTCAACTCTCAAAGGTGGCTTGATCAGATGATTAATCCAGAGGGAAGAACAGGAAAAGAATTGCGGGACTGGCTAGTGGCCAATGAAGACGAGTTCATCAAAAACGGCTTTAATGTAGTGGGTGGACCCACAGCTGAACTAGGCGGATTCCCAGAAAACTTCAGCGGCTTAACAGTTAATGATGGCGTATTCATTCCTGGTGTTGTACAGTTACCTGATGGTACCTATGTGGAAAATCTTGGAGATAACAATCCGCTTCCTTATATTCCCTATATCATTAGCTACCCTTGGCAATTTGCCAGTGCATCCTTGTTTGATGCCGACTTTATTAAATTAAGAGATATTTCACTTAGCTATCAGTTTCCCAGAAATATTGTCGAAAAACTAAGATTTGTAGAAGGCTTAGACGTTTCTGTTTACAGTCGAAATATCGTACTATGGACCAAAGCGGATATCGGCATAGATCCAGAGAGAGCCTTTGAAGCCGAAGCTAGTAGTGGTAATAGAGGCACTCAGTTTAAGCAAGGAATTGAGCGATATAATGTAGAGCCTTGGGTATTACCCATTGGGTTTAGGCTTAACCTCACCTTTTAGAAACTCTCTTTAACTGTCTTTTTTCAAAGAAAAAACACGTATTATGTATAAATTAAAAAATATAACTATCCTGACATTGAGCCTTGTGATGCTCATGATGTTTTCTTGTAAAGATTTAGAAGAACTAAACATCAATCCAAATGGGGTAGATCCAGCAAATGCACACCCCAATTTATTGATGAGTACAGTGATCACCCAAACTGCTCAATTAGTAGTAGGCTATGGCTATGGAGATATCGCAGGAGCCATGCAGCATACTCAGAAAGATGGCTGGGCTGGCGGGCATAATGGCTATCAGTGGAGTGGTAAGAACTGGTCATCTCACTATGGTATTTTGAGAAATAATGATGAAATGTACAATAAAGCCGTAGACAGAAAACTTGGGTTTCATCAAGGCGTGGCCTTGGTCATGAAGTCTTATGTCTATGGACTAACAACTGATTTGTGGGGAGATGCTCCTTATTCTCAGGCTCTCAAAGGAGAGCTAGGAGGGGAGGAAAATCTGCAACCTGCTTTTGATGCACAGGCGGATATATATGCCGGTATTCTCGCTGATTTAGAAACGGCCAACACTCTTCTGTCAAAAGATGATTACTCAGAGATCAATTCCACTCAGGATGTGTTGTTTGCCGGAGATGTGAGCAAATGGAGAAAATTTGCCAATTCTCTTGCCCTCAGATATTATATGCGCTTATCTGAAAAAGACCCAGCCACAGCCCAAGCAGGCATAGAAAGAATTGCTGGCAACCCCGACAACTATCCCATCATGCTGGGTGCTGATGATGATGCCAATGTAACCTATGCCGGAACCAGCAGTACTGACTCATGGCCTCAAAATACATTGTTTGATGGTACGGGAGGCAGTAACTTCAGGCGGTTGAAAATGTGCTCGACCCTAGTAGAGAGCATGCAGGCATTTAATGATCCCCGCCTAGGGCTATGGGCTCAAAAAGTAGCCATTCCCATTCGAGTTGACTCTACCTTGGCCCCAGGCACAGATGTGATCATCGACGGAGTGAGAAGAGTGGCTCAAGATATTGCGGATGAATATCAAGCTTTGTATGGATTTCCTTTAGACTCTGATCCAGAATATGTAGGTCTTCCCCCAGCCTGGTCAGTTGTTCCCCAGGCTTACAACCTAAACCCCAACTTGGAGCAGGCACCTAACAATCCGCATGTTTCTCACCTCAACGACCGCTACAAAAGTCCTGCTGGTCCCTTATTGAAAGCTCGACTATTATCATCAGCTGAAACACATTTTATCCTAGCTGAAGCAGCCCTTAAAGGTTGGTCTGTGGGGGGTACTACTCAGGGACATTATGAAGCCGGTATTCAAGCCTCCTTCGATGCCTGGGGTGTTGGTGGCGATTTTGCAAACTACATTTCTGGTACGGCTGCATTTGATGGAAGTCTGGAGCAGATTATCGAACAAAAATGGATTGCTAGCTGGACAGCCGCTGCGGAGTCTTGGTTTGATTTTAAAAGAACAGGATTACCTGCCTTAAAACCCGGCGTAGCTTCCGAAAGGGAAGTACTACCTGTGAGGTTTGCTTATTCTCAAAACGAGCTTGATTTCAACCCCAATAGCTCAAATGTGGCCATAGGTAGGTTGGAAGATACTCCTTATGGAAGTGGGAATAATGAATGGGCAAAGATGTGGGTCATTCAAGGTACGGGTAAGCCTTGGTAGAAAACTGACACTGCCCAAACAATAAGACAAATTAAAAATAATAATTACCCATAACTCAACGAGCCACCTACTAAAAAGTAGGTGGTTTATTCTCACCGGCTCAAGGTCGGTTTTTTGTTATTCGAAAGGCCAAGGATTGCTACGCTGGCAAAGGTCAGAAGCAAAACAGTGTAAAAATGATAAAACCATATTCTCTTTCCCACCTAAGTTATCAGCGCATCCAAAGCCGAGAGGTGAAGCTTGGCGATCTTGCATTGGGGGCTCATCATCCTATTCGTATTCAATCCATGACCACCACTCCTACCATGGATACGCTTGCAACTGTGGAGCAAAGTATCAGAATGATCGAATCAGGTTGCGAAATCGTGCGAATTACGGCACCGAGCAAAAAGGAGGCAGCCAATTTGGCGGAAATAAAAAAGGAACTGCGCAAGCGCGGCTATGAGGTACCTCTGGTAGCGGATATTCATTTTACGCCCAATGCAGCTGAAACTGCCGCAAGAATCGTTGAAAAAGTGCGTATCAATCCAGGAAACTATGCAGATAAGAAACATTTCAAAAATATAGACTATTCCGATGATTCTTACCAGGCTGAACTCCATCGCATATATAAACGTTTTTCTCCTTTGGTAAAAATATGCAAGGAGGAAGGTACAGCTATACGTATTGGTACAAATCACGGCTCGCTTTCCGACCGCATTATGAGTCGATATGGGGATACTCCCTTGGGCATGGTCGAATCTGCCCTAGAGTTTGTCCGGATTTGCGAAGACCACAACTTTTATGATCTTGTGATTTCTATGAAGGCATCAAATCCGCAAGTCATGGTACAAGCCTACAGGATGTTGATGCAGCAAATGCTGGACAGTGGTCAGATTTATCCGCTGCATTTAGGCGTAACTGAAGCGGGTGAAGGGGAGGATGGCCGAATCAAATCTGCGCTGGGAATCGCAACGCTATTGATGGATGGAATTGGGGATACGGTACGTGTATCTTTAACGGAAGAGCCAGAGCATGAAATGCCTGTCGCCCAGTTTTTGGTCAATCATTACCTCAAGCAAGCTAGCCAATTGAGACAGCAAACGACAGCTATATCTCCCACTGATTTGCCTTTTGATCCCTTTTCCTTTCGACGCAGAAACTCAAGCCAGCTTAACAATATTGGGGGAGGTCAGGTCCCGAGGGTGGTGGCTGATATTCGGCACAACAAAAGTCAAGCTGCGAATCTAGGGGAGATTGGCTATGAATATATTCCCACTTTAGACAAATACCACTTCTCAGATGTAGCTGCGGATTATGCCTATTTTGGCAATAGCGTAGCTCCTTATGATTTGCCCGGAGGTCTTAAATCTATCTATGACCATCAACTATGGCGTTTATTAAACCAACAAGATCATTGTTTTCCCTATTTTGAACAACTATCTGACTTTTTAACTAGCAGGGAGCGTCACGATGAGCTAAATTTTATCAGGCTTAGGCTTGAAGATTTCGATCAACTCCTCCTGTCTCAAGAGTCATTTGAAGCTTGCACCTTGATTTTAAGCAGCGATACTCCTTTGCCTGCTTATGACTGGCGGGCAGCTATTTACCAACTTGTGAAGGCTGGCTTTCAGCATCCGATGATGATCAGCATGAAAGTCCCTGAACAGTTCACCTACTATCAGGATGATCACCTCTCTCAGCATTTACGCATGAGCAAGGATGCCCAAAGGCAACTTTCTATGGCAGCTAATGCTAGCAGTTTGTTGGTTGATGGCTTAATAGATGGTATCTGGTTGGAAGAGGCGAATAGCTGTAAATTGCGAACTGCTTTTGGGATGCTGCAACTCGCTCGTTTGAGAATCACTAAGACGGAATATATTTCCTGTCCATCCTGCGGGAGAACACTTTTTGATTTACAAGAAACAACTGCTAGAATTAGAAAGCGTACCGAGCATCTCAAAGGAGTAAAAATTGGCATTATGGGCTGCATCGTAAATGGTCCTGGAGAAATGGCTGATGCTGATTACGGATATGTGGGAGTGGGTAAAGACAAGATTGCTTTGTATCGTGGACAAGAATTAGTCGAGCGAGGGGTCAAGACAGCCGAAGCCGTAGACAAACTGATTGATTTAATCAAAATGGATGACAAATGGGTAGAATAAGAGAGTTGGCAGTCTGGGAGTTTTGAGTCGGCAGTAGTAATGAAAGTCTTTTAGACTAGAAGACTAAACAACTGAGGATTAAAACAATAAATTTCTATATGTTAGTCGCTAATACTGCTCAAATCCGGGAAGCGGATCGAATACAGATTAAGGAAAAACATTTTCCGAGCATTCTTCTAATGGAATCTGCAGGTAGACAGGCTGCGGATAAAATTATCGCTTTATACCCTCAGCAACAATACTACTTGGTACTGGCTGGTCCTGGAAACAATGGGGGGGATGGCTTAGTCATTGCCCGTTATTTACATTTGGCTGGGAAACAAGTGCAGGTACTACTCTCGCATGGCTCAGACAGATATAGGGGTGATGCGTCTATCAACTACAGTATTCTTCGACAACTGCCCGTTTCTGTAGAAATGTATACGCATGAAGAGGTGGAAAAATGCTTAGAACAATTTTCTCATCGCCCTGTATTGATTGATGCGCTATTGGGCACAGGCATACAATCTCGCCTTCGGGCACCCATTAAAGATATTATTCGTTTTTTTCGTCCCCTGACCCTCACGACAGTTGCCATAGATCTTCCTTCCGGCCTAAATGCAGATACAGGGGAAGCTATCAATGAGGTATTAAACGCGGATGTTACTTTAACCTTCCAGCTCCCTAAAATATGTCATTATGTTACCCCTGCGTCTAGTGAATGTGGTGAGATCATCACTTTTGATATTGGGATATGGCCAGAGGTCATTGATCGTTTAGATATAAAACGTTCGCTCATTAATGATGCTTTTGTTCGAAAAACCTACCTGCACAGAAAGTCAGATGCTCATAAGGGCGATTTTGGGCATGTATTGATTATTGGTGGAAGTAAAAACATGGCTGGTGCCATAGCTATGACGGCTTATGCTTGTGTAAAGGCGGGTGTCGGCTTGTGTACAGTAGTCGTACCGGAAAGCTGTAGAACCGCAGTGAATATGCTGTGCCCAGAAGCTATGTGCATGGGTTTGGCTGGGGAAAATCACGATTTTCTCACGCCCTCGGCTATTCAGGAAATCGAAGCCATCATGGGAGGCAAATCTGCTATTTTGCTAGGTCCCGGTATGGGATTGGCTTTGGAAAGTAGCCAATTTATAAAAACGCTACTCCCCAAAATAGAGGTTCCGCTAGTGGTAGATGCAGACGGACTCAACCATCTTGCCGCCAATACAGATCTCCTGGCCTCCTTACCTTCGGGCTGTATATTAACCCCTCACGCAGGAGAGATGAAACGGCTGAGTCAACAAAAAAAGGTACATAAGAAACGCCTGGAAATAGCTGAGTCTTTTAGTAAAACTTATAACTGTATAACGGTGATGAAAGGCGCAGGCACCCTTGTTTCTCTTCCTTCTGGCGGTACCTATATTAATATTTCTGGCAACCCAGGCATGGCAAGCGGGGGTTCGGGCGATATCCTTACAGGCATCATCGGTGCTCTTCTTGGGCAAGCTTATGAACCAGAGACTGCCGCTCCTCTTGGGGTTTACCTTCATGGAAAAGCCGGGGATGCCATCTGTCAGCAAATTGGGGCCGCTGGAGTAACTGCTACAGCGATGGCTGATGTTTTGAGCAAGGTGTGGAATGATGTGGTTGAGTTTGAATCCTGCGACTAGTGCTATAAGAATCAGACAGGATCAACAGGATAAGAAACAAGTTGGTACAAGCCCAATCCAAAAAAATCCAGTTAATCCTGTCAAAAAATGAATATTCCCACTTTACTGAGGCAACACCAACACCCGCTTACTTTGCCAATTATTCCCCTCTGATAGCCTTAGAAAATACATTTGTGGGGGGAAATTGGATAAATCCACAGCAGCTTCTGCTCGGTGATTGATCAGTTCTATCAATTTGTTCACGATTTCCTTGCCCTGCATATCAAATACTTGCAATTCGACCCGATCACCTTGGCCGTAAATATCCAAGCTTAACTCACCAAAACTTGGATTGGGAAAAACAGTCATTTCCAATTCTCCCAATGAAATTTCTATAGACTTCACTTCTGAAAAAGTCAAGGAACCATCTATATCCACGGCCTTTAATCGGTAATACCACCTACCCGCTACAGGTATATCATCCCTAAATGTATAATCATTTAAGCCAGGAGACAAACGACCTATGTCTTCATACACCTGCTGGTCAATGCTACGCTCTATCGTATAATGTGAAAGGTTGAGTTCCTGCGCCGTTTTCCAACTCAGCACCACCCTATTCTGTTCCTCTTTGATATCAACAGCTACAAAATTAACTGGAAATATGGACCCTGCCCCTAGATTGATACTAAAATCATAACTTAATGGCGTGCCTAAATTTTCGCTGGTCAATACATAATTGTCTTCACTCATCCCTTTCCAACTCATTTGAAGTACACTACTTCCATCATCTATCACTTCTACGAGTCCAAATTGTCCACCCGCCTTTTTGTAACCATGACTATAAGGGCCTCCTTTATAGGAACCTCCTCGATCTAATGAACCCGCATGAAAAACGGGAATAGGTGCTCCTCCTCCACTCGCATAATCGCTATTGCGGCCATCGTCTATGGCAGTCATGTGGGAGTCGCCGGCCAGGATAATGGTAGGAATGTCGTAAGCTTTGATGTAGTCAGCGATTTCCACTCGCTCCTCCATATATCCGCCCCAATTATCAGCTTCCTTACAGTGATAATTAGGTCCTCCAGGCCCATTGATATAAGGAATCCCTGTGACCCATACTGCGAGTTGACCGGCTTCTTTGGCAGCTAGTAATTCGCTTTTAAACCATGCTAGCTGGAAGCCAAAATTTGTTCCCAACTGAGCTTTATCACAACTACTTGGCTTAAATACGGGTTTTCGTTTTTCGGAGCGCAAATCTGTCAGTAAAAAACGAAGACGGCCTATAACGAATGATTGCGTAACAGGCACATTTCCCTGCCCATATACCAATGGATAATGAGGAACATGCCGCTGATAGCTTGCTCGGGCGATTTCTCTACAAGGTGCTGACACATCACTATCATTCGGCCCATAATCATGGTCGTCCCACATATAGCTTATAGGCACTTTGCGGTATAGCGCGGATTGTGTCTCGGAGCCAAGTATATCGCGAAAAGCTCCCTGAAAATTGGTTTCGCAATTTGAGGCTATATTCCTATAGTGCATATCCCCTGTATTCATAAAGAAGAGAATGTCCTGATTGCCAATGGTCTCAAAAACCCTTCGGTTACTTCCTCCTCCCATACATGAACCCAGCGCAAATTTAAAGGAAAAGGGCCCTGAAGCAGGAGTATAAAAGCGCCCACGTGCTTTAGTACTTTGATCTATCGTGCCGTTAATTTCAACTCGATAAAAATAAGTGGTGTTTTCCTGTAGTCCATCCAAATCCATACTTACAAAATAATCATCCTGACCTTTTGAAAAATATGTATTAGAATAAATAGGGTTAGCATAATTTTGCTCATCTGTGCTTACTTGAAGGCGTACACTTGCAGCTTCAGATATTTTAGCTGTTACACGAATAGAATTGCTCGTGAGTGCTCCCGACCAGATATATTCTACATGACTCGCAATACTTACAGAACTGGTACCTACTGAAATTAAGCTGACAAGGATAGCGTTTAAAAATCTGAAGTAGGTATATTTCAAGATATAAACTTATTGATTAAAGACTATACGGCCATAGAGAAAAATAATTATGTATAGCATTTATTATATGTATCAAAATATGACCCAATTGAGGTTAGGTTTCAGATAGAATTGTCATGAAAAATATACGCGATAAGAACTGAATGTATAACTCTAGCTGTAGATGATGAATAGCCACTCAAAAGTTTACTTCACTAAATAAACTCTCCGCTTAGTGTCTACTTAGTGCTCTGCCTGCCTCAGTGGTTAAATCGTTTTCGCTACAAGCCCAATCCGCAATTTCTCAATGAATCTCAACAATAATACTAATTTTATTAGCCAAATTTGTAACAAATTATTTGTTTTATAGGTTAATATACATATATTTGCTAAATATATTAGTATAAAGGACGTTTATTTTTAATATCGGACGGGACATGAATAGCTACCAACCAAAAAAACGCTCAGCTCAGAGGGGTAGTAGGCAACAACTGAGCCCTCATAGTGCCGCAAATCTTGCTAGACCCTTTTCCATAATTAGCCGCATTCCCAAAATCATCAGACAAGCAGGCTTCGGATTGGTGTTAATCCTGATTTCCAATGCTTTGACACATGGCTTAATCAATACAGACGTATTTTTGGCCAGTGCAAACTTTAGGTCAAAACCAAAGTTATACTTACTTGAAGAAGCGAGTCAGTATATCTATGAGACAGAAGTATTTGAAAAAAAGGTAAGAGAAATTTCTCAAAAGTTGGAGATTGAACCCGAATGGCTCATGGCTGTTATGTATTCAGAATCAAAATTTGATGCTTCTGTCCTCAATTATCAAGGCAGCGGAGCCGTGGGGCTTATCCAATTTATGCCGAAAACAGCTGCTGAACTAAACATATCTGTAGAACGCTTAAAAGCAATGGGAGCGATCCAGCAACTAACCTATGTATATCGATACTTGATGATGATAAAGATCAAACATGGAGATTATCAAAACCTGACTGATCTCTACTTAGGCATCCTCTGCCCAGATGCACTCGGGCAAGATTATTGTTACATCCTGTACGCCAAACCTTCTATCGCCTATAGACAAAATAAGGTGTTGGACGAAAATCAGGATGGAAGCGTTAGTGTAAGTGATATCGACCGACGTATGCAGCGCATGTTCCCCACAGCTTATTGGTTGGGGAGTGAGGATGTGGCTGATGTAGACTAGTGGCTTCGGCATGAGGTTTTAGGTTATGATGCTTTTATTTACCACATAGCTTTTTCACATAGTACACATAGGCAGACAGGTTAAATTATAAGATATTGGTAGTCAATGTATTAAAAATGCAACTATGTACTCTTATGTGCCTATGTGCTTTTTAAAAAAGTGTCAACTACTTTTATGTGTTTTTTAAACATGCCAAAAACAATTATTATTGGCTTATCCAGATCAATATGATTGCAAAAAAACTAACTGATCAAAATTCTTCTTATTTCAGACAATTG
>Ga0256830_1003334_pt1 | contig 10060 bp, 13 predicted proteins | sample 128326metaG_FD_190537 | JGI IMG/M metagenome (GOLD analysis project Ga0256830, IMG submission 190537) | Hydrothermal vent microbial communities from Lau Basin, Pacific Ocean - 128-326 | ecosystem: Environmental > Aquatic > Marine > Hydrothermal vents | place: Pacific Ocean: Lau Basin | collected...
GATGACATCGATCTCTGCGCGCTCTTTGTCGGCAAGTTCGGGGCGATCCCCTTTGGTGTACTGCTCGATGGAGTCGCGGCGCTGCTTCGTCATCTTGTCCAGAATGGCGAGCACCTGGCTGTTGTCCAGTTCGGTGCGCTCATCGACTTCGCGCTGCTTTATCGCGGCGAGTATCAGGCGGATGACGCCAAGCCGACGCGCATCTTTGCTGCGCATCGCTGTTTTCATGTCATCGGTGAGGCGCTGTTTTAGCGTGCTATCCATTGCTGGCGTTACCTTGCTATTATTTTAGTAAGGGGCACGTACGGTGCGCATTTTTTCGCTATAGGTCTTTTTCTGTTGTCTCTTAACAGCGGCGGCGGCTTTACGTTTACGCACAGCGGTAGGCTTTTCATAGAATTCACGGCGACGTACTTCTGAGATGATCCCAGTTTTTTCACAGATACGCTTGAAGCGGCGTACAGCGACTTCGAAAGGCTCATTTTCTCTTAAACGAACAGATGGCATTTACTTTCCTCTTTATATGAATGGTTTAGCCTAAAACAGCGAACAGCGGATTCTACCCCTGGGGTAGTGGCTTGTAAAGCGTGGCCGCGGCTGGCATCAGGCTTTCGGACTAAACGATGGGGTTCTTTAGCGTGTATTTCGTCGCCAGTTAAGGGGTGGCTGAGCAGACAGGGCAGGTGGGGTCCTGCTGTAGCTGCAGGCTACGCCACTCCATGGTGCTGGCGTTCAGGGTGAGCAGGCGGGTGTCGAGCGCATTGCCGAATGGTACCAGTGATTTGAGCGCTTCAGCGGCCATCATGCTGCCAATGATCCCTGTGAGTGGGGCGAAGATGCCGCTCTGGGCGCAGTTTTCTTCATCTGCGGTGGCGGATTCGTCAAACAGGCAGCGGTAGCAGGGGGTGTGGCCGTTGTTGCGGAACAGGCAGATCTGCCCTGAGAGCCGAATCGCTGCGCCAGAGACCAGTGGGGTACGGCTTTTAACGCAGGCGCGATTGAGCATAAAACGGGTGGCGAAATTGTCGCTGGCATCGAGCACAACATCAGCATTAGTGGCTGCTGTTAGTAGCGCGTCGTCGGTCAGGCGGTGTTGAATCGCCGTTACCGTAATCTCAGGGTTGAGTGAGTGAATAGTGGTCTGTACCGATGTCGCCTTGTTTTGCCCAATGCGCCCGTTATGGTGCGCGATCTGGCGCTGCAGATTGCTAAGGTCGACGACATCATCATCGCAGATAGTGATCTGGCCGACGCCGCTGCTGGCGAGGTAGATCGCGGCGGGCGAGCCAAGCCCGCCCGCACCGATGATCAGCGCCTTCGACTGAAGTAGCCGCGCCTGCCCTGCCGTATCAATCTCGGGTAGCAGGAGGTGGCGGCTGTAGCGTTCAAGTTGTTGGTCATTCATCTATTAATAGGTATAGGCGATCAGGCTGTTGAGCGGGGTGCGCCCATCGTCCGCCCAGCCGCCAACTAAATAGATGGTGCGGTCGATGTGGGCAACGCCCATTGCGGCCAGCGGTGCCGGCATTGGCGGTAGCAGGCGCCAGCTGCTGGTGGCTCTGTCGTAACAGGCGGCGTGGTCACAGATGCCGTCACCGCTGTAACCACCAAAGATAAATGGCGTGTCGTCAATCATGATGGCGCCAAGGCCCGCAGCGGTCCACGGTAGCCTGAGGCTATCCAGCGTCCATTTCTCATCCGCTGGGTTGAATGTTTCGATGTGGTCAAAATTATTGAAGCCTTCGGGGGTGAAGGCGACACCGCCCATGGTGAGGATCTTCTGGTCCATCACAACGGCATCAAGGGCGAAGCGCGGGGTTGGCAGTGGGCTGATCTCTTCCCATTTTCCGGTGGCTAGATTGAGCCGCTCGCAGAAGTCGAAGCCGGGGTCCGTCTTGGGGCCGGAGAGCGTGGCGTCTGGGTGGTGGCCGCCGAGGATATAGATGTGATTGTCGAACAGTGCGCCGGCAGGGTAGTCGTGTGGCTGGAGCATCGCTGGCCCCACTTCCCAGCTATCAGTTTCAGGGTGGTAGATTTCAGTTGTACGCAGGAACTGGAAGTTACCGTCGGGCTTTTTGAAGCCGCCGCCAATGATGTAGATGGCGTCACCAACAGTTGTCGCAATCGCACCGGAGCGGAGCGTTGGCATCTCGCTGCCAGCCGTCCAGCTGTTTGTTGCTGGATCATATATGGTGGTGGAGTTAAGGCTCTTAAAATCGGGCCCGCCGCCGCCAAAGACATAAATTTTTCCGTTATAGGTGGCTGTTGGAGCGTGTGACCGGGCGACTTCCATCGCGGGCCTGGAGGCCCAATCGCCCTGGTGATATTTGATGTTGTTCATAATTTTGAGCTATCTATCCGTTGATTATCAGGGGTTTTATTTACAGGAAGATAGCATGGAAAGTTGCCTGATTGCAGCGTTGCGGTTTCGGCTTTCAGTAATATTAAGTGGTGAACGTACTGCTTCAGGGTGATTAACTCTATGAAAATGCTTGCGAATGGTGAGGGTTATACGCATGGAGTGAAACCTCTCTTTTTGTATACTAATTAAAGCTTTGCCTGTAAAAGGACGATAATAGATTTGGAATACGGTGGGTTTTTCGTGCTAAAATTTCGGGCTGTGTGCGGGTTCCTGAGATTACCCTGACGCAATGGGATGGTGATCAACGCTTAGCGTTATTGCGGCGGGTCTCTTTTCCAGAAATGCAAGAAGCCAAATGGATTTTCTCTTCTTTCATTCAGTTAGAGATTTTGAGTGCTAGATCTTTGTAAAGTGTGCGCTAAACAGCCGTTTCTTTTTGGTGCGGGTTAGAATTGCTATTGACTGGTAGTGGAAAAGCGGCGTATATCCGACTAGAATGGTTGGTTAATTTGATCTGTGTGGCTGGCAGCAGTTGTAGCATCTGGGGAGAATATTGACGTGTTGGATAAATCGTTGCATCGCAAAAATTCGTCAGGCGAATCGTCGTCCGGCGCCACAACGGCTTCTGCCGCTACTGTTTTACCTCCGCTACAAGATCGCTTTGGTCGTGCTTTTGATTACGTCAGAATCGCGGTAACAGAAAAATGCAACCTGCGCTGTACCTACTGTATGCCTGAGGAAGGGGTAGAGTTCCCCGATCCGACCGCTGTGTTGACGGCTGCTGAAATTCAGCGCTCTGTTGAGACGCTCGCTAAAATGGGTGTTCGAAAGGTTCGCTTCACCGGTGGTGAGCCGCTGGTGCGAAAAGATATTATTGAAATTGTGGCCAATACTGCCAATACGCCGGGGGTGAAGGCGGTGCATCTGACCACAAACGGACTGCTGTTCCCCAAATATGCCAAAGATCTGCTAAAAGCGGGTTTGACGGGGGTTAACATCAGCCTGGATTCGCTGGACAGTGAGAAATTTGAGCGTATTACGCGTCGCACCGGGCTGGATAAGGTGCTGGAGAGTATTCAGTGTGCGCTGGATGTTGGCTTTAAAACGGTCAAGGTCAATGTGGTTTTGATGCGTGGTTTTAATGAAGATGAGCTGCATGATTTTTGTGAAATGACCAAAGATCAGCGCGTGACAGTCCGCTTTATCGAATTTATGCCGTTTGATGCGCACCAGATGTGGGAGACGGGCGAACATTTTGCCAGTGCTGCAAACCTAGTCGAGCAGATTGAAAAGTTCTATCCTGGCATCAAGACCGCCTCCGGGACGCGCACCGAACATCATATTTTCCAGGCGCCGGGTTACGCGGGCAAGATTGCGGTGATCCCCGCCTTTACACGAAGCCTGTGTGGCAATTGCTCTCGTATTCGCGTGACCTCTGACGGCAAAATTCGCAACTGCCTCTACTCTGATGATGAGTTTGATTTGAAGGCGCTGTTGCGTAAAGATGGCTGCACCGAAGAGGATGTGGTGGGTGTTTTCCGCAAGGCGTTTGATGAAAAGCATCGTGACGGTTTTGAGGCAAAGAAGAAGTCCACCGAGAAGAAGATCAATGTTGCTGATATCGGCAAAGGCCGTACCAGTATGACGCAGATCGGCGGCTAATATTGTACGCTGTCTTTCAATAGATTAATCAAAACTTCAGAGAGAATTCATTATGGGTGATGTATTAACACATTTTAATGCGGCCGGTGAGGCGCATATGGTTGATGTGGGTGATAAGGATATTACGGTGCGTGAAGGCGTGGCTGAAGGGCGTATTTTTATGGAACCTGCTACGCTTGAGAAAATCATGGCAGGTGATCACAAAAAGGGTGATGTGCTGGGTATTGCGCGTGTTGCGGGTATTATGGGTGCCAAAAAAACGCCTGATCTTGTGCCGTTGTGTCATCCTATTATGATTACTGCTGTGGATGTTGAGTTGACCGCTGAGCCTGATAACAACAGTGTCTACTGTAAAGCGGTTGTGCGCTGCAAAGGCAACACGGGTGTTGAGATGGAGACGTTGACTGCGGTGCAGGTGGCGCTGTTGACCATTTACGACATGTGCAAGGCGGTCGACCGCGGCATGGTGATCACCGACGTAGGTCTGCTGTCGAAATCTGGCGGTAAGTCTGGCTCCTGGCGTCGCACATAAAGATTATAATTTGTCTGGATGTAGGTGTGCCTAATTTGTTTTAAGAGGAATTTATGGAAATCGACGTAAAGTTTTTTGCCAGTTTGCGTGAGCGTATGGGGCGTACCAGTGACAAAGTGACGCTGGATGGTGATGTCGCTACCGTCTCCGATGTCTGGAATCAGCTCTCCTCTGAGCCGATCCCGAACAATATTCTGGTGGCAGTGAATAAAGAATATACCGATCTGAGCCAGGAGCTGAAAAGTGGCGATGAGGTGGCCTTCTTCCCACCTGTGACCGGAGGCTAAGAGGTATGAGAGTCGTTGTTCAGGAAGAGGCACTAGATCCATACAAAGAGATTAAACACCATGAAGAGACGGTGCTTGAGTCTGGTAAGCACGGTGGCGTGGTCAGTTTTGTTGGCACAATGCGAGACTTTAATGATGGGGAAGATGTCTCTGCGATGAATCTGGATCATTATCCAGGGATGACTGAAAAACATATCGAGCAGGTCTGTCAGGAGGCGATGGATGGCTGGGATGTGATGGATGTGTTGGTGGTTCATCGTGTCGGCGATATGTACCCGTCGGATCCGATTGTACTGGTAGCGGTCTGGTCTGCTCACCGCGCTTCAGCATTTGATGCCTGTCGTTATGTGATTAACTACCTAAAAGAGCGCGCCCCTTTCTGGAAGTGTGAAGTGACTAAAGCGGGAAAGAAGCATTGGGTGGAGCATAACTCCAAAGATCCGGGTGTTGCCGAGAGCCGAGAAAAAGCAGTGTAGTTTATTATCGATACGATGATCGTCTTACAATTTGTGAAGGCCTGAGTGATGTTCTACTCAGGCCTTTTTATTTTCTGAATTTGTGTAATAGTTGCTTGAGAGGTTTTGAATAAGAATTTCTGGCTAATGATCGTACGCTCTCTGTCGCTACCTGTAATGAGTAACGCCAACCATGGAGGGTTGAACGATGGAAAGAATCACGATGTCGCTGGAGTCCGGGCTTGCTGAACAATTTGATGATTTCATTAATGGCCACGGCTACACTAATCGCTCTGAAGCGATGCGCGATCTGATTCGCGAACGACTTGAGAGCGAGCGCCTGAAGAGATGGGAAGATGGGCTGTGTGTTGCAACCTTAAGTTATGTCTTCAATCACCATGAGTGGGAGCTGTCGAGTCGTATTACACGGGCGCATCACCACAGCCATGAGCTGAATATCTCCAATATGCACATTCACCTTGATCATGATAACTGCCTGGAGATCGCAGTGATGAGGGGGTCGGTTAAGGCGGTACGTGAATTCGCTAGCACGATTATGGCCGAGCGAGGTGTGCGTCATGGTAAGCTCGGGATGATTCCTGTGGAGATAACAGAGGAGGCTGACGATGGTCAGGCAGCACCTCATCTGCATAGTCGTCCTATGACATGAGCTAGAGGTTTAATAACAGCACCAATGAGAGAAAAAGAGAAAAGCACGCGGGTCATCTTTGTTAGGCACGGAGAGACAGATTTTCCCCTGGACAGGTTGTATTGCGACGATGCGATTGATTCCCCACCTTTGAATCTGGTTGGGCTGGCGCAGGCCGAGGCGGCAGCAGTGTCGCTCTCTGGCGTTAAAGTTGATGCGATTTATGCGAGTCCTGCTCAGCGTACCCAGATGACAGCAGCGGCGATTGCCGAGAAAAATGGAGGTGATGTGGTTACCTGTGATGCCTTTTTGGAGCGGCGTTTTGGGGAGTGGGACGGGCTATATTTTGATGAAGTCGAAAAGAGCTACCCAGAAGGTTATCAGGCCTGGAAAGTAGATCCCCTTAATTTTTCCCCAGAAGGTGGAGAGACGATTGCTGATTTGCTAGCAAGAGTGAAGGCAGGAGTTGATGGCGTTTTATCTGCACATGTAGGTGGGACTGTTGTCATCGTAGCGCATGTGGGGCCGATACGAGTCATGCTGGCTGATGTGATGAAAATGCCGTTGGAGGGTTATAGGCAGCTTAGGATTGATTTCGCCTCCCAGTCTGCGATTGATTTTGGTGGTCGCCAGAACAATATTGTATATATCAATAGAGTTTAAAGCTCAGATCCTGGTTGTGTGACTGAAGTCACATTGTGCAATCTAAAGTTTTTGTGTGATAAAGTCGATATAATTAGATGTATGGGTTATCAGGGTTTTAGATTTTTTAATATTGATCCTTTGTGGTTTATTTTTCTTATAAATCAGTGGGATTAGCGAGTTAGCGGCTAATTAGCAGGAAGATTCGGGCTTGACAGGTAGCTTGCCCACTGCTATAAATTACGCAACTTTGAGATGAATTTTAAATGTGCGGATGTAGAAGGGAGCTTTTGTCCGTGAACCTGCAATATATTGTGCCTAAGGAAAACAGGCTGATATTTGCTAGAGGCAATTGCTTCCAAACAACAGGGGGTTTTTATGAAAATTCGTAATACGATTAAGAGATTAGCGTTGGTCGGGGCGGCAGCTGCATTGTTGCCAGTTGGTGGTGCTGTGGCTGGGGGGCCCGGCTTTGACAGCATCGCTGTTGAGATGGGAACAACTGGTAACCTCATTGGTTGTCCTAGCGGGGCATCAGAATGTAATGTTTTAATTACTGGCGAAGGTTTTCTGCAGCAGGAAGTGACCTTTGATGGTACGGTTTATGTTCAAACCGTTATTATTGATCCGATGGCGGTCGCGAATGGCTCAGGTAATACGGATATTGGAACACTGCCTTTCTCTGATATCACTTTTATCAGAATGGATGGTTCAAGTACTGGTATTAAGGGGCTGCAGACATTGTCTGATGATCCTAATGACGGGACTGGTAATCTGTTTACCGGGACGACTGAGTTGCTGATCGGTAGCTGGGCTGCGGAAGCTGGCAAGGCCAACCTTAATGTTGTTCAGGACTTCCGAGACAACGGTGGTACCGGTGTGGCTATTGGCGCTAACGGTGCTAGCCAGACAGAAGATGATTTTGTAAATACATTTTCAATGGGGGTAAACCTTGCTTCTGATGGTTCTGTAACAGGCAAGCAGATGGATATGCTGCAGGATATTGGCATGAGCGACCCGACCGTAACTGTTCCTGGTAATGACTTTCAGCGTTTTGTGATTAGGCAAAGAAGTGGTGATTTATTGACGACAACGGGTAGCCTTGTGCTTGAGCCAGTGGCCGGATCTGCTGGTACTGGTGGTACGGTTTCTTGGGTTGCGGCAGATGACATGATGGTTGCATGGCTGGGTCAGAGGGTTGGTTTAGGTGATGTCGGTGTCTCCAACTTTGGCTTTCAAAGTGCAACTAATGCGGCGGATCCTGCCAATCCTGACATAGCGAGCACGTTCTCCAGGACTGTTACTGATATAATGGATCCAGAAGGACCGTTTGATTGGGATGCATCCTTTGGTACTGCTCCGGCGCTGTAGTTGATTTTATAGTAAAGTTATAGTGTTTTAAGAAAAGGGGCCGCTGGCCCCTTTTTTTGTTCTATAATTACCGGTTTATTTCATGAATTGCGAGTGCCTACTTATTTTGCATACTCAAGAGAATGGGTAACGACTATGTTAAGAGATGGGTTTATTAAAAAATTATTTTCTCGGGCATTGGGGCTTCTACTGTTGTCCGCAATTTCAGCTAGTGGCGCTATCTCGGCGACAGTTGAGGGTTTAAATGGTAAAGAGATTGTTGCAAAGTGTGGAATAAAAAATGCGGGGGGAGATCAGCGCTCACGTTTGAGTGTCATACTGCAGAACCCTAAGCAGGGAACAGAAAAGCGCAGCATATATAGTCGTTACTGGAAAAGCTATGGTGGTGAAGATGGTGTTTTTGATAAGATGTTATTGTACACTGAGTATCCACCCGATGCCGTTGGCTCATCGTTTCTGCGCGTTACTTACGTGGCAGGTTCTGGTCAGGAAGCTGACCAGTGGATTTACTTGCCGTTACTAAAGAAAATACGAAGGGTCACTATTCGCAATCCAGCAGATAGTTTTTTGAATTCTGATCTTTCATACGCTGATGTGGCGCAACGCCCACTTAATGCGGATGAGCATAAGTTTCTCGGTGTGAAATCCTTGCAGGGGATGGACTTTTATCAAGTTGAAAGCGTTCCTGTTAGCGAAGATATTTACAGCCGTCGCGTGCAGTGGTATTTGAAAGGCGATAGCTGGGATGCATGCGTTAGCGCTAGAATTGACTACTATTCAAAAGGCGGTGCTTTAGTGAAGGTTCAATTCAATAAGTGGCAGCAGGTATCAGGTGCATGGGTGTGGGATCGTGTTCTTGTCAGGAATGCGATAACCGGAGGGGTTTCGATATTTGTTGTTAGTGATGTTGAAGTTGATGTGGGCTTGAGTGATTCGCTTTTTTCTGCGAGAGCGTTACGTATGGGGCCTCGAGGTTCTATGATAGGTGCTGGTGAAAATGAGAAGTGATTGGCCGGTTTTTTGAGTATGAGCTAGGTGTTTGAACTATGAAAAATGTGCGCTGTTGTTACGGTCTGTTTGCTGCATTACTTATTATCGTGCCATATGAAGCAGTCATGGCAGAGTCCACTACTGTTCTCACGGGTAAAGAGTTGATAAAGCAATGTGGCTATAAGTTTGCGGGCAATGATCAGGTCTCCACCTTTACTGTTACATTGAGAGATCAGGGTGGTAATGAGAAAAAAAGCGTCTATCAGCGGTACTGGAAAGATTTTAAGGGGAAGGGTCAGGTATTAGAAAAGATGATGTTATTCACAGAGTTCCCACCTGATTCAAAAGGCGGTGCATTTATGCGCGTTGCTTTTACGCCGGAGTCAGGCAAGGTTGCAGATCAGTGGATATATTTGCCTATATTGAGAAAGATTCGTCGGGTAACCATTCGTGATCCAGGTGACAGGTTTTTGAATTCAGATTTAACATACCAGGATGTAAGTTTTCGTTCATTAGATGAGGATGAGCATGTCTATATCGGCATGGAAGAGGTGGGTGGCGAGAATCTGTATAAGGTGGAAAGCACGCCGCGAGTAAAAGGCGGCCTGTATTCAAAGCGCCTTTTCTGGATAAAAAAGGATGATAGCTCTACTGGTTGGGACCAGTGCGTAGTGAAAAAAATTGCCTACTATGACGGCAAAGGCGTTCTATTAAAAGAACAGCTGTTTAAGTGGCAGCAAGTGGCTGGAGCCTGGATGTGGGATCGAGTGGTTGTGACAGACGTGCAGGAGCGCCATGAGTCGGTGTTTGAGATGTCTAATGTGATGGTCGATGTTGGGCTGAAAGATCGGCAATTCTCAAAGAGAGTGATGAAATCTGGTGTTGACAGTCGGCGACGTTAGCTGATCCCTGCCCTTATTTTGTAGGTCATTGTTTTATATTAACTCCTTCTACTTAGTCAGCCCTGAAAAACATATTAACCCCCTGATAATAAATAATAAACCAGGCGGAAAAGCATGCTCATTTCGACCGGATAACCTATAATACAAGCTCGGTTTCCGGTCGAAATGGTGAACTAAAATGCTAACCCGTAGCGCTGAAACACACCAG
>Ga0256830_1003335_pt1 | contig 10052 bp, 9 predicted proteins | sample 128326metaG_FD_190537 | JGI IMG/M metagenome (GOLD analysis project Ga0256830, IMG submission 190537) | Hydrothermal vent microbial communities from Lau Basin, Pacific Ocean - 128-326 | ecosystem: Environmental > Aquatic > Marine > Hydrothermal vents | place: Pacific Ocean: Lau Basin | collected...
CTGCTACCATCAATGAGTTACCGGCGTAGCCCCAGAATTCAGCATTGATGAGATTTCCCGCCCAGGCCTGCCAGCTCCAGCTTAGCATCCAGGCCAGAGGCAGGCCGAAAGCCAGCAGGGTAATCAACCCCAGCCACAGCCAGATCAGGCTGGTTTCCAGTCGTGTGGCCCGGCGTAATGGTTGTTGGCGTGAGTGGCGCGCGGAATAATAGCGCTGACGACTGCGGAAGAATCGTTCCAGCACCAGAAAAGTGAGACTCAACATCACCAGTATCAGCGATAATCCGGCAGCGGCTTGATAATCAAAGCGACCGCTCATTTGCAGGTAAATACTCAGGGTGAACGTCTGAAAACGCAGCATGCTGACTGCGCCAAAATCAGACAGTACGTGCAGTACCACCACCGCCAGTCCGGCGGCGATGGCTGGGCGTAACAGCGGCAGGTTTACCCGCCAAAAGACCTCCAGTGTCGAAGCCCCCTGAATACGTGCTGCCTCTTCCAGTGAACGGGTCGGCTGCGACAGCGCGGCGCGTGCCAGCAGAAACACGTAGGAGAAACCGGCCAGTGAAAGAATCAGAGTTACGCCCCAGATATTGTATAAATCCGGTAGTGGTGTGCTTTCGCCGAACAGTCCCAGCCACAATCGACCCAGCCAGCCGTCTTCTTCCAGCAGGGTGGTGTAGATGTGTGCGAAGACATAAGTGGGTACGGTGAGTGGCAGGATCATCAGCCAGGTGGCGAGTTTGCGTCCGGGGAAATCGCGGCGGGCGATCCACCAGGCGCTGGATACTCCCAGAAATACGCAACCGATAGCGACCAGTACCGCCAGTGACAGTGTGTTCCACAGCAGCTCCGGCAGTCGGCTGCTCCATAACCGGAGCCATTCATTGGCGGATAATTGCAGGCTGTTGTAGATGACATACAGCAATGGCATGGCGGCCAGCAACACCACAACAGTGGCGAGCCCGCCCAGGGAGGTAAAACGCCGACCGGCCCGCAATGGGCCGGTAAATGAGAGAAACGAAGAGGCCAATCTAGTGCAGTGTCTCATATAAAACGCAGATATAGACAAGCCAAATTTGAAGTGCCGGAAAAAGTCCTTGGCTCGCCCTCCGGGAAGCCCCTCAAAGCACGATTGCGGCGTTGCAGACCTTGGAAAGGTAGCCGACATTCCCTGCGGTCTGCGCCTTGCCCTCGTGCTTTGAGGAGCTTCCTATATCCACGTTTTATACGAGACACTACACTAGCCCCTCATTCCAGGGAATGCGTGATGACTTCTCACGGCATTCCCACCTCTTCAATCAGGTCCAGCGTTGCGTCACGTTGCTTTCCCAGTGCTGACATGGGTACATCGGCAACCCGGTAGCTGCCCGCAGCGGGAATCATTGGGCTGGCGGCGACGCCGGTCCGGACAGGGTATTCGCGGTTGACCTCGGCGAATTGTTTTTGTCCAGTTGTTGATGTCAGAAAGGCCACGAGTTTTTCCGCCAGCGCTGCTTTGGCGGTGTGTTTGCTGATGGCGATACCGGCGACATTCCAGGCTACGCCCATGCCGTCTTTGCCTTGATCGGGAAATACGATTTTGATGGGTGCATCAGGATATTTGTCGAGATGACGATAAATATAATAGTGGTTTACCAATCCGGCCTGTAATTTGCCACTGGCTACGGCTTTGACGATCTGGCGGTGTTTGTTGAACACCTTGCCATGTACGTTGGCTTTCATGCCTTGCAGCCACTGGCGGGTTTTGTCCTTGCCTGCGGCGAGCATGTATACCGTTACACCGGCGATGTAACTGCCATTGGTGCTGTTAGTGATACCTAGCTTGCTATCGAGTGCCGGGTTGGCAAGATCGAACACCGAATCGAGTTTGTCTGCCCACGGCCCTTGTGTATTGACTACCAGTACCCGCGCACGGGCAGACAGGCCTACCCAGGTATTGTCGGCAGCGCGATAGCGTTTGTCGATGGGCGCAACCAATGAGGGAGTCATTGCACGAAACAGACCCCAGTCACTGCCACGCTGCAGATTACCTGCATCGTTACTGAGGAACAGGTCAGCATCGGTGCGCGCACCTTCAATGCGCAGTTTATTGAGTAGCGCTGTAGATTTGCCTGTGTGCAAAGTGACTTTGATGCCAGTTTGTCGGGTGAACTCGGCAATGACCGGTTTAACAAATTTATCACTGCGACCGGAGTAGATGATCAGACTGTCATCAGCGAATGAAGTCAGGGGAGGGATAGACAAAACAAGCGCAAGCAGACTGAGAAGCAGGGTGGTGGGAATGTGTTTCATGAGAGGTTTTCCAGTATGTGGCTAACTTGTTGCGAATGATAATGATTATCATTAATGAAATCAAGCCTACATTTTACAGGGAATTAAAAATGTAGGCAATAAAGTGCTGTTAGCGGGTTAATGAAGCTTCGAGGAGGATGGGGACAGGCTGTGAAATTGCATCCTGCAAGCGGTCACTGGTTTTTTCAGTTTGGGGTGTTGTGGGTGTACTCATAAACCCCATAAAAATATTCTGGTTTTTGTGGTTGTGTGCGGACAGGAACAACATCGGGTTCTGGGTGTTAGTCAACGATCAGTTTTCAGCATAGTGATGTGTCTCATGTCAGTGAATTGAGTTAAAAGTAAACAGGATACAAACAGATGTTTTGTGTGTCTAACAAACAGTAGTTGGCTCTATCTGATTAAAGCCAGAAACAAAGTGCCGGTTGTGGTGAAGCTGGAAGCTCCTTACATGTTTATTGGCTGAAGTTTTCAAGAATGCTCCAGGAGAACCCGAGAATAATACTAATGGTCGTAGAGTGTTACAATATGCCGATGTGGTGTGACTCGTTTAAAGTAAACGCTCAAAGCAGAAAAATAAACATAATGAGAAATGAACCATTGCCAAAAAAAATAACTAATTTGAGTTATCCATTGTTGCGCATACGCTTTCTGGGTGGCCTGTTATTATTTTTGTTACTAACAATGCCGCATTGGGCAGTAGCGGAAACCCTGGCAGAAATGTTGCATGAAGTACGCAGCGCTCAGGTGAGTATGCCAGAGAAAGGTATTGAAAAGGCGCAATTGCCAAGCGCAGCAGAACTGGTGCTGGCAGAAAAATTATTTCAACGTGTATTTTCCGGAGAGAACAATTCAGAACTGCGGCAGCAATGGGAGAATTTGGGTTTTGGATTGATTGAAAAAACGAGTGAAACTGGCCCATTGTTGGTATTGCGAGAGCTTGATAAAGGTACAAAAAAATATGATGGAAAAGGTTTTTTTGTTTTTGCGATTAATCAGGAATCAACAACAGTATTACAAGCGCCACACAGTTTTCATGATGCAGAAACGGAAGTTATTACACTGGAATTAATGGCCAAAAATAATTTTCGTGCAGCAGCTTGGAATACGAGTCCGGCCGAGTTGCCCGTGCATTCACCATTGTCGCCTGATTCGCGGACGCCACCGGCAAAGGGTTATATGTTGGCCTTTACGCGTGCTTTGATGGCCATAGAAGCTGATAGTTACGTCGTACAATTACATAGTTTTGAAAAGAATAAAGTCTACACTTCCAACGCCTCTCACGCTGATATTATTCTCAGTGGTTATGGTGAACAGTCAAGTCGAGCCATTGGCTGGTTAGGCCGTTGTCTGAAAAAAGAACTGGATTATAAAATCCGAATTTTTCCTTTTGAGGTACAGGAAATGGGGGCGGGAGAAAATATACCGGGAGCAAATTACAATGCTGTTGGTGAACTGATGCAGGCAGAAAATAACCAGGGTTTTGTGCATCTTGTTATGGGTGGTATGTTTCGCGAGGAATTACGTAGTTATCCTCAGGTGCAGGAGAAATTATTTGTTTGCTTGAATCGGGAGTAGATATACCCGTGGCGCTTGAGATGCATGTTCCTAAGTGTGCTTCATATTTTTTTATGGCAAGGCGAAATGACGCGTAATAGTTGTTCTCTTGCAAGGACGACAATGTGGACATGGAAGAAATAGGGCATGTAATTAGACCTAAATTCCAATCGCTACGGGGGTAGTATCACTGTCCGTAAATATTTTTGACCGTTAGATAATAGTTATCTTTCCCCTGCCATAAAAATATCGACTTCAATTGTGCCTCCCATTTTTTACGTTGTGCGTCTCCTCTAATTTTTTATTCCGTTGATAGGTAATGTCGAAGTCAATAATGCTATGGGTGTGTGTCACTCGTAGCAGCGATAAAATCACCATAAATTTGTTGCAACTTTAATTTTGATATTTTCGTTCATATGTCTATTCTCATAAAAACTAACCTTAATTAGGGATATTTTTTTAGTTGAGCGGCTTACAGTTATGTTTTTATATTATTTTTTAATAGAAAGATAATTGTATTTTTCCCACTTTAGAAGTCAGGTAATCGCATATTTCTATTCTTGTTGGCATTTTATTGCTGTTGGCCAGTTGGTTTTCAGCGAAGGTTCAGGTCACCTTGCCTATCTTCTTTATGAAGAAAGTATATTGGTGGAGAATTTTATTCTCTATAAAGCATAAACATTATTAAGCCTTATTAAGAATGCGGGTCTGGTTATCCAGGCTTATGGGAAAAGGTCACGATCAAAGATCCCGAGTATATGGAATTGTAAGCAACACAAAGAGGGAAATACGGAAAATATGAAAAAATTAACGATTACAACATCACTATTATGCTGTGCGTTCGCACTGCCACTTGCTACTGCTGGAGATGCTCAGTATTTTACTAAATATGCTGATAGCATGGCGCTCGTTAAAACCGATAGTCTGCGACCGTGGAAAAATACTAACTTCGCCCCGCAACATATTGCTGGAATTCATCTTGAGACGAATGATGGCTATAAGGAATTCACTGAGGCTTTCGGTCTACAGCAATTGGTCGATATCAATCCTGATCCGCACATCGTCGAAGTCAATCTCGAAGCGCGCGAAGACTACGTAGAAATGATTCCCGGTGTACCTTCTAAAGTCTACACTTACAACGGTACTGTACCAGGGCCTCTGATTCGTGGGACAGTGGGTGATACGCTTATTGTGCATTTCACCAATAATCTGCCCGAGCCCACCACTATTCATTGGCATGGCTTGCGTCTGCCAGCAGACATGGATGGTTCATCGATGTCACAAAACCCCATTCCGCCAGGAGAGTCGTTTACCTACGAGTTCGAGTTAAAAGAGGCCTCGTTGTTTTGGTACCACCCGCATGTACGCTCCAATGAACAGGTCGAGAAAGGGCTGGCAGGCGCTCTGTTGGTATCCGAGAAAAAATACGATATCGATAAGCATATTCGCAAAACCAAACAGAAAATATTGGTTCTTGATGATGTATTGCTCGATGAAAATGGTCAGGTGGAAGCATTTTTTAGCGGTACTATGGAAGAAGTCTTACTGAAAAAAATTGATGGGCGTAGTGGCAATACCCTGTTGGTTAATGGTCGCGAGATGCCTACCCTGCATGTTAAGTCGGGAGTGCCCATTCGCTGGCGCATGGTGAATATCGCCAACACGCGCTTCATGCGTATTGTTGTACCGGATCACCAGCTGACCCGTATAGGTGGTGACGGTGGGTTGCTGGAAACTCCCATCCATGATGGAAATGATGTGTTTCTGGTGCCTGGTCAACGCACCGATATTATGTTTGTTCCCAAGGGCAAACCCGGTTCCGAACTGATCGTGTACTGGAAAGACAGTGCCCGTGGTCGGCATACTATCGACATCATGGACGACGGCATGGTGGTAATGGGTGACGATGAAATGGACGGTAATTATCCCGATATTCCACTTATGCGTCTGGTTTTCGAAAAAAGTCACAAGCCAGCCAGAGAGCTTAAGTTACCCGAACAGCTGCGTACTATCGAGCCCATTGATATTACCGACGCCGCTGAAACCACTCTCACGTTCAACCACAGCATGCCTATGGCGGATGGTACGATTAAATTTCTTATCAACGGCAAAACTTTTAGCGAAATCACCAGCGATGATGCACCGGATGCACAAGTGGGTGAGATTCAGGTTTGGAATCTGGTCAACATGACTGGTGGTGATCATCCCTTCCACTTGCACGGCTTTTTCTTCCAAGTATTGGAGACCATATACAAAGATGAAGAGGGTAATGTACTGAAAGTGGTACCCGCACCGCAGCTGGAAAATGTCGATATGGTCAACCTGCCATCCCGCAATGGTCCGGCAGGCTCGGTATCAATCACCAAAATCGCGATTGACTTCTCTCCCGCTGAAGGCCTCACTGGTGCAGATATCGAAGCGAACGGTGGTGTTGCGGTCATCGAGGATGCTGACCTCACAGTGGGCAAGCGGGGACGTTCCGGTGGTTGGCAGTTTCATTGCCATATTCTCGAACACGCAGATACCGGAATGATGTCTTTTGTGGAGGTTTTCCAATAAAAGTCAGTCGATTACAATATTTATCATAAGCCCAGCCTTTGAGCCCCGGTACTGCCGGGGCTTTCTAGGGTCAGTCTGGAACAGGGTAGCGCAGTTGCTGTCCCCCCCCCTTTTTTCTTTGGGTTGATACAGGCCGCGGCCATAACATGCTCCTTTCCATTATGGGCTTTAAGGCGCTACGGGCTTGCTGTTTGTGGAAATCTCCCCGGTTTGTCGTGCGAGATACGTTATAATTCCCGGCCATTGATTTTGAAATCCCCGAGAATTGTGCAACACATGAAGATATCAACAGCAAGCGAAAGCGAAGCCTTGGAAGTCATCAAGCGCGGAACTGAGGAAATCCTCGTAGAGGAAGAACTCAATAACAAATTGGCGCGAGGCAGGCCATTGCGCATCAAAGCAGGGTTTGACCCTACCGCACCAGACCTGCATTTGGGGCACACCGTACTCATCAACAAACTGCGCCAGTTTCAGGATTTGGGTCACGAAATCCTGTTTCTGATTGGCGATTTCACCGGCATGATCGGTGACCCCACAGGCAAAAGCGCGACCCGGCCGCCACTGACCCCTGAACAGGTGGCTGAAAATGCCAAAACCTATCAAGAGCAGATCTTCAAAATTCTTGACCCGGATAAAACCCGGGTAATGTTCAACTCGCAATGGATGAGTGAAATGGGTTCAGCCGGACTGATTCAACTGGCTGCCCGGCACACCGTGGCGCGCATGCTGGAACGTGATGATTTCAGCAAGCGTTATAAAGGCGGGCAACCCATTGCTATCCACGAATTTTTATACCCGCTGATTCAAGGGTACGACTCAGTGGCAATGAAAGCCGATGTGGAGTTGGGAGGCACAGACCAGAAATTTAACCTGCTGGTGGGACGTGAACTGCAAAAACAATACGGCCAGGAACAACAGGTAGTGCTCACCATGCCATTGCTGGAAGGGTTGGATGGCGTGCAAAAAATGTCCAAGTCATTAGGTAATTACATCGGCATCGACGAACCGGCAGAAGAAATGTTCGGCAAATTGATGTCGATATCAGACGAACTCATGTGGCGCTATTTTGAACTGCTCAGCTTTCGGCCCATGCATGAAATTACAGGCTTTAAGCAACAAATCGAAGAAGGCACTAACCCACGGGATATCAAATTCCTGTTATGTGAAGAAATCATCACCCGTTTTCATAACCAGACAGCGGCAAACAAGGCCAAAGAATCGTTCATTGCCCGTTTCCAGAAAGGAGCCATGCCGGATGACATGCCTGAAATGGAAGTGGCCGCACCAGATGGCAGTATCGCCATTGCCAATCTTTTAAAAATAGCGGATCTGGTAAAGAGCACCTCTGATGCCATACGCATGATCAAACAGGGTGCGGTGCGTATTGATGGTGAACGTGTTACCGATAACAAAGTAACTATTGCAACGGGTACACAGCATGTTTATCAAGTGGGTAAACGTCGTTTTGCACGAGTGAGTGTCGTTTGATTGCTCTTTGAAAGGTGTGATTTGGTTTGTTCCATTTGTATGTGTGGTCTATTTTACGTACGTGGTAAATGATCTTTTTCCTTTGAGCTTATAAACATCAAAGTCTCGGTCGATTGTTGCAACTTTACTTATATTCATTTTCTCGCCTAGGAATACCAAGCAAGCATCAGCGAAATCCATTGGCAAATCAGAATACTTTACTATTAACTCCCTAATGCTTTGGAAGTCATCCGTTGTAATCGTCTCAACTGTCACCGCACCTGCATCAACCCAGCTCAAGAAATCGACTTGGGCATTTCTATTAAAATCGAGCAAATGTAAGACTTCAGTAACAGAAGCCAATGTAGTAATTAATTCACTACGGTTTTTCTTTATAAATTCTGTCGAAGCCTGGTGATATTTATCACTCCGATCAAATAATGCAATCAGCGGGCCTGAGTCAATCAGTATTTTCTTCATCTTTTGGCTCTTATTTTTTCTTTAAGAAGAGCTTTCCTGTCTCTCGACAAATTGCCTTGGCCACTAGCATATTTGCCAAAAATGTCGCTACCCAACTCCCAAGGAGATGGTTTTTCTAGCTTATTTATATATTCCGTAACACTTTTTCGTATTAACTCAGATTTGCTCAAACCTAGCCTGTGAGCAGCATCGTTGATGGTTTTTTCTAATTTTGGGTCAAGCCTAAGAGTAATCATTAAGTTGCCTCCAGAAAAGCGCTGTATTACTTATTGTAATACAAGGAGCCTGGATGTCAACTTGCACATAACGTCATGCACCACCGGGGCATTGAAGCTGGGCAAGGCTTGTGCTCCGCACAAACGAGCACTGCGGAAATACTTCCGAGTGGATGCACCTTGATACTCATTGAGCCTGCGCTCCAGCTACACTCTGTTTGGGTAAACTGGAAGGCGAGCAAACCAACAACAGGAGAAAGCTTAATGAACTTTTACAATAATATGCATCCCTATTATTGTGGTATCGCTTGAGATATTTTCCAGTTTTTTTGATCCTTCCTTTTCACATTTTGACACTATTTCGTAATAGTTCATAACTTTTTCAACATTGTTTAAAATTAATCGAGTTTGGCCCCATCGATTTTTTAAATACGGCAAGGAAAGACCTGGCCCCATTCTTTCCCTAATCCCATGACTCTCGGTTTAGATTGACGCGAGGAGTATTTTGTTATGCTATTCGATACACATACCTTCTTTTGCCATCTTTAAATTTTTCACTGCCTTTTTACCTTCTAACTCATCAACTAATTCTATATCAGCACCAGCACTAAATACTCCTATTTTCATATATTGACGAATAAAATAAAGCATACCGCTTTTAACTTTAATTAGCAGGTCATTAGGAGAGAATTCGGATTGTGTAGAAATGTTATACTCCCTATCGCCTTCAACTTCTTCATAGAAAAACACATTGGGTGCAGTTTGTCCGATACACTTTCCATTAACCCATACCTTTTTCTTTAAACCCCCAGCAAACGTGCCGGAGCGATAGATATACAACCCAGAATTTCCTTCTGACGGAGAGTTGAACTCTTGTGCTAATGTTGTTTTTTCGATGCTTTCCATTGGCGTTGTTGCACAGCCTGCAAATAAAGTTGAGGCCAAAGCGATCAGTGCGAGTTTTTTATACATTTAATTTTCCTTTTGAATTTTATAATTGCATGACGCTTTGCCACATCCAATGGGGCATTTTGTTATGCCTTTTAATTACTTGAACTACAATGTTACAAAAAGGGGGTCAAAGGATAAAGGGTCAGGTCTTTCTGTGCCACTCTTACTGCAACATTACTCATAGTTTTTCACTATCCCGCTGATGGCTGAGTGTCATTCTTCGAGACTAACAGGCAACCCTAAATACGGTAAGGAAAGACCTGACCCCATTCTTTTTGCAGGACCAAATGGTAATGATCCCCCTGTGTCAGGATAGTTGTCGCCTCTGTTGAAATACTTAAATGATCAGACGGGGGCGGAAGCAATAATTGATGGGTGTCCTAGTTTTTCGGCGGGGCACCCTCTCTTGCTTCGCAATTCACCTTGTAGTCTTTGTCATCAAACGTGACATGGTGCTCGCTCACGGTACATATGCGCGATTCACTGATGACGATCTTTCGGGTGTAGCGTCCCAGATAACGCACAATG
>Ga0256830_1003336_pt1 | contig 10045 bp, 6 predicted proteins | sample 128326metaG_FD_190537 | JGI IMG/M metagenome (GOLD analysis project Ga0256830, IMG submission 190537) | Hydrothermal vent microbial communities from Lau Basin, Pacific Ocean - 128-326 | ecosystem: Environmental > Aquatic > Marine > Hydrothermal vents | place: Pacific Ocean: Lau Basin | collected...
AACCAGACTCCGGACCTGTTTGCCAGCGTGAAGATCGCCCATCTGAAGAAGCTGAAAAAAGCGGGCAAAATGAAACAGGGCATGATCTACACCCACAACAAGCTGGAGCTGATGGTGGCCAAGGGCAACCCCAAGGGCATCAAGGGCCCGGAGGACCTGGGGCGCGACGACCTGGTGCAGTCGCATCCCAACCCGAAGACCGAGGGCATCTTCAAGTTCTACGGCTCTGAAATGCTGAAGGATCTGAATCTGTACACCAAGGTCACCGGCGGTAAGATCTGCAAGAGCTGCTGGGCGGTGGAGGGCAAGACCTGGTTCACTTCCCGCCATCACCGCGAGACCCCGTATCGCATCGAAAATGGTGAGGCCGACGTGGGCATCGTCTGGACCACCGAGGTGGCCCATGCCAAGCGCACCGGCCGCGCGGTCGACGGGGTGGCGATCCCGGCGCCACTGAACAAGGTGGACAAGGTGGCCTACGCCATCGGCAAGCTGAACGAGGCGCGCAACCCGCGGAACGCCGATCGTTTCCTGGCCTACCTGGCCACCGACGACGCGCAGGATATCTACGCGAAGTACGGTTTCCTGAAGGCTTCGGCGGACGAGTTGAAACTCAGGGACCTGTAACGCGGGAGGCGGAGTGCCAGCCCGTACTGGCCGGCACCGCACCGCGAGTGACCCGGGCCAGTCGACTTGTCGGCTGGCCCTTTTTCGTGCCGGGTCAGCCGATATTCAGCGCGGCCTTGACGATGGATTTTTTCAGCTTCGGCGCGAACAGCTCGATGAAATCGTACAGGTGCCCGCACAGGTAGGTGCCGTGGCGGATGCCCACCCAGGTGGTGCTGGCCGGGAATAGGTGCGAGGTGCTGATGCTGCGCAGCCCGGTGTCGCGTTCCGGGTCGAACGCGACGTTGGCCAGCAGGCCGATACCCAGTCCCAGCTCGACATAGGTCTTGATCACGTCCGAGTCCAGTGCGGTGAGCACCACCTCCGGGGTCAGGCCGGCTTCCTCGAAGGTCTGGCTCAACAGCGAACGCCCGGCGAACGCAAAGTCGTAGGTAACGATGGGGTGAGCCACCAGGTCCTGCAGCGACAGCGGCTCCGGTATCTCCAGCAGCGGATGGCCCACCGGCACCACCACGCAGTGGTGCCAGCGATAGCAGGGCAGCGCCACCAGTCCCTCGGACGCGGCCACCGCCTCGGTGGCGATGGCCAGGTCCACCTCGCCCTTCGCGGCCATCTCGCAGATCTGCTCAGGGCTGCCCTGCCGCAGTTGCAGGCGCACGCGCGGATGGCGCTGGCGGAACTGCTGGATCACCGGCGGCAGCACGTAGCGGGCCTGGGTGTGGGTGGTGGCGATGCGCAGATCGCCGCTGCCCTCGCCGCGGTAGTCGGCGCCGATGCGGCGGATGTTTTCCACCTCGTGCAGCGCGCGACGCGCGGCGCGGATCACCTCGGCGCCGGGTTCGGTCACCGCGGTCAGGCGCTTGCCGGTGCGGGAAAATATCGGCACCCCCAGCTCCGCCTCCAGCAGGCGGATCTGCTTGCTCACGCCCGGCTGCGAGGTGTGCATCGCGTCGGCGGCGTCGGAGACATTGAGATGCCGGTCGGCCACCTCGCAGATGTAACGTAGTTGATGCAGCTTCATGGCGTGTTTCCTCGGTCTCGTATAGATCAATGAGGTCTTTATATAGTCATATTTATTCTTTTTCAATCTATTCATCCGCGTCTAGAGTTGGGCCACGAAAACAAAGGGCGGCTGGCGCGTGGACATTTCTTTCATCCTTTCGGGTTTTGGTGTCGGCCTTCTGGTCGGCCTCACCGGCGTCGGTGGCGGCGCGCTGATGACCCCGCTGCTGATCTTCGGTTTCGGCATTGCGCCGGCCGTGGCGGTGGGCACGGACCTGGTCTTCGCGGCCATCACCAAGGCCAACGGGGTCTGGGTACATGCCCGCCAGCGCACGGTGGACTGGCGCATCGTGCGCCGGCTGGCCAGCGGCAGTCTGCCGGCCGCGCTGGTCACGCTGCTGGTGCTGGGGCAGGTGGACGCGCACACCGAGCAGGCCGAGGGGTTCATGACCACCACCCTCGGGCTGGCGCTGATCCTGACCGCGGCGGCGCTGCTGTGGCGGCTGTGGGGCGCGAGCGCCGTGCCACGGGATGACACGTCGCAGGCCGGCCGGGGACGGTCCGAGAAGCGCCGGGCGCTGGCCACGGTGGTCACCGGCGCGGTGCTCGGGGTGCTGGTGACGCTGACCTCGGTGGGCGCCGGGGCGGTGGGTGCGGCGGTGTTGCTGTGGCTGTACCCGCGGCTCAGTGCGGCGCGGGTGGTGGGCACGGACCTGGCCCACGCGGTGCCGCTGACCGCGTTGGCCGGCCTCGGCCACTGGCAGCTGGGAACGGTGGACCTGGCGCTGCTGGTGGCGCTGCTGGCCGGGTCCCTGCCGGGCATCTACGTCGGCAGCCGCATGAGCGCGGTGTTTCCGGAGCGCTGGCTGCGGCCGGTGCTGGCCACCCTGCTGCTGGCCATCGGCGTGCGGCTGGTGACCTGAGCGGGCGGTGCGGACCGAACGAAGCAACGAATTGAACGAGCGATCGAGAGCAGGAGACTGACCATGTCGAAGGACACTATCTGGGTTGAGCAGGAAGAACTGGTGCGTTACCGCGAGGCCGTGGCGGCGTTCGAGCGCGGCGACATGGACGAGTCGCGTTTTCAGGCCGTGCGCCTGCAGCAGGGCATCTACGGCCAGCGTCAGGAAGGCGTGAATATGGTGCGCATCAAGCTGCCCGGCGGGCGGATCACCGCGGCCCAGCTGCACGGCGTGGCCGACGTGCTGGACCGGTACTCGCAGGAAGACATTGCCAGCATCACCACCCGCCAGGACCTGCAACTGCACAGCATCCCGCTGGGCCAGACGCCGGCGGCCGTCGAGCAGTTGGCCGAATTGGGGCTGACCTCGCGTGAGGCCTGCGGCAACACGGTACGCAACATCACCGCCTGCCCGCTGGCCGGCGTGTGCCCAGCCGAGTGCACCGATGTGCAGCCGGTGGTGGACGCGGTGGCACAGCGTTTCCTGCGCCACCCGCTGACCCAGCACCTGCCGCGCAAATTCAAGATGAGTTTCTCCGGCTGCGAGACCGACTGCGCACAGGGCCTGTTTCACGACCTGGCGGTGATCGCGGTTCAGCGCGACGGTCGCAACGGTTTCCGGGTGCTGGCCGGCGGTGGCCTCGGCCACAAGCCGCGCCATGCCATCGTGGTCGAGGAGTTCATCGAGGAGCGTGAGCTGCTGCCGGTGATCGAGGCCGTGCTGGCCCTGCATCACCGGCATTCGGACCGCAAGCGCCGGGCGCGGGCGCGGCTCAAATTCCTGGTGGAGCGGCTGGGCGCCGAGGGTTTCGTCGACAAGTACCGGCAGGAGCTGTCCCGCACCCGGCAGGTGTACGCGCAGGATGCGCTGCCGGCGGGAAACTGGAACGAAACCCCGAAATCCTTTGCCGGCGCGTCCGGAGCCCCCCGCACCGTGCTGGAACAGAAACAGCGCGGCCGCTACGTGGTGCCGGTGAGCCTGCCGCTGGGCGACCTGAGCGCGGATCAACTGCGGGGCCTGGCCGGCCTGCTGCAGAACCGCGGCCTGCAGCAGGCGCGCGTGACCCAGGACCAGAACCTGATGCTGCTGCATATCCCGGACAGCGAACTGCTGCAGGTGTTGCGTGGCGTCGAGGCGCTGGGCCTGAGCACGCCGCAGGCCGGCGACGATGTGGTGGCCTGCCCCGGCACCTGGACCTGCCGGCTGGGTATCACCGCGTCGCGTGCGCTGTGCGAACAGCTCAGTGGGGGCGAGGCCGACCTGCGCATCCGCGTCAGCGGCTGCCACAACGGCTGTGCCCAGCCCTACGTGGGTGACATCGGCCTGCACGGCGAGGGTCGGCGGCACCACGGCAAGCTGATCCCCAGCTACCGGCTGCACCTGGGTGGCGCAGGCGTCGCCGGCGGCGGCATCGCGATCCGCGGGCCGGAATTGCCGGCATCGCGCGCGCCGGCGGCCATCAAGCGCATCAAGCAGACCTTCGCCAGTAGCCGCCAGCCCGGAGAAACCTTCCGCGACTGGGTGCAGCGCCAGCGGGATGGCTATTTCGACGCGCTGCTGGAGGACCTGTCGCGGGTCACCGTGTTCGACGTGGACGCACTGAGCCAGGACGTCGGCGAGGAACAGGACTTCCGGGTGCTGTCGCTGGGCGGCGGCGAGTGCGCCGGCGCGTCGCAGGACGCGGTGTCGTCGCGATTCTCCGAGGCGGCCCACGAGCGCGAATACCGCCGCGTATTCCTGCTTGCGCGCAAGCCCGAGCAGGCGCTGGACTGCGCCGAGGCCATCGCTCGGCTGGTCGGGCAGTCGTTGCTCAGTGCCAGCGGCGTGACCGCGCTGCCCGGCGACCTCGACGAACTCGGCGCCGAGATCGGCCGTGTGCTCGCGGAGCAGCAGTCCTCCCACGCCTACATGGCCGAGTCGCTGACCGTGTTCACGCGGGAACTGGCGCGGCTGCGAGAGAACTTCGACGAAGCGGCCTTCGAGCGTCTGGCCGTGGCCCAGGATACGTGGACCGCGCTGGTGGCCGAGTTGTGCGTCGAACGGGAACCGCAGGTGGACCTCAGCGGTTTCCTGCCGCGGGTGGAGCCGCTGGCCCGCGCGGTGTAACGGCGGCGATCGAGCTACGGGTAGTACACGGCAACACAACACACAGATGAACCAAGACAGAACAGGAGAATGCAGATGTCACTGAACAAAAAGATATCCGCCCTGCGCAGCACCGTGCAGAACATCGGGCGAGACTACGCCCCGGCCGCACTGGCCAGCAGCTTCAGCGCCGAGGACATGGTGCTGCTAGACATCATCACCAAGCATGCGCCGGAGGTGGACATCTTCACCCTGGATACCGGCCGCCTGCCGGAGGCCACCTACGCACTGATGCAGCAGGTACGTGAACAGTACGGCGACGTGGTCGAGATCTACGCGCCGGACTGCGGCAGCCTGGCCGAATTCGTCGCGGCCTACGGGCCCAATGGTTTCTACAACAGCATCGAGCAGCGCAAGCAGTGCTGCCAGGTGCGCAAGTTGGCGCCGCTGCGGCGCGCGCTGAGCAACAAGGCGGCCTGGCTGACCGGCCTGCGTCGCGAGCAGGCGGTGACCCGCGCGACCTTGCAGCGCATGGAGTGGGACGAGCTTCACGGCATGCCCAAGTTCAATCCGCTGGTGGACTGGAGTGAGCAGGACGTCTGGGACTACATCCGCGAGTTCGACGTGCCGTACAACAGGTTGCACGACGAGGGATACCCCAGCATCGGTTGCGCACCGTGCACCCGGGCCATCAGCAAGGGCGAGGACATTCGTGCCGGGCGCTGGTGGTGGGAGAACCCGGAGACCAAGGAGTGCGGCCTGCACACCAAGGGATGATGGCGATATCGGGCTGGCCACGGCCGGCCCGATCCCTTGTTCGTCGACACCTGCTTCGTGGAGCGTTTTTCCCCGGAACGCCTTTGATGCCCTAAAGTCCCGATCTGCTTGAACCGACAACTGCAATTGTTGTTTGGCAGGCCGCCGTATTCGCGCGGCCTGGTACTCATCCGTCGGTGCATAGGAGATCACCCATGAAGAAAGGAACACAAATTGCAGTTATCGCCGTGCTTGCATTGTCCGCCACTGCCTGCTCCAACAGCGATACCGATCCCGGCCTGGGCGGTGTCATTGCCGATTCGGCCTTCCCTGGCGGGCTGACCCTGGCGTCGCCGCTGGAAACGGAACCGGCCGGTGGAATACTGGCCCGATCCGCGCTGTCCGCGACCCATCGGAGCATCTATTCCGCGACCACCGCGACCATCGACGGCCTGCTCGATGGTTCCACGCCGGTCAACGACACCTTCAACCCGATGCTGTTCCTGCGCAGCACCGGCGACGCCGCCTGCTTCGGGCCGGCGATGAATTACCAGGATCACCCCGATGGCGTGACGCCCAACAGCGGCCAGCTGCCGTCCGGCGACCTGGGGCTGTGGGCGGAGCACAACGATGACGACGGAAACGGCGTCTACGATGGCCAGGCCTGCGCGGCGGCGCAGTTGAACGCGCGTCTGCGCGGTACCGGTGGCCGCGTGATGATGGCCCTGATGAGCCTGGCAAGCAGCGCGCGTACGGCGGTGGACGCCGGCGGCAGCCTGCCCAGCGGCTCCGGCGGCAGCCTGGACGTGACCGCGGAGATGAACGCGCTGATGCTGCCCAACGTGAACTTTACCGCTGCCAGCATCGTGCTGGACACCAGCGGTGCGGCGGATGAATGGCGTTACACGCTGGACTTCGTCTACACCTCCACCAACCCGATGGACAGCTCAACCTTCGATCACGTGATCAACCTGAGCCTGGTTCACCAGCCGGGCAGTTCGTCCACGCAGTACGAGGGCCTGCTGAATTACCGCGTCACCAACAACCAGCAGACCGGCGGCAACTGCGACCGGTCCGTGGTGACCATCAACGGCTCCGTGCACTACCGGCGCAGCTCGGCCAGCGCGATCACGTTGCAGGCCCGCGAGGCCGAATTCTGTGGCGACGGCGTGAACGGCATCACCGCCGCGCTGCCGGGAAGTGGCACTCTGAGCGGAAACGTGGTCGATCCCGCGCTGAAATACAACGCCAACGGTGACGATCCCGGCTGGGCGAACAACTTCACGCTGGTCACGGCCAGTTACGATCCGAGTTCGCTGGCCGGTTCCTACTCTACCGTCTGGCAGGCCGGCGACGCCGACAGCAATGCCCGTGTCATGAACGTCGGCCTCAGCGACACCACGCCGCTCGAAGGCGAGGCCTACTACGGGTTCGGTGACCCGGTGGATGTGAGCGATGGCTCGATCACCGGTTTCTACTGCAACTGGGCCGGCCCGGGCGCAAGCGGTACCCTGCACACGGACCGCGCCCAGCGGCAGTCGGTTGTGTTCGATACCACGGCGGGGATATTCAAGGTGCCCACCGGCGGTTCGGATATCGTCTATGCCCCGGTCAACAGCTGCAGCTACGATGGTAGCGGGACTTTCCTCTACGACCGCGACCTGGACGGCGACCTGACCGACGAGTCGGCGGACACGGCCAGCGTGTCGGACCCGGTGTCCTTCACCCTGCAACTCGACCTGATGGGTCTCAATGGTGCCGCGGATATCGCCGAGGCGATCCAGAACCAGGGCTATGCGGCCCCGGTCTACCCGTGAGCTGAACGCCCGGTAGCCCCATAGCGGTGTATCGCCCCGGCACGGCCTGTCGCCGGGGCGATAATCGTTTTCCGCGGGTCCCTGCACCCGGTCCCGCGCGGCGGGGCTTTTTCCGGTATAATGCGCGGCCCATTTCTTTCAGAGCCGTATTCCCGTGATCCAGAACCGCACCTCTTCGCTACGTAACGTCGCCATCATCGCCCACGTCGACCATGGCAAGACCACCCTCGTCGACCAACTCCTGCAACAGTCCGGCACCCTCACCAGCCGCGGTGACATCGAGGAGCGGGTGATGGACTCCAACGACATCGAGAAGGAGCGCGGTATCACCATCCTGGCCAAGAACACGGCCATCGAGTGGAACGATTATCACATCAATATCGTGGACACCCCCGGCCACGCGGATTTCGGCGGCGAGGTGGAGCGCGTGCTGTCCATGGTGGACTCGGTGCTGCTGCTGGTGGACGCCGCCGAGGGCCCCATGCCGCAGACCCGTTTCGTCACCCAGAAGGCCCTGGAGCAGGGCCACCGGCCCATCGTGGTGGTGAACAAGATCGACCGCACCGGGGCGCGCCCCGACTGGGCCGTGGACCAGACCTTCGACCTGTTCGACCGCCTCGGCGCCACGGACGAGCAAATGGACTTCCCCATCGTCTACGCCTCCGCCATCAACGGCTACGCGGGGCTGGAATCCGATGTCTCCGGCGGCGACATGACGCCCCTGTTCGAGACCATCGTCGAGCACGTCAGTCCGCCGGACGTGGATGTGGACGGCCCCTTCCAGATGCAGGTCAGTGCGCTGGACTACAACAGCTACACCGGCGTCATCGGCATCGGCCGCATCACCCGCGGCAGGCTCAAGACCAACACCGCGGTCACCGTGGTGGACACCGAGGGCAAGGAGCGCCGCGGCCGCGTGCTGCAGATCTTCGGCTTCCTCGGCCTCGACCGGGTGGAAAAGGCCGAGGTGCAGGCCGGCGACATCATCGCCTTCACCGGCCTCGACCCGCTGAACATCTCCGACACGCTTTGTAGCCCCGATTCTGTCGAAGCCTTGCCGCCACTCACTGTGGACGAACCCACGGTGAGCATGACCTTCGGCGTCAACAACTCCCCCTTCGCCGGCCAGGACGGCAAGTACCTCACCTCGCGGCAGATCCGCGAGCGCCTCGACCGCGAGCTGATCCACAACGTGGCCCTGCGCGTGGAAGACACCGACGATCCCGACAAATTCAAGGTCTCCGGGCGCGGCGAACTGCACCTGTCCATCCTCATCGAAAACATGCGCCGCGAGGGCTACGAGCTGGGCGTGTCGCGCCCAGAGGTGATCATCCACGCCCTGCCCGACGGTACCAGGGAGGAGCCCTACGAGCAGGTCACCGTGGACGTGGAAGTGGACCACCAGGGCAGCGTGATGGAAAAGCTCGGCGAGCGCGGCGGCGAACTCAAGGACATGGTGCCCGACGGCCAGGGCCGGGTGCGCCTCGACTACATCATGCCGGCCCGCGGGCTGATCGGTTTTCGCACCGAGTTTTTGACCGCCACCCAGGGCACCGGACTGATCTATTCCGTGTTCGACCACTACGGCCCCATGAAGCCCGGCGACTACGGCCAGCGCAACAATGGCGTGATGATCGCCAACGGCCAGGGCAAGGCCCTGGGCTACGCCCTGTTCAACCTGCAGGAGCGCGGCCGCCTGTTCATCGGCGCCAACACCGAGGTCTACGAGGGCATGATCATCGGCATTCACTCGCGCGACAACGACCTGGTGGTCAACCCCCTCAAGGGCAAGCAGCTCACCAATATCCGCGCCGCCGGCTCGGACGAGAACATCCAGCTCACCCCGCCCGTCAGGCTCAGCCTGGAGCAGGCGCTGGAGTTCATCGACGACGACGAACTGGTGGAAGTGACGCCTGACAACATCCGCCTGCGCAAGAAGATCCTCACCGAGAGCGACCGCAAGCGCGCCAGCCGCACCGCCGGCTGACAGTCGATCCGCGGCCGAAATATCGCGTCCCCGGGGAGCGGGGCCGGCGGTTTACCGGATACCGGCGGCGAGCCCGTTGACAGGTTCCGTTAACCCGGAAATCTAGTGTCTTTGATAGGGGGTCAGTGAACCCCCCGCCTTTAGGTGGCATCGTTGCTTTTTCACCCTCTCCCCTTGAGGGGCGAGGGATGGGGTGAGGGGAGAATCGGCCGCACGGCCGATCAATCCGGCTTTTGGCCGTAACATGAAGCCACCGGCCTTGGCCGGTGGAGTATTCACTGCCGGGTCAATAATGGCGCAGCCTGTCCGCTGTGTCGGTGGCCGCCTGCTGGCCGTGGGTCGCGGCGTCTATCATGCCTTGGGCCAGTGTTTCGATTTCCACCATGTTGCCCACCAGTTCCGAATAGGACATCACCATCCCCTCGATGAGTTCGTCGGACTTCTCGGCCAGTTTCATGCTGTCCCGGTGGGCTGCGCCGGCCGTCTGCACGTTGCGCAACAGTGCCTGGATCAGGTTCTCGATCTCCTGCGCGGAGTCCTGCGTCTTGTTGGCCAGCGAACGCACCTCGTCGGCCACCACTGCGAAGCCGCGACCCTGTTCGCCGGCGCGCGCGGCCTCGATGGCCGCATTGAGCGCCAGCAGGTTGGTCTGTTCGGCCACGCTCTTGATCACGTTGACGATGCCGCCAATGGCCTCGCTGTCACTGCCCAGGGCCTCCACCAGCGCGCCGCCCCGGTGGACGGATTCGCCCAGCGCCATCACGCCGCTCATGGCCTCGGTCATCGCCAGCTTGCCGCTTTCACCCTCC
>Ga0256830_1003337_pt1 | contig 10044 bp, 7 predicted proteins | sample 128326metaG_FD_190537 | JGI IMG/M metagenome (GOLD analysis project Ga0256830, IMG submission 190537) | Hydrothermal vent microbial communities from Lau Basin, Pacific Ocean - 128-326 | ecosystem: Environmental > Aquatic > Marine > Hydrothermal vents | place: Pacific Ocean: Lau Basin | collected...
CATCCCGGCTTCAGCCCGTCTTCGCCCGTTCTTCAATCACAAAAGCTCGAAATAGAACGACTATTCCTGCACTTTTGTTCAATCAGAACGAACGAAGACGCACTAAATCCGGGCGCTAAACCGAGAAATTATTACATGCACGTTCCTTAATTATTCCGCGCGCCCTGGTCAATCCACTGACGCAATGTTTGGATTTGCTCACCACTCAATGGTGGCTGATTGCCATGTGGCATATTAATGGAAGGGTTTGCACGCCCTTCAACCAAAATAATCAAGGTGCTGGAGAGACTGTCTCCGGGTTTGATGACCTGCCCGAATTTGGTGCCTTGTAACAACGCTTCATAGCCCGATAATCTCAAGCCGCTGGCAACCGTGCCCGCACCCTTTTCATCATGGCATTTCAGACAATGCTGGGTGAGAATGGGTTGTATTTGTTTGGAAAAACTGACTTCGGCAGCGGGGGGTGTGCTGTCACAACTGCTGAGCAGTAATACGGCAGCGACAGCGGATAGCGTCAGATGGGTAAGTCGATATTGGTACACAGGGTGTCTCCAGCGGTTATCGATGTGAAAGTATAGTCCTTAAATCCTGCAAATGACGGCACTCACATGGCGCGTTCACTCACGGGATCTCGGTAGTATGAATTGTTGCATATAATGCATGACGATTAAGGCATGAAATGTAGTTGGTTTTTTCTGGGGTTTGAGGTATGTCGAATAAGAATTGAAAATATTGATTTATACATGTATTTTAAATATAGTTTTATGGGGTCAGTGGCAATATAGTGAAAAACGGTGATAATTACCGTAATGATAGCGCTCAAGAGAGATTTATGAATGTTGATAAAAGAGCACTGTAGCCATTTTTCCATGCTGCCTATTGGTATGCGAGTGATGTTTACCGGCACCCTGATTGTGCTGGGGGTGGGTTACCTGTTTGCGATGATCTATATTTTTGCTTCGCATGCAGGCCGGGATGGAAATCCGAATTTGTCAGTGGATGATTTGATTATTGCCTACAGTGGCAGCAAGTCAGATACCCGCCTTGAGGGAGCCTTAAAGGGGCCCATGGCCAATATGCTGCCACAGAATGAGCGGGATGAAATCATCGCCTGGGTGCGTCGAGGGGCGGTGCTGGAAGAGTACACAACACGTATTGAGCCGATTATCGAAAAACGCTGCATGGTGTGTCACAACGGATCAAATCCTCACATAGCAAGTTTAAAAAAATATGAAGACATAATGTTAATGGCGGAATTGGATACGGGCATGGATATTTTTACCCTTGTGCGTGTATCGCACATCCACTTATTTGGCATTACCTTTATTTTTTATATCGTGGGTTCAATTTTTTGCCATGCTTACATTAAGCTTGTCTGGGTCAAATGCGCATTGATAGCGACGCCTTTTCTGGCAATTGTGCTGGATATTGGCTCCTGGTATCTCACTAAGGTTTATCCACCATTCGCATGGGTAGTAATGGTTAGTGGTGCATTGATGGGTGTTTCATTTGCTGTGCAGTGGGCAATTTCAATCTATCAAATGTGGTTTTATACATTGCCGGAAGATGTGCAGAAAGGTGGTGGACATGTATCTTGATAAATGCGTTTTATGTAAATCGCAGAACTGAAGACAGTTAGAAAACCAGAGAAAACAAAAGGAGAGATAAAATGAACGTATCCATTAGAGGTCTTTTGTTGAGTTCAGCAATGTTGGCAACAGGATTGATGTTGGTTAATGCGCATGCAGGTGATGCTGTTGCAGGCAAGACAAAAAGTGCCACCTGTGCTGCTTGCCATGGTGCAAATGGCAAGAGCAGCATACCGACAAATCCGCACCTGGCGGGACAACAAGAATTGTATTTGGTTAAGGCTATCAAGGATTATCGTGACGGCAAGCGTAAAGATCCGATGATGAGTACGATGGCTGCCAAATTGAGTGATACTGATATTGCTGATCTGGCTGCATTTTTTGCCAGTATAAAATAGGGCGCTCAGGAAAAACGATGAGCCGACGGCTCATCGTTTTTCATAAACCTCAAAGGCCGTGTACAATCGCAGCGAGTCCCTTCCGTGGATAAGCTGCCTTGAACCAACCCTCACCAATATCTGAAAACCCCCAGAGCCAATCATTGACCTGCTTGAAAGGAGTGGGTCCCAGTGTGCAACAAAAGCTGGCCAACCTGGGCATTCATTGCATTGCCGATTTATTATTCCACTTGCCGCTGCGTTATCAGGACCGTACCCGGACTGCCGTACTTGGCAGTTTGCGCAGTGGGGATGAAATTACCGTACGGGGTGAGGTGCAGCTCACTGAAATAAAATATGGCCGCCGTCGTATGTTGTTGTCACGGATTAGTGATGGGACCGGTTTTTTAACCTTGCGATTTTTTCATTTTAGTGCTCCGCAACAAGCAAATCTTGCGCGTGGAGCCCATGTGGAATGTTTTGGCGAGGTGCGGGCAGCAGGTGGCGCACTGGAAATGGTGCATCCGGAATATCGCGTGCTGGAGGACGATGCCGAGCCGATCAAAAAGGAAGCTCGTTTGACTCCCGTGTATCCGACCACAGAAGGCCTGCGCCAATTAAAGTTGCGTACTTTGATTAATACGGTGTTGGCAGAATCAACATTATTTGCCGCACAATTAGCTGAATTTCTGCCCGCAGAAATATTGCAGCGGGAAAAAATGCCCACTCTGCAAGCGGCCATTCATTATGTGCATTATCCACCTGTGAATGCGGATGTTCATGAATTACAGGCGGGTGAGCATCCTATGCAGCAGCGCCTCGCTTTTGAGGAATTGTTAGCGCACCAGGTCAGTTTGCGCCAGTTGCGTCACCAGCAACAAAAAAAAGTGGCTGCGGCAATGCGTGTCAGTGGACGTTTAAAAATGGCTTTGCAGAAAAACTTGCCATTCAAGTTAACCGCAGCTCAGCAACGAGTGGTCAATGAAATAAAATTGGACCTGGATCAGCCGCACCCAATGCAACGTTTAGTGCAGGGTGATGTGGGCAGTGGTAAAACCATTGTCGCGGCGATGGCGGCCCTGCAAGTGGTGGAGGCGGGTTTTCAGGTGGCGGTAATGGCTCCCACAGAACTGCTTGCTGAGCAGCACCGCATCAATTTTACGCAGTGGTTATCCGCGTTGGATGTATCCGTATTTTGGCTTTCCGGTAAAACAAAAGGAGCGGCGCGCAAAGACACCCTGGCAGCGATGAATGATGGCAATGCGCAGGTGATTGTGGGTACCCAGGCCTTGTTTCAGGAGGGAGTGGAATTCAGACAGCTCGGGCTGGTGATTATTGATGAGCAGCATCGTTTTGGTGTGCATCAGCGTTTGTCATTGCGCAACAAGGGCGCGAGTGATGGTGTGCATGGCGAAAGTTATCCGCATCAGCTGGTGATGACCGCGACTCCGATTCCACGCACCCTGGCACAGACAGCCTACGCTGATCTGGAAGTGTCGGTTATTGATGAATTGCCGCCAGGTCGTAGTCCGGTGGATACAGTGGTGATTTCAGAGCAGCGTCGTGATGAGGTTGTGGCACGTACCCACAAGGCGTGCCAGGGTGGCCGACAGGCTTACTGGGTGTGTCCACTGGTGGAAGAGTCTGAAAAGCTGCAATGTCAGGCAGCACAGGAAACGGCAGAAGCCTTACAAATGGCCTTGCCGGATTTGCGCATTGGTTTGGTGCATGGTCGGCTTAAAGCGGCGGAAAAAGCCAAAGTGATGGCGGTATTTAAAGCAGGCGACATCGATTTGCTAGTAGCCACCACGGTGATTGAGGTGGGTGTCGATGTGCCCAATGCTACGTTGATGATTGTTGATAATGCGGAGCGCCTGGGATTGTCGCAATTACATCAGTTACGTGGTCGTGTGGGCCGGGGGACACAGCAAAGCAGTTGTGTGTTGCTTTATGGTTCGGCGTTATCAAAAACGGCCCGGGCGCGTCTGGCGATTTTACGGGAAAGCAATGATGGTTTTGTGGTGGCACAGCGGGATCTGGAAATTCGTGGCCCGGGTGAATTGCTGGGTACCCGGCAAACGGGGCTGGTCAATTTGCGTATTGCTGATTTCCAACGGGATCAAGCGTTGATTCCACGTATTGCCCGATGTGCTGAACTTTTACTGAAAGAGCATCCTGAGAGCGTGGCTCCGCTGATGCGACGCTGGTTGGGGGATGGTCTGCAATACGGCAAAGTGTGAGCAAAATTACAGGCGGGCTCAAAGAAGAAAAAGTGAATAATGGGGCTGTTTTCTTGACTATTCAAATGTCTGCGTCTAAATACTCAGTTGAATCATCATTATTTCCTCTCTGGTGATGATTTCGTTTAACGGCCTTTCCACAAGGCCGTTTTTTTGTCCATCTATACCCATAACGATTGAGATTTAGGCCTGACTGCACGCCCTCTTTATTCCATGACTGCGTTGAAATTCCTTGCAATAGAACGACTATTACTCGTCATTTCGCCTTGCCATGAAATAAATATGACGCACATTCAGACCTAAATCCCAAACGCTATGGGTATATTAAAAAACCCACCTCGTGGGTGGGTTCTTGTGCATCGTTCCGGACGGGATCAGGAAATTACTTTTGCAGCTCTTTTTTTCTTTCTCCGCTTTCTTTTTGGTTTATTTAGCGTTTTGTCAGCAGAGGCTAAAGCTTTAGCGTAGACCGTCGCACGTTTAGATACGATCTTAAGTGTGGACAGCTCTGCAATAGCCAATGACTTTTCAGCCGTGATTTTGGCTGCTTCTTTTTTATTCACCGAAATGTCTTTCTCGATAGTTTTGAGGGCTTTTCGGTTGGTTGCACTGGAATCCTTGTTCAAAGCGGCCTTGGCTGCTTTTTTCTTTTTCATCAGGGTTGCCAGCTTTTTCGCGAGGCGTTTGGATTCAGCCAGCAGTTTTTTCTTGTTTTTGGTTATATCGATAACAGCTTTCGATGTTGAAGCTGCTGCGTTTGCCAAGGTGGAAATGGCATCATCTACAGATTGTAGCGATTTGTTGCTTGATACGCTGGATCTGGTTTTCTTTTTTACGGCCATGAGTAAAGTGCTCCTGTTTGATATAAAGCACGCATTTTGACATTTCTTATAATTTAATGAAAGGGAGTGTTTAATTTAATGAAAAAGAGTATTTGGGGAGGTTTACAGTAATAGTTTTGAATTGTAAAAATTTCAAAAGAATTGGGAAAGCTTTCAACTGGGAAAACTCGATATTCAAGTTGGAACTGATTAACTTTCCACGTAGTTTTATATGATTTTTAGCTGGCAGAGGTGTTATTTTTGTTTTATCGGAAAAATAGCATTAAATAAATAAGGATTAATTTGTGATTTTTTTCATAAATTTTGTCTGCGCGATTCATGCTTTTCTGAGTAATGAGTTCGTTAATGGCGGATAATTTAGGGGTTATAGAGGGATTGGATAGGGATTATACGGATATCGAGCAGTTTTATAGATTGCAGTAAGCGGATACAGGGAAAGATAAGTTAATATTATATCCTTTTCATAAATATGGTTATTTTGCCATAAGTTTGTAAATTTTAACCATACTAAAAATCAAAGGTAAGCTGAGTAGCTACAAAACATCAGTTAAAGGTCTGGTGCATATGCCCATAGCGTTTGAGATTTCATTGCGCGCCCTCTTTATGTCATTTGTATGGTTTCGTTGAAATTAATATGGCGCACACTAAAAACCTGACTTTCAAACGCCACGGGCAGAGTGCGTTGTCAAAATAGCCTTGATGGCGTGTGCTAGGTTTCACTAAAGATAATGATTGTCATGGTCTGATTGTGCAATTCACGTTTTGTACCGGGAGAAAATGGAGAAATTTCTCCGTAGGAATAAAAGCCGGTGAGGATGGGGTGTGGCCCAAGCATTTCCCGGATACATTCGACTTCTTTCTTTGTTTTTTGCCTGAGCGCCATTTTACGTTTGACGCAGCTGATAAGAACGGCGAGTTCAGCAGGGGCCGTATTGAGAGTCGGAGGGTTGATTTCGGTTGCAGTTATTGTGTCATCCGCAAGCCGGTTAATATCTTCCTTTACCAGGTGGGCATGGCTGCTTTCGAATGTATTGTCAGCAAAGCCCATATTTTTTTCATTTTTATTGGGAGTGAGGGTGGTTTTTGCCAAGCTGGTGTTATTGTCCACAGGGTGAGAGTCCAATGAAGACTGTGTGTCTGTAGCGGGCAAATGAACAGCATGCCCGCCTAGATGTGATTTATAGAGTTCCAGTGCAGATTGTCCATCCATTTCATAGAGTGTGTTACTGTTGATGTGTGTGCCAGTATGCTCAGGCTCAAGGGAACTCCAGTTTCCCAGTGAGCTAAAGCCAATTTTGAGTTCTTTGCCATATAGACCGACCAGTGTGACGACATGGGATTGTGCTGTGTCCTGCCATAACACCAGAGTTTCCTCGAAACGACCCGCATCACCCGACAAGCCCCCTGTAATAGTGACGCCTGATGGAAGTTGCTCGCTCAACCCGGTGATTAGTTCATTGCTGTTGATATTAAGGCCGTCCGATAGCACGAAAACGTGCCGAAGTCCTTGATGAGAAATAGTCTGGGCTAGTTTTGTACCACAGCGAAAACTGTCCTGTGGATTATTGACTCTGGCATGTGTTGTTTGTAATCGGGTATGTTCAAAATGGATAGCGGTTACGGATAAAGAGCCGTTCAGCACGGTAACATCAAAAATTTCGCCCGCTGTAGAACAACCGCTGATAAGCGCGTTTGGATAAGCTTTCCGAATATTGCTGATATGCCATTTGTTTTTTAGATGTTCAGTAGAGCCAAAGACCAGTACCCAATTGGCATCGGCGGCCAACTTTCCCGGAATTTCAGGATTCCATCCGGCGGATTGTGTCCACTGCATTTGTTCAATTTTCATTCCTGGATTATTCCTTGCTAACATAAAGTTGATAGGCTGATTCAGGTGCTGCTACTCGTGCCGGCGCAAAAGTTTGGGGAGCTGATATTTTTCGCTGTAACCGTTCTTGCTTTCCTGAATTTCTAACGGGGTTAATGCTTCCCGAGTCGGGTTTGTATTAGTTGCTTTTTAGTTAATACGACGACATTGCATACATGCTGAACCTAAGCTTGGTGTTGCCAGTATGTTCATTGATTGATTTGGGTTAAATGGCATATGTCATTAGTGCATCTGGTTAATATAGTTGCGAGCCAACAATGCTGATGCCACAAGCTCCCCCCAAAGAATAATAGTGTGTATTTGTTAGTGTTAAAGGTCTCTGTGTTTCGTGAGTTCGTTGAACCGGGTAAACTTTGACAGCCAACTGTAAATTATTTTGGTGTAATTAGAGCGATGGTAATCTACAGGTTTTTAATCGAAACTGATACTTTTCTCTTGGTCAACTACTGCTATCAGATAAATACACGTATTTAAAAGCACAAAGCTTAGCCATTCTTTTAGCTCTCTGTGTTTAACGAATGTTTCACGGGAACCCTGTAGTCCGGTCAGTGTCGTTTTTATTAAACTGTTGGTTTCTATTGTTTGTGAGTGGTTTGGTTGCGGAATATGTAAATATCGGTGATAAGAGCTAAGTATTACCATAGTATCTTGGTGGGGAGAGCCTTTATAATTTATTGAAAAAACACAAGGTTTGTGGAAATATAGGCGTTGTTGAATGTGATGTTTTATTTGCACACTATGTGTCTAAATAGTAAATATTTACTGATGCACAACAGTAGCTTGCTGGATATGCTTGGTCATACGGAAATGTCTTGTCATTAAAGGAGAGTGAAAGAACCTAATACCTACATTAACTGGAAATTTTTACACTATTTTTTATGGATAAAGATACATTATTGCCATCGAGTAAAACGGGTTTCACTGGCGCAGACCTGATTCTATATTTTCTTGAACAAATAGGCGTTGAATATATATTTGGAATACCCGGTGGCGCGATTGAACCACTGTACGACTCACTTGCCCGAAGTGCCCGAAATAATGGAATTCGGCCGATTGTTACCCGTCATGAGGCAAGTTCTGTTTTTGCCGCTGATGGTTACACAAGGCAGACCGGAAAGCTCGGGGTCTGCTGTGCAACAACGGGCCCGGGAGCAACCAATTTAATTACCGGTGTTGCCAATGCCTATGCGAATCATGTTCCTTTATTGGTGATAACCGCGCAAACAGCCCTGCCAACGTTTGGGCGGGGTGCATTTCAGGAATCATCTGATGCAGGTATAGATGTGGTGGGTATGTTTCAATATTGCACACGCTACAGCAGCCTCGTTTCCCATGCCGACCAGATTGAGCAAAAGCTTGTTACTGCCATAATGACGGCAATGCATTCTCCAAAAGGTCCGGTGCATCTCAGCATTCCAATTGATGTCTTGCGTGCAATGGCGCGCTCGCCTCATGAGCATGTTGACCTCAATAAGCTGCTCAGAGCAAATGCCACTTGCGATCAAATTGCATTGCGTGAACTTTATTCAAATATTGTTAAAAATAATAAATTTGCATTGGTGCTGGGTGGGGAGTGTGGAGAAGCCACTGGCCTTATTCTGGAGCTGGCCGGGTTGCTGGATGCAAGCATTGTTACCACCCCGCATGGAAAGGGGCTGGTGGGTTCAAACCTTAGTTGTTACAAAGGTGTTATCGGTTTTGCAGGGCACGATAGTGCGCGAAGAGCGCTGAGTGAAGAAAATGCGGATATTGTCATTGCGATTGAAACCAATCTGAGTGAATGGGCGAGTAGTGGTTGGAGCGAAGATTATCTTCTTAACAAGCGTTTAATTCATATCGACTCGACAGAAGAAAATATGACTCGATCTCCCATGGCAAGGCTACATGTTCGGGGGAATATTCTGGCCATCTTTGAGCAGCTGCTAGAGTTGATCAGAAGCAACAAGCCCGTATTAAGTGCGCCTGAAAATATCAATGCCCCTTCTGGTTTGCATGCAACGCTGACACCTGATGAACAGAAGCTTATGCTTTCTGATGCAGTACCCATTAAGCCTCAACGATTAATGTATGAGCTAAATCAATTGTTCCCATCTAATACCCGCTTCTTTGCGGATACGGGAAACAGTGTTGCGTGGGCTATACACTATCTTCAGCCGACAGATCGACGCAGTGTCCGACGGCGTGGCATCAATGCCGGGTTGTTTCGGAGCAGTATAGAGTTTTCATCAATGGGCTGGGCAATTGGTTCGTCCGTAGGAGCGGCATTAGGTTATCAGGATGGCCCTGTTGTATGTATTACTGGCGATGGCAGCTTTATGATGCATGGACAGGAATTAAGTGTTGCTGTTGGTGAAAGGCTTTCCATTGTTTTTGTCATCCTGAATGATGAAGCTTTAGGTATGGTCAAGCATGGGCAGCGATTGAATAACGCTGAACCAATTGCGTTCGAGCTTCCGCCGACAGATTTTTGTGCGATAGCCAAAGCGATGGGGGCTCAAGGATATATTGTCAGATCTTCAGATGACCTGCAAAATCTGGATTTTGATAACTTGATTTCAGACCGTGGCCCTGTCGTACTTGATGTGAGAATCGATGGAGAAGAAATACCACCAATGGGTGTGCGGATTCAGGGGCTGGCAGCGGGGTAACGGATGCCTGTCAATGTCATTAAGTTAAGAAATGAATACTTATTTTTGTCGATTAAATAAACATTGGGCAGCCAGTGTCCGTGGCGAGTAAAGTGTAGAAGGTTCAATGTGTACCACATAATGTGGAAACAAAAAACATAGTGTCTATCACGCAGAAGTGTAGAGTTTTTAGTGTTTTTCTCTGTGTCTTTGTGGTCTTTGCGTTTACAAGCAGCAGATTTGACCAAGTGCGCTTAACTTAGGGTCGCTCGAAGCATAGCTGTCTCATTGGTGAGCGGGTTCAGTTTTTTTTGGGCATGCACAAGACTCTGGTGGAACCGCTACGCTTGTTCCACCCTACCTGCGTACATTACATTACTGGCGTTGGCGTATTCATAATCCAGGTCAGAATCAGGAGAGTAGTTTGTTTGTTCCGTCTCCTCAAACACAAGGTAAAGCCGTAGGGTGGAACAAGCGTAGC
>Ga0256830_1003338_pt1 | contig 10043 bp, 7 predicted proteins | sample 128326metaG_FD_190537 | JGI IMG/M metagenome (GOLD analysis project Ga0256830, IMG submission 190537) | Hydrothermal vent microbial communities from Lau Basin, Pacific Ocean - 128-326 | ecosystem: Environmental > Aquatic > Marine > Hydrothermal vents | place: Pacific Ocean: Lau Basin | collected...
ACTTTTCTTTTGGGTGGATAAAGATACCTTGATTTAGTAGCGAGTAGCGGGTAGTTAGTAGCGAGGGGGGTTATTTGCCCGGGGTGGGGCGGGAAATTCCGCCGGGCGTGCCTGTTCCCTTCAGGAAAGCGCGGCTTGCCCTGCGGAAGTAGGCGGGGGTCGCCATATTTTAATTTTTCTCCTCTTTTGGGGAAGATTTATATGATACAACCTGGTCTTTGGACAAAAGCCTAAAGATTTAGCTATAATGTAAGGAAGAATTCATATCAGGGGAAAAAATAAAAGAACAGGAAGGTCGTGGATAATTTTGCCGAGAAAGTAAGCTTTATCTGGTCTGTCGGTGCGCCCAAAGGGCGAGGGCCAGGGAAGGCCCGAGTCAAAGACGGAGGAAACGAGTAATGGCGGAGCCCTGGGCGGACCTGCCTGCCGGAGTCTCGGCGCAGGCAGGTCAGGTCCTGCGAAAGATCGACGAGGCGCGCGAGCTCTATCACCGCCTGATCCTGATGGTGGGCCCGGCGGGAAGTGGGAAGACGAACGACTTGAATGCCATCATTGACAAACGCTCCGAGAATCTCGACGCCTTACAGCTCGGCTACTACTATGAAGCTCTAAAAAGGGGCATGGAATGTGCCAACCAGAGGGCTATAATATCTAGCAGCAGGAGTTGGAATAGCTGGAGCACAAGGCGGCAGGACAAAAACTCGGCGATCGTACCTGTAACTGCGAGGTACAGAGGAGAAAGAAGTCAATGGAAGTATCTCAACTGACTTGGATCACCAACTTCATCTGGGGTATTGCGGACGACATCTTGCGCGATCTTTACGTGCGCGGCAAGTACCGCGATGTCATCCTGCCGATGATAGTAATCCGACGACTTGATGCCGTTTTGGAACCTACGAAACAGGCTGTACTCGTTACGAAAGCTTCGCTCGACAAATCCGGCGTCGTGCATCAAGACGCAGCGCTGCGCAAGGCGGCGGGCCAGGCCTTCTACAATACTTCGAAATTCACACTGCGCGACCTTCGCGCTCGCGCCAGTCGCCAGCAACTCGAGGCGGACTTCCGAGACTACCTGGATGGTTTCTCGCCTAACGTCCAGGAGATTCTCGACAACTTCGAGTTTCGTAATCAGATCCCGCGGCTCTCCAAAGCCGATGCTCTGGGTACACTGATCGAAAAGTTTCTCGACTCACACATCAACCTAGGCCCCGAGCCGATCTACAACAGTGACGGTTCCGTGCGCCTGCCGGGGCTCGACAACCACGCAATGGGCACCATTTTCGAGGAGTTGGTGCGCCGGTTTAACGAGGAAAACAACGAAGAGGCAGGAGAGCACTGGACCCCTCGCGATGCGGTCAAATTGATGGCACGCCTTATCTTCGAGCCTATCTCCGACCAGATCGAATCTGGCACCTATTTGCTCTACGACGGGGCATGCGGAACAGGTGGTATGCTGACCGTAGCCGAGGCAACCCTGCTTGAACTGGCCCGCAAACGAGGCAAAGAGGTCTCGGTGCACCTTTTTGGCCAGGAGATCAATGCCGAAACCTACGCCATCTGCAAAGCTGACCTGTTACTCAAGGGCGAGGGGGATGCCGCCGACAATATTGTCGGCGGCCCGGAGCATTCGACACTCTCAAATGACGCCTTCCCGTCGCGCGAGTTCGACTTCATGCTCTCCAATCCTCCCTACGGTAAGAGCTGGAAAAGTGACTTGGAGCGCATGGGAGGTAAGAAAGGCGTTAAAGACCCGCGTTTCGTGGTGCAACACAACGGCGAGGAACTTTCGCTGCTCACCCGTTCGAGCGACGGCCAGCTGCTGTTCCTGGTCAACATGATCTCGAAGATGAAACACGACACGAAGCTTGGCAGTCGCATCGCTGAGGTCCACAATGGATCGTCGCTCTTCACAGGTGACGCCGGTCAGGGTGAAAGCAACATCCGGCGCTGGATCATCGAGAACGACTGGCTCGAGGCAATCGTTGCGTTACCGCTTAACATGTTCTACAATACCGGCATCGCCACCTACATCTGGGTGCTCACCAACCGCAAGCCCGAGCACCGCAAAGGCAAGGTGCAACTGATTGACGCGACACAGTGGTACAAGCCACTGCGCAAAAACCTGGGCAAGAAGAACTGCGAACTGTCCGAAGAAGACATTCGCCGCATCGTCGATACTTTTCTCACCTTTGAAGAAACCGAACATTCGAAGATCTTCCCCAACGCGGCGTTCGGCTACTGGAAAGTCACGGTGGAGCGGCCACTGCGCATTCACGGAATCGATCCCGAACGCGTCTACAAGCCCGCCGAGACCAAGCGCCTCAAAGAAGAAGGCGAACGCCTGTCTGCCGAAGTCTCGGCGCAGGCAGGCGGCAAGGATGCCCCGCCGGTGATCCGCAAGGTCCACAAGCGGGGAACAACACCTGATCCACTGCGCGGTTTGTTTGAAGTCACCATCGGCGGCAAGCTGTGTGTCGTTGAGTACGAGCCGGACACGGAGCTGCGAGATACCGAGCAGATTCCGTTTCTCGAGTGCGCCGCCTGCAGCCAGCCGGGCTACATCCCCACCGAGGCAGATGCACAAGCGGCGATCGAGGCCTTTCTGCGCCGTGAAATACTGCCCTACGCGCCGGACGCCTGGTACAAACCCGAAAGCGTCAAGATAGGCTACGAGATTAGCTTCAACCGCTACTTTTACAAGCCCAAGGCCCTGCGACCGCTGGAGGAGATCTGGGCAGACCTGCTGGCAGTGGAAAGAGAAGCCGAGGGGTTGTTGGAAGAGATTTTGGGGAAATGACCAGGATGCCTCCTATGATAGCTTGACTTTTCTATGGCAAATGGTTCATGCTATAATAAAGCCTACCTATAATATAGAGGGGCAAATAAGCCATGGTAAATCGAAGCTTCAATATGGAAACCGGGGTTATTTATGATTAAGCAAGCCTCTTTCAACACATCCCGGGGAAGAGCGGGGCATTATGTAACCCAGCCATGGGGCTTCCGGGCATTTATACCCGCTCCGCTACCTCCACGCCCACCGATCCAACTGAAGGGCGAACTACAAACATTGCTCTCACAAGCGGATCGCGCTCTGGGACGGCTCGACGGTTCGATCGCGACCCTTCCCAACCCTGACCTCTTCGTGATGATGTATGTGCGCAAAGAGGCTGTATTGTCCAGTCAGATTGAGGGTACACAAAGCTCCCTGCAGGATTTGTTAGCAGCGGAGGCAAAAGTCCTCTCTGCTACGACGCCACGGGATGTTGACGAAGTGATCAACTATGTCCGGGCCATGAACCATGGCCTTGCGAGATTACAGGAACTTCCAGTGTCGGTCCGTTTGCTTCGAGAGATCCATGCGATACTTCTAAAAAATGTTCGAGGTCGTCATGCAACTCCGGGCGAGTTGCGACATAGCCAGAACTGGATCGGCCCTGCGGGTTGCACTCTTTCCGAAGCCACCTTTGTCCCGCCGCCACCTGACAAGGTTCCAGAGGTCTTGGGCCAATGGGAAAAATTTTTGCATCACGATGAGGACTTGCCGTTATTGATCAAGATTGGTCTGGCACATGCCCAGTTCGAGACCATTCATCCCTTCCTCGATGGTAACGGCCGTCTTGGCCGTCTACTGATCACCTTTCTGTTGACGGAACGCGGGGTGCTGCAAAAGCCGGTTCTCTATCTATCCCATTATTTCAAGCGCCACCGGCAGGCCTATTACGATCATCTCCAGAACATTCGGGATACAGGGGATTGGGAGGCCTGGTTAGCTTTTTTTCTTCGTGGGGTAGCCGAAGTCAGCAACGAGGCCGCACATACTGCCCGGCAGATTCTGTTGCTCCGTGAAAAGCATCGCCTTGCTATCACTGAGCGGCTGGGACGTGCTGCCGGCAACGGCCACAGGGTGTTGGAGGAGCTTTTTGAACGACCTGTTGTAACCGTCAAAGATGTCCAACGCATTACCGGAACCACCTATGTAGCGGCCAACCAATTGGTGAGCCGCTTTGTTGAGATAGGCATTCTCGTGGAAATGACAGGGTATACGCGCAACCGCCGTTTCCGCTACGAACCCTATATCGCTCTCTTCCGGGATGACGGGGATAACAAGTCATGACCAACGGAAACAAAATTAGTCTGACGGGTGGGAACCGCTACTTTTACAAGCCCAAAGCCCTGCGACCGCTGGAGGAAATCCGCGCCGACCTGCTGGCGGTGGAGAAAGAGGCCAAAGGCCTGTTGGAGGAGATCTTGGGGGGAGGATTCTGATGGCGTCGGTTCCCCCATTCTCGGAAGCTCAGATTGAGTCGCTCGCCCGGTTGTTGGGGGAATGCGGCACGGGAAATGAGATTTCCCGAGTGCTTCAGGAACGCGGATTGGTTGACAATTCTGGCCAATCGACGAAGTGGCGGCGCCTTTACTGGATATTTCGGCATTACCAGATTGAGTATAAGTGCGCGAACCACGTGCTTGATTTCATACGCGCATTTCTCGCGCCACCGCGATTCGTTGATCGGCACGAAGAGTTCGAAACGCACCGGCAAAACCTTAACAAGATTCTTGCCTTCTCTGGATTAGAGTACGGGCCCGATGGGCAGTTCAGGCCAGTGAAGCCAGTGGCGACACTGGACGAAGCAGAAAAGCGTGTACAGACCATCCGAGCGAAGTTAAAGGGCCGTAGTGTGCATCCAGAGGTGTTAAAGTACTGCCGAGCCGAACTGATGCATGACAACTATTTCCATGCTGTGTTCGAGGCAACGAAAGGACTTTTCCAACGTATTCGGGACATGACGGGAGTTCAGTTAGACGGCGCGGCTCTCATTGACCATGTTTTCGCCATTGACCGGCCCCTTCTCGCTCTGAATTCGCTTCGGACGGAGAGTGAGAGATCGGAGCACAAGGGTTTTGCGCTACTGTTGAAAGGGTGCTTTGGCGCAATCCGGAACCCACGGGCTCACGAACCAAAGATTCTGTGGGAGGGAGAAGACGACGCTGTAGACTGGTTTACGCTTCTCTCTCTCCTCCACCGCAAGCTGGACGCCGCTGTGCGAGTCTCTCGGTGGGGGCCGCCATGATCACCAACCTCAAACCATACCCCAGGTACAAGGACTCCGGCGTGCCATGGCTGGGCAAGGTGCCGGAGCATTGGGAGGTGCTGCCCGGCCGGACGCTCTTTCGAGAGATAAATGACCGTGGTCATCCCAACGAGGAATTGCTTTCAGTAACGATCTCGCACGGAGTCGTGCGGCAAGCTGATTTACTGTCGGATAGCTCGAAAAAGGACTCTTCAAACGAGGACAAGTCAGCCTACAAACTCGTTGAGCCAGGCGACATCGCATATAACAAGATGCGAGCTTGGCAGGGGGCCGTTGGGGTTTCGGCTTACCGCGGGATCGTTAGCCCGGCATACATTGTCCAGCGTCTCAGGAATCCTAGGAACTCTCCGCGATACATACACTATCTGCTCCGTACACCGTCTTTCACTACAGAGGCCGAGCGATGGTCATATGGCATAACATCCGACCAATGGAGTCTTCGGGCGGAAGACTTCAAGAATATTTACTTCTCCGTTCCAGGCTCGGACGAACAAACCGCTATTGTGCGATTTTTGGACTGGGCCGATCACCGCATCCGGCGGGTGATGCGGGCGCGCAGGCGACGGATCAAGCTGCTTGAAGAATACAAGCAAGCCCTTATCAACCAGGCTGTGACCGGCAAAATCGATGTCCGCACCTGCCTGCGCCGAGGCTTCGGCAGGCAGGCGGGCAAGCCCTACCCCAAATACAAGGATTCTGGCGTGCCGTGGCTGGGAGAGGTGCCAGAGCATTGGGAGGTGCGACGGCTCCGACAAGTCGCTCTGATACTTGTGAGTAATGTTGATAAGCATACAAAGGAGGGCGAAATCGCGGTTCATCTCTGCAACTATCTGGACGTTTACAAGAACGAGCGAATTACGACTGATATCAAGTTCATGCGAGCAACTGCTTCACCCGATGAAATCAGGCGATTCCGGCTTCGTTGCGGTGATGTAGCCATCACCAAGGATTCGGAGATTTGGAATGACATCGGTGTACCAGCGCTAGTTGAGTATGAAGCGCCTGATCTTGTGTACGGCTATCATCTGGCAATCTTGCGCCCGTACCGCAACCAACTAGTTGGCCTGTATTTGTTGCGCGCTCTCCAGAGCCAAGGAGTCGCAATCCAGCTTCACGTGGCTGCCAACGGAGTTACGCGGTTCGGCTTATCGCACAACGCAATCAAAAATGCTCAGATACCCCTTCCTCCCCTCTCCGAACAAACCGCCATCGTTGAATTCCTCGACGAGCAAACCGAGAGAATCGACGCTGCCATCGCGGCCGACCGCCGCGAGATCGAACTGCTCGAAGAGTTCCACACGCGCCTGGTCTCCGACGTGGTCACAGGCAAGCTCGATGTGCGGGAAGCAGCGGCGAAGTTCCCCGACGAGCTGTCCGAGAAGGAGGCAGAAACGCTGGATGAGAAGGAGACAGTCGGAGATGATGAGGTCGGCGGCGAGGCCGATCTGGAGGCCGTCTCCGAGGAGGTTGAAATATGAAGCGAACCGACACCAGCGAAGCAGGAATGGAAACCCTTATCTGCCGGGCGCTCACCGGCAGCGATTGCGTGTCTTGGCCAGCTGGCACACCACCCGTGGTTGCCGAGCCGTTAGCAGCCTATGGCAGTGCCGGATGGCTTCCGGGCGCTCCGGCCGACTACAATCGGGAGTACTGCGTGGATCTCGTTCAGCTTTCGGCGTTCTTAAAGGCTACTCAGCCCGAGGTAGCGGAAACGCTCGCCTTGGGCGAGGATGGTCCCACACGGCGTAAATTCCTGGCCCGTTTGCAAGGTGAGATCAGCAAGCGCGGCGTGGTGGACGTGCTGCGGAGCGGCATCAAGCATGGCCCGCACCACATTGAGCTCTTTTACGGTACGCCGTCACCAGGTAACGAGCAGGCTAAAGCACTCTATGAACAGAACCGCTTTTCCGTCACTCGCCAGCTCCGTTACAGCCGCGACGAGACCCAGCGGGCGCTGGACCTTGTGCTTTTCATCAATGGCTTGCCGGTTTTCACCTTCGAGCTCAAGAACCGCCTGACCAAGCAAACCGTATATGACGCCATTGAGCAATATCGGCGCGACCGGAACCCGCGCGAGAAGCTCTTCGAGCTTGGCCGTTGCGTGGCTCACTTCGCGGTGGACGACAGCGAGGTATGGTTCTGCACGCACCTGAAGGGCAAGGCATCGTGGTTCTTACCCTTCAACCAGGGCTGGAACGACGGCTCAGGCAACCCGCCCAACCCGAACGGGCTAAAAACCGAATATCTGTGGAAGAGCATCCTCACCCGTGAGAGCTTGACCGACATCCTTGAGAACTACGCTCAGCTTGTCGAGGAGAAGGACCCGAAGACCGGAAAGAAACGACGCAGACAGATCTTCCCCCGCTATCACCAGCTTGACGTGGTGCGAAAGCTCCTGGCGGACGCCGCGGAGCGCGGCGTGGGCCGACGTTATCTTATCCAGCATTCGGCCGGCAGCGGCAAGTCGAACTCCATCGCCTGGCTGGCACATCAGATGATCGGCCTCAAGAGGGATGGCAGACCTGTTTTCGATTCCATCATCGTGGTGACAGACCGCCGTATCCTCGACCAGCAGATTCGGAATACGATTAAGCAGTTTACTCAGGTGAGCGCTACTATAGGCGCAGTTACTGGTGAATCGGAGAGTAAAACTCGTCAGCTTACCACATTTCTGGAAGGTGGCAAAAAGATCATCGTCACAACAGTTCAGACGTTTCCCTTCATCCTGGACGAAATCGGGAGTGGGCATAGGGGACGGCGTTTTGCGATTGTCATTGACGAGGCGCATTCGAGCCAGGGGGGACGCACCTCGGCCAAGATGAGCATGGCCTTGTCAGAGGCCGGTGCAGAGGACGAAGACGAAACCTTCGAGGACCGGATCAACCGGATCATGGAAGCCCGGAAACTGCTTCCGAACGCCAGCTATTTCGCCTTCACCGCCACTCCCAAGAACAAAACACTGGAGATCTTCGGGGAACCAGACCCGCAGCCCGATGGTACGGTCAAACACAGGCCGTTCCACAGCTACACTATGAAACAGGCCATCCAGGAGGGTTTCATCCTGGACGTGTTGGCCAACTATACGCCGGTCAAGAGCTACTACAAGATCATCAAGAAGATTGAGGACGACCCGGAGTTCGATGTGCGCAAAGCGCAGAAGAAGCTGCGCCGTTTTGTCGAGGGGCATGAGCATGCCATTCGGCTCAAGGCTGAAATTATGGTGGACCATTTCCACGAGCAGGTAATCGCCAAAGGCAAGATCGGCGGCCAGGCGCGGGCAATGGTGGTGACCAGCGGGATTGAGCGCGCCATCCAGTACTACCACGGGATCCAGGATTATCTGAGGGAGCGCAAGAGCCCGTACCGGGCCATTGTGGCTTTCTCGGGCGAACACGATTACGGCGGAAGGAAGGTCACCGAGGCCTCATTGAACGGCTTCCCCTCCAGTCAGATCGCGGACAGAATCCGTGAGGATCCATATCGCTTCCTCGTTTGCGCTGACAAGTTTCAGACCGGTTATGACGAACCGCTTCTTCACACGATGTATGTTGATAAGGTGCTATCCGGAGTTAAAGCGGTGCAGACCCTTTCGCGCCTTAACCGAGCGCACCCGAAGAAACACGACACCTTCGTGCTCGACTTCATGAACGATCCGGAAACGATTCAGAAGGCCTTCGAACCCTACTACCGAACAACCATACTTTCCGACGAGACCGACCCGAATAAGCTGCATGACCTCAAAGCGGACCTCGACGCTTACCAGGTGTACGCTCCTGAGCAGGTGGAGGAGTTAGTACGGCTGTACCTGGATGGTGCCGACCGCGACCGGCTTGACCCGATCCTCGACGCCTGCGTCGCAACCTATAACGAGGATCTCGATGAGGACGGTCAAGTCGACTTCAAGGGCAAAGCCAAGGCGTTCCTGCGAACTTACGGCTTTCTATCTTCGATCCTCCCATACACCAACGCCGAATGGGAAAAGCTATCGATCTTTCTGAACTTCCTGGTGCCCAAGCTGCCAGCGCCTAAGGAAGATGATCTCTCGAAGGGTATCCTTGAGGCGATCGACATGGACAGCTACCGGGTCGAAAAGCAGTCGACCATGAGGATCGCGCTTCCCGATTCGGATACTGAGATCGAGCCTGTGCCCACCGCCGGAGGTGGGCATAAGCCCGAGCCAGAGCTCGATCGCCTCTCGAACATCATCAGGGCCTTCAACGATCAGTTCGGCAACATCCCCTGGACCGATGCCGACCGGGTGCGCAAGCTGATCACTGAGGAGATTCCGGCGCGCGTAGCGGCTGACACTGCCTACCAGAATGCACGCAAGTACTCTGACAAGCAGAATGCGCGCATCGAGCACGACAAGGCGCTCGTTCGTGTGATGACCGCGCTACTGCAGGATGATACGGAGTTGTTCAAGCAGTTCAGTGACAATGAATCCTTCCGTCGCTGGCTGACCGATACGGTGTTTGCATTGACATATGAGTAAAGCGACTCCACCCACGCTGGCGGTGATGCAGCATCACATTATGCTACATCCCGCACAAGGCATCGGGGCAACCGACGTTTGCAGGAACAGCCTTGGTCAGGAGTTGGTCTTGCTCCGAGTAAGTTTCTGATAGGGATAATAGGATGGAATGCAGTGCAGACGCTCGATAGTTCAAAAACAGCTTAAGGTTGTTCTGAAATGTGTAGCTGAGAAACGTATCCAGCTTCCGGTGTAGGCGCAGAAATGACAAGAAGGCAATAGTAACCAGTAGCAAGTAGCGGGTGGTTAGTAGTGAGGGGGGTTATTTGCCCGGGGTGGGGCGGGAGATTCCACCGGGAGTGCCTGTTCCCTTCAGGAAGGCGCGGCTTGCCCTGCGCATTATCAGGTTGATAGGAAAGGCTATAAGTGCGCCTTTACGGGGATGGAGTGTTCTGCGGAATATTGAGCTGTAGGAGGAG